>Ga0180223_1000451_pt1 | contig 53566 bp, 47 predicted proteins | sample eDN5th30CKraftOP_FD_151337 | JGI IMG/M metagenome (GOLD analysis project Ga0180223, IMG submission 151337) | Enriched Organic Plus compost microbial communities from Emeryville, California, USA - eDNA 5th pass 30_C Kraft OP (version 2) (version 2) ... | reverse complement strand
TCAAACCGCTGTCACGCCACTGGACAACAAGGGTGAACATGTAATCTCTACGCTCTTTCATATACTTATTATTTTGAGCGTAAAACTACAGCAGAACAATCACTCAGAAAATATGTATTTGGTCGGGCGGATACGTTGCAGCGGATCAGAATTGGCGGGTTCAGGAGATGTTGGCGAAAGCGTTTGATTACTATTGTAAAACAATAGGCTACGAAAAAAGCCTGCCTACTATCAAAAAATGGCTGTCAAATAAAAACCCCAATGTAAAAAGAGCGGTTATCGAAGGATTACGAATCTGGACCAGTCGCCCTTATTTTAAAGAAAATCCAACAGTTGCCATAAATCTAATCGGTGAACACAAGGAAGATGAAAGTGAATATTTGAGAAAATCCGTTGGGAATTCTTTAAGAGACATCCGAAAAAAGAACAGGGAGCTAGTTGATCGCGAGACATCGGGTTGGAATACAACGAACCCTAAAATCAAATTTGTAAAAAAGCTTATCGAGAAGTGATGCTGAATGCTCCATATGTTGTGGCACTGTAAATCCGTGTAAAAATACGGGGTAGTGTTTTACAAACCGTTTGGATTTGAGTTGGCGGTTGTATATTACAGGAAGAATAAAAATAGAGAGAAGTGAATATTCATTTTATACAACACGAAATTTTTGAAGCACCCGGTGCTTATTTGGAATGGGCAAGGGAAAGAAAGCATAACAGTACATTTTCAAAAGTGTATGAAAATCAACCGTTGCCTGAAACGGCAGACAACATTGATTTGCTGATTGTAATGGGTGGACCACAAAGTCCTCATACCACAAAAGAAGATTGCCCTCATTTTGACGCGAAAGCTGAAATAGCCTTAATACAGAAAGCAATACATGCAAACAAAGCCGTTGTGGGAGTTTGTTTGGGCTCACAACTCATCGGTGAAGCATTTGGGGCAAATTTTGAACATAGCCCGGAAAAAGAAATCGGCGTTTTCCCTATACGGCTTACAGAGGCCGGCTTAATGGACGAAAAAATAAATCATTTCGGTTCAAGCTTACCTGTCGGACATTGGCACAACGATATGCCGGGACTTACCCCGCAAAGCAAAGTTTTGGCGACAAGCATAGGTTGTCCAAGACAGATCGTGGCGTACAATAACTTGGTCTATGGTTTTCAGTGCCATATGGAGTTTACACCCGAAGTGGTAGCCTTGCTTATTGCAGAGGAATTAGATTTTTTAACCAACAACACGATACATCGGTATGTACAGAAACCCGATGAAATCCGGAATCACGATTTCAGGGAGATGAATGAAATGCTGTTTCAGTTCCTTGATAAACTTGCAACTGAATATTTATGTTGTCAATGAATGACACCCCGTATTTTAATTCAAACTTCGATATTCATTGGGCGTCATCCCCATCCGCTGCTTGAATAGACGGGTGAAATGCTGTTGGTATTTGAACCCTAACTGGTTGGCAATTTCATTGATGGATTTGGCCGAGTCGAACAGCCCTATTTTTGCTTCCTCGATTAGTTTGGACTGGATATAATCCAACGCCGTATTGCCGGTTTCCTTTTTGATCAGGTCGCCGAAGTAATTGGGTGAAAGGTGCAATTGCGTTGCACACCAGGTTGCTGGGCAAGCCCATTCGCTGTGCCTTTTTGCGGGATCTACAATAGGAAGCATCGCCGAAACACAGGAGATGCTGGACTTCTGCGGGAAGCATAACATCGTATCCGACATTGAACTGATCAACATGCAGGATATAAACGCCGCTTACGAGCGCTTGCTGAAAGGCGATGTGAAGTATCGCTTTGTGATCGATATGGCTTCGCTTAAAAACTAATAAATACGGAACGGAATCCCTACCCGCACCTTACGTTGTAATATTCAAATGGAATTGGTATTAAACGATAAAAGTTAAAAAATGAATACAGCCGATTTTCAGATTATCAATACCAGCCCCGACGATTGGGATACAATCAGGATGCTTTTTCGAAAGGCGATGGAACTACAGGGGAAAAATGGATATAAGGTTTGGGAAAAGATCGATGAAATTGGTCTGAAAAGAGACATTGAAAACCATCTTCAGTATAAGATCATGCAAAATGAAGATCTTTTGTGCATTTTCTCTGTGCAGTTCAGCGACCCTTTTATCTGGCGGGAAAGAGATAAGGGAGATGCCATTTATCTGCACAGGATTGTCGTTAATCCGGATTTTAAGGGACAGAAGCAATTTGAAAAAGTATTAAACTGGGCTAGGCAGCATGCCCGGCAAAACAACTTGAAATATGTGAGAATGGATACGTGGGCAGAGAATGCAAAAATCATCGATTACTATAAAACGTTTGGTTTTGAGTTCATCGGAATTCACCAAACAGGAAACGAACCCGAACTTCCTATCCAAAACCGGAACCTCGAAGTAGCGCTTTTGGAAATGGATTTACATGAAGAGTAACGATGCGGGCCGTTTCTGATGATAGACGAACGATTGAAAATCAAGGCCGTTCCTTTGTTGCCAACCGGCAAAAGATTGAACCCAAGCGAATCATCCGTGCAAAAAGGACTGAGCGGGGCAAATTTACCATTTTTAAAGGTTAATTAATGGAGATAGTACTGGCTTACGGTGTCGATAACGTCATAGATGTCGAAGGGTTTACGGATGTATCCATCCGCACCGCATGCTGTCGCGATCTCATCGATATTCGATAGCGCTGAAATCAATACTACCGGTATGTGCGCCGTTTTTTGATCAGCTTTCAAGAGCACACAGAGATCGCTTCCCCAGCCCCAATTCAGGTTCTCGTCCAATAAAATCAATCCGACGGCATGCTGTTGCAACTTTTCCCAGGTGGATTTGCCGTTGTCAGTAACAACTTCATAATCCTCAAACTTCATGAATTCACTGACGACTTCGAGCATGTCTCCATCGTCTTCGACGTATAGAATCCTTTTTTTCATCACTTAATGCACGGGTATGGAGCAGTTCCGCACATGTGATTTTCAACTCAACCGAAAACAATGAACGTGTTTTATGCGTAAATCCCGATAATATTTATTAAGGGTTTCTTAAGGTGCTAACAAGTTAGGGTGCCAATTGTTTCACCAATCTTGTTGATACATATAATTCTAAACTTATTGCTCCGGAAACTGTTGCCGTCTATAAGTTAAATGAGTTCAACAGGTGTTAGTCAGTCTATGGGAAACAAAGGAACAGGAAATGAATCTGCCAATCGGAATGAAGGGACCGACGGACTGCCCGTAAGCCTCGAATCGTGTTTGTTGGATTTGCGCCAGGCCGAAGAAACCATCAGACAGCAACAGCGGCTCTTGTACCAGTCGGAAGCACAGCACAATCTGTTATTTGATTCGCTTGACGAAGGCTTTTGTACCGTTGAAGTTCTGTTTGACAACGCTGACCAATCGATCGATTACCGCTTTCTGAAAGTCAATGGTGTCTTTGAAGCACAGATCGGTATTGAAAATCCGCTCGGACGGACGATGCGCGAGATTGCCCCTGAGCACGAGCAATACTGGTTTGAAATGCTCGGGCGGATCGCATTGACCGGCAAATCGCAGCGTCTTGAGCATTGGGCTAACGCCTTGGAGAGGTTCTACGACATCTATGCATTCCGTGTCGGCGATCCAATGGACAGACAGGTGGCGATTTTATTCAAAGACATCACTGCGCGTAAGAGGCAGGAAGAACTTCAAGCCTATCTGCTTCGTTTAAACGACGCATTGCGGTCTCTATCCGACCCAATCCAGGTACAGGACGTAGTGACCCACCTAGCCATGGAGTATTTGGGGGTAGATCGTTGTTACTACTGTGAAATAGAAGAAGGAAATGCCATTATCCGCAGAGATGCGTTCCGAGCTGATTTGCCCTCGGTAGCAAATGTATATCCGCTTAGTGACTTTCCGATACTATCAACGGTGATCAACGCAGGGCATCCGTTTGTCGTTTTCGATGCGCATACTACGGAATTATTGGACGACAGGTTGAGGCAACTGTGTCTTCAGACGCAGGCGATATCTTTTGTAGATATTCCTGTTATCAAGGACGATAGTCCGTGTGGTATATTATGTGTAACCTGCTGCGAGCCGAGGAAATGGCGGAAGGAAGAAATTGAACTGGCGCGGGAGACAGCCGAGCGTACCTGGATAGCCGTGGAACAAGCCCGGGCTGCGGAAGCTCTGCGCGAGTCGGAAGAAAATTATCGGGCTATCGTCAATCAGAGCATCGCGGGTATCCTGAAAATCGGTCTTGAGGGAAATATGCTGTTTACCAACGATCAGTTCTGCCGCATGCTTGGTTATGAGGGTGCCGAGTTGTTGGCGATGCATGTTAACCGCATTGTTTATCCGGAAGACCATGAACGTAATGCGGCTGCTTTCCATGGATTGGTATCTGAAGGTAGGGCTTATGAGATTGAAAAACGCTTCGTCCGGAAAGAGGGCGCCATAATATGGGTGAATAATCATGTTTCGCCCATTTTTAATAATAAAGGTGAGGTGGATGCTGCAGTCATTGTCTCCATAGACATCACCCGGCAAAAAGAGTTGGAGCGGCAGAAGGACGAATTTATTGGCATCGCCAGCCATGAGTTGAAGACGCCGATCACTAGTATCAAGGCGTATGGTCAGATTCTGGCGGCGATGATTGATCAATCATCGGTACCGCCTACCTTCACACAGCTCTTGGCGAAGATGAATGCACAAATAGACCGATTGATCAAACTTATTTATTCCTTGCTGAATACCAGTCGGATAGCGGGCAACCAATTGACATTGCAGCTGGAACCCATTAACTTGAACGGGTTGTTGGAGGAACATGTGCGGCAGGGGCAGTTAACTACATCCAGGCACCGTATTACGTTTATTGGAGAGGAGCTTCCGCCGGTCATGGCCGATGTGGAACGTATGGGGCAGGTGATGGATAATCTGATATCGAACGCTATCAAATATGCGCCGAAAGGAGGGGACGTGATCGTCCGAGCTGAAAGCCGGGGCGGTCGGGTGAGGGTCAGTGTTCGGGATTTCGGGGTGGGCATACCGAAAGAGGCACAGGAAAAAATATTCGATCGTTTCTACCGGATTAATGATGCATCTGCCGGAGGTACTTCGGGGATCGGACTCGGTCTGTATATCTGCCGGGAGATCATCAGCAGGCATCAGGGGCAGATGGCTGTGGAAAGCATACCGGATGAGGGATCCACTTTTTATTTTGAATTACCAGTATATACCGAAAGACAATAATTTATGACGACTGTTTTTTTTGTTGAAGACGATGAAAGCCTGCAGGACATTGCTGGGCTCGTATTCAGGGGTCCGGAATTTGCTGTCCGCATTTTTGAAAGCGCGGAAAAACTGCTGGGTGAACGTACATATCCCCATGTGTACGTGCTAGACAAACAGCTGCCAGGCATCAGCGGGCTGGATTTATGTCGTATCCTGAAAGCAGGTCCGCAGACGAGGAATATCCCCGTCATTATCGTTTCTGCCGATCCGGATATCAAAGCCCTTGCGGCACCAATCGGTGCAACAGCCGTTTTGGAAAAGCCGTTTTCCATCCATGTTCTGCTAAAGGCGGTAATGGATGTGAGCGCATAGATTCCATTCAATTAAGCTATTGGCTGATGGCCCGTGCTTTATTGCGCTTTGGGAGTGGGGGTGAGCGTCAGAAGGAACAGACTTTCCTCCAGTGCCAACACACTGTGCGGTATCTTTTCGTGCAGTGTGACCATTTGACCCTTTCCAAGCTGCACGGATTCCATGGCCGTTCCGAAGCGGATGGTGCCTTCCAACACCTGTACGCTGATCGTACCGTCTGCCGTATGAGTTGGTAATTCTGCACCACTGTGCAGCGCGATCAGTACAAGCCGCAGGTGCTCCGACTTAAATACCGTAATTGCATTCCGCGGACCGTTTAGCCAGGCGGGTTCCTTTTTGATCTGCTCCATAAACCGGGGCAGATCGATGGTTACCAAAGGCGCATTTACAGTCCGCTCGCCCTCCGGGCGTTGTGGGGTCGATTCATTCATTTTCTCTTCCATATTCATGTTGTTTTTATTGGGTATGTGGGGGTTTTCACGCTCCAGGCTCTATGTGTTGGCGGCCGCGTATCCATTAGTGTAACAAACGTAAGGCAGGTTGGGTTTGCGTCGCAGCTATCTTTGACGAGGGACTTCAACGCAATCGCAAGCCATTCGCTCTGCTCACGGTTTTCCTGCTTAACGGACTTCGCTCAAGCTTGCTTGGCTTGTCTGTTAAACAGAAAAACCCGGTATAGCCGGGCTTCATTTTGGGCGGCGGTGAGGGAGGGATTCGAACCCTCGGTACCGTTTCCAGTACGACAGTTTAGCAAACTGTTCCTTTCGGCCTCTCAGGCACCTCACCGTTTTGCGCCTGCAAACGTACTACAAAAAAACGAATTTGAAAAACTTGAATCGCAAAAAAAGCAATTTTTCTCTTGAGTTACTAACCTGCATGCTGGGTAGGCTCCGTATCAGATTTTTGACTTACCGCAACCTTTTTGTTGGCATCGTAGTCAATGCGCACGTGGTAAATGCTTTTCAGCATGTCTTTGAAAATCTCACTGACCTGCGTAATGTCTTTCAGGGTAATGTTGCTGTTGATAAGTTGCTTTTGGCTTAATTTGGATTCGATGATTTTGTCTACCAGATCATTAAGGCCTTGCGCAGTGGGCTCTTTCAAGCTACGCGAAGCCGCTTCTACCGAGTCGGCCATCATCAGCACGGCAGTTTCCCGCGAGAAGGGAATTGGGCCGGGGTAATGGAATATATCTTCGTCCACAAACTTTTCAGGAAACGATTTAATGTAGGATTGGTAAAAATAGTCCACACGGGTGGTGCCATGATGTGTGCGTATAAAGTCGATGATTACATCCGGCAGCTGGTTTTTTTTGGCCAATTCTATGCCTTTTGCTACGTGTGAGATGATAATCTGAGCACTTTGCTCAAAAGAAAGGCCATCATGTGGGTTATATCCTTTTGTTTGGTTTTCAATAAAATATTGCGGGTTTGCCATTTTGCCAATGTCGTGATACAAGGCACCTGCCCGAACCAGCAAGGTATTGCCACCGATTTGATAAATGGCTGCCTCTGCAAGGTTAGCTACCTGCATGGAGTGCTGGAAGGTACCCGGTGCTTTGTAAGACAGCTCGCGCAGCAACTTGGAATTGCTGTTGGTCAGTTCCATCAGGGTTACGTCTGAGATAATGCCAAACAACCGTTCAAACGCATAGATAAGCGGATAAGCCAAAAGGGTAAGGAGCACGCTGAATACGAACGGTGCTATATCGGACCAGTACAGGTTATTGAAAGACCCATCACGCATCAATCCCATGCCAATGAAGGCAATCAGATAAGTGCCTAAAATAATGGCCGAAGAGATCAAGAACTGCTCCCGCTTTACCAATGTTTTGATGCTATAGATTGCCACCATACCGGTAGAAAACTGCAGGAATATAAATTCGAAACTGTTGGGTACAAAAAAAGCAGCCAACAAAACCATCAATAAGTGGATGTTAAGTGCCAACCGTGTGTCGAAAAGAATCCGTATGATGACCGGAACAATGCAATAGGGAATGTAATATAGGCTGGGAAGATTGATTTTGATGGCCCACGATAATACCGCTAACATGCCGGTAATGACAATTAGGATGAGGAAAATCAGCCGGTTGTTGTAATAGATGTCCTTGCGGAACAAGAAAATAAATACAAAAAGAAGAGTGACGACCAGTGCAACAATGAAAAACTGGCCGAGCATAACCAGCATACGGTTGCCACCAATCCGCGCTTCCTCTTCATAAGCTTTGCGTAACGATTCGATTTTTTGGTACGTTTCATTATTGATTGTGGTACCGTTTGCCACGATGAGTTCACCCCGTTGCACCATGCCCCGGGTGGTGGAAATGGTGGCCAGGGCATCTTCCTCCAACCGTGCCGTCAACGATTCGTTGAACAGGTAATTTACGCGGATGTAATCTCCCAATAGCTCAGTGAACCAATCTTTTTGTTTAATGGCCGACCGATTGTCGATGGTTTTCTTAATATATTCAAGGGCAGCTTCCCGTGTGAACACGGTTGCCGTGTTCAGTTGTTTGGCTACATTGTCGGTTAGCAAGGTGAAATTGTAATGGGTGTGTTCGCCTTGGAATTTGTTGTTCAGTGCAATAACGCCTTTTTTATAGACGCTGGTGAGCAGTTGTTTACCTACCTGTTCATACGTACTCAGGTTTTCTCCCAACGTATCCAGTCCGCCGGTCTGCCATTTTTCAGGAAGGTCTGTTTCAAACTGGGCGAGTTGCTGCTCACCGATCTGCGTGTTGTTATCATAAATAGGGTATACGGATTTCAGTACATTCTCCCGGTCTTTTTCGAGTTCAGCCTGGGTTTTCAGTACGGCAAAATTGTAAGGTGATATCAGATCCTCATGCATCCAGACTTTGCCCTTCTCAAACTCGTACCGGAAACGGGGCTGTTTGGGCAGAAATACGGTAATCAGTATGATGCTGGCCAATATCATCCCATACTTGGGGATGAGTGAATATCTTCCTCCCGTGTCACTTGCTTTATATTTGATCTTTAATCTTGCCACATCCGCTATTTTATCCCAAAAGTAAAAAAAAATGCCGAAACGGTTCGTGCGTAAAGAGCGGAAGGTGTTTTTTATGTGCAGCGGGGATTTCCGCAGCCAGGCTGTTTTAACAGTATGGTAAACCAACGTTAATGTGGGATTCTTATTTGACACGTAATTTTCCGGCGGTTAAATTACATGAGAACATGACAACAAAATCAAGCATCGAAATTACGGACCATGCTTATTTAATCACACTGGATAAGTCAGAATTCGAATATCCGCTTGTGCGGAAATGGTTGAATAGGTTGCTGAGTGGCAACTTGCACCACGATATTGGATACCTAGGCGAACTAGATCCGGCCGATAACCATTCGCCTGAATTGGGCGACCGTTTCGATTTTCTTGCCGATAAATAAGACCGGTATGGTCTGTTTGGCAAAGAATCGATAGTAATTCATTATCTTTGCCGAAAAAGAACCATGTCCAAGCGCAGACACCTCGTTGCTCCTTCTGTTCTTTCCGCAGATTTTGCTCATTTGCATGACGATATTGTCATGGTTAACCAGAGCGAGGCGGATTGGTTTCATGTCGATATCATGGATGGGGTTTTCGTGCCCAATATTTCTTTTGGATTTCCGGTTATGGCGTCCATAGCGCATTATGCGCGGAAACCGCTGGATGTACACCTGATGATCGTAGAACCCGATAAGTATATCAAGCAATTCAGGGAAGCCGGAGCGGATAACATTACGGTCCATTTGGAAGCATGTACCCATCTCAACCGCACGGTGCATGCCATCAAGGAATTGGGATGTACCGCGGGGGTGGCTATTAACCCGAGCACACCCGTTTCACACTTGTACGAAATTATTGAAGATGTCGATCTGGTGCTGATCATGTCTGTCAATCCTGGATTTGGCGGTCAGAATTTTATCGAAAGTACCTACCGGAAAATACGGGAGCTTAAGGCACTCGCAGCAGACAGAAACGAACAGGTGCTTATTGAGGTGGATGGTGGCATAAGCAGCCGTAATGCGTTAGCATTGCTGAAAGCGGGAGCGGATATATTGGTGGCGGGAAATTCAATCTTTTCTGCAAAAAATCCCATTCATGCCATTGCAGAATTGAAACGGATCACCCCTGATTTGATTTCGGTCTGATTACCGATCGCATTGATTGTTTAGAATATTTCCAAATTGAACGGACGGGTTACCATTCCTCGTTATCACTTGTTTTTTTTGTAACTTCGCGAAGTTTTGAAAAAGCAGCGACATCTTGTCACCTGTCGTTTCTTCTTACACGATAACATTCTTTTGATAAATGGCATTTGATATCGACATGATTAAAAAGGTCTACGCCCAATATGCGGAACGCATCGCAGCGGCCCGCAAAGTGGTGGATCGGCCTTTGACACTGACCGAAAAGATTTTATACACCCACCTGTGGGACGGAAATGCAACGCAAGGTTATGAACGTGGTGTTTCCTATGTTGATTTTGCACCTGACCGTGTGGCCATGCAGGATGCGACGGCGCAGATGGCGCTGCTGCAATTTATGCAGGCCGGAAGAGCGCGCGTAGCGGTTCCGTCTACCGTGCACTGCGATCACTTGATCCGGGCGAAGGAAGGTGCGGAAAAGGACTTGGCGGTGGCGACCACGGAGAGCCGGGAAGTTTTTGATTTTTTGGCTTCTGTATCCAATAAATACGGAATTGGCTTTTGGAAGCCCGGAGCGGGCATTATCCACCAGGTTGTATTGGAAAATTATGCATTCCCGGGCGGGATGATGATCGGGACCGATTCGCATACCGTGAATGCCGGTGGGCTTGGAATGCTGGCCATTGGGGTGGGTGGTGCAGATGCCTGTGATGTCATGGCAGGGCTACCTTGGGAGCTAAAATTCCCGAAATTGATCGGAATTAAATTAACCGGCAAACTCAACGGTTGGACAGCCCCGAAGGATGTTATCCTGAAAGTAGCGGGTATCCTTACGGTAAAAGGGGGAACCGGTTGCATTGTTGAATATTTTGGTGAAGGTGCCAAATCCATGTCCTGTACCGGAAAAGGTACGATCTGCAACATGGGGGCTGAAATCGGAGCAACGACCTCGACATTTGGTTACGATGAGTCGATGGAACGTTACCTACGGGCAACCAATCGCGCTGACGTGGCGGATGCGGCTAATGCAATCAAAGAGCACCTGACAGCCGACCCGGAAGTATATGCAAATCCGGAACAATACTTTGATCAGGTGATTGAAATAAATCTTTCTGAATTGGAACCGCATCTGAACGGGCCATTTACACCCGATTTGGCGACCCCGGTTTCCAAGATGAAAGAAGAGGCAGAAAAGAATGGATGGCCACTGAAAGTCGAATGGGGGTTGATCGGATCCTGCACCAATTCTTCGTACGAAGATCTATCACGTGCGGCGTCCGTGGCCAGACAGGCTGTGGAGAAAGGTTTGGTAACAAAGGCTGAGTTTGGCATCAATCCCGGCTCTGAACAGGTGCGCTATACGGCAGAACGGGATGGTTTGTTGGATACGTTTACGGATTTGGACGCTACGATTTTCACGAATGCCTGCGGCCCCTGTATCGGTATGTGGGCCCGTGTAGGTGCTGAAAGAGCTGAGAAGAATACCATCGTCCATTCGTTTAACCGGAACTTTGCGAAACGGGCAGACGGCAACCCCAACACCTATGCGTTTGTGGCATCGCCCGAACTGGTTGCCGCGATAGCAATTTCCGGAGACTTGTCGTTTAATCCGATTACGGATACTTTGGTGAATAGTAAAGGTGAGTCTGTAAAACTGGATCCTCCCGCTGGAGATGAACTTCCCCAAAAAGGGTTTGATGTGGAAGATCCAGGCTACCAGGCGCCGGCGGAAGATGGCAGCAACGTAGTCGTGGCTGTTTCACCTACCTCTGATCGTCTACAACTGCTTGACCCGTTCCCTGCATGGGAAGGTACCGATATCAACGGATTGAAATTGCTCATCAAAGCAAAGGGCAAGTGTACAACAGACCATATCTCGATGGCGGGGCCCTGGCTTAAATATCGCGGGCACTTGGATAATATTTCCAACAATCTGCTGATCGGAGCGGTCAATTTCTTTAATGACAAAACAGATTCGGTGAAAAACCAACTGACGAACGAATACGGTCCGGTGCCGGCTACGCAGCGTGACTACAAGGCGGCTGGGATCGGATCCATTGTAGTGGGGGATGAAAATTATGGTGAAGGTTCATCACGGGAACATGCAGCCATGGAACCCCGTCATTTGGGGGTACGTGCCGTATTGGTAAAGTCATTTGCGCGTATCCATGAAACCAACCTGAAGAAGCAGGGAATGTTGGCGCTCACCTTTGTAAACAAGGAAGACTACGATAAAATTGAGGAAGATGATACCATTGATATCATCGGATTGACGGAATTTGCACCCGGAAAACCGCTTACACTGATGCTTCACCACGCGGATGGTTCGGAAGAGCGGATCGAAGCCAATCACAGTTATAATGACCAGCAGATCGGTTGGTTTAGGGCAGGCGGGGCCTTGAACATCATCCGTCAGGGGCAAACTTCGGCATAACCGGCATACTAACTAAACTAAACGAAAGCCGCCGCGGTATTCCGCGGTGGCTTTTTTATGCCTGTAGCCATTCGCTGAGTGAAAAGGTGTCTTTTAGGCGGTAACCCTTTTCCGTAAGCTGTATCGTACAGCATTCGTTTACCGGATCATGCTCAAGGAATAGTGCGTAGTCATGGTCTACCGCCTCCTGCCAATAGTCCTTCCGTTCTTCCATGGTCGTGAGCGGGCGTACGTCATAGCTCATCACATAAGGTAGAGGAATGTGCCCTGCAGAAGGGAGAAGATCGGCCATATACAATAAGGTTCTGCCTTTGTAGTTGATTTGAGGCAGCATCATGGCATCCGTATGTCCATAGGTGAATCGGATTTTAATGTGTTCTGAAAAGCTGATGCCATCTTCAGCTTCTACAAAACTGAGTTGACCGCTTTCGTAAATCGGGATGATGTTTTCCTGAAGGAATGAAGGTTTTTCACGGTGGTTCGGGAATAACGCCCAGTCCCAGTGCTGCTTGTTGCTCCAAAAGGTGGCATTTTTAAATGCAGGTATAAGCTGCTCGTTTTCGCGGACAATCGCACCGCCGACGTGATCAAAATGAAGATGGGTGAGAAAGACATCTGTAACATCATCGCGGTGAAAACCGTGGGCCGCCAGTGAACTATCAAGTGTTGCGTCGCCGTGCCGGTAATAATGGCTGAAAAACTTTTCGCCCTGTTTATTGCCTATTCCCGTATCAACCAGTATCAGCCGTTTCCCCTCTTCGATCAACAGCAGGCGTGTAGCCCATGTGCACATATTCCGCTCGTCTGCAGGATTGGTTTTCTGCCAGATGGATTTGGGTACCACGCCAAACATGGCGCCACCGTCAAGTTTGAAAAATCCGGTATCAATTGTATATAAGTTCATACGTTAACGTGTTTATTGGCAACTGCTAAAGGTAATAAAAGCTGACAAAGTTTGAAAATCCACGGTTAGTGAAGTAAACGTTTGCATTAAAAAATTGATTCTTTTTTTTTCGTTTTTTCGCTAAAACGATAAACGATTCTGGGTCACAGTTTGTTGACTTAGTGTATTTTATACAATCAACTGATTTTCAGTAATTTTTGATTTATTTTAGGATTTTTTAATCCATACATTTGCTGCACTTGTTTAACAAAATACTTAAAAAAGTGCTATGAATGCTCTAAAAATGGCAATTCCTGACCTAACTTACCTTTTCATTAAAAATAAAGATAAGGTACACTATCAAACCAGCGTGGCTGAATTGGTTGAACACGCCATCGTCAACGGCGAAGGAAATCTGTCGGAAACGGGTGCACTGGCCGCTGATACGGGCCGTTTTACAGGACGGACCCCGTATGACCGATACATTGTACGCGACGAGGTGACCGGAGACTCGGTATGGTGGGGGAATGTTAACCAACCGATTGCCGAGAGCTCGTTTGAATACTTGTTTGAGCAGATAGGCACGTATTTTAATGACCGGGAGATTTTTGTACGCGATGGTTTCGCGGGAGCTGATACGGAACACCGGATCGGCATCCGTACGGTTACAGAGACGGCGTACCAAAATATTTTTGTACATAATCTGTTTATCCGGCCCGAAACTCCCGATCCAGCGACAACCCCGGAATGGTCTATCCTAGCGGCACCTGGTTACGCTTGTTTGCAGCCGGAGTCATTGGGACTGCATCACGCGAATTTCGTCATCATTAATTTTAAGCGGAAAATTATTTTGGTGGGGGGAACGGGCTATACGGGTGAAATTAAGAAGAGTATTTTTTCAGTATTGAATTACCTATTACCTCTTCAGAAGGGCATACTATCCATGCATTGTTCCGCGAATACGGATGATAAGGGCCATACCGCACTTTTCTTCGGCCTTTCCGGTACGGGTAAAACCACACTTTCAGCGGATAAAGACCGGATGCTGATTGGAGATGACGAGCACGGTTGGGATACCAAAGGGGTTTTTAATTTGGAGGGCGGATGCTATGCCAAATGTGTGGGGCTTGACGAAAGCAAAGAACCCCAGATTTTCCGAGCTATCCGTTTCGGCGCACTGATTGAGAACGTCGGTTTTTTCCCTGGCACGCGGGTGGCAAACTACAACGATATTTCCAAAACGGAAAATACCCGGGCTGCTTACCCCATTCACTATGTGCCGGATAGTATAATCTTGGGTAGAGGGGGTGCGCCTAAAAACATTTTCTTTCTTACCGCCGATGCATTCGGTGTAATTCCTCCGGTTTCATTACTTTCCACCGCTCAAGCTATGTACCACTTCATGTCTGGCTACACGGCAAAAGTGGCGGGGACCGAAGAGGGGATACGGGAGCCGAAAGCCGTTTTTTCCGCCTGTTTCGGTGAGGCTTTTTTGCCCCTGCACCCGATGTACTATGCAAACCTGCTGCGGGAAAAACTGGCTGCGGGAGCGATTGACGTGTGGTTGGTTAACACCGGATGGATTGCGGGGCCTTATGGCATTGGCCGCCGCATCAAATTGCGCTATACCCGCTCCATCATCAACGCTGCATTGACAGGAATACTTAAAGAGTCTACTTTCCGTACCCATCCGATCTTTGGACTCCGGTATCCGGTGAGCTGCCCGGATGTACCCGATGCCGTGCTTGATCCCGTACAGCTATGGCCGGATGCACAGGCGTATTACGCCCAGGCAAATCAACTGGCAAAACTTTTCACTGAAAATTTTAAAAAATTTGGTAAAGAAGCGAGTGACGAGGTGCTGGCTGCATCGCCCGTTACATTGGAATCTGCTTTCTCCGTCTAATTGTTTAATAATCGCAGCTCCAGCCCCCATAAGTCGCAGACTGTGGGGGCTTTTTTATGCAATGCCGGGGTTCCCGCTTTCTGAAAATAGCGCAAACGATTGTGTGAGGAAAAGATATGGTTATTATTTTTCGAATGTGCATATTGCGCTCATGATGCGTAATTTTAACTTAGAGCAGGTGTCCGCATTGGCTAGTAGATTTGACATTGAGGGCAATGTCACCGACGTGTCGCCGTTTGGGTCTGGACACATCAATGATACGTACCGTGTGCTGACCGATGGATATAATACCGATGGCTATCTCCTCCAGCGTGTAAACCACCATGTATTCAAAAACGTGAAAGCGGTGATGGAGAATATGCAATTGGTGATCCGGCATTTAAAGGAAAAGTATAGACAGCCGGGCGACCAGACGGTGCCTGTTGAAAAAAAGGTACTCACCCTGATACCTACCCGCGAAAATGATCCTTACCTGGTGGATGATGCGGGCAATTTCTGGCGGATGCTGATCCTGCTGGCGGATACAAGGAGTTATGACATTGTTGAAACTCCCCAGCAGGCCCGCGAAGGTGGACGGGCATTCGGGCAATTCCAACGGCTGCTATCGGATTTGGATGTTGGGAATATCCATGAAGTGCTCCCTGATTTCCACCACATCGAGAAGCGATTGGACAAGCTTAATCACGCGGTAGCGGCGGACCCTGTAAATCGTGTTGCACAGGCGTCTGCGGAATTGGCCGCTATTAAGTGCCGGGAAAGGCGCATGCATACCATATTGGATTTGGCTGCGGACGGAATTCTGCCCATCCGCATTACGCATAACGATACCAAATTCAACAATGTGTTGCTAGACATGCAAGACAAAGCTCAGTGCGTCATTGACCTTGACACCGTGATGCCTGGATACGTTGCTTACGACTTTGGGGATGCAATCCGTACCATTATTAATCGTGCTGCCGAAGATGAAGCGGATCTAAGTAAGATCACGCTTAATATCCCACTGTTTGAAGCCTATGCTTCGGGATATTTTGAAGAGGCACATTACTTTTTGACAGCGGAGGAGGTGAACTCGCTGATTGAAGGTGTACTGCTATTGCCTTATATGCAAGCTGTACGGTTCCTTACCGATTTTTTGGAAGGAGATCATTATTACAAAGTTCATCACGCGGATCACAATTTACAGCGTACCCGTGCGCAGCTTAGGTTGGTAGAACAGCTTGAGGTGCATGAACCCGAATTGAGGGAGATCATTGATCGCGTGGTGCGTCAGTATCAAAAATAAGCGTATGAAGCATTTAATTGTTCCTTATTTGGGTCAGGTTGGATATGGGTCGGAGCCTGATGAACTGTGGGCGGCAATGGCCAACGTCTCAGATCATGGATTGGAGGAAGTGTCATGGCCTTCGTTTCCCTATAAGCCCAATGTACGCTTTAAGCTGGCGTACGCCAAAGATTGCTTATTGCTATGCTATGTGGTTCGTGAAAAACACGTAAAAGCCGTCTACCGGAATACGAATGACCCGGTTTATAAAGACAGTTGCGTCGAGTTTTTCCTGTCTTTCGATGCACATCAATATTACAACCTGGAGTTCAACTGCGTAGGAACCGGGCTGATTGGCTATGGAGGGGCGGATAAGGAAACGCGTCAGCGATTACCTAATGACTTGATTGAACGGGTAAGAACCCTTGGTGGCATCCCCGGAAAAAGCGACGAAAAAGAGGAGATCGAATGGAAATTGCTGTTGAATATTCCATTTGAGATATTTAATTACCATACCCTTACTTCGTTTGCTGGCCTGCGATGCACAGGTAATTTTTACAAATGCGGAGACGAATTGCCGATTCCACACTTTTTATCGTGGAACCGGATTGATCATCCCACGCCGAATTTCCACTTACCGCAGTTTTTTGGTGAGCTGTTATTTCAATAAAATAATATTGGAAATTAATTTGTAATAGTCTATCTTTGCACCCTTAAACAGGGAATAATAGTAACACGTAGATAAAATGAAGAAAGACTTGCATCCATCGAATTACAGGTTAGTGGTTTTCAAGGATATGTCAAATGATTATGCTTTTATTACCAAATCATGCATTGACAGCAAAGAGACCATCAAATGGGAGGATGGAAATGAATACCCCTTGGTAAAGCTTGAAATTTCGCACACTTCCCACCCTTATTATACCGGCAAGATGAAATTGGTCGATACCGCAGGCCGTATCGATAAATTCCGTAACCGTTACAATAAGAAATAAGGAATACGCAGATAAAAAATATTAGTCCCGATATTTTATCGGGACTTTTTTATTTTAGCCGTTCTAAATGGAGACCTATGCATATCGTTCTATTTGACAATGCGGAATGGCGGATGGGGCTGTATCCGTTGTCATTGACGCGTCCGGTGGCCGATCTGCGTGTCGGGATATTGACGATAGCCGAGAAATGGGCGAAACGGTGGAATGCTCCTTATTCATTTTTAAGTGAAGATTACCTGGCAGAAAAGTATCCGCTTGGGGAAGTATCCGGGGATGTATTGCTTATCCGCGGCAATTGCTGTCCGGATAGCCGGCTATTCGATGCGGTGGATGCATTGCATGGGGGGCAGGTACTGACGTCAGGCAGGGAAATGGTCGCGATTCGTGGCGACGCGGGGGATTTGTTCCCCTGGAATCCAACCGCCATCCAGCGCTTTTTACGTGTTGTCTATGAGCATGACGTGGTGGAAATCAACCATCCAGAAGATCTATTTCTGAATAACGGCCAACAAATCGGTTTGGACTTCGATCTGCTTACCAAAGGGCGGACCTCTGCATCGCTTTCCAACAGCAATCGTTTTCTGGGCGAACAAATTTTTGCCGAAGAGGGAGCAAAGGCGGAATTTGCTACCTTCAATAGCACGATGGGCCCCATTTATCTTGGCAGAAACAGTGAAGTATGGGAGGGAAGCCACATCAGAGGGGCATTTGCACTGGGCGAGCATTCTCAGGTAAAGATGGGAGCGAGGATCTACAGCAACGTGACGGTAGGGCCCTATTCACGGGTAGGGGGTGAGTTGAATACATGCGTCATATGGGGAAGGTCGGCCAAGGGACACGATGGTTACTTGGGAAGCGCGGTGATGGGAGAGTGGTGCAACTGGGGCGCGGATACCAACAATTCCAATATGAAGAATAACTATAAGTCTGTGCATTTGTACGATTATCAGCATTCGGATTACCGGGATTCGGGTTTGCAGTTTTGCGGTGCCATTATGGCCGATCATGTACGGTGTGCCATCAATACCGCATTGAATACAGGTACGGTGGTGGGAGTGGGGGCTACTCTTTTCGGAGGAGAGATGCCACCGACATTCGTTCCCGATTTTTCGTGGGGAAGTCCGGAAGGTTTTTCCACCTACCGGCTGGATAAATTCTTTGAAACGGCATCGTTGGTATACCAGCGGCGTAATCTCGAATTTACTGAAATGGAAAAGAGATTGCTGACTACTGTGTTTGAATTGACCCGGAAATACCGGAATCAAACCTATATTAATTAATTACTTACATAGAATAACAAGCATCATGCGAAACAAAATTGTAGCTGGAAACTGGAAAATGAACCTCGACTATCAACAGGGGGTAAGTCTTTTTTCGGAAATTGTAAACATGGCCAAAGATGAGGTAATGGGCCATCAGCAAGTTGTGGTTTGCAGTCCCTTTATCCATTTACACAGTATTGCGCAATTGGCTAAAGGAGCGTCTCAAGTGGCTGTAGGAGCACAGAACATCTACTTTGAAGAAGCGGGGGCCTATACCGGCGAAATTTCGGCCGCACAGGTGAAGTCTACCGGAGCAACTTACGTTATCCTGGGGCATTCGGAGCGTCGGGCCTATTTCGGTGAAGACGATTATGTGCTCGGTAAAAAGGTGGATGCGGCATTGAAACATGAATTGATTCCCATTTTCTGTATCGGGGAAACACGGGAAGAAAGAGAGTCAGACCGGTATTTTGAAGTCATTGGCGAGCAATTGAAAAAGGGAATTTTTCATCTTTCCAACGACTCTTTTCAGCAGGTAGTATTGGCCTATGAACCCGTTTGGGCAATCGGAACCGGACTCACGGCTTCTCCTGAACAGGCGCAGGAGGTGCATGCGTTCATCCGTAATGCGGTAGCAGAACAGTATACTGAAGATTTGGCGGAACGTACAACCATACTGTACGGTGGAAGCTGCAATCCTAAAAATGCACCGGATCTTTTCTCGCAGCCGGATATTGATGGCGGACTCATCGGCGGTGCTTCTTTGAAATCGCGTGATTTTATCGACATCGTTAAAGTTTTTAATCACTGATTTTCAATTATAATCTGCGGATTGCCGTGCCCATGAAATACAGTGAAGTAAGTTTTACCTGCAAAGGTGGCGAGGCCTGGCATCAGGACATATTGATCCATGATCTGGCAGGCCTCGGATTTGATACATTTGAACCGCGTGATGACGGTTTCGCTGCATACATCGCTTCTGAACAACTCGATCTACAGGCCCTGGAATCGTTGCTTATTCGCCAACCCATTGGTTTTGAGGTTACGTACGCCGTGCGAGAAATACTCCCTCAAAATTGGAATGCGGTGTGGGAAAGTAATTTTGAGCCGGTAACCGTAGCCGACCAGTGTTACGTGCGGGCCACGTTTCATCCAGCCCAACCTTCATATCCTTACGAGATCGTTATCGATCCTAAAATGGCATTTGGCACGGGCCACCACCAAACCACTTCGTTGGTTATGTGTTACATGCTTGAAGAGTCGTTCAACGGAAAGGAGGTGCTGGATATGGGATGCGGTACGGGCATATTGGCGATATTGGCGGCGAAAATGGGCGCTTCACGTATATGGGCTATTGACAATGACCCGGTATGTATTGATAGCGTTGTGGAGAATATGGCCCTGAATAACATCACGAACATTGTAACAAAATGCGGCTCGACGGAGTGGATCGTGGATGAAAAGTTCGACATCATATTAGCTAATATAAATCGAAATGTGTTATTAGACCAATTGAAACAGTACGCAAAATCATTGCATGACGGCGGCGTGCTGTATGTGAGTGGCTTTTATGAAGGGGGTGACCTGGAATCGCTTCAGATTGCCGGAGCCAACTATGCATTGGAATACGATAACCATCGTTCATTGGATGGATGGGCAGCAGCATGTTTTAGAAAACGAGATTAACTATGCGCGTACACTTTATTGCCATTGGTGGGAGCATTATGCATAACCTTGCTATCGCACTGGCTAAGAAAGGGTATATAGTCAGCGGTTCAGATGATCATATCTACGAGCCGTCCCGGACTAATCTCGCTAACGAGAACTTGCTTCCGCCGCCGGGCTGGGACCCCACACGTATTACGTCAGATATTGACGCCGTTGTGCTGGGTATGCATGCCAAGGCTGATAATCCCGAATTGCTGAAAGCACAGGAGATGGGAATCCGTATTTACTCCTATCCGGAGTTTATTTACGAACAGACCAAAGAAAAAACCCGGGTCGTTATCGGTGGTAGTCACGGAAAAACCACCATCACCAGCATGATTATGCATGTGCTTAAATCCATCGGACGTGATTTTGACTATCTGGTGGGTGCCAAACTCGATGAGTTTGATCACATGGTCAGGCTTACAAAGGATGCGCCGCTCATGATCATCGAGGGTGATGAGTACCTGGCCTCACCGATAGACCAACGCCCGAAATTCCATTTATATAAGCCACATATTGCGCTTATCAGTGGCATTGCGTGGGATCATGTCAATGTATTTCCGACTTTTGAGAATTACGTGAACCAGTTCCGGCTGTTTATCAAAACCATTGAACCCAAGGGTACGCTGGTTTATAATAAAGAAGATCAGATACTCAGGGAACTGGTACTTGAAGATCAATCCAAGATCAATAAACACGGATACCGCACGCCGGAGTATACCATTAATAAGGGGATTACCTATATCCATACAAACAATGGAGATATCCCCCTGCAGGTTTTTGGGAAACATAATTTATCCAATATTGTGGCAGCTTTCACCGTTTGCGAATGGTTGGGAGTAGAGCGGGAGGCGTTTTATGCGGCAATCAAGCAGTTTAAGAGTGCTTCCCGTCGGTTAGAATACGTAGCCAGCGACAACGACAGCGTGGTTTATCAGGATTTTGCACACACCCCCGCGAAGCTGAAGGCTAGTATCCATGCGCTTAAAGAACAATTTCCCGATAAGGCACTGGTGGCCATCATCGAATTGCATACGTATAGCAGCCTTAACGAAGCGTACCTAAAAGAGTACAGAGATACCATGCATGAGGCAGAATATCCAGCCGTATTTATCAACCAGGAATCGTTGAAACAACGCAATGCCGGAGCCATTTCAGAGGAAATGCTAAAAACGGCTTTTAATCAACCTAACCTCGTCTATTTCAGTAATGTAGAAAGCATGAAGCAATACCTCATGGCAATGAACCCAACCGGCCGGAATCTATTGCTTATGAGTTCAGGAAATTATGGTGGCATAAATCTTGTTAATTTTGCCGATAAGTTCCTATATAAGTGAAAGTTTTAACTATATTAGTTTGCCAGGTAAAAACATTTAATTTAATCATGACAACTACTTAAATTCAATATACCATCTCACCAATGAATACATTAGGAAAAAAAATCAGACTCCTCCGTCATCAAAAGGGGTGGAGCCAGGAAGACGTAGCTAAAAGGCTGGATATATCGATACCGGCATTTTCTAAGATTGAAACCGGAATTACCGATGTTAACCTATCCCGATTGGACCAGATATCCCGTTTATTTGGACTGACAGTGGTCCAATTGCTGGCCACTAATGACTCTGAAGAAGAGAAGAAGTACATTTCAGAGTTGACGGCTGCCCATAAAAAACTTCAGGAACGTGATGCTGAAGTGATCGAACTTCAAAAGAAAGTGATCGAACTTTACGAACAGTTGCATAGAAAAAACGGAGAGTAATTTTTAACTACACACACATCTACTCGGTATAATTAATCATAACCGCAGTAGATGTGTTGGGGAATAATTGCACAGTACGGCAAGGATACTTAAGAATCCTATGTTCTTGGCAGGTAATGGTTTTTGCTCAAACGCGAAGCTTTTTATCAAAAATCATCATCGTCATCAAAATCATCAAACTCTTCCAGCGAGTCGAGTTCATCCAATTCGAAGCTGTCGTCATCCTCGAACAGGTCATCCGAATCGTCGTCCTCATCATCGGGCCCACCGGCAAAAGTGACCAAAACGTCATCCTCCATAATCGCTAACTCATTGTCATGCATCATTGGCGTTTTCATAATCATGTAAAAGCGTATTGTTTTTAATTTTTAATAGGATAAAAATAACAAGTTTTTGATATCAAAACACTTTTTTTAAAAAAAATATATTGAGTCTTTTACTCACTGATTTCACCGATGGCATTGTCTCCTTCCTGCACGATTTCTTTGAGTTTTGGCAGGTCTGCTGTACTGTCAATTCCGAAGTGATCCATGAATAAGTCGCTGGTTCCATATAAAATGGGCTTGCCCAGCGTATCGGCTTTGCCAACGATTTTAATGAGCTCCTTTTCAAGGAGTCGCTGCACCGAATAATCACAATTGACACCACGGATCTGTTCGATTTCCAGCTTGGTGATCGGCTGGCGATAGGCGATAATCGCTAGGGTTTCCAGCGCCGCTTGGCTAAGCTTTTTTTTTGCCCGATGGGCCTGCAGTTGGTTAACGGTGTTGTAATATTGCGGTTTTGTCAAAAACTGATAGCCATTGTTGATGGATTTCAGTTCCAGAATGTGGTTGTTGTTCAGGTAGCGGTCCTTAATATCTTCGAGGGCATCAAGGATTAGCTGTTCATCAATGCGATCGCCTAATACGGCCTCAAGCACCTGTTGAATTTCGGGCACACCTATTCCATATTCCGACGCATATACCAACGCTTCTACGTGTTGAATGACATTTTCCAAGTCGGTTTCTGTTTAATAGTCAATGACTTGTTCGACCATCGTATCCGGTATTTCCCTGAATTCATATTTCTGTGTGCGGAGCTGAGGCTGGAACCCGGCCTCCCGGATCGCGTCTTGGATAGACTTGGAAGTAAAACGGTGCGGCGCACCCGCAGCCGATACGACATTTTCCTCAATCATGATGGATCCGAAGTCATTGGCCCCGGCGTGTAGGCAAAGCTGAGCAACGTGTTTTCCCACTGTAAGCCACGAGGCTTGAATGTTTTTGATATTGGGCAACATGATGCGGCTTAATGCGATCATGCGGATGTATTCTTCACCGGTTACATTGTTGGTAATTCCGCGGAGACGTTTGAGAAGCGTGCCGTCATCCTGGAAGGGCCAGGGAATAAATGCAATAAATCCATATGCGCCTTCTGGACGTTCCTCCTGTACCTGCCGGATCCACACAAGGTGCTCGAATCGTTCCTCTAGGGTTTCGATATGACCGAACATCATCGTAGCCGAGGTAGGCAAATTGACCTGATGCGCAGCCCGCATCACATCCAACCATTCTTTGCCCCCGCATTTTCCTTTGGAGATGAGCCTTCGGACGCGGTCATTCAATATTTCTGCGCCGGCACCCGGCAACGAATCCAAGCCCGCTTCTTTCAGGGCGCGAAGTACATCGATGTGACTCATCCCCTCCAGCTTGGCAATATGGGCCACTTCAGGTGGGCCAAGTGAATGCAATTTTAAGGCAGGATACAGTTGCTTTAACTCCCGGAAAAGATTGGTGTAAAAAGCCAATCCCAAATCCGGGTGGTGGCCGCCCTGAAGTAACAACTGGTCTCCTCCATATCGGAAGGTTTCTTCGATCTTGCGTTTATAGGTCTCGATGTCTGTGATGTAGCTTTCCTCGTGTCCCGGTCGGCGGAAAAAATTACAGAATTTACAGTTGGCAATGCACACATTTGTCGTATTCACATTGCGGTCAATCTGCCAGGTGACCTTGCCGTGGGGCACTTGTATTTTACGCAATTCGTTGGCAACATAGGATAGGTCTGCAACGGGTGCATGCTTATGCAGATAAATTCCTTCCTCAATGGAAAGAAATTCAAAATTTAACGCACGCCCCAACAAACTGTCAACATTCATGGTTGCAAAGATACGTAGTTTTTGGTAAACCTATGGGATCATTTCAACCTGCTTACGCTGCCGGAACAAGTTTCAAGAGCATTCCCGGATCTTCCGTTAATACGAAAATCAGGCCATCCGGGCTTTGGGCAAGATAGCGCACCCGCCCGATGTTTTGCAACAGTTTTTCTTCGTGTACGTATTTCTCGTTTTCGACTTCAATCCGCGCTATGTGGGTAAGTGCCAATGCTCCGGCAAACAAATTGCCTTTCCATCCCGGATAGCGGTCGCCGTGGTAATACAGGAGCCCACAGGTAGCAATGGAAGGTGTCCAATAGTGAATCGGTTGTTCCATGCCTTCCTGCTCCGTCCGCTCGGAAATGATGGCCCCGCTATAATCGATTCCGTAGGTAATGGAGGGCCATCCGTAATTTTTCCCTTTTTCGATGATGTTGAGCTCATCACCGCCACGTGGGCCATGTTCAGTTGCATAAAGTACATCTCCCGATTCGTCATAGGCTAATCCCTGCACATTACGATGTCCGTAAGACCAGATACTGGGTTTGGCCCCCGGCTGGTTTGTAAATGGATTGTCTGCGGGTATGCGGCCGTCGTCGTGCAGACGGTGTATTTTTCCCATATCGTTGGAAAGATTTTGTGCATTTTCCTTGGTGCCACGCTCGCCGGTGCTGAAGTAAAGATATCCGTGCTTGTCGAAAGCAATGCGGCTGCCAAAATGTACGCCTGATGCCGATAGTGGCGTGGTTTGGTACAGGGTTTCTACATCGCTGATTTGTGTGCCCGTTAGCCGGAAGCGCATCAAAGCCGTACTTCCCCCGCCATCTCCGGGTTTTGCACAGGTTACGTATATCCATCCGTTTTCACGATAGTGCGGATGGAGTTGGATGTCCATCAGTCCGCCTTGTCCACGTTGGTAAACTTCCGGCAATCCGGTGAGCTTTTTGCCTGTATAGTGTTCGGCTTCGAATATCCATATTTCTCCCTTACGTTCGGTTACGAGCATGCGGCCATCGGGCAGCCAGGCCATGCCCCACGGGTTTTCTAGACCCGTATATAATGTGTCAATATAAAACGAAGCTTTTTCTGTCGCGATTACCGAAGCGGTGCCTACCGGTACTCCACCCGAACGCTGTGTGCCATCGCAACTGAAGAATAAAAGGAGTGCGTATGCCGCCATCCATGAAGAAAAAAAGCGTATCTGTGTCTCCATACTGTGTAAATGCCAAAGATAGAGATAATCCTTGCATATATGTAACAAAGTTGGTAGGTTTGCGTAAACCAATGAACAAATAAAACAAACCTTTATTCGTTGGCAGAATCTACTTACATATCGATATCGGACCAAGCGTTACTGGACCGGATCCGTAACGATGATCAAGTTGCCTTTAAGGAATTATATAGGCGACACTGGCAGCGTTGTTACCGGATGGTCATGCGACGATCTGGCGACTCATTGCTGGCAGAAGACCTCACCCAGGCCGTGTTTGTCTCCTTATGGGAAAAGCGGAAGGATGCCGTTATACAAAATCTCGCATCGTATTTGTTTGTAGCGGTGCGATTCCGGTTTATTTCGTACCTGAAATCCCAGATGCAGGAAAGCGCATACCGTGAGCATCTTCTGCATGTTCAGGAAGAGGGGGGTAATCCGGTAGAGGCCTCGTATCGGCTTAAAGAACTAAATGCCGCTATAGATAAAGGCGTGGATATGATGCCACCTAAGACTAAAACGGTCTATACGATGAGCCGCAACGGACAATATTCTGTCAAAGAAATTGCCCGAAAACTGAATCTTTCCGAAAAAGCTGTCGAATACCATATTACGCAATCGTTAAAGACCATGCGCTTGGTGTTGAGGGACTTCCTTCCATTCCTGTTATTCGTACAGGAAATTTTTTAAAATTTTTTCAATTTTTTTTAGGGATATCCCATGTTCGGGCGACTACTCTATAACTAACCAATGTTAGCGAACCATGAGTAGGGAAAATTTTCACCGGTTGTTGGAGCGATATCTGGAGGGACATTGTACTCCCGAGGAAGAGCAATTGGTCCATCATTGGTATCACATGCTTGACGAATATCATGGGGATGGGATCAGTGAGGCTAATGTCGCTACCATAGAAGATGCGATATGGAACAAGATTTCCCAACAAATCAATGATACGGAAACAAGCTCCGAAGTCCGTTACCTGACTCGGCACAGAGGCTGGTGGTGGGTGGCTGCATCTGTCGCCCTGTTTTTGATCGTTGCTGGCACGTGGGTATACCTGCGGGTTGTCTGTTATCCCATCCAACCCTCATTTGCTTCTTCGAAACAGTCGGAGGCCACGATCGTAAAGGTCAGAAACAATGAAGAATCCACCATGAAAGTTATCCTTCCTGACGAATCGCTTGTTGAACTGTATCCGGGCGCCCAATTGGAATATCCCAGGCGTTTCAAAACAACCGATCGGGAAGTACGCTTGATAGGGGACGCTTTTTTTGCGGTAGCCGCCAATAAAGACAATCCGTTCTGGGTATTCCACGAAGGGATGATCACCAAAGTAGTAGGTACCAAATTCAAGATCAAGGCCCCTAAAGGGAATGAAAAGGGAGAAGTAATTGTCTATTCCGGAAAAGTAGATGTTTACTACAATGTGGGCAGGAACCACTTGGTAAAACGAATGCTGTCTGCGCCTGATAAGGCTTCACTGACCACCAACCAAAGAGCCGTGCTGCAGCAGACAACGCTTGAAGAAACGATCACCGAAAACCCGCTGCCCGTAAGCGAACAGTTGGATGCCATCCTGCATGAAACATTCAGGGATATTTCCATGCCGGAACTTGCCAAAACATTAAGTGACTTATACGCGTTAGATGTGGTAGCTGACACCGGTTTGGATGGGATCACGTTTACGGGGGACATCAGCGGAATAGGGTTGTTTAAGCAGCTGGATATTATTTGTACGGTCACCAATACGCGTTATGAAGTAATCGGGAAAGCAATTTTTCTAAGAAGGAAATAAAGATTTTATACACAAACACACATTATAATACCACAAACACACATTATGCACAAACACACTAAGTTATATGACACATGAAGACAAATAAGACGTAGACACAGCTCAGGGATGCTCATACCTGAGCACCTTTTCCGATTGATTCTTAAAGACGATGTTTTTGGGGAGTACAACACCGTATTCCGAAAGCAAGCGGGCGCGGTATTGCATGAAGCATTTAATTCAAACCTATTAATAACCAAATGACTGACTTATGATAAAAAACACACCGACGTAACCAAAAAAAGCCGGCAATATGGGGGTATTGCCGGCCAGGAATCCCAGCACGATAACGCTGGGAAGTTTATAGTTAACGAACCATAAATTGATCAAAAATATGAAAAAAGATCGAATTATTGCTTTAATCAAAACAGCGATGAGATTAACCTTTTTATATGCCCTCATCTCTTCTTTTGTGATCTGTTCGACCTATGCTAAAGAGGCTGATGCACAGGGGGTGCTGGATAGAAGGGTGGCTTTTTCCGCAAAACGAACGACGATCAAAGAGCTGATCGCGGCATTGGAAGAACAGGCGGGAGTGAAGTTCATCTACAGTTCTTCTGCAATCAAAGCCGACCGGAAACTCAAGCTCAACGCCATGCAAAATGAGTTATCTGAAGTGTTAGAGGGAGTGTTTAAACCACTGGGGATTACCTACCAGTTATCAGAGGACAAAGTGCTTCTTTTCAATTTATTCCAGGATTTTACAATTACAGGCAGCGTATCCAGCGGTGACGATAAGCAACCGATATACGGCGCCGCAATCAAAGTTAAAGGAACGACACGTGGTACCAGCACGGACGGTAATGGACATTTTTCACTGGAAGTGCGGCAGGCAGAAGTGGTGGAAGTGAGCTATATTGGGTTTGCTACCACGGAATTTGTGGTGGATAGTACTAAACGGATCTATGAAGTTGTTTTGCAACCTTCGTTGAGCACATTGGATGAGGTCGTTGTAACGGGGTACTCTGCCCAACGGGTGAAAGACCTGACCGGATCGGTGGCAGTGGTAGATGTCAAGGGGCTGAAACAGCAGCCGGCAGCGAGCCCCGTTGAGGCACTCCAAGGAAAAGCAACCGGTGTGCAGATCATTAATAGTGGAGCGCCCGGGGCTACACCGCAGATCCGTATCCGGGGGTTTAGTACCATCAATAATAATGATCCGCTATATATTATTGACGGCATGCCCTATGAAGGGAAGCTAAGCTGGCTAAGTGCCAATGATATCGAAAGCATGCAGGTACTGAAAGATGCTTCAGCAGCTTCCATCTATGGCGCTCGGGCTAACAACGGCGTGGTGATCGTTACCACCAGGCAGGGGGGCAAAGGTTCGCCCAAGATTACGCTGGATACCTACTACGGTACGCAGGCGCCAAACCGGAGCCGATTCCCCAAAATGCTAACCCCGCAGCAATACGGTGAGTATGTTTACCGGCAGCAAAAAAATGCCGGTGCAACTCCCGGTACTAGTGGAACTACCGGCCAGAATTATGGTTCGGATCCGGATCATCCAACACTGCCCGAATACCTCTTGGCTGGAGACAAAATGGGGCATCAAATCACCGCGGCAGATGCGGATCCCGCGAAGTACCGTTATGTGATGGATCCCGCACAGTATTACACCATTGTTCCCGCTAATCAGGCCGGTACCAACTGGTTCGATGAGATCACACAAAATGCACCCATTCAGACGTATCAGTTGAGCATCCTGGGCGGAAGCGAAAATGCGGTATATGCACTGAGTGGAAGTGCGTTCAAGCAGGAGGGAACGTATCAATATACCGGGTTTGATCGGTATACCATCCGTAGCAATACCAAGTTTACTTTTTTGGACGATCGACTTACGATTGGCGAAAACATGCAGTATTCCGCTACCAACGGCCACGGCTTCGGCGTCAATGAGAATCGATCCGGTTCTTACCAGGGCGAGGACTCGGCAATTGGCTGGGCATATCGTATCCAAACCATTGTGCCGGTATATGATATCATGGGCAATTTTGCCGGTACCAAAGGTAGTATGTTGGGCAATGCCGATAACCCCTTGGCGGTGCTGTACCGACAGAAGGATAATACAAATAAAAGTGGCCAGTTTTTCGGAAGTGCTTTTGCCGATCTGAAGCTGGTAGAAGGACTCAATTTCCGGACGACCTTCGGGCTACGCCATGAAAACTTCAACGGCAAGTCCATCGGGTATCCAAACCCGGAACGCTCGGAAGGTAGCTTTACGAACAATACCTTGAATGAGTACCGGGGAACCAATACCGAGTGGACGTGGTCGAACACAGCCACCTATGAAAACACCTTTAATGGGATGCACAGACTTAAGATCCTTGCTGGAACGGAGGCAGTGGAGTCAAACTATCACCAGTTGACGGGAAATGGAAATGATTTTTTTGTGTCTGGCGACCTCAATTATTATTACCTCAATACGGCTGCAACCACTGTTGGTGGCAGTGAGGGAAGTGAGAGTTCCCTGTTTTCCATTTTCGGCCGGGTCGAATACGGTTTTGATGACCGGTATTTACTGTCAGCCACGGTGCGCCGTGACGGATCGTCCAATTTCGGACCTGAAAACCGTTACGGTACGTTCCCTGCTGCCAGTATCGCATGGCGGGTATCCAACGAAGGCTTCCTGAAACAGGTTTCCTGGGTGAATGACCTCAAAATCCGGGCCGGCTATGGTGTTACGGGAAATCAACGTATTCCCTCATTCCAATTTTTGAGAAGGTATGCTTCGGGGGTCAATCCGTCGTTTTACCCGATTGGTGGGGGCAACGGTCTGACCAGTGGATTGTGGACCAGCGACTACGATAACCAGTCCGTGAAGTGGGAAGAGCTGAAATCACTAAACGTGGGACTTGATTTTACGTTGCTCAATAATTCGATCGATGGTACGTTTGACTGGTTTGACCGGCGTACAAGCGATGTGCTGTACCCGGTACCGCAACCTGCTGCTGCCGTGGGTACAGGTAACTCACCGTATGTCAATTCCGGCGATATGCAGAATGCCGGTATAGAACTTGCCTTAAACTATCATTATGTGGGTGATATGAGTGAAGATGCCTTCCGGTTTGACGTGGGCGTATTCTTTACCAAATATACCAATAACATCATTGCGCTCGCACCGGGTGTCAAAGAGCAGCCTTACATCACGCTGCGTGAGGTGACGACCTCGGTATTAAGGGCAGGCGCGCCGTTTGGTGCTTTTTACGGCTATGATATGATCGGGATATACCAGAGTGAGGATGATATTGCAAACAGCGCTTCGTATGAAGGAGCCCGCGTGGGCGGCCCCAAGTTTGCAGACATTAATGGAGACAATGCGATCGATGGGGATGACCGGACAATCATCGGCAACCCGCATCCGGATTTTATCTATTCACTCAACTTGGGTGCGTCTTACAAGCGGTTTGATATCAGCATGTTCTTTAACGGGTCGCAGGGGAATGACCTGTTTGATCTCACTCGTCAGTATACCGACTTTTACGCATTTCCTGGTTCGGTAAGCACCCGTACGCTGGATGCTTGGAGCCCGAGCAATCCCGGGAGCATGATTCCGTCGGCCTATGCCAATGCACCTACAATCGAGCGACAGTCTTCCAGCTACTATGTGCAAGATGGAAGCTTTTTTCGGATGAAAAATCTGCAAATAGGGTATTCCTTGCCTGCGGATCGCATGTTTCAGGGTCGGGTATCCAATCTAAGGGTATACGCCAGCGTTACTAATCTGTTTACCCTAACCGGTTATAGTGGTATGGATCCGGAGGTGAGCCAATATGGATCTACGGGTTTCACCGGCCCAGGGGTGGATATGGGCGTCTATCCGGTACCACGCCAGTATTTATTGGGGTTGAGTGTCACGTTTTGAGCTATCGGCGTTTAGGTTTTGGATTACTACCATGAACAATAAAACTTTTCAATAATGAAAGCACGATATAAAATAATCTTAGTCTCGGTGATGGCGATGGTTGTCGGCGGATGCAGTTCAGACTTCTTAGACCGCACACCGCAGGGACAATTAATAGACGAGCAGCTGAACAGTACCAAGGGAGTGGAGTGGCTGCTTACCGGAGCATATGGTTTGATGAATGGCAACCGGGATGGGACCTGGGGCAATTATGGGTCGGCCCCTAGCCAGTGGCTTTTCGGGGACGTTGCCGGCGGAGATGCACATAAGGGAAGCGAAGCAGGTGACCAAGGTACGATGCTAGAAGTCGAAAAGCATACCGCTATTCCGGTCAATGAGCACCTGGCCACCATGTACCGTAATTATTACGAAGGTATCATTCGGTGCAACACCACGCTGCGCCAGCTGAAGATTGTACAGGAAACCGCTGACGAGAAATTCTCGGACGAACGGGCAGCCCAAATTGAAGCGGAAGCGAAGATGCTCCGGGGGCATTATTATTTTTTCCTTTGGCGGGTGTTCAAAAATATCCCATATATCGACGAAAACGTCTCGACGGCCGATGCCGCCAAGGTCCCGAATAATACGGATGTCCTGCCTATGATTGAGGCCGATTTCCAGTTTGCTACGCAGAATCTGCCTGACACAAAGCCGTTGGGTGAAGTAGGGAGGGTAGACGGCATTGCCGCCAAAGCTTATCTGGGAAAGCTGTACCTGTACCAGGGGAAATTTGCCGAAGCACTTGCGCTGTTTAAAGATGTTATCGCTGTAAGGCCAGATCTGGAAAGTTTGAATTTTCTGGATAATTTTGATGTCAATAAAGAAAATGGACCGGAGACGATTTTTTCTGCACAGCACGCCATCAATCCGAACGGGAGTGGCGACAACGCCAATGTGGGCGATATGCTAGCCGGGCTACAGAATTCGCCAACCCCAATGAACTGTTGTGGCTTTTTTAATCCCTCTTTTGATTTAGTTAATGCGTTTCGGGTCACGACGCTGGGACTGCCCATGCTCGATGGTTCCTATCGGAATAATCCCTATAAATCGGATTTTGGGTTGACCGGAAGCGCTAAAGAAAATTATGAGGTGGATAAAACCCTTGCGTTGGATCCGCGGCTTGATTACACCGTAGGGCGCAGGGGGGTTCCGTATCACGATTGGGGAATCTTCCCGGGCGATGCGTGGCTACGTGAGCCTGCCTCTCACGGACCGTTTGTGTCCTACAAACGGTTGTTGGACAAAGCTGATTTTACGGGAAACCTAGATAATGGTGGTAACGTGACCGCACTGGACGTCCAGATTATCCGATTAGCAGATGTCTACCTGATGGCAGCGGAATGTGCCGCGGAAACGGGCGATTTGGAATACGCACTGGCCAGAGTTAATAATGTCCGGAACCGGGCGGCTAAGCTTCCGACAAAAAAAATCGGCGGTACTGATGCCGCCGCGTATAACGTAAAACCCTACCCGGCATTCGCTACGAAAGAGTACGCCCTGGATGCCATCCGTTTCGAACGTAGGTTGGAATTGGCGCTAGAGGGACACCGGTATTTTGACCTGGTACGTTGGGGCATAGCGAAGGATGTACTGGAAAGCTATTCGGCTTTTGAGGGGGGCTTCAGCGAAACCTTCGGCAGGCTTTACGGTGGCCTTAATTTTGGCGAAAAGAATACGATGTTCCCGATACCGCAGGAACAAATCGACAGAAGCGGAGGAACATTGACACAAAATACAGGGTATTGATTATGCTTTCCAGAAGGAAATTTATCCAACGTATAGGTGCCGGGGTTGCCGTTGCCGCAGCTGCACCGATGATAGCAGGGTATTCATGCGGTTCGGCGGGGAAGCCGGGGCAGGTTGCTGAAGAGTCTTCGCCTGATCTGTTTTTCAAGATCTCGTTGGCAGAGTGGTCGTTGCACCGTGCGCTTTTCAGCAAACAATTGGATCATTTGGATTTTCCAATGTATGCAAAGGAGAAGTTCGGGATTGACGCCGTGGAATATGTCAATCAGTTTTTCATGGATAGGGCAAACGACCGGACATACCTGGGGGAGCTGAAAAAACGATGTGCAGACCATGGAATCACCAGCGTGCTGATTATGTGCGATCTGGAGGGGGATCTCGGCGACGCCGATACTACGGCCCGACATACGGCAGTTGAAAACCATTACAAATGGGTGGAAGCCGCCGCATTTCTGGGTTGCCATGCCATTCGTGTAAATGCCGCTGGGGAAAGTAGTGCAGATGACCTACAGAAGTATGTGGCCGAGAGTCTTACCGAGCTGTCGTCATTTGCCGATGACCATGGGATCGCGGTGATCGTTGAAAACCATGGGGGGCTTTCATCCAACGGCGCCTGGCTGAGCGGTGTGCTCAAAGCCGTTGGAAGGCCCAATTGCGGAGCCCTTCCCGACGTTGGCAATTTTTGCATACGGCGGGCTGAACCGCAGGAGCAGACACTTGAAGCTTATATGGCAGCTGAGTGTCTTGAAGAATACGACCGCTACCAAGGTATCAAAGAATTGATGCCGTTTGCCAAGGGCGTGAGTGCGAAGACCTACGATTTCGATGAGTATGGCCTTGAAACCAGCATCGATTACCGGCGTGTATTGAACGAGGTCAAGGATGCGGGATTCGGTGGGTACGTCGGCATCGAATACGAAGGACATCGTTTACCGGCCGATGAGGGGATCGCTAAAACGAAAATGCTGTTGGAGCGAATTGGAGCGGAATTAATGTAGCCTATCAATTAAAACAAAACCAGACCCAGGGAATCCGGATAATCTTCTTGGCCGGATTCCCTTTTTTTACCTTCCTGCTTTCATAAACCGTGGATTTAGCTATCTTAGCTGCTTCAATTACGTACATGTCGACGCTAAAAAACCACAAATCCACCATACGCGCATGGGCCATGTTCGACTGGGCAAATTCCGCGTACAATCTTGTGATTACTTCCACTATTTTTCCAGCTTACTATACGGCTATTACTTATACAGAAGCGCATGGTGACAAGGTGCGCTTCTTCGGAGTCAGTGTTGTCAACACGGCGTTGTCGAATTTTGCACTCTCATTCGCCTATCTGTTTATGGCGTTGGTGCTCCCTATCCTTTCGTCGGTAGCTGATTTCAAAGGAAATAAGAAGGCTTTTATGATGGTGTTCACCTACCTGGGCGGGATTGCGTGCATGGGGTTGTTTTTCTTTAAGCTGGAAACGTTGGAGTGGGGCATCATCTGTTTTACCCTGGCGGCAATGGGCTATGTGGGGGGCGTCTTATTCAATAATTCATATCTGCCGCAGATCGCCACGGTCGACCAGCAGGATCGGGTGAGCGCACAGGGGTTCGCCTACGGATATGTGGGCTGTGTCACCATTCAAATCATTTGTTTTGTATTTATCCTGAAACCGGAATGGTTTGGCATTACTGACCCCAGTTTCGCGCCACGGCTGTCTTTTTTGCTCGTAGGACTCTGGTGGATTGGCTTTGCACAGATTCCGTTCGCGAAGTTGCCAAAAGACCGGCGGAACGGGCAGCGTGTTACCAACGATGTGCTGCGCAAAGGATTCGCGGAATTGCGCGATGTGTGGACCAGGCTGAGGGAAATACCGGAGATTAAACGTTTTTTGCCGGCATTTTTCTTTTATGCCATGGGTGTTCAGACCGTTATGATCGTTGCCGCCGCGTTTGGCGAGAAAGTATTGCACTTGGGGGCTCCCAAGCTGATCGCTACGATTTTGATTATTCAGTTGGTCGCCATCGGAGGTGCGTACCTCATGTCGTTGCTGGCCAATTACATCGGGAATGTACGGGTATTGATGCTGGTGGTTTGCATTTGGATCGGGATATGTGTTTCTGCCTATTACATTGACCACGAAGTGCAGTTTTACATCCTGGCTGCGCTGGTAGGGTTAGTGATGGGGGGGATACAGTCGCTTTCCCGTTCCACCTATTCGAAAATGCTTCCGGTAGACGAGGCCGACACGGCTTCATTCTTTAGTTTTTATGACGTCACGGAGAAAGTAGCGATTGTGATTGGACTTTTTTCCTTTGCGTTGATTGAGCAGGTGACAAATAATATCCGCTATTCGGCGCTATGTCTGGGTATCTTTTTCGTGATCGGCTTGGTACTTTTGGGAAGAATGTTACCCCTGGTTAAAAACCGGGGGTAGCTTAGGCAGTTTTAGCTATTTCGGCATGATTTTTCGAAGATTACCTTAAATTTGCTCCCACATCAGGTTTGTGCATGACGGTTCAACTCTTTATCCCTTGTTTTATCGATCAGTTGTTTCCAGAAACGGCGTTCAACGTGGTTCGTTTGCTGGAAAAAGCTGGGTGCAATGTCGTTTATAATCCGCAGCAGACCTGTTGCGGGCAGCCCGCTTATAATGCAGGTTTCTGGGACGAAGCAAAACAGGTTGGTCACAAGTTTCTGCACGACTTTGGTGACGATCAGGTGATTGTGTCGCCATCCGCTTCCTGTACGGGGATGGTGAAAAATTCCTACAACAATTTATTTACCAATACAATCGTCCATAACCGTTGCCGGGCAATACAGGGAAACATCCATGAACTCTCGGATTTTCTTGTGAATGTACTCAAAAAGGATTACTTTGGTGCTGAATTGGAAGGCCGTGCGGTGTATCACGATTCCTGTTCTGCATTGCGCGAATGCCATATCAGGGATGAACCGAGACAGTTGTTAAGCAAAGTGGATGGTCTTGAGCTGGTGGAGATGAAGCATACCGATACATGCTGCGGGTTTGGCGGTACATTTGCTGTAAAATTTGAAGCCATATCCAGCGCCATGGCTGAACAGAAAGTGCACCACGCCTTGGAAATGGAAGCTGATTTCATCATTTCCACTGATTCATCCTGCCTGTTGCACCTTCAGGGATATATCGATAAACATCAGTTACCGATTAAAACGATGCACCTCGCGGATGTATTGGCACATGGCTGGGCAAATATTTAAGCCATACTCCGCCGTATTTGAAGTTATTGAATTTACTAACTAATAATAGATTACGATGACAGATAGAAGATCATTTTTGAAACACTTGGGAGTAGGCGCATTGAGTGTGTCTGTATTTCCTGCATTTGCAACGTCAACATTCTCTGCTGCAACCCATACCAATAAAAAATTATTTTTTAATATTTCGTTGGCAGAGTGGTCGCTGCACAAGACGCTTTTCGGCGGTAAGCTCGACAACCTTGATTTTCCGGAGACGGCGGCAAAGAAATTCGGCATCTACGCCGTTGAGTATGTAAATCAATTTTTCAAAGACAAGGCGAAAGACAAAAAATACCTGGCCGATTTGAATCAACGGGCAACGGATAACGGCGTTAAAAATGTGTTAATCATGATTGACGGCGAAGGTCCGTTGGGTTCCACGAATGAAAAGGAACGGAAAGATGCTGTTGAAAACCACTACAAGTGGGTAGAAGCTGCCAAGTTTTTAGGTTGCCATGCCATCCGTGTCAATGCCGCAGGGGAAGGTACCCCCGAAGAAGTGAAGGCTGCGGCCATCGATGGTCTGGGACGGCTGAGTGAATTTGCAGCGTCTTACGGAATCAGTGTTATTGTAGAAAATCACGGCGGAATATCTTCTCACGGCGATTGGTTGAGTGCTGTACTTCGGGGAGTAGGTAGGAAAAATTGTGGAAGTTTACCCGACTTTGGTAATTTTTACGAGTACGATCGATATCAGGGGGTAAAGGATTTGATGCCTTTGGCAAAAGGTGTGAGCGCGAAAAGCAATGTCTTCGATGAAAACGGTAACGAATCCAATATCGATTACCGGAAGATGCTACAGATCGTAAAGGATGCCGGGTATACCGGTTATATTGGCATAGAATACGAGGGAGAGCAACTCAGCGAGGAGGAAGGCATTCTGGCCACCAAACGTCTGCTGGAACGCGTCGGCGCAGAGATCAGCTAACCCTATTCCGAATTAACTGACAACATTTATACTGCTTTCATTGTTGTACTTTCAAAAAGTACGACAATGAGAGCAATATGGACAGGAGCCATTGGCTTCGGGCTGGTCAATATTCCGATACGGATATTCAGTGCAACGACAGACAGCAGGCCTGATTTTGATATGCTTGACCGCAAAGACCATTCGCGTATCCGATACAAACGGGTGAGCGAAAAGACGGGAAAAGAGGTTGCCTGGGATCAAATCGTAAAAGGATATATGCTGAATGACAATTACATTGTACTTGACGATGCTGATTTTGAGGAAGCCAGTCCGGAAAAGACGAAAATAATCAACCTGAAATCGTTTGTTAAGGAAGCCGATATTGATAGCATTTATTTCGAAAGCCCATATTACCTACAGGCGCAAAAAGGAGGGGAAAAGGCATATGTACTCTTGCTGAATGCCCTGGAAAAGACAAAAATGGCAGGTTTATCCACTTTTGTAATGCGTAATACCGAGAGTCTTGCTGTCATCCGGCCTCATCAAGGCATACTGTTGCTGAATACCCTACGGTTTGAGGAGGAAATCCGATCTGTTGACGAGATCAAGCCCGGTCAGCGTATCAAGATCGCTAAGCCGGAAATGGACATGGCTGTACAGCTGATCAAGAGGTATTCCAGCGATTTCGATATCACATCGTACCGCGATGAGTACAGCAAGGAACTGATGAAAATTATCCGTGCGAAAGCAAAAGGGAAACGACCAACCGTGCGCAAGATGAAACCGCGTAAGGCTCCTTCCGAAGATTTATTGGAACAATTGAAAGCAAGTCTTGCCTAAGATAATTCTCGATCGCCAAAATTTTGGCATCGGAATTGCTAAAGAAAGAATAGGTTTAGGTTGATAGCCCCCTAACCCCATTGGGGGCGGCCGTCCCGATGTATTTCGGGACGGTTTTTTTATGCCCGGGGCTTACCGCGCAATGTCCTGATACCCGTCATTTTGGGTCAATTTCGGATTGCGTTGCAATTCATCCAGTGAGATTGGCCACAGCAAATCGGTCTCTTTAAAAGTAGCACCTGAGCCGTTTTGTGCGCCAACCAGCGGTTGGTAGTCTACCTGTCCTTTTACCGTGGCAGAGATTACCGGGAACATGCCTGTGCGTAGGCAGTCATCCCACAATTTAAACTCTAGCGGCAATTCCCGCAAGCGTTCCGTCCAAACCTCTTTTACAAAGTTATCGGCCGATAAGCCTTGAAGTTCTGCGGTATAGGCGGCTGCAGTTTTTCCGTTAATATCTGCCCGTGCTTTGATTTGTGCCAAATATCCCGCTGCTTCTGCGTTCACCCCGGATGAACGGGCGATGGATTCTGCGGCAATCAACAGTGCTTCTGCATAACGGTACAGGTTCCAGTCTTTGGTACCCCTTCCGCTGTTCAGTACGGCATCCTCGTCAAAATAATACCAGATACCGGCTTGTTCGGACGTCCACGTTGCTCCGTTGTTGGGGTTGGTATATTTCCAGTGGAAAAACTGGTTGGGTTGTATCCGCAAATCATCTGATTTATATACATTCAAAAAGCGATTTGTAGGACCATATACGCGTTCAAAGATGGAGTAACTTGAAAACACAGAAGTCGCTGAGGAACTGAATGCGTAGGTTGGCCACCAACCGCTGTTGCTGATTGTTCCATCGTATTCATACGCATAAATCGATTCGTCCAGATCGTCTGTTTTACGCAGCTTGTTATAGGCACTGTTTAGGGCCAAATCACTGTTTGTTGTCAGCCCATGGGGTGAATCCAACACAATTTTCACAGAAGTTGCCGCGTCACCGAATTTTCCTTGTTGCAAGTACACGTTGGCCAGGGTCATCGCCGCTACATATTGACTGATACGGTGTGCATTATTCGCAAAGGTGCTTTTGGGCAGCACATCTACCGCCGCTTTTAAGTCAGATTCTATCAGCCCATAAACGTCAGCCGCATTTGTACGTGTCAGATACAGGTCGTCTGACGGTGCCTCATACGGTTCGGTAGACAGCGGCACATCGCCGAATGTTTTCACAAGATAGAAATAGTTATAAGCACGGAAGAATTTCGCTTCTCCAACTAGCTTCGCTTGCAGGGTCGCATCCATTTCAATCGCAGGAATGTATTTGATCGCAGCGTTGGCGATGTTGATGGCCCGGTAACATTCATTCCAAATACCGTTCATTGTATTGGAAACGATACGTGTGTTATTTTGGCGGGTCAGTTCCCTTGAATACAAGCAGACCAATTCCTGCCCCTCGTAGCTGTTGGTGAAGTATCCCGTCAGCATGCTGTTGATCGATGCATTTGGCCCCAAGTAGGCACTTCCTGCCGATGCGTAGCGCAATGGAGCGCCCATCCGGTATAACGAATTAACCTGTCCCTGCGCCTGCGCTTCATTTTGGTAGTAGGCAACCGACGTAACGGCAGATCTGGGTGCTTCGTCTAAGAAGCTTTCACAGGAGCCGAAGATAAACGTGCTGCTCAGTAAAGCAATTGCTATATTTTTAGTTTTCATAATAACGTTTCTCTTTATTGATTATAAAGTAATATTCATCCCAAACATAAATGATTTCGCTCTCGGGTAGGAGAAGAAAACCATGTTCTGTCCGAATTTATTGCTGTCTCCGAGCGAGGTGCCTTCGGGATCGTAACCCTGAAAATCTTTGGATGTAATTAACCAGGGATTGTTGGCATTCGCGTAAACCCTCAGTGCGGAAATGCCTAATCTTTTACACAAGCTGGATTCAAAAGTATAGCCCAATTGGATTACATTGAAACGCAGGTAAGAACCGTCGGTGACCCATTGGGAGTCTACGTTGGTGTCCTGGCCCGCATGGCCATTGTTGGTGAGGTAAATGGCTTGCTGCATGGTATTGGGATTAGAGCCGTTGTATGCATCGGTCAGGATGGTTTCCAGGCCATTCGTGATACCGAACCGGTCGTAAGTGGAGTGGAAGAATTGTTGCATGGTTTCTACCCCGTATACAAACTGCAGGTCGACGGTCAGGTCAAAGTTTTTGTAGTTGAGGGCATTGATGAAACTCCCCGTCCAGTCTGGCATTCCCTTGCCTAGTACCTGCTGCGTGGTTGAACGCTTGGCTCTTCCCACCTGGGCTAATGTGGCATCTCCGGCCTCATAGTCTTCGATGGTATAGACACCATAGCGTTCGTAACCGTAGAAGCTGTTCAGGTTCTCGCCTACGCGGATAATGCTGTTTGGTCCGCCTACCCAGCTGTTTTGGGGGATGTCTTCGTTGTTATCACCCAATTTCAAAACCTCGTTCTTGTTGTAGTTCCCGTTTAGGGTGATGTTCCAGTTGAAATCGGTTGTTGACACAGGAGTTGCAGTTACCATAATATCCAAACCCTGGTTCCGTACCGATCCGATGTTTTTCATGACGGAACCGAAGCCAGTGGAGTTTGGCAGCGGTGCGCCAAGTAGCAGATCAGTTGTGGTCCGGTTATAATAAGATACATCAAAGTTCAGCCTGTTTTGCAGAATACCCAATTCTATGCCGACATCATAGGTTCCTGTCTTTTCCCATTTCAGGTCTGGGTTGGACATGGTACCAAGGTAGGAGTAAGGGGCGCGTGTACCATCCAGCAGATACGTGCCGGCGGTCACATTTGCAAGTGCTGAATAAGGATCGATTTCAGAATTACCGGTCAAACCATAGCTGGTATGCAATTTCAAATTGCTGATAAAGGTGTTGTCTTGCATAAAGTCCTCGTTAGAAACATTCCATGCCAGACCAGCCGATGGGAAAAAGGCGTATTTGTTGTTTGCGCCGAATTTGGACGAACCATCGTAACGTCCGGTAACGGTCAATGAATACCTGTCATTGTAGGAATACGCGGCGCGCAGGAAATAGGAATTCATCCGCCACTGGTTCCAGCTAGATGAGGGAGACGAAGGCGTTCTGCCGACCCCCATGTTATTCCACTCGTAGAAATCATCCGTGAATCCTTCGGTGCGCGAGGCATCGTATTCATAAGTGCGTTCCTGCCAAGAAAGTCCGGCCATCGCATTGATGCGGTGTCTGTCGAAAGTCTTATTGTAGGTCAGGTAAGTTTCTTCCTGCCAGTAAAACGTATTTGTGTGCTGGATCTCAGCCCAACCATTCGGTCTGGAGATGTTGTTCAATATAATGGAAGAATAACCTTTGTAGTCTTTCCGGTGGTTATCAACGCCGAATTGGGTTTTCAGGTCCAGTCCGTCTGCCAGGTGGAATGTCAATGCCGCATTACCAAAAATCTGCGTATTGTAACGCATGCGTTTTTGTTTGTCGAGGATGGCCACCGGGTTGGACATGCCTTCGAATCCCAACACATCGGTTATCGATGAGGAAGAAGAAGAAGTATACTCTCCGTCTGGCTGATAGATCGGAAGCCAGGGTAGCATTTCGATCATGGTTCTTCTAGCATCCTGGCCACCGCCATCTTCCGGTGTATAGCGACCCCAGATATGGTTTACCAATAGGTTTACACTGGTAGATAGCCAATCCAGGGGCTTGGAATCATACGCCAATTTACCGTTGACCCGCTTGCTGAAGGTATGGTTGACAATTCCTTGTTGATCGGTATAATTTAAAAAGGCTCCGGTAGAGGATTTTTCATCACCTTGCTGGATATTCAGCTGATGATTGTGTGATGCTGCAGTACGGGTTGCTTCTTCCTGCCAATTGGTGTTGTACAACGGATTGCCGTTGCTATCAAAATAGGTAGGATCATTAAACCAGTCCGTTTTATTCAGCGACCAGGATTTACCTTGGTAGGTGTTCTCATTTTCCAGACCCGTCATAAATGCTTCCACCCACTGATTTGCATCAAGCACTTTCATCAGTCGTTGCGGAGAACTAAAGCCGACGGAGCCTTGGTAACTGATTGTTTTCCGTCCATCCTTACTGCCCCGTTTGGTAGTGACCAGGATTACGCCGTTTGCACCGCGCGCACCATATATGGCGGCCGATGAGGCGTCTTTCAATACTTCGATGCGTTCGATGTCATTCGGGTTTATTAACTGGAAATCTTCCATCACCACCCCATCTACCACGTATAATGGGTTGGATGAAGAATTGATAGTGGCGGTACCGCGAATGACCACACGGTTTGCGTAAGCGCCCGGCTGACTGGAGTTGGAGAAGATGTTTACCCCGGAAGCTTTGCCCCTCAGGTTGTCCAATGCGCTGAAGTTCTGCGCCTTGATCATGTCTTCGCCTTTGGCGATGGAGATAGAGCCCGTTACGTCTGATTTGCGCATCGTACCGTAACCAACTACTACTACTTCATCTAGATCTTGAGCGCTTTCTTGCAGTACCACATCTATTTGATGTTGGTTGCCTACTACTTGTTCAGTGGAGATGTATCCGATAAAGCTGTACACCAAAATGTCGCCAGCCTCGGCTTCAATGGTATACTGCCCCTGTTCATTGGTAGTAACCCCCTTTTGGGTGCCCTTTACTAGAACTGATACACCGGGTAAGCGGCTTTGGTCGGTTCCGCTGGTCACGATACCCGTTATGGTTTGTTGTTGATTGGCCGTGGTGTGACTGTCTTTTGCAGTCGTCACGTGGAGAGAAGAAGCCATTGCTCCGTTGCCACATAGCAATCCGCCAATAGTGGTGAGCATAGCCATGCTACTGATAAACGTCATGCGTCTCATACGTTAGTTGGTTTTAATTTGTTTATAAAAGTTTACGATCAAAATATTGATCTTAATTGGGTTCCTTACTAAAGCGTTTTAGTTCATCTTCAAAGGACCATTTTGTGAAATGTGTGTGTGTTTAAAATGTGTGTTTTCTGTGGATGTGTGTTTTTATTTTCTCATATAATTCGTGTTTTTTTTGTGATTAAATTGTATTTTATATTGATCGTCAATAGGATACGTGTACATTTTAATAAAAGATAAAAATAGAAATAACTTATTAAAAAAATAAAAAAAGATGAAAAATTTAATAGATCTTGATCCTTCTGTTTGGAAATCAGAAGCTAACGGCAGAGGAAGGCTGTGTTATTTTAGGATTAATCTGTGTCTGCTGGAGGTGATTCATAAAAAAAGGTGTGCCGGATTTGACACACCTTTTTTTCGCTTTTTGACGAGCGAGCCGACGATGGGATTCGAACCTACGACCTACGCATTACGAATGCGTTGCTCTACCAGCTGAGCTACGTCGGCTACTGGGATTTTTTACGGAGGCAAACTTAGATAAATTCCTTTTTATCCGCAATAGGTCGTATACTAGATTTTTTCTTAGCAGCTAAGCCAAAACCGCATTCAGTTCGATCTGGGTGTTCAATAATTTGGAAATCGGGCAGATTTCTTTGGCTTTCAGTGCGATTTCGCTAAATTCGGATTCCGAAATACCCGGTACGTCGCCTTTGAGGTTCAGGCGCACCGCGGTGATGCTGCCATCTTCAAAAGTTACGTTAGCCTCGGTATCGAGGTTAGTGGGCGTATATCCTTTTTCGCTGAGCAGGAAGCTGAGCTGCATGGTGAAACAACCGGCATGGGCGGCACCGATCAGTTCCTCGGGATTTGTTCCCACACCATCCTCAAACCGGGTTTTATAGGAATACTGGGTATGATCTAACGTCTTGCTTTGGGTAGATACGCTGCCTTTTCCGTCCTTTCCGGTGCCCTGCCAATTGGCATTTGCTTTTCTTGTGAATTTCATCTGGATTCGTTGTTTTCTATAAAGTTTACGATGATAGAACAACTGTTACCCTAAAATTGTTTATAAATTCGCAGCATGGATAGGCTCATATACCTCGATAACAATGCGACGACACCACTCGACCCGCGGGTACTGGAGGCGATGATGCCTTATTTGACCACGCAGTTTGCCAATGCATCCAGCGTGACCCATCGCGCCGGTCGGGCCGCTGCCGCTGCTGTGGAAAAGGCACGGGGGCAGGTGGCGTCACTCATCGGAGCCACCGAAAAGGAAATTACCTTTACATCGGGATCTACAGAGGCCATCAACATGGTATTGAAAGGCGTTTTTGAGCGGTATCAAACCAAAGGCCGGCATTTCATTACGAGCCAGACTGAACACAAAGCGGTGCTGGACACCTTTGCCTACTTGGAAAAGCAGGGAGCAGAGGTTACCTATTTGCCGGTATCCGGTTCGGGTGCACTTGATCTGACATTATTGGAAGCGTCTATCCGCCCCGACACCGTACTGGTGGCGCTGATGCATGCCAATAATGAAACCGGCGTGCTGCATCCCGTGCGTGACATTGGGAAGATTACGATGCGCCGTGATGTGCTTTTCTTCTGCGATGCAACCCAATCGGTGGGGAAAGTTCCGGTAAACGTTGCGGAAATAGGAGTGGACCTGCTTTGCCTGAGCGCGCACAAGCTTTATGGCCCCAAAGGGGTAGGGGCATTGTATATCCGCCGCCGGAACAAGCGCATACAGACCGGCGTCCTGTTACATGGCGGGGGGCAGGAAAATAAACTCCGTGCGGGAACACTGAATGTACCCGGTATTGTCGGGCTGGGGGAAGCGGCCAGCATCGCCCAAAAAGAAATGGATACGGAATCGTTGCGTTTGGCAACGTTGCGGGATAAACTGGAAAGCGGGTTAACCAGGCTTCCCGCCACGGTTGTAAACGGACTGGGTAGCCCCCGGTTGCCCAATGTTAGCAACATCGCATTCAGGCATCTCAGGGCCGATCAACTGATGGTGGGTGTTCCGGATATCGCGCTATCTTCCGGATCGGCGTGCGTAAGCGGTACCCGGGATCCGTCCCATGTGTTGAAGGCCATGGGGCTGTCAGATGCGGACGCACACGCTTCCGTCCGTTTCAGCTTAGGAAGATTCACGACCGATGAAGACATCCGAACCTGTATACGTGAAGTGACCGAAACGGTAAACAGCCTGCGGGCATCTTCGCCCATTTGGCAATTACACAATAACGAATAAACAATATCCTTTTGGCAGCTAAAAATAATATCTTAATTATCGGTGCATTCGACCGTTTCAATTACGGCGATCTATTATTTCCCCTGGTTATCGAGGAGCAGCTCAATACGTACGGCCAGCCTTTTGACGCGTCGTATTTCGGCATTGTCAGCAGCGACCTCCGGGCATTGGGAGGGAAGCCTACGAAAAATATCCGCGACTTTTATAACGAATGCAACCGGCATTCGGGACATACAAGCATCATTGTAGCCGGGGGTGAGGCAGTGGCGGTTACGTGGAGCTCGTTGCTTTTGTCGCTCAACAAAACATTTAAGCGCACGCGGCGTTTTCACGACCGCCTAAATAAGGTGTTTGATCTCAATGCATTGGCCAAAAGGATTTTGCACGGGCAGACGGAGCTGCCGTTTGTGTTTACCCGTTCGGATTTCAAGGGTGTGGACCATGTGGTTTTCAATTCCCTTGGTGGCTCGGAATTGGATCCTGCGATCTTTGACCGCTATCCGCGTCTGCGTGATCGGTTGCGTCAGGTAGACTATTTTGCCGTCAGGGATGAGGCTACACAAAATAACTTAAAAGCCCAGGATGTAGAAACCGTGTTGTACCCCGATTCGGCGATCCTGATGTCTAAATTCTATCCGCGTTCTGTACTTATCAACCGGATTTCCCCTTCCATTGCGGACTATGTGCACAAAAATCAGGGAAATTACTTATTTTTTCAGATCAAAAACAACCACGCCAAAACGAACGAAGCGCGTATTGCTGAACAACTGGATGCCATTGCCGCGCATTATCCCGATGTTCGCCTCTGTCTTTGCCCCATCGGGAAGGCGCTCAATCACGATGATCACCTGGCCCTGCGACGCATTGCTCCGTTGCTGAAACATCCAATTACCGTATTTGAAGAAGTCAGTATCTGGGACATCATGTGTTTGATTTCCCATGCAAAGGCATACATGGGCACAAGTCTCCACGGCGCGATTACGGCCATGAGTTACGCCGTGCCCTATGTAGGGGTGGTCGTGCCTAAACTCAACAGTTACCTGCAAACATGGGGCGTGGCCGGTATAAACCGTACGGTGACGTTGGACGGGTTATACCGGGGATTCGAGGAGGCTATTGGGGTTGACGTGGCACTGCTGGAACGGTCACAGATGCAACAGATCAAGGCCGCCGAAGCTTCGTTTTCAAACATTGCACAATTGGTGCTGCATGAGAATCGGTAACGCATATGAACCCGAACATCCTGACACCGGAAGTACAGCATTACCTGCGTGAGCGTGAGGCGGCCGCACCTACGGAGATAGCCCTGCAGAAGAGTCCTTTTCCGGACGTGTCTGCGTTTGAACTTGCTCAGCAACTGGACTCCCGCCAGCGGTGCCGGAAAAAACTGCCGCGCTGGTATGAAACGCCCGGTATCTATTATCCGGAAAAGCGTTCTGTGGAACAAGCATCGTCACAGGTTACGGCCGATTATAAGGCCAGCCTCATTTCTCCCGGAACACGCGTAGCAGACCTCACGGGAGGGATGGGGGTGGACTCCCTCTTTTTTGCCGGCAGGGCAGAAGGGGTGGTCCATTGCGAAACAAACGGGAAACTTTCGCAAATTGCCCGGCATAATGCTTTTCAATTGGGCGTACACAACATCGATTTCAAGGTAACGGATGGCTTAGCATATCTGCAAAGTCAGGCCGTTGATACGTTTGACTGCATTTACCTGGATCCGTCGCGGCGGGTAGGACACCGCAAAGTCTTCCGGCTGGAAGATTGCGAGCCGGATGTGGTGGACGTGCAGGACTGGCTGCTGGAAAAGGCAAAAAAGAACCTCATCAAATGTGCACCATTGCTTGATATCTCAGCCGCGTTGGAGCGGTTTCGCGGGGTCAGCGAAATTCATATCGTCAGTGTTGATAACGAATGCAAGGAATTACTGTTTATCCGTATACGTGGATACCAGGCCCCCCCCCGTATGGTAGTTGCCGCCCTGGGAGGGAAGACAGCTAAGCTTGCCTTTGATGCGGACGCCGAGAAAACAGCGGTTGCCCGGTTCGGCGATCCGGAAGAATACCTCTATGAACCCGATGCGGCCCTCCTGAAAGCAGGTGCTTTTAAATTCATCTCGCAGCATTACGGAATTCGTAAACTGCACACCCACACCCATCTCTACACATCGGCACAACGGATATCCGATTTCATCGGCAAAACCTATCGCGTACGCAACGTGGTTCAGTATGCTGATTTTAAGAAAAGTAAAGACCCCGTTTACGCAACGATCAGTACCCGTAACTTTCCGGTGAATGTGAATGCATTGCGCCAGCGCCATAAGATCCATGACGGTGGCGGCATGCATTTGTTTTTCTGCACGGGAGGTAAGGACCGGCTTTTGGTCATCTTTGCATCAAAATGCTGAAGGTGCCTTGTGTACTGTGGGCACAATGCGGTACTTTGCAAATATGGCTACACAACTCAAACTTTCTGCACTGGATCTCTCTGTGGTGATTGAAGGCGGAGATGCCGCAACGGCGATCGCGCGCACGGTCGAAGTGGCACGTTACGTAGAACAGCTGGGGTACGAGCGCATCTGGCTCGCCGAGCATCACAATATGGAATATATCGCCAGTTCGGCAACTTCCGTCCTTATCGGGCATGTGGCGGGTAAAACAACGCACATCCGTGTTGGATCAGGCGGAATCATGTTGCCCAACCATGCCCCACTGGCTATTGCCGAGCAGTTCGGTACGTTGGAGACCCTGTATCCGGGGCGTATTGACCTCGGACTGGGCCGCGCGCCGGGCACCGACCAGTTGACTGCCATGGCTCTCCGCCGCAATAACCTGAATACGGCGTATCATTTTCCCTCAGACATCCGCGAACTGCAGCAGTATTTCAGCAACGATAACAGCGACGGACGGGTGCGGGCATTTCCGGGAGAGGGGCTGGACATTCCGATCTGGGTATTGGGTTCAAGTACCGACAGTGCCTACCTGGCCGCGGAGATGGGACTGCCTTATGCATTTGCCGCACATTTTGCCCCGACGCAGTTCCGCACGGCCATCGCCTTGTACCGCGAGCATTTCAAGCCATCGGCACAACTAAGTACCCCGTATGTACTCGCCTGTGTGAACGTGATCGCTGCCGATACGGACGAAGAGGCCCATCGGTTGGCGACCAGTATGTACCGCATGTTCCTGGGGATTGTGACCAATACGCGCAGACCGTTACAGCCACCGGTACCATCCATGGATCCCTACTGGTCGCCGGATGTGGAAAATGCTGTCAAGCAGATGACCGCCTGTACATTCATCGGAAGCCCCGATTCATTGGCATTGCAGCTTTCCCGCTTCGTGGCTGAAACCGGCATCGACGAGCTGATGACCACCGGCAACATATACGATCAGGGAGCGAGACTGAAATCGTACCGGATTCTGAAAGAAGTATTGTTTTAGTCCGTTATTCCAAGCCGCTCACACCGCCGGATACGACAAGTTTCATGGCATCCGTGGCACTCATATTCAGTGGTTTTACACGTTCGGTTTTAACAATGACCACCTGTCCCGCAAACGAATAGGAATACGGAAAATATACGACCACCTCGCCGCTAAGACCGATTTTATGAAGATCATGCTGCGTCAGAAAGCCGATTTTTTTCAATCCGGTTTCATTCACCTCCACCAGTACCGGTTCGTTGAACTTCTTGGCGTCGCCCACAAATGCTTCCGTAAAATCCTTGATAGACGAATACAGGGTATTGAACAGGGGAATCCGGTTAATAAGGTTGTTGAACCAGGCGATTATGGGTTCCGTGACGACATTGGTGAATATCATCCCCACAACAACGAGCACAACGATAACGGTCAGTATCCCCAAACCCGGTACATAGAGCGGCCGTCCGGCTTCGTCTTCCCAGAACCAGCCGCTTAAGTTGAGCGCCGAGTCGATACTCGCCACGATCCAGACGATCAGAAACAACGCTCCCGCCAACGGAAGCACCACCAATGTGCCCTTGATTAAATAATTAAAAAACAGACGTATTGTTTTGTTCTTCATTGTTGTAAATTTTCTTCTCGTACTTCTAACCTCGTACTTCGTACCTACCCATAATAATACACCCGCTTAACGCGTTGCGATATTCCCGTCAGCAGTTCATAAGGAATGGTACCGATAGTGCCGGCCAGTTTTTCCACGTCGCCGAAGACGATCACTTCATCGCCTTCCCTTACTTCCAGGCCGCTGATATCCAGCATGGTCATGTCCATGCAGATGTCTCCCACGGTAGGTACGGTGGTATTTCCGATCCTCATCCGCCCCACGCCATTGCCGAAGCGCCGGTCGTATCCATCCGCATAGCCAATGCTTACGGTAGCGATGGTGCTGTCTTTTGTTAACATGCCGTTCCTGCCATACCCCACACTTTCTCCCGCGGGTACCTGCCTGGTTTGGATGACCGTCGTTTTCAGGGAACTGGCGGGTTGAAGCGACAGCGACTGCCCGCCCTCGTTGCCAATTCCATATAATCCGATACCGAGGCGTACCATATCAAAGTGTGCCTGCGGCCAGCGCTGGATACCAGCGGTATTGGCAATGTGCCGGATAACGGGATACCCCAAAGCGGTTGTTAGCCGTGTCGCAAATTTACTGAATTCATGCAATTGATTTTCCGTAAAAGCATCGTGCTCGGGTGCTCCGGCAGCCGCTAAATGGGAAAATATGGAACGAACTTTTACTGCGGCTGTATTTTTTAAACGGTTTATTAACAAATCAATATCAGATGCCGAAAACCCCAACCGGTGCATTCCGGTATCTAGTTTGAGGTGAATGGGATATGCAGACAGACCCTTTTCGGTCAACGCTCCGATAAAATCGGTTAATATGGCAAAGCTGTAGATCTCCGGTTCTAACCGGTGTGCTAACAACGCGTCAAAGGATGCCGGTCTCGGGCTCATCACCATAATGGGTAATTGGATACCTGCTTTCCGTAATTCCACACCTTCGTCTACATAAGCCACCGCCAGGTAATCTACTTTATTGAACTGAAGCAGATTGGCTACCTCGAAACTGCCGCTTCCATAGGAAAAGGCCTTTACCATGACCATCAGCTTTACCGAAGGAGGTAGAAGAGATTTATATTGATTGAGGTTATGCTCAACCGCGTTCAGATTGATCTCGAGTACGGTATCGTGTGATTTGGCCGTCAGCAACCGGCTGATGCGTTCAAAGGCATATTTTCTTGCACCTTTTAACAAGATGGCTTCATCCTGGAAGGTCAGCGACGGAAATGCAGCCAAAAAAGACTCGGTGTCTGGAAACGCTTCGTGTGTCAAAAAGGTGAATTGGGAGGTGTGCTTCCGCAGTCCGGGTCCAATTGTGATTAATCTATTTACTTGGCTTTCTTTCAGCAAATTGGATACGTTTTCATAAACTTTGTCTTCGTCGTCGGAAGCACTTGGTATATCTGATAGTACCAGCGTTAGTTTCGTGTGCTGCCGCTGTTGCTGCAAAAAATCCAGGGCAATGGCAAGCGATGACAGGTCGTTGCTGTAACTGTCATCTACCACGGTGCATTGGTTGATCCCCTTTTTCATTTCCAGCCGCATTTCGACGGGTTGGAGCAAAGCGATCCGTTCGCTGATGGTTGCTTGTTTGTATCCCATAGCGAGCATCACGGTCCAGCAACAGACCGCATTTTCACGGGCCGCTGCGTCGGTGAACGGGATGACAACCGTCATTTCTTCGCCCCCGTACCGGGCGTGTATCCGGCAGCGGTTTCCATCCAGCAATTGATGGGTTATTACCTGTAGCGTTTCCCCTTCCGTTCCCCAGGTTATCTGCTTCCCGGTTGGGGGTACCGGCACGCCGCGGAGGTATCCGGGCGAAAACACCGCTGTTTCAGCGCCTTCGAAAAGCCTGAGTTTTTCGGCAATTTTCTCATCAAGTGATGAAAACCCTTCCTCGTGGGCAGGCCCTATATTTGTTAATACGGCAATATCCGGCTGGATCATGCGCTGCAGGACCGCCATTTCTCCCGGGCGGCTGATGCCGGCTTCAATAATCGCCAGGTCGGCGGCAGGACCCAGCTGCCACAGTGACAAGGCGACCCCGATCTGTGAGTTGTAGCTTTTGGGGCTGCGCGCAATGCGGTATTCGGGCGACAGCAATTGGACCAGCCATTCCTTGACGACCGTTTTTCCGTTGCTTCCCGTAATGCCGATCACGGGGTGTGTAAAACGGTCTCGGTGACGTGAGGCCAGCGTTTGAAGTGCTTCCAATGTATCCGGTACAACCAGGAAATTAGCGCCCGGAAAAGCGGATGATTCAACTTTACCCTGGGTCACCACAAAGTTCCGTACACCTTGGGCATATGCGTCGCGGATATATGCGTGGCCGTCACGCAGCCCCTCCAACGCAAAAAACAACCCATGCACGGTATCGGATAGTTTTCTGCTGTCATAAAGCAATGTGGCTATGGTAGCCGTATCGTCTGCAATGGAAATGCTGACCGTTGGTATCATGGCCGAAATCTGCCAGATGGTGTAAAGCCGTTCGTCTGTATCCATGGCACGAATTTCAACATTTTTTAGGTACTGATCTAATTTTTTACCATTTTGGCTACATGGAGCGTGTGGCGGCAAAAATGAAGGCTGAGGCCTACTGTGCCTATCAGGAACGGTCGCAGCAGGAAGTGCGCGACAAGCTGTATGGCTGGGGGCTTCACCAGGCGGATGTGGAGGCAGTCATAGCTGATCTGATTGCCGACAATTTCCTCAACGAAGAGCGGTTTGCATTGGCTTATGCATCGGGCAGGTTCCGCATGAAGGGATGGGGAAGGTACAAAATTAAGCAGGGCCTGATTCAGAAATCGGTGTCTGTACCACTCATACAGGTAGCATTGTCTAGTTTGAATGAACGGGAATACCGGGAAAAGCTGCTTTCCATTCTGCAAGCAAAGGCACGGTTGGAAAAAGAAAAGCAACCTTATAAGCGGAAAAATAAGCTGTTTCAATATGCGTTGAGTAAGGGGTATGAGAGCGATCTAATCCTTGAACTCTTGAATGACAACGAATTGTGATTTTTTTTAAAAAATTATTGACAGATGCCGAAAACTGCACTATATTTGCATCCACAAACAGCAAGCGAAAGTAGCTCAGTTGGTAGAGCGCAACCTTGCCAAGGTTGAGGTCGCGAGTTCGAACCTCGTCTTTCGCTCCAAGAGATCCCTTCTTCTTGCAAAGAGAAAAAGGGATTTATTGTTAAAAGACCACCCAAGCCTGGATGGTGGAACTGGTAGACACGCAGGACTTAAAATCCTGTTCGCCCTAAAGCGAGTGCGGGTTCGATTCCCGCTCCAGGTACTGATACAGTAAAAGAGGAATAATCCAGTCCTAATTCTGGGATTCCTCTTTTTTTTATTTCTTTCTTGAGGTTTGACACTCATTGGTTTTTTGTTGTATTTGACCCTTAGGAAAGAGCCAAAACTAGATACGCCGCTTGGCGTTAGTTCTGCTAGCGTCCCAAGATAAAACGCAGGTAGGGCAAATTGCACCGGACTTTCGGCAACAGACACCGAAGGGGGACACAATAAGGCTTTCCGATTTCAGGGGTAAATACCTGCTTCTAGATTTCTGGCTAGTTGGTGCGGTCCTTGACGGGGGAAATCCAAATCTGGTCAAAGCTTATGATCAATATAAGGACAAGGGGTTCGAAATCCTGAGCGTTTCCATGGATAACCCGGGCCAGCGCGATGCCTGGCTGGAAGCCATAGAGGCAGACGGGCTCACCCTGGGCACAAGTTTCCGATCTCAGGGGCACGAAAAACGAGGCGGCTGTCCTGTATGGCATAACCATGATACCAGCTAACTTTTTGCTGGACCCTGATGGCAAAATTATCGCCAGGGACCTAAGGGGACAGGTAATGACGGATAAACTTGATGCCATTTTTAATGACGGTGGAATGTAATGCCCTATTTTCTGTTATAATCAGTATTCTTCCAGAGGATTTTTGGTAGGAGGCAACGCCTGTCCGTACTCATCTCTGGTGCAGGGTTATTCAAATCACCGCAGTGACGTATAACGCCGTTTTCTCAAATACCCTCGTGCGAACCCGAACAGCAACAACAGCGCAGGTGGCAAAGCGACATTGAGGAGCTGCCAATACTGGCGTTCTTCGTTGATCTTTACCTGATTCAACAAACGCAACTTGATTTCTTTTCCTCGGAGTGCAATGATGCCCGCATCGTCGGTCAGGTAGTCGATCGCGTTGAGCAGGAAGGACTTGTTGCCATACTGCTGCTCGGTATATCGGTCCCAACCTAGGGGGTAGGGCGATCCGTCGTTCGGATTGACCTGTCCTTTGAATACATCGCCGTCCGCAATAGCAATCATTTTTGCGGGTTTTCCCCGTTCAGGTATCTTGATGGGTGCTTTGATTCCAGGAGGTGCCGGCCGGTTTAAAAACGCGGATGGGAACGGTCCTTCCAGCAGTGCTGCTACTGCATAGGGTTTGTTTTTAAACGCTGCGGGATCGGGAGACTCTTCAACCATTTGCAGGGAGATCGTTGCCGGGAGATTTAGCAACCGTGAAAACGGGGACGATTGGAGGACGACAGATTTGCGTATACCCGCTACAGTGATCGTATCCACT
>Ga0180223_1000450_pt1 | contig 53742 bp, 49 predicted proteins | sample eDN5th30CKraftOP_FD_151337 | JGI IMG/M metagenome (GOLD analysis project Ga0180223, IMG submission 151337) | Enriched Organic Plus compost microbial communities from Emeryville, California, USA - eDNA 5th pass 30_C Kraft OP (version 2) (version 2) ... | reverse complement strand
GGCTATCGCCCGCCAGCCCCGGAAACCATCCTTCCGATGGACCAAAGACCGGCGATGCACTAACTTTTAAAATGGACCACTCAAGTGGGGCTGATCATTGATGATGTCCCTTCAGACGGATGCCCGGAGGGAAGAAGGCGAGGCATCGCTCAGGCTTCCTCTTCTTCCACTTCAGCCTCCTCCTCGTCGTCATACTTGAAGCCCGCGCAAACGTACTCATCGATGACCTTCCACACGTCCTCCGGCTCAATATCGTCGGGAAGCCCCTCGCCGGCATGGTGATACTCAAGCGCGGCAGTTCCGTTGGTGGGGACGCTCCAATCGTCATCGAGCCACTCAATGAAATGCCTGCCGTCAATCTCGAGTTCGACAACGTTACAAAAAACGCCGTCGTTGCTGTACGCGTCGGTGCGCAATATCCTGACAATTTTTACCCTGTCTTCCATTTCAAAATCTCCTTAATTTTCAGAGAATTCGGCCCATTCGTCAGCCTTATATAAATATGATGTGAGCAGTTTCTGTCGGCGTCAATAGAGGAAACGAAGAAAAATTGCCAATTCTGTTTACTTTTTAATTTACTGAACCTTATATTAAACGTTTCAACAATTATGATTCCCGTTCAATACAGCATTTAATATTATGATGTTCTGTTAGTTACCTCTCCGCAGCAAGCGACGATGTCAACAATTTCAAGCGTGGCAAGGTACGCTTTGAGGACAGGATTCCCGGCGGTTATCGACAGCGCCCGGCCCCGCAGTGGCAGGACAACCTCCAACCTCTCCACCCCAGACCAACCCCAACCAAGTCCTTTCCAATCACCTGAATTCACCTGTTGTCCCTTTCAGCCGACCGGGCCTCCTTATTCAAAAGGGCAACAATTGTGCCCGCCGATTTTTCACGGGTTCAAGGAGGAAACAGCGATGGGGGGAAACTTTGTCTGGACGGGATTCCACACTGCGATTGTGTGCATGGTGCTGCTCATGTTGACCGCTGCTCAGGCGGCTGCGCAATCGTATATGCTGCCGGCAGGCACGGTCGGCGAACGGTATTCGTATCAGCTGGAGCCCGAGGATGGCATCCCGCCTTACCACTTCGAACTCGTCAGTGGCGCGCTTCCGGAAGGGCTTTCGCTTTCGTCAAGTGGCCTGATCTTCGGCACGCCGACGAAGTCCACCTTTGAGGGCATCGCTCATTTCATTATCGGCATCACAGACTCTATGAACCCCCGTGACGACATGCCTTTCGTAATGGAGGTAAACGCGATCCCGCCGACGATGAGCGGCGGTAGCATGACTGTCGAATACGGCGGCACTTCTACCTTGGACCTCGCTCCCCTTGCGGGCGGCGAGCACTATGGCGATGCCCATGATTTCGACATCGTTGAGCAACCGCTTGGCGGCCATGCCAGCATCGAGGGAACGACAGCCCGATACACCGCAAGGGACGGCTTTAGCGGTGACGACAGCTTCACGGTTCGCGCATACGGACCCGGAGGATGGTCTCCTTCTGCGACTATCACGGTAGCGGTTCAGCCCCCTGCCCCGTCCGCCCCGATCGCATCCGACACAACTATCAATACCGAATACAACGGCCCCGCCGTCGAAGTGAACCTGGCGGCGCTGACCACAGGCGATTTCGACAGCTTTGAGATCGTCACCCAGCCCGAAAAGGGCACTTTGTTCGAGAATGGCATGTTTGTCTCATACAAGCCGTCGGAGGGCGAAACCGGTGCCGATAGCTTCACATGGCGGGCTGTCGGACCGGGCGGTGCCTCGAACATTGCTACGGTTGCCGTGACCATCAACGAGGCACATGCTACGCTGCCGGTCGCCATCGATCATGTAGTCGCGCTGTCTCCTGCCGAAAGCGGAAGTCAGGATTTGACAGCAGGAGCTTCCGGAGCGCCGTTCCTGAAGGCGCATTTGGTTGGCGAGACCAGTTCGGAAACGGGCGCGGTGTCGCTAAACGGCACCGTCATGCATTTCGACCCCGATGCTGCATTCAGCGGCCGCGCGCGGATCGGATATCAGTTGGAGAACGAGGCGGGCCGCTCGAATACGGCATATGTCACCTTTATCGTGGCTGCACGCCCTGATCCTTCGGGGGATCCCGAGGTTGTCGGCCTTCTTACAGCCCATGCGGAAGCCGCCAGGCAGCTCGCCGACGACCAGATCACTGCGATTTCGGGCAGGCTGGAATCCTTGCATAACGAAGACGCCTGCGGCCGGGCGAGTTCCGTCGATCTGAAACTCGGACACGCAGAACCAAGTCGTGATCCCGAAGATCCGGGCAAAGATTCCGTGAACCTTTCCGGGAAGTCGAAGAGCAACTGCGCCGATTGGGCGGTCTGGGGAGCGGGCTATGTCAATCTCGCCGAGTTCGACCGCGGCGGAGTTGATTTCTCTTCCTCAGGCATCGGCTTCACGGCCGGAGCCGACTACCGTTTCTCACCGTCGTTCGTCGGCGGCGTTGCCATCGGTTACGGCCACAGCCATTCCGATGTCGGCTCCAATGGAACGGAAACGATCGCCGACGCCGTATCGGCCGCCCTCTATGCCAGTTGGCACAAGAACAACTGGTTCCTTGACGGGCTGGTTGGCTACCAGCATCTGCGTTTCGAAAGCACACGCTATGTCACCGCCAATGGCGAGATGGCTCACGGCAAGCGGACGGGCGACCAGGTTTTTGGTGCGGTCACCACCGGGTACGAAATCCGCAAGGACGGTGTGGTCATCTCTCCGTATCTTGGACTCCGCGGGTCCATCGGAACCCTTCACGGCTTCACCGAAACCGGAGGCGGCATCTACGGTCTCAGTTACGGCGACCAGAAGGTATCATCCCTGTCGGGCGTCGTCGGTGTTCGTGTCGAGAAAGAAATCGAACGGGACTGGGGAACTCTCACTCCATCGGCCCGCGTGGAGTATCGCCACGCTTTCGCTGACAGCTCATCGGTATCGATCGGTTATACCGATATCGGCGATCTGCCGCATCGGGCCGAAATCGAGGGACGCGGCAAGGACTCGGTTACCGTCGGTGTCGGTCTAAAGGCGAAACCGAAGAAAGCGGACGGCTGGACGATTGAGGGCACGCTGTCAGGCACATTCGGCAACGGGAAGCCGACCGCCAGTGTCGGCGTGCGGGCTACATACAAATTCTGCGGCCTCTTTACTCCGGCGAGCAAGTGCGGCTCATAATAGCAATCGTCAAGACAAGAGTGTCACCTTCTCCATCATTCCGGTGGAGACGGTGATTCTCTGGCTGGCGGGGGCAAAAGTGGCGAAACCCATTGAAGAACATACGAACGAGCAGCTGCAAAACGTCATCGACAACCATCGAAGATGGGGCCAAACGGATGCGGGCTACTATCGCGAAGCACTGGCGGAACTCGACCGTCGCAAGGGCGGCGGCCTGAGTTTCGAGAAATCCATGGAGCTTATCCGGACAGCCGCCACGGAAGGACGGTTCCTGTCATACAAGGATATCGCCGACGGAAGCGGATGCGATTGGATGAAGGTCCGCTATCTGGTCAATGAACACCTCGGCCGCATGATAGAGTATGCCCACAAGCGAGGCTGGCCAATGCTTTCCGCCATTGTCGTCAACAAGCAGCACGTCGAGGACGGCGGCATGGAACCGTCTACCCTGAAAGGCTTCGTAGAGGCGGCCAGATGGCTTGGATACAACGTGACCGATGAAAGGGCCTTCCTGAAAGACCAGCAGCAAAGGGTATTCGACTGGGCGAAGGGCAAAGATATCGGATGAGGTTCACGGCAGAAGATCAGAATCCTTTGGCTCAGCTCGTCGAGCTGAAAACCAACCTTGCTCCCAAGGAATGCACCGAGGGTAATCACGATCTTCTGGTCGAGCTGCGTGTCAATCCGGACGAGATCGAAGAGGACAGGATAGGTACGATCAGCGTGGAAATCATGGAGGCCACGCTCTCGGTAGATTTCTTGGGCTTGAAAGTGGTTTCAAAAACCCGTCACGGTCAGGGCGAGACTGGTGGCAGGGCAAAGCGGGAAGTTCAACGAGAGACAACAGTTTCGACAACCACCGCTTCCGCGAAAGAGAAGAGTGCACATCTGTCGGCGGGAGCCTCAGCCGACGGTCCGAAAGCAAGCGCTGGCCTCGGGGCCAAATCCTCCAACGGAGACTCGGAAACGGTGACCGTCCGCGAGAACGAAAGCGTGACGGAAGAATTCTATCCCGTCAGGGCGATGTCCGATGATCGATGGAAAGTCACGATGAGGGATGGAAGCGCCCTCGAGGATGCCTTCATGGATAATGACCGACTGTGCGAGGTCACTGAGCTCCGTGAAGCAAATCGGAAAGGCGCTGTAACCAGCTTGGTTGTTAAGCAGAAGCACATCAATATCAGACTGGAGCGAAAGGCTTCTATCTTCTCGCCGCCATTCACGAGAAACCAGCAAAGTTTGATGAACATCCTGATCGCGAAGAGCCTGCATGAGAGGTCCGGCAGCCGCAACTATGCAGGTGAATTGGTGTTCTCTAGGTCGTCGGTATTCGATGAAGGATAGCCCGTTTCTTTCCAACATTCTCTCCGAAGCCACCGTTTCTGCTCTAGAGGCGGTAGCGGGTGCGCCCAATGCTACCTTTCAGGAGCAAGTGAAGCTTGCGGGTCTCGATCATGCCCAGGACCTTCAAAACGCCGACCTTCGCGGAGTCGATCTAACCGACTCAGACATACGCGGATTCAACTTCTCTGGTGCCGACCTCCGCGGCGCAACAGGTATCCGTGTTGAATGGGATGCATCAACCGTATTCGACGGCGCTGACCTGTCCGGTTCGATTTTCGCTTCGAAGCTTCGCCTGCAGCAGTTCTTCAGAACTGACGAACGCGCCAGCAAGATCCTCACGGCGGTGGCCCGACAAAGTTGGGCCAATCAAGCTGTCTGGGCTGCAGAGAATTTGATGTCGACAGGTCGGTTCAGAGACATCGCCCCGAAGGTAACCGAGGCACTCTTTTACCGAGCCGTCGACGACGATTTCCTGCAAGCGGAGCTGATGCGGTACCTGGCCCCACGTTTGGAAAGTCGCCAGGATCTTCACGAGATGCTCATCGCTGCGATCTCTGAAGAACCCGAAGCGGCCGTCGTCGTCCGTTCCGCGTTGTCTCTGTTCCGCCAGCACCAAATGATTTCTGATCCGGTCGTCAGGCAACAAGCACTGGCGCTAGCGGGTTCCCGAAGCCCGAATATCCAGGCAGAGGCCATTCGCTTCATCATGAGGAACAAACCTGCGCCAGCGGAATTTCAGAGCATCAGATCAATAGCGGCATCAGCAGGCGAGTACATAGCAAGCGTGTATGTTGCCGAAGCCGCCCGGCGGTTTGGTGATGCCTACGATCTGGTGACCCGAGATCCTGTATCGAATTCAACTTTCAATTTGATAACGACAATCACCCCCAACGAGAGGTATCTGATCGCCAGACGCTGGCTAAGAGCGGAATCCAGCAGGGACGCCAATGATCTGAAACTGCCTCTTGCCCAGAGGAAGGGCGGAGTTCAGTACTTCGAAAAGGATGCTGTCGAAGCCCGCGCGCTCAAAGTCGATGAACTCTGGTTGAATCTGAAGAAGGTCGGTATCGAAATAGCTGTTGGCTGACGCCCGCCCCTCAGCCGAATTTGTCCCTTGCATCGCCGTCGCCCACGCTTGTGGTCCGAAACCACAACAGAGGGGCGACCACATGAAGATCACCGCAATCGCATCAACTCTATTCCTCGTATCTGCAGCGGGTGCAGTTGCCGCAGACGCCGGGCAACATCCGATCATCAATGCCAGCGTGCCTGCCGACATTTCTTACGGCATCGCTGTAAAGGCGAGCGCCGACATTATGTTGTGCGATGTAGACCGCTACAACCTCACTCTTCTCAGGGACCTCGCCGCGGAGAAAGCCGCATCTGTCTCCGGCCGCCCGAAGCTCGAAATTGAAATCGAGGCAAAACGGGCGGCCGACAAGATCCGTGACGATGCCCGCAGCCGGGAGAACGGCGTTCGAGAGTATTGTTCGACTGACGAGATTGGCGACTACTGGCTTGCATGGACGACACCGCTCGAGACACGCATTGTCGTCGACCATCTGCACCAGCTCCGCATGGAACGCGGAGAAGCAGTACTGGCTCTCGACATCTGCGATCTTGATGCTGAGGAAACCAAGGCAGTCAAGGATTTCATGCGCGCTTCGAAGTCTTGGGCCGAGCGCGTCTCGGGGACAGATTTCGTCACTACAGGACATGCGAGCCTGAAGGCAGTCCTGAAATCTATTGTCGACAGAGAGGAATTTTGCACCTCGTACAGGGAGACGATCCGGGGCTATGGCGCACATCCGATCCTCGATATCGAGGAGGAAATCCGATGACGGTTGCGAAAAAAGGCCGAGTGTTCGGCTACCCGAACCTTGATGGTGAAAACTGCGTCGCCGAGATTGCCGAGCGTCAGATTTCGCCGTCAAAGAACGCTGGAGGTCTCCATTGAAAACCTCCCTGTTTTCGTTGGGCATTCATGACAATTCTCACCACGTCGGCATTCTCCGAAACATGCTGACAGACCAGAAATCCGGCTGGGCGTGGCGGCCTACGACACAGGACCGCTGACGAAGCATCAGTACGGCGGCTCCAGCGTCAACGCCGAGGTCGTACTCCCCTCGCCCGACGTCCTTTCAGGAATCGGGAGCCCGAGGCCATATGTCGGCGTGGACGTGTCCGGAGTCGAGAACGCCATTTCAGTCGGCTACGCCGGGCTGACCTGGGACTACCATGTGACAGCGACCCTGTATGTGTCGGGATCCCTGGGCGGCGCGATCAACAGCGCCAAGGAACTGAAGCATTCCCGTCATACCCGCAGCCTCGGCTCCAATTTCGGATTCCACGTCGGCGCAGCCGTCGGATACGATTTCAGCGAGGACGTGACAGCCCAGGTCTACGTCAACCATTTCTCGAATGCGTATCTGGCTCGTCCAAATGACGGGCACGAGACCACGGGCCTCAGGATTGGCTTGCGGTTCTGAGGCAGGTAGTTGAAGAAAAGAACTGGAGCCTTGTGCTAGCCTGCCAGATCAAGGTCAATGCTGATCGGGCAGTGGTCGCTGAGACCGCGGCCGAACTGGGCGGCGTCGATATCGGCTTGGGTGAAGCGGCGTTCCCAGAATGAGCCTTGGACAAAGCCGCCTGCAAGCGTGGAATCGAGGACGATCCAGTCGATGGGCTGCGTACCCGAGCCCTTTCTGGTGGGACATAGCCGGGTCACCGTCTGTGGGTGCGGGACGACCCAAGCCTCTTCGATCGGATCGTCGGGGCCGACACCGTTCATGGCCTCCCACAACGTCCCTTCGAAATTCAGTTGGCGGAAACGGCGGTTGAAATCTCCCGCGATGATAAGCGGGATACCGCTGTCGCGCTTGGCCTTGACCCAGTCCGCGAGGATCGGCGTCTGCTTCCAGAGCGTTTGGCAATCGTCGTTCGAAGATACATGGATGTTCTTGTTCGCCGGGCATGAGGATTTCAGGTGGACGGACAGGAACCAGAACTGCTTTCCATCCACTTCCAGCAAAGCGCCCGTGCCTGCACGGGTAGGGCGGCCGTCGCTGTGGAGCACGGCAAGCTCCGGAAACGGATCGTGCTGCACGACAGTAACCCCGCTCTCTTTGCGGACCGCGATCGCGGTGTAGACATCTCCTTCTCCTGCGGGCGCGTCGTCGTTCTGCCAGCGCGGAGACATGATTGTTTCATAGGCATCCGTCGGAAAAAGTCGTTCCAGTGCCGCTTTTGTGCCGATTTCCTGCAGGGCGATGACGTCTGCAGGGGCTCCATTGCGGCCGAACAAATCCCGATATTTCTCGAGCAAAGCGAAATCCTGTGATGTGCGCTTCACGCTTGGAATGTCGTCGAAGCTCCGCAGGTTGAAGCCTTCCTCGTGATGGAGATCCTGGATGTTCCAAGAGCCGACTCGGATGGTATCCGCAGTCGCCTCGGCCGACACGCTGATGAGGGCGGAGATTGCAAGAAGCAGAAGATGGCGCATCGACTTACCCCCGAACAGCGATGGCCCCGAACGAGAAAGATCCCACTTCTCACAGACCACTTTGAGGATAGGCAGATAGATCAAGTTTCCGCAAGACGCTGTAGCTGGCGCAGGTGGAGCCCTATCCGACGCAGTCAGGGACCGTCATGGGACCGTCGTCAGAATTTCCAGATCCCCACCCTCAGGCGGCACGGCAACCGCCGTCAGGATTCCCGACACATATGCCCCAGTATCGATGTTCAATCGGTTCGGCCGCCGATCGGGCTTGCCATCTTCCGTCGGCGTGTGGCCGTGGACAACGAATTTCTCGTGCGGCTCCCGGCAATCCAGGAATTCGTCTCTGATCCACCGCAAATCGCGCTCGTTCTGGTCCCCGAGCGGAATGCCGGGCAGGATGCCAGCATGAACGAAGACGCAGTCGCCTCTGATCACCATGTTTTCCGCGTTGCGCATGGCGGCGAGATGGCGGGCGAACTGGCTTTCCATCAATTCAACGATGCAGTCGACACTGTCATCTGGCTGGAATCCATATGAAGCAAGTGTCGCCAAACCGCCGACTTTGGGTCCCGACCAGTGCTGCAGCCGCTTTAGCCGATCGTCTCCCTTGGCTGCGAGAGCGGTCAGGAACAGCTCCTCGTGATTTCCGAGGATCAGCTTCGATCCTGGGACCTCTTTCAGAACGTCGAGGACAACCTCCATGGCCTTCCGGCTTTCGGGGCCACGGTCAATGAGGTCGCCCAGAAAGATGATCTCGTAGTTCTCTCCGGCAGCGTGGCTATCGATCCGCTGCACCATCTCGATCAGGAGATCAGCGCGACCGTGAATGTCGCCGATGGCGTATGTGATCGTCATCCCTGGCCCCCCAATATCCAGCACCGCTTATAGCTACCGGGCAGACTTCGGGCAACAGGGACAACAATGCATACTTTAATTACATTCATAATGCATCGGTGAAAAAAGATCTTGACGCAAAGAACGGCCCCTTTTATACGACACCGCAATTCAGGGAGTTAGACCGATGACCGTTCGTGTCGAACGCATATCAATGGAAATACGGGGCGGCCGCGCCGCCGTGATTTCTGCTGCATGCCGACACGAAAGGATTCATCACTATGAGGTTCTGCAACCCTAACTCCACTCGCGGTCACTACGAAGGCCGCATCTCCCGTTACCGCATCGACATCTTTGGCTGCCCGCAAGATACGTTCTGGGTTGCAAAGGTTGTATTCGTGGATATCCACGGGTCGGAACATGAAACGGGATACCGTCACCCTCTCCGGCCCCGCGACAAGAAAGATCAGGAACTGGCGGCTCATCAGCTTGAGCTCGTGAGTGCCGAGATCAACGCCGTCGCTGACGAGTTCAACAAATTCCTGGCTGAGACTGGTCAGCGGTTTGAGTTCGCTCATCCGGACGGATTCGCTCCCGATCTGACGGGCGAACTCCCTTATTTCGGCTTCGACCTTCTGGACGAGATCCAGGCGGTCTAACCCGCTTAAACCATCAGCTTTCGACGCGAAACACACGGCGGCTTTGCCGCCGTGGCGGGATCGCGCGCGCCAAAACAGGAAAGGAAACCGACATGGACTTCAAAAGGACCGAACTCTACGCGGCTGGTGAAATCACCAATGCGGAGCATCAGCTTGTACGGACCGCGCTCGCCGCAATCGACGCATTCTGGGATGCTGTTGAGCAGGATCCGCAGTGGGGTTCCACAATGAACCATCCAATCAACTGCTGTATCCTTTCAGCGCTGGCGGTCAGGGATATTCTTCATGGCCTCGGGCGTCGCGACGCCGTCGTTTTGCGGATGGGTCTCGATATCCGCGTCCTCGAAGGCTCCGAACTTCCGCACAGCATCTCGATTGGCAATCCTGCTGCCGAAAAAGTCGCCGGATGCCTGAACGCGCACATGATCGTACGTCTCGGAGATTTCATCATCGATCCCACCATCGGCCAGACGAAGCGGTTCTGGAACGAGATGCCGCGGTCCGCGATCAGCAGGGCAGGTAGCAGGAACAGATCCGTGATTGACGTCACCCCGGAGATCAACGCCAAGGTGCTGGCCAGTCACGAAACCCGGCACGAAAATCGCATTTACCAGGTGACCTACTTCAAGCTGCCGTACCGCTCTGAAAGGATGTCGCGCAATTGGAAACGGGCCGCGGATGCATCTCCGGAGCGTCGCACGCATCTGGTCAAGCGCGCCCTCAGTGTTCTTGCGGGCCCCCTGCCAATGGCAGCGTAGACCATCTCAGCCGCGAAGCTTTCAGGTGGCCTGAAGCCAGGCCACCTGCTCGGGAACCATTTGGATCCGCATGGAAATTGCGCTCGATCGCTTCCGTCACCCTTCATACCTGTACGAGCCGTACCAGCGATCACCCCGATAGATTCAGTGGATAAGATTCCCCCGAAACTTGGTCAATTTGGAAGAAATCTGTCTTGCAAGGTTTGTCGCACAGATAGTTCATCAATGCCCCATTCCGCCTTGGGGTTTCCGAATTCTTGAGCCTGAACAAATGCGCCTTGCGCCTGTTCCAGGTCGCCGAGCTCAAGACGTGCCCAACCCTCGTTGTTGTACAGATATTTCCCGATCTGTTGCCGCTCACCCTCGCTTAAGGCGTTCCAGGAGTCAGATTCCTTTACGGCCTCGGCGGTTTGGGCTGCGGCTCCCCAGAGGTGGGATTGTATCTGGAGATGCACGAGCCTGTTTCCTGCATCCGCACCGAGACGCCCGTCGGATGGGCCTGCCGTGTTCAGGACGTAGGAATAGACGGTGCCCTTGAACAACTGATCCGGGCTGTCCCGTGCAACTCGGTATGCATCTCGAGGCGTAAATCCGAGATCCGTAAGAACATTGCTGGTGAATCGCTGGAGATATTCACGATCGTCCGGTGATATCTCTTCGACAAGGGGATGAATTGGGATGGCGCGCGCCCGGACGTATGCGGACTGCAACACTGCCCTGTCTTCCTCGTTCCGTATGGCTTCCCGTTCGGCCTCCATGCTGGCCAGGGTCATCCAGTCCGAGATCAGCGTCCATAGTTCTTGAGAGCGGAGCATGTAGCCGTGCGTCAGGCTCCTGTCGACCTGATGCGCAAGATGTCCCGTCGGGATGTATTGGTTGGCGGCGATGGGATAGGGAACGGTTCCGTCTCCCGGTCGGGCTGTCACGCTTAGGGCACTACCGTCAAAGGGAACCTTGTACGCGGCATCTGTGCTGTGTGCGTTGCTGGCGAAGTAGGTTACCCGCACCGTGGCGGGAATCCGGTACGCGGCAATCTCGCACAAGAAGTCGAACGCGTTGTCCAGATGCGCCTGAAGCTTCTGCCCGTAGTATTGGGTTTCATCGAATGATTCCCCCTTCTCTCGCGGCCACCCCATCGCTTTCCAAAACGTGGCGGAGAAGATGTCGTCGATGGAGCTTGGCATGTCCGGCTGCACCTCCCTTGCGAAAGGCCTTGGCAAGGGGTCCGGAGGAACCTGGGCATGGTCGGCAAAACAGTCTTCATGATAGATGGGCAACAACTGGTAAGTACTTGGAAATGTATATCCGAATTCGTTCAGCGCGCGGACAAGGTACCTTTGGTCGAAAGCGTCCAGCAACAGGCCAGGGAAGGAATCCTTGCCGCTTGAAAGGAGCCGATATCCTTGGCTGAAGGCTTTCAATGCCTGCGGTGCCCCGTAATGAGGCACGCCGACAAAGACGACGTGGAGTGATGTGATCTCGGGTCGCTGGGTTCCGTCCGCGCACGGCCTTGCGGTTTCATGAAAATGTTTCAGCCAGTATTTGGTGATGAGCCCACCCATGCTGTGCGCAATAATGACGACGTTCCTGCCCGAGAAGGTATCCGGCTTGGAACAGATCCACTCATGAAACTGGGACGCAGAGAGGCGGTTGTCTTGCCTCCAGTCGTAAGGAAACACGTTCAGGAAGTGCTCATCGCTCAGGTACAGCTGGGCAAGCCGCCTGACAGCCTCGCCATAAACGTCGAGACCGCGATCGAGCAGAGGAATATCCAAACGGAATTCATCGAGCAGATCAGCAGTTACCTCTCCCTTCGACGGATACGCCAAAGTGGGCCCGGAGCCGCCGGGCCTGAAGCCAACCGTTCCCCAGAGGACCGTACCCGTTTCCTCATCGACGATTTTCGATCCAAGTATGCCGGGAATGATGATTAGAACTGGTATCTGTGCCCGCCGTTGTTGCCTCCGCCGCTCCGCAAGCTCCGGCGAAACGCTGGCGAGAATCCGGTCAATTTCGCGGTCGTCCGCGATGCTGATTTGCTCGTCTGCGGCGAACGCGGAAACATGGAGCGCCGATGGCAGGAAAATGCCAGCAAATACGCCGATAGTCAGCAAAAGTTCAAGCAGCCGCATAGTCCCCTCCGAATCCAACATAGCCTTACGCGTCTTGGGCGCACAGTTGGTACCCTGGGCACAGGATAGCATACCGACGGATCAATTGCCGAAAGTGCGCGCCATAACGGGCAAATCTGCCTCGTTCGGCCCGCGAGTCACTGTGCTCGATTGCTGATCTCGGCCAGGTGCTGATCTCCTCTGCGTCGCAGGGTAACGCGCCCGGATGCGTCCCGACTCCTGTTACCTGATTAAAACTTCCATATCCGAAAAGTATTCAAAACAGCCATTGCAATTTGCATATGAAACCGCTATTGAAGAGCCATCGCGGGCAGACACCCGCCAGCACAGAGGAATGATCGTGACGGGTCGCAAACGAATAGCGCTTTGACCGTTTCCGCCGCACCAAATCGGTGCGCCCACCGCTATTCGATTCACCAGGAGACCCACATGACCACCTTCCTCACCGCCGACACGCACTTTGGCCACGCGACCATGATCACGGGCGGGCCTCAGCGCCCGTTCGAGAACGTCTACGAGATGAACGAGGCGCTCATCGCGAACTGGAACTCGGTTGTGAACCCCGAGGACACAGTCTGGCATCTTGGCGACTTTGCGATGAAGTCTGATGCCCGCGAGATTGCCGAAATCTATTACGCGTTGAACGGCCGCAAGCATCTGATCATCGGAAATCACGACGTTCTGAAGGACGGCACCCTGCTCCCCGCCCTCGAACGCTTGGATTGGGCATCCGTTTCCCACGGTGCCGAGATCAAGCACGACGGGCACCGGATCATGCTCAGCCACTACGCCGGGTACACCTGGAACGCCGAACACCGCGGTGCTTATCAGGCCTTCGGGCACAGCCATGGCGGCCTGCTCGGGATGCCGGGTTCCGTCGACGTGGGCGTCGACAACCAGGACTACGCGCCCATCGCGGTCGAGGAATTCGTCCGGCAGGCCGAGGACACGATCATCAACGCCGAAGAGCGCGTCGAGCAGATTGTCGACCGCATGATCGGCCGTCTGGGTTCTTACAAAGAGCAGGCGAACTCTATCCGCAAAAGACGTCGGGCTGCTGATCAGGAGCCCGCCGAAGAAGGGGGCTTCCGTCCATGAAGCTTTGGATCCTGTCCGACCTGCACCTTGAAGTCGAGGATCTGAGCGAGCCGCTCGCAATCCCGAATGCTGACGTGTGCATCTGCGCAGGCGATCTCATGCGCGCGCCCGCGAACGGCGTGCATTGGCTGGGCGAGCGTATCGCCCGTTGGATGCCGGTTATCTACGTCGCCGGAAACCACGAGTTTTACCGGGGCAGCGTCAAAGAGGGCCTCGAAGACGGCCGTGCTGCCGCTTTCGAGTTTCCCGATGTCCATTTCCTCGAGAACGATTTCGTCGTTATAGACGGCGTCCGGTTTGTCGGAGCGACTCTTTGGACGGATTACCGTATCGAGGGTCATCCACAGATGGCGATGTACCATGCTCGCGACCGCATGAACGACCATCGCTATATCGCGCTCCAGCGCGATCCGTGGAAGCGGTTCCGGCCACTGGATGCATTCAAAATGCACCAGGAGTCGAGGCTCTTCATCGAGTCGGCGCTCAAGGCTGACCGCGATATCCCGACGGTGGTGGTGACCCATCATTGTCCGTCGCGGAACTCCGTTGCCGAGCGGTTCCGGGGAGATATTCTGAACGCGGCGTTCTCCTCCGATCTCGATGCGGTGATCGAGAGCGGCCGCCCTGCCCTGTGGGTGCACGGCCATACGCACGACAGCTTCGACTACACGCTCGGCGAGACGCGGGTCATCTGCAATCCACGGGGTTACGGGACCGAAAACCCGAGGTTCGACCGCGAGTTGGTAGTTGAGGTCGAGACCCCTGCCCCGGTTCCGGCGTTCGGAGGCGTCCGATGAAGATCTGGACGCTCTCCGACCTGCATCTTTTCGGCGACCTGGAAACCTTTGGCGACCGTATCAGGCCGCCGGAGGCTGACCTCAGCGTTGTCGCGGGCGATCTGACTGACGATATCGAGGCCTCCATGCGCTGGCTCGGCCGCGTCATCCGTCCGTACATGGCCATCATCTATGTCCTCGGGAACCATGACTTCTTCGGCCGCACGGTCGTCCAGACCAAGGATGCCGCTCGCCGGCTGGCTGACAAACTCGACATCGCGCTGCTGGACAACGATGTCGAGACGGCAGGCGGCGTCCGCTTTGTCGGCGGGACACTCTGGACCGATTTCGAAATCTTTCACGACCGCGTTTCGGGCGACCTTGACGTCACCCGTCGTCGGCGTGCTCGTGATAAAGCCATGCAAGCCGCAATCGAAAACATGCCGGAGTACCAACATGCCTGGGTCGGCAGCGGTGACACGCAGCGCCGTCTTGCTCCGCAAGACACCTACTTGATGCATCTGGCGACCAAGGATTTCTTCCGGGAAACGCTGGCGCGGCATTTCGACGGCCCTACAGTGGTGGTCAGCCACCATGCTCCGCACCCGAACTCCCTAAAGGACAATTTCGAAGGCGGCCCGCTAAATCCCGCCTTCGGGTCGGACCTGTCGGATATCATCCAGCTTCACCAGCCCGCGCTCTGGATTCACGGGCACACGCACAGCTCGTTCGATTACCGGGTCGGCGGGACACGGATCGTCTGCAATCCGCGAGGCAACGGCAAAGGCAATCCTGCCTTCGACTGGAGAAAGGTTGTCGAGGTGACCGCGTGAGACTCTGGATTTGGTCTGATCTCCACCTCGAGCTGCAGCAGGTTCCGCTCTCCTACAAGGCCCCCGAAGGTGTGGACGCTATCGTGTGTGCGGGTGACCTCTGCCATGCGCCCGATCTCGCCCGGATCTGCAAGGCAATCGTGGAGAAATACAAGCTGCCCATGGTCTTCGTGCCGGGAAATCACGAGTTCTACGGGAAGCCGCATATGAAACATCGGCGGACCCTGCCGCATGACCGCATCCTGATGCAGGAAGCGGCACTCGCTTCAAAGGATTGGGAGTTCCCGCTCTACGTCCTGGACGACGGCACGGTCGAGGTCGACGGCGTGCGCTTTGTTGGGGGCACGTTGTGGACCGATTTCCTGATGGACGGGGACGATTTCGATTTGCCTTGGCGGCTCCGGGAAGCACCCGGGCAGATCGGCGATTTTTCGAACATCTTTATGCAAAACAGTGATTTGCTTTCATCCACTGACTGGATCGATATGCATCGGGAAACGGCAGGATTCATCCGTGAGGAGCTGAAAAAGCCGTTCCAAGGGAAGACAGTGGTCGTGACACATCACCTGCCATATCCGGGGTGTACGCCTGAGTTCTATCGAGGTTCTTCATCCAATCACCTTTTCGCGTCCAGCGAAGCCGCATTCGGCGACATCCTTCGGTCCCAAAACGCCCCTGCCCTTTGGATTTGCGGCCACACGCATGAAGTCGTCGATGTCACGATCGGCAAGACCAGGGTAGTCTGCAATCCCTTCGGATATCGCTTCATCCCTCACGAGCGCGGCAACGGCTTCTCGTGGGATTTCGTGATCGACACGGAGGAGCTACGATGAGCGCGTTCGAGAACTTGGTCGACGAACTCGAGAGGTATGCCCGTACCCACCGCGGCTGCTTCCTGCTGCCCGGCACCCAGTCAGGGCAAAAGCCTCCTGAATCTCTGATGGTTCTCTACGATTTCGATGTCGCTGACCTCGACGTGGCCGGATTTGTCCGGAGTAGGGGCAGGAAACACGGTTTCACCTCCGAAGCTCTCGATTGGAATGGCTTGAGCCCTTTTGTGAGGGAGTACCTTTCCTCCCGTGCCCTGGTGCTTTTCGGCTCCAGCGTCGACGAGCATGGGAATTGGATCGGTTCCGACGAGCATTTCCGGAAGCAGTTTCCGGACCTGATTCCGGCTGATGTCGAGGTTCACTGCAAATTTGGCTGGATCGGCATCCTCGAACGCTACTTCGAGCAGGTCCGGGAAATCCTTCCCAATGACGTCGGCTTCGAGCTTCTGGATGCGTGCGAAAAGCTCGGAATGCTGGACATCAGCTGGCGGACGCGGCTCTCGCTGGACCAGGGGATCGAGCGCCTGCTTACCGGAGCGGCCGCCTTGGCTCTCCTGAGATCGATCCGGAGTTGCGAGGTCTGCGGAGATCCAGGTTCCCTTGTGAAAGAACAAGGCGGCCGCGTCTTCACTGCCTGCGAACCCCACGCGGTTGGTGCCGAACCCGTTCGGGTCAGTGGCCCGGTATTTCTCCGTGGATTGCCGTTCGAATACGACCCTACGACCGACGGTTTGACGGAAGGGGTCTCTGAATGAATGGAGCCGCGATGGCTGACGAATTCCATGTGCTGAGGAAGAAGTTCCCACGATTGATCGAGCCGTCGTTCTTCTTCGAATGCGGCCCCGGATGGATTGGTATCCTCGACCGATTTTTCGGCGAGGTCGATGCTGTCCTGCCCGGTGACGTGCTGTGGAGAAACGCCCAGATCAAAGAGAAGCTCGGAACCCTGCGTCTCTATTGCGAGCCGCTCTGGCCTGGCAAAAAGCCCACGGTCCTCTTCGGGTTTGACTTCATCAATGTCGGAACAGGACGCCGTGCCAGGGGCGGATCGGATGTGAACGAAGCCGACGTCAGGATTCAGAAAGCGAAGATGCTGACTGAAGAACGTTCGGCCTACGTCTGTGAACAGTGCGGGAAACCCGGTTGTATGCGCGCGACGCCGACGGGCTATCTGCACACAGCCTGTGACGAACACGGAATGGGAGATCCGGTTCCGTACGATCCCGTCTACCATGTGCCGGGCGGGCGGCGGTATTGCTATGACCCGGCGCTCAATGACATCGTGGAAATCAAGGACGGCATGGGAGCCGATGACCAGCAATCTTGACCAGATAACAGACCGGGTGCGGATGGCCTTGGAAACACTCCGGACAACCCTGATCGCCACCCATGGCATTTACGATGTACTGGACGATGACCCGACACCGCTGGCCATCGGAACAGTCCTGAAACGCCTGGAAGGTGAGGCACTCCTGTTCAGGCTGGAAGGCCTGAATTATTGGGCGGTGTCGCCAGACGGCAAAGCGCCCGATCCGCACATCGTGGCAACGATGCTCGCTCACAGGCACGGAACGGTTCTCGGGCTCGGTCAAGAACCTGTCGGCGGGCTGCAGTATCCGTGGGGCGTCCGCAACCTGACAACCGCTGTCGCCGGAACCAGGCTTGAATTCATCCAAGACGAAGCGGTGCGCTTCGTCTGAAAGGAGATTGAAGGAAAAGCTCATTGAGCGGGAAGGCGGTAGCGGCAATTTCCCGATGGACGGCGGATCTAAGGATCTTGTCGAAGCCAGGAAGAGGTCGCTCTTGATCGATGACGCAAGCGTGAACTGTGACGCAGGCATCTTTACCGCCTTGCCCGCCGCCAGCCCGCTGCCCTCGCCTCTTCCTCCGAGCAGAACCAGCGTTCGCCCTTCCTTTCAGAAATCCGAGTTCGGTCATAGTGCTGCTGACCGGGTATATGATATATCCGCTCGCCTTTTGAGGAGATGTTGCCCTTGATGTTGCACTCGCCTCCTCGCCCGGAAGTCGACATCAACGGCACGATTGACGTGCTCCCTCCCCCTCGCCGGGCCGCCCGCCAGCTCCACGGCGGCTGGAATTCGCCTTGCCAGATTCCGAGCTTCTCAGCCCGGGCAGCCCGCTGATCATCAGCGAAAGCGCCATTGCTGTAGCGCGGCCAATCCATCGCGTGGCCGTTCCGCACCAACCAACTTTGAACGCTTGCCCCATCGGCACGGCTGCAGTTCCCCACGAAGCGGCCGTACTGATCCCATTCGACGAATTCGCAGGTTGTCGGCGACGAGGCCGCCAAGAAGTCGGCCAGTGCATTCGCTGCCCTTGCGCCGCATCGATACTCCCGCCCGCCGCCATCGTTGCAGATCTGGGCGCTTTCCGGGGCATCGATGCCGTTGAGACGGATCCGCTCGCCGCGAATTTCAATGGTGTCGCCGTCAATAACCGATGCGCGGCCGATCAGCGTGGCATTCGCTCCCGTCGGCGATGCCTTGATAGATGAAAGGCTGCCCGACCCCGGGAGAACGTCATCTCCGAAGAATCCGGCAGCCGCGCCCGCAAGACACGCCAGCACCAGAATGCCGGAAAATCCGGCAGCGGGTTTCCTCGGCCGCCGCGGCCTCTTCGCTCTTCTGAAATGGATAACCTTAGTCAATCCGAAATCCCCTCGCCCGCCGCGCATTCTGACGGCGTTTGTCGCTTGCATCAATCCGGGAAAGCTTTGGGGAAGAGGGCCGAATGACTGCGAGGGGCGATGACGAATAAAAAGGGCGCTTCCGACGAGCCGCTGGAAGGCGAGATCCTTCCCCGGAAATCACGCGACGAGACCGATCTCGAGATGATGGCCTCGCCGGGCCACGTCATCTTTGCACAAATGGCGAATGCCGTGCATATCGGACGCTTTTTCGTCCCGTCCCTAGCACTGGCGACAACCGCATTGATCGGCGTGGCGTTCTCTGGCGTCCCAGACCTCCGACCAATTCTTGGCTACAAGCCCGTCGAGATTGCATCACAGCCGCAGCGTAGCGCGCTCGGCAACGCGGTTTGGAAAGGCATCGGTTTCGATCCCGCAACCGCCGTCACGCTGCCCGACGGCCAAAAGGTCCATGCGCGGCTTGCATGGATGACGAGACTGCCGCCGGCGCGAGCAGGCACGCTCGATGCGGGTGGTTTCCGTGCACTTGTCGACGAATACCGTTCCACCCTCGTGATATCGGCCGAAGAACACGAGCGCGAACAGGCCGAGGAGCATGCTGCCCGGCTCGAGGCCTCCAGTGAATGGAACACTGAAGCCTGGACAATCAGGTACAAGCTCGCCGTTGCGGATCAAGATACCGATCAATTCAGTATCAGCACGGTTTCTGCGCAAGGCTTCTGGCAAAACGAACAGGCACTCGACCTCATGGCAAGCACGGGTGTAGTTGCAACCACGGAGCAGCCCGACACATTCTATGCGGCCGCCTACATCGACGGTACGCCGTCTGTTTCCGTGTTTGACGGATCCGGCTGCTACACCGTCCTCGGAATCTCGTACGGCGACAACTGTCAGACCGTTTCCGGTCTGAGCGAAGGGCAGCTCGAGCTTGCCCGGGAAACGCTGTGGGGAGATGCGGTCGACCAAACGGAAACTGAAGACCTCGAAACACCCCCCGCGCAACTTTCCTGGTACCTGGATTTCCCGCTCACGGCCGGGGCTTCCGTCCTGACAGAGGGCGATTTCGAGAATCTCTATAAGGTCGTCGATGCGGACCTCACGTCTCCGGACGGAACGAACTGGCACACCAGCAATCTGACTGCGCTCGCATGGCTGCCGTCGACTCCGATGGTCACCGAAGCCAAGGGGCTGTTGAAGGATCCCCACGCGATCGAGGCCATGCGTGGTGGCGGCGTTATCGGCACGACCTCGGTTCCGGGGCAGGTCGTCGTCGCCGCATATGTCGACGGAGAAGCCCGCATTCGCGTCCGAAATCAGGGCGGGCTTTGCGTCACCGTGCTCGGCCAACCCGGATACGGCTGCGGCTTCCAGGACATCGCCGATGACGGATCGGTTTCCCTTGAAGAGACCGTCGCCGCCACGGTGCGGTCTCTATATGAGGAGCCCGAAGCCGACGGTCAGGTTCCGGTGCCGTACGGCATTGGGGCGAATGCCGAGGTGAACGGCGAGAGCACCATTGATCGGAACGCCCAGTTCGAGGCCTTCAACGCGGTCCTGCAGGATGTGGCCGAGTTCGGCACTTCACGCGAAGGCATCGGAAAGTGGACGCGGACGCCGGAGGTTGACCATCCGGTCCTGCTGGCGCGGCCGCAAGGCTTCTTCCTCAAGGATGCGAATGTGGAAGCTCTCGCAACGGGCGGAGCAGTCATCGTGCCTGAGGACCGGGACAACACCTACCTGCTGGCCACCCGCGTTGACGGAAAGCTGAACCTCCAGCTGGTCGAGATCGGCAGCCGCAACTTCACCTGCTTCACCGTGATCGGGGAACCCGGCGATCCTGTCCGTAACTGCGGATCGCGGGATCTGTCGCGCTACTCCGACCTGATCAGGTCTCTGTTCGAGGAATAAGGGAGGGGAACATGTTCAAGAAAATCAGCAACATGATCAATGGTATCTCAGGAACCGCTGTAGACTACTTCGTCTACCGGACGGAAACGGGTGTGTCGAAGATCACCCAGTATCTCGCAAAGCAGCGTGTCCGTCGTCTGGGCGGCGTCCGTCATCCCGGCGACTGGCTGCTTCTCGGCCGTCTCGACAAATATGCGGAGTCCGCTTTCGGGGTGAAGCACAATGAAGACGGCACGGTAAACCACACCGAAAGCACGTATCCTTGGCTAGCTGTCGCAGTTCCTGAAGATCTCAGGCGGCCCTACTACTGGGATGGCCGTCTCCCGAACGGCGACATGGCTTACAAAGTCGGTTTCCGGCACATCACCGCCCAGGACGGCCAGTTGATCAGGCGTAAAGCCAGTACCCATGGCTTGAAGTCCGGGGTCCTCCTGGCGGCTATCACTTTCGCACTATCCCTGGGAACAAGCCTCGACAATCTCGGTATCGGCTGGCCCGGCTGGAATCTCGGATGGTGGGTCTTCGATCTCCCAGTGGCGACGATGCTCCATGCTATAACCTCGGAGGCGGTCGTATGGACGGCTGATGCCGTAGGCAAGCTGCTGGAGCTTGCCGTCACCGGAATGGGAACCGTTGTCGCCTGCGCGACGCTGGCCGCCGCCGTCTTCGCCGTCAGGGCGTCAGTCTCCACCACGACATCTCTTTCCAGCCTGCTTTCAGCCCTGAAGGACTGGTACACGCGCGATCTGGCAAAGCCTTCGCAGGATGCGCTACTGCTCTGGAAAAACCGCGCCCGTGAACGTGCGCTGGACATGAAGGTCTACGCTGAAGCGGTCATCGACGCGGTCACGCGCCGCGCTCACCTGCCGACCATTCGAGCGGGAATAGCAACAGGTCTGCTGCGCTCGCGAGGTCTCGATACAGCTCCGGAAAAGGGTCAGTGGATGGCTTGGGACGGTGAATCCCTGAGAGCTCATGCTCTCATTTTCGGCGAAACCGGAACGGGCAAAACCCTCAGAGGCATCCGTCCGATCTTCCGTGAAATCATGGCTGCCAACTGGGGCGAAGACCATCTGATGGGGGCGGTGATTTTTGACGGCAAGGGCGAGCTGCCGTTTGACCTTCGCAAGGAGATCCCGGCCCATCGCCTCAAGGATTTCGCCCTTGTGGGTACGGAAGACGGCGCGTTCGGTCTCGACCTTCTGGCGGGCATGGATCCGGTAGAGATCGCAGATGCGTTCACAATGGTCGCGATCCAGGTCAACGGTGCAGGCGGAGAGGATGGCACAAAATGGATCAACGGCGCGGCCGAGGCAATCAAGCATGCTGCATTCATGGCGCGTTTCGTGGCGGAACGCACCGATGCCGAGAGCACGATATGGGGTCGCCGGAAATACAGGCCTTACAGCCTCTTGGGCTTGATGGCGATTTCCACGGAGGACAGCCTCAATCTCGGAATCGCGGGTGCGATTCTGACGGCAGAGGAACAGGGGAAGACCGTTGAATCCGAGGCGGCGGAGGCGGCGCGCTTCTTTGCCGAGGTCTGGAAGACCTATGCGCCCGAGACCAGGTCTTCTTACTCGTCCAACATCACAGATACTCTCGGCAAATTGAGCGGCACGAAAAAGCTGGCTGAGCGCTTCGCGTCCGGCAAGATCGATGACGTACCGATGATTGACGTCGATGAAGCATTGGAGAACGGCCGCATTATTGCAATCGGTCTCTCAGAGGTCGAAGACGGCATCCCGGGTTTGATCGTTGCGAACTGGATCAAATCGCGACTCTACCTGCTGGCGCAGAGACGCGTCACAAGGTCCGCAAAGGCCCGCGAGATACTCGAACGCGTCAGGGATTGCATCGAGAATTACGACAGTCTGCAGTTCCGCTCGGCCAAGCTCTACAAGCTTAAAACCAGGCTGGACCGTGTGGCTGATGGCAACAACGAGGCGTTTGCGGAGGCAAGTTCTCTCTTCAATGACCTATTCCCCAATGAGCCGGAAAACGGCATTGGCGACCTCTCCCGCATGAAGCGGATTCTCCGCGGCGAGACCGAAGGTGTGGAAACTCGCCTTCAAGGATTCACGGAAGAGGTGCGCTTGCTGGCCTTCCCTGCGAGGGGCGAGGAAGCCACTGCCCGAGCACGGATTGAGCAACTCGAATGGGAAGCCGTCATGACCAAAAAGAGGTCATGTGTGTGCGTGATCGATGAATATCAGAATTTCGCCACTGTCGGCGGAGGCGGCAAAGCCGACAGTTCCTTCCTCAATGTCGCCCGTGCAACTGGTCTGTTCGTCATCGCGGCCACCCAGTCAATCGACGCACTCGTCATGAAGGTAGGCTACGCAAATGCGATGAACATTCTGAACTGTTTCACGAGCAAGATGTTTTTCCACACGTCCGACACCAGCACCCACGAGTACATCGTCAAAATCGCTGGCGAGGGCTTCCAGTCGATGACGTACGCCAGAAATCTGGAGAGCAACTATTCCAGGGTATTGGAAAAGGCCCGGGACGAACGCATCGATCCCGCAAAGTTGCAGGAACTGAATATCAAACGGGTCAACCTTCTTCCGAATCTTGGGACGCTCATCAATGACGACGACGTTTTCCACGCAGAGATCGAAGAAGTCGACGTCGGTGCCCGGCAGAATGTCGAATGGGCGGTCAAGAAACACGGAGAGGACAGGCAACCCGAGTTGCGCCGCCACACGATCGAGAAGGAAGACGCGATCAAGGGCGAGATCAAGGATGGCAGCATTCGCCCGTATGTCTCCGTGACCGATATCGAGAACCTGACCGAAGGCCATGCCTTCTGCATCATCAATCGGGCGGGGATGATCCGGAAGGATTTTGCGTACTTTCCGATCGACCGCGATAATTTCCGGGCGACATAAGAGGAGGCGATAATGGCGACCGATGCCGAACGCAAATTCTATGAGAAGAAGGCCGAGGATGAGAGGGCCTATTATGAGGCACAGGAGGCACTCAGGCAGCTTGAGGCTGCTCGCGCTTATCATGAAAAAGAGCGCGAGCAATCCATGCGCTATTACGACAAAAAGCGCGACGAAGACCTGAACCGCCAGCTTCTGGAAAAGGTGCAAAAAGAGGACAAGCCTCTTTCCAGCGACGAAATCGCTGAAATCCGAAATGATATGGCCGTCTGGCAGGACACGAGGGAAAAAGCTCTCGAAAAATACCGCTCCTTGGATGCCGCTTCCGAGATCAAGGCTGGCACCCTCCAAGGATTCGATGCCAAAGCGGCCGAGATAGTTGAGAAAGGAAATGTCCACACGTCAGTACCCTTCCTGCGACAGGCACAACAGCTCGCCGCGCGGCAATACGACGCTTTCGAGGAACGTCAGCAAGAACTCTCGGCGAACATCGAGCAGCTCAAGGAAGGTGGTGATATCTCTGGCGCGCAGGTCTTCGAAGCCAGGAAAGCCTACGAAGCAGCGGCCTACGAGCGCGATACGGCGCAGTCGGTGCTCGCAAAGTATGAAGTCCTCTATGGCAAAGAATCCAAGCACTATCGCGAGCAGGAAGAAGGCGTTCGTGAACTCACCCGACAGGCAGACAGTCTGTATGAACAGCTGTCGGCGGTGGCCGAAAGAGACGCCGCAATTCGCGAGCAGCTGGAAACGGTGAACAAGATCGAGGAGGCGAAACAAGCGGAGACCACCGTGTCAAGCGCGGAGACCGCGAAGCAGCATGAGGAGAACGGTCATCAGCCATCGAGCGTTCTCATGGACAGGGTCCGTGATCGCGTGATCGACGCGACGGAACGCCGGGCGGAGCAGGAAGACCTCGATTCCTACCGCAATCTCTCACCCGCTCATTTCGAGCCGAGTGAGGAGGATTATCAAGGTGGGCCTCTCGATGAAGCCGATATCGAGGACATGCGCACCGAAGATTTGATCAGCTCCATCCACGACGGCAGCTACCCGTTCGATGGCGGCGAGTTGGATGAGATCGAGAGAGCGGAAGTTCAGTCCGATGAGATCCTGAGGGCTTGGGATGAGGGTCGCGATCCATTTGCCGACGATAACGACCCGGACGGGCATGTTCAGATCCAAGAAGACGAGTACGCCAACTCGCTTGCCGAAGACCACCAGCACACAATCGGAATGTCGGCAGCACCGGAGATGCCGACAGAAATAGAGCTGCCGAGATCTACGTTCGAGAATGCAGACGAGAAATGGGTTCGCCGGATCGAAACCGACGTTGACCAGGCGCTGGAGAGATTGGAATCCGCCAAGGCCTCAGGCGACGCCGATGCCATAAGGGACGCCCGCGCCACTCTCGCTGACGCGAACGCGACGTACCGCGACTACCTTGCAGACCGTCAAGACTACCAGGCGAACCTCGCCGAGTTTAAAGGCGACGCTCAAAAATTGATGCGTGACACCTCCACCGACCGGGCAGAATCCAAGGCTGATTTCAAGGAGTCTTATCTGAAGACCTCGGACACAGTTTCCCGGCTCGAGCACCAGGGCAAACCCTGGGCGGCCGATTTCCGCAGAGACTTCGACGAGCACCTCACAAATCTCGACGGCCGGGCTCACGAGGAGGACGGGTCCTCCACCGATCATCAGCGAAAGTCCATAAGAGGCATCGCCACGGAAGCCGAAGCGGAGCGGGAAGAAAACAGGATCGTCGCGCATGCGCCGCCCCCAGCACAGACTCCAGAGTACCATTCGCAGCAGGAACGCGACCGTATCGTTCAGCACTAACGTCATTTGTGCCTTGCGTCGCCCGCAATCACGATAGCGGGCGACGCAATCATGACGGGGGTCAGGCATGAAGAAGATCACAATAGCGGTCGTATCATCCGCATTTCTGGCATCCACAGCCATTCCTGCGCGAGCTAATGATGAACTACTACGCTTGGGAATTGGTGTTGGCGCAGCTCTGTTGGGAGAGGCACTCAAGAACAGAAACAGTCAACCTCAACCGCAAAGGACAGCTCCCGCGCAGTCATCCCGCAATCAAGCGGTTCCGCGCCGCCAGCCCGTGAAGCCGCACCGGGTGCCCGACGAAGATGTTCGCTATGTCCAGCAGAGGCTCCGTGATCTCGGATACACAAGCGTAGGCAGTGCCGACGGTTTCTGGGGCCGCAATACCGCCGCTGCCGTCGCTGCTTTCATGGCCGACAACGCACTTCAAGGCGATGCCACCATAAGCAGAGAGCTCGTTGAAGCTCTGAAAACGGCAAAACATCGTGATTTCCTGCTCGCCGAAGTCGAGGCTGCGGAGCGCGAAGCGGCGATCGAGGCAAGCTTGCCGCCTTCGAAGGTTAACGATGGGATCGTGCATTTCGAGGCCCCTCCTCCTTCAGAGGAAGAGGCTGCTCATATCGAAAGAGAGCTGGCGATCGGACCCGAAGACTTCATCGATGATGCCGAGACCGTCGATGATGTTGTCATAAACCTCGAGTCAACGGATCACGCGAAGGCTGAGGTCGCCAAGACCCCACCAGCCGAAGCCAAAAAACCGGAGATCACGGAGACGCTGCCGGAACCCGCTTCCGCGGTTGATGCAATCTCCGTCGGACGGCATGCCTCGGAGAAAGAAGAGGTCAACGGCCTGATCATCTCAAGTGATTTCTAACGAGGGAGGATACTGATGAGAATACCGGAGCTTAAAACCTGGCGGGAACTTCTCCGCGCGCTTTCGCTCGCCATAGTAATGATGGGATTCGCGATCTGGGGCACTGTCTGGTGGCTGGGAGACGTTGCCAGCCTCACGACCACGGAAACGATCGTTCCGGTCGTTATCGGACTGGTCGTAGCACACATGATCATCCTCATCGCGTTGTTCAAGCGACATTGGTTCGATGCACTGTTGAACGTCGGCTACGCGGTTCCAGCCTGGATGCGGTTTTCCGTCATCTCGGCTACTGTAGCATTGTACGCTCTCAATTCCGTAATCTGGACCGAACTCGTCATGAGAACTTGGACAGCATTAATCAGAATGGCCAACAACGGCTTCTTCCAGACTCTGATCGTGGACCACTGGGGCACGCTGCTAATGGGAGCTGGGGCCGCGTTGATACTCCTGGTCACCCGAGCGGGCAGGAACAAGGTGACAGCATAAAAAAAGGCCGCTCCGATCGGCGGCCTCTTTCATGAACGGCGGGCGGTCATGATTGGACTGAGTAGGCCGCTGCGGAGAGCTCTTTCAGGATCTCTTCATGAGACCAATGGTTCCGGGCGTTGGTCCGGGAGGCGTCGCGGTGCACGGCCATATCCCTTCCGGTCTCCACAGCATCGGCCAGGTCATCTGTGTAGTAGGCGCTCCCCTCTTTGCCGGACATGTGCCCCCTGCTTCCCTTTCTGTAGTCAACTCGATACCCGACATTCGACTTAGCCAGCGTGATATCGTGGTCTGACAACTCTGCTTTCGCTTCTACGAAGTGCTCACGGGATCCTTCCGCCACGGGACGGAGAGTAACAGGCGCGCCTTCGGGGAACGCCTTCTCGAGCTTGCCGTTGTCGCTGAAATGCAGATACACGCCACGGCCGCTCGCGGTTTCACAGCGTTCACCTTTAGGGTTCGCGCCTTCGGAAGCCACCCTGGCTTCCACACGTTCGATCTCCCCAGCCGGAAGGACAACGTAGCCCGCCCCCAAAGCCCCATTGATGCTCCATCCGTTTGCCTCAAGTAGGGCCCCCAGGACCGCGTCCCAGTCACGTTGCACGGCGGCGATAACGCGGTCGCGATTGCTGTCCAGCACCTCGACCCCAATCTGATCATCATGGTCCGTTGAAACATCGACTACCCTGATCCCCTCCTCTATTCGTGCCGCAACCTCGATCTTCTGGTCATCAATCTCCACACGATAGGCCTCCACGCGGGAATCTTCGTTCCTTCCGAACGCGGAAGGCAGAGCATCCAATTGCCTGTCGCCCAGGTACTCGACTGCGAGAACGCGGGTTGCTGGCTCCGCTGTATCGTATGTCTCCTTGCGGCTCGCCTCATCGACAGCTTCCTGGATCTCGGCAGAGAAGTGCTCGAACATCGCGGTCTCGAACCGACCGGGATAGCTCCTTGCCTCATGCTGCCGGACGAATGAAATCTGGTTTTCGTCGTCGGCTTTCACAGTCATCTGGTAATGGCCGTTCTTTACGACCCCGCAGTCTTCCAATGTTGCCAGATCGAACTCCTGGGCTACCTCGTCGGGGACTTTGAAATCATGGGTGAAGATGACGCGATCGCCGTTTTCGTCGAATGCGACCACCTCACCACTCACGGTGGTCACCCAACGATCATCATCGTTGGAACTCAAGTTTTCGGTCACCACCTTTTCGAGATCCCTTTCAAACTCCGCTGAAAAATCTTCGTCCACTCTGTAGGGATATCCGACGTCCACATCCGCCTCCTCTCGCTGAACAATGCTGCCCCATAAGGCTGGCTTCGGGCGACGCAAGGCACCAGATCATTTGTCCCTTGCGAACGTTGAGGCGATCCTCCTTTTAAGTAATTGAAGGACCTGACCATGAAGAAGGCATTGGAAAAATTCGGGCGGGCGGCGCTATTTCCGTTGAAACTCATCCTGGCGCTGGTGAATTCGATCCTGCGCATATTCGGCATTGGCCCTGCCGGCGGCTTCGGGACTATAGTCCCCAAGGCACCGAAATCCGGTACGGGCGACAGTCTCAATCCCTCGCAGTCGAACAGACGCGGGCTGACGCTCGAGCAAAAGCTTGCGAACTGCCCGATCGCCACGATCATCGCTTATGCGGCTGCTCCGAAGGAAAAGCGCGGCGCGATAAACCTGTCGCAGTTGCCCGTCGTCCAGCGCGCCTGGCTCAAAGCATGCGACGAGGAAACGCTTCAATCCCTTGCAAAAATGCACGCCGACGAAGCAGTCGATTTCGTACTAGCGGAGACCGCGAAAGCGAAGTCAAAGATGCTGATGCACCTTCCGCACCGGGAGAGGCGTCAGGGGCGGGAAACCGGGCAGAATATTGAAAGGTGCGGAACGCAACTGGTACCCGCTCCTCCGGTTTTCAGTCCAGCTATGGCTGCGTGAATATACAAGTACGTGCATATCGTCAGCATAGCATGAACATTGTGCACGTACTTGCACGTTTCGAACTTGAGCGGAACACGTGAACCCTCATACGGAATGGGCTCGCTATCCCAAAGGTGCTGAAAAGGAAGGTGGGAAGCCGTGAGGCGGCCTCCCCTGATTTGAACTCGGTTACGCTAATTGTTCCAAACGTCCACGGACTTCGTTGCGGATCCGTACATCGAACGCAGCTCGCGCAGCTTGCCTGTTCTGATAGATGACAGCCCGAAGTTCGGCCGCCAGATCGCTCAGCATGTAGTATGCGTCGTAGAGCGTATCCTGCTCCAGGGCGCGGTCGCGATCCCGGTTACACAGGAAGTGTCTGGCAGTCGCCCTGATCTGGAGATCTCGCAGGCTGGCCAGTTCCGTCACACTTTGGCGCTCGAGTTCGTCGAGGAGTTGGTCCACCTCCTCCAGCTTTTCCTCAACCGACTTCTGCCACTCGCGGAGCCGCTTGGCGTTGATGCCCTCGCGGATCGCGGAGCCGATCGCCTGGCCGATGGCAGGCGCAAGTACCTGCATGCCTTTGCCAATGGCGTAGCCTGCTCCGGCAGTCACCGCGAATAGCGGAAAAAGATTCGGTTCACCCCTTGTCATGTTGACGTTTCTCCATCTGTTCGGCGGCTTTCCGGTCGAGCGCCTCCCGAAGCCCAGGGAATTCATCGATCCAGGCACCGCCCTGAGCGAAGGAGACCCAATCGAATTCTTCTTCATCAGAACCTGAATTCATGTCCCCATCGACTCCAGGATCAGATTTTGCCATATTCATAACTCCTATGCAATTCAAAACCGTGACTTAGAGGCTGAATATTGAAATACGGTTACGCCCGGTTCGCCCCGACGGATTCGGAGGAAAGACGGCAAAACCAGCTGGAGCTTCTGGAAGCCGCGGAAGCAGATGAAATGATCGTGGAAGAGCTTCCCGGCACCACCCGCCGCAAACCAATCCTCGAATCGCTGGTGGGCAATGTTTTCGAGGTGGACAACTGGCGGCAGGAATATGCTCCACCGGAACGAGTCGTCGGGAGGCTGAAAGCCGGTGACGAGGTCGTCACCGCCGACCTGAGCCGCATTGGCAACAACATCGGGGCGGCGCGCCGGGTAATCGACGAGATCCTTCACGCCGGAGCTGCCATCCATCTCGTGGAAGCAAAGATTCGCATCAAGAGCTCAAAGGAATCCGCGTACCGCATGCTCAAAGCGGCGTCTGATGCGGAATGGCGATTGCACGGCGAGCGAACCGCCCTCGGATTCTCGGTCAAGAAGGCCCGAGGCCAGAAATTCGGGCGGCCGGAAGCGCTGTCGAAACGGCAGGTCAAAGAGGTCTACAAGCTGGCGGATTCCGGCTTGACGCAAAAAGAAGTCCGGGACGCGATGCGCCGGAAATATCCGTACCTCGACAAGCCAAGGGGTGGTCTTTCCCAGCCGACCATTTCCAGGCTCCTCCAAAAGCGGGCCCGCGCGGCGAAGACATGACAGAGTTCCCGCCGCCCCAATCCCTCAAGCGAAAACTGCTGTTTCAGAAGCTCGTTGCTTCTTCCGGGAAAACACTTCCCGAGCTCGCCGCTGATATCGGTCTCAGCCGTCCGGTTGTTTCGTCCTACAACGCGACAAGGGGACGCCAGCCGAGCGACAGCGCCATGCTGAAGGTGCTCGAGGTCGTCAACAAACGGGTCGACGAGGTCATCGCGCTCGCAAGGGCCTTGGAAGCGGAGAACCCTTTGCCCAAGGATGAGTTCATCAAACGCTTCAGAACGAATTCATTCTATGTCGCCGAAACGGGCCGCAGATCAAGGATTAGGCTTCCAGCCCGCGTCGGCAGCGTGGGTGATCTTCGAATAATCCATGAGGAAGGCCGTTTCCGGGAGGCCGCGGCCGAACGGGGGCCTTACGCCTTCAAAGTCTACCGGAAACTCGTCATCGATGCAGGACCGCCGCTGATCTATGGAGAGCCCCTCCCCTCGGAACAAAGGCCAAGGATCAAAAAGCTGCTGGCTTGGTTCATCCGAGGGTTCAGCCTCACCAGACTCGACGTCGCCAAGCTGCTGCATGTCGAAGCCTCGACCGTTGGCAGCTGGCTGGATCCCGATTTCCCGGTAACGCCGTCCCGACTCGTTCCGGACCTCATGAGACCGTACTCGCGATGGGCCGTCGACACGCGCGACGCGCTCGATCACGCTGATTTGGCGTTTCCCGCTCCGGAACTCGATCCCGATGAGTTTGTTCATTGGCATCGGGATCCCCCGGAAGAGCTCGATGAAAGGCAAAAGGAAGCCTTTCGGAGATTCAACGAAAGATTTCGCGCACGGACGGAAAAAGGCAATTGAAAAAGGGAATGGGATGGGAGGGTCTGACATTTTCCGCCTGGCCCCCTTCAACAGGCCTCATTTCGGTGGAGGCAACCGTCTCAGTCCATCCCCAAGGTCTTCCTCCGGGCGATATCCCTATTGTTGAGCAGGTCGACCAAATCGTCCGCCTCCTCGATGTCCAAGTGAACAAGAACCACTTCGTCCTCCACGACGGGGCGGCCCGTGAAAACGTCGAGCACCCGCCACGTTCCTCCGGGTTCCTTCTCCATGTGGTACCGCTGGTGCTGCATGAGGGCCGCCCTCGCAGTGAACCTTGCGGACTATAGCAGGGACCAAGGATGTTTGGCGAATAACTGTGTCACGCAATCTGATCAAACGAACGCGCGGGCTATCGGAGTTTGCAACTTTGCAACGGCAGGAAAGCTCGCGTTAACGCCCCGTGGGTCCGAACGGGCAAGAAGCGGACTAAGCGGTCATCGCCAAGCCGATTGCTGTATTACGTGTTCGGGGGCCGACTGCGGACTGGCGAGTGTTGGGCGGAAACTAGCAAAAGCTGCCATCGCGGCATCCGCAGCTACCCTCAATCAGCGGGTCCCTGGTTTGGGCCCTAGTGCCGCTAGAACTCCCAGCCCTCGCGCTCCATGAACTCTTCGAGCGACAGGCATTCCACCTCGAAGTGGCGGCAGATATTCGGGATTTTCGCGCCGTTCGGCTTGAACTCCTCCATGGTAACCACGCCTCGTTCCTCCAACGCCGCCTTCGCAATCACGAACGGGTCAGCATTGCGCCCGCCCCTAAGTAGCTTCCGCTGCTCGATGTTTTGCTGGAAGTGCACGACCCCGTATATCTTGCCCACGAACGCACCCTCAGCAGCGCCGGGTATTTGGAAGAATTCTTCCCGCTCCCGCGCCCAGTTCCTCAAGGTCTCCACAGGACCGTCCACGCACTCGCGGCGTACCTCGCGGGTGGAGATGATCCTGCCATCCGCCACCAGCCCGTCAAAACGGTCCCACAGCGTCGGGAAGCGGCGTCGGTAGAAGTTCTTGAACAGGGTTGAGAGGGGCGAGGTATCGAACACGTACATCAAGCAGCCCCCCGGCTGAAATACTCCTCCAGAGCCCCAACGTGACGCGGCTTCGTGTCGAGGAAGTCTGCCAGTTGCCCCTCGTCGATCCTGTTCTGGTGGTACTGCGACAGTGCTAGAGCGACGTACTCGCGGCCCAGGTACGCCAGCTTGGTCCAATACGGATTTCCGCCCGGTGCGCGCTCGACCTGGCGCTGTGCGTTCCACCGTTCGACCGCTCGGTCGTACTGGTCCTCGGCTACCCTTCCTTGGTCCAGCAGGCGACGAAAGATCACCTCCCTGCTGACGTGGAACTGGGCCGCGAGAGCCTCCGCAGTCGCCTCGGTGGCCTGTCTTCCGATCATGGCGCGTTGGAAGGCGTCTTCTGGCACCAGTACCTGGGCAGCGAAGCTGTTGCAGATAACCTCAATCTGCCGGGCATCGCCCACGAGCCGATCAACGTATCGGTCGCGAACCTTATCGATTCCGCTGGTATGGAAGATGAGGTGCGCAAGCTCGTGGAAGTAGGTGAATATTTGCCGGGTCTTGGTCGAGCTGTTGTTCACATAGATTACCGGGAACTCTTCGTCGTAGAGGCAGAGCCCCGAGAAGTCGTCCGCTCGGAACGCGTCCTTGAAGACGAAAACGCCCACTTTCAGTAGCGCCGTCCGCCACTCCTTGAGGGCTGCATCATCCCCGTGCCATGCCTGCTGCTGCTGTACGGTCACCCCGATGTACTGCCGCACGGCGGTGGCCATCTGGGCTATATCTACGTTCGGAGCGAACTGTAGATCCCGCGTGATAAGGCGCTCCGCCGGGTTCCGTCCCTGGGTGAGTTCCGCCAAATTGATCTGCATGGCCTTGGCCTTGCGCATCAACATGCGGATTCGGCTCGGCAAGCGATCCAGCTCGGCCTCAGGTAGCGTGCGAAACGTCTCGTTGATCGGCGGCACTTCCGGCGGTTGGGGGAAGAAAAACACGGCGATCGGGACCTTGAGCGTGTCGGAGAGCTGCTCAAGCTGCGGGTAGGTCGGCGCGGACGCACCTGCCTCCCAGTCGGCGATCCGCTTGAACTTCTGTGCGGCCTCCTCGCGGCTCAGCCCCGCTCGCTGGCGGGCCCAAACCAAGAGGGCGGGGTTGATGGGAATCTGCTCTGCCATTTCGCCCTAAGTTATAGCGGGGAAGCAGTTCTTCCTATACCAAAGGTTGCCCCACTTACTCGACATTTATCCGGCCGGCATCGGAGAGCACCTCTTTAGATTAGACGGGCCGCTCCACCGTCAGAACACGGTTTCCTTTGCGAGGATCAGAGCGTCGTCTATGTCGACGCCGAGATACCGGCGCGAAGGTCGCCGGTGGCTTTGTGATCATAGATAACCTGTCTGTCGGCTAAGTCCCCAAGGTCGATCGTTCACGTCACCGGCCGTGGCGGGCTGAACGGACGGCAGCTTCAGGGTTTGTGCATCGGAAGGCTGAACGACCGATGTGGCGCGCCCAGCGGTCGTTCCTGAGGTGTGGCGGGAACGAACGAACCGGGCTCATTCATGACCTTCCACCAGCAACATCTTGGGGCAGCAACGGATTGAATGAGTTCGCCCCTAATACCCGCATGTCCTGGTCCCTTGCATCGATCCTGTTCATCATGCCCCCGGATATGTCGAGAGCAAGGAAGTGAAAACTCGATACGACTTGGTGATGGAGGAAATCCGCGAACGCCGCGAGCGCGAGGGCCATCACAGCTTTGAGTATCATCGCTACGCCGATCGGCTACGGCTCAGGCTCGCGCGGGAACGTCCGTCCCACAACGCCACGATCTCCACGCATGAATTCAATGCTGTCAAAAGGGAAGCGCAGGCTTGGCTGGAAAAGCAGGGAGCGACCAGAGGTTCGCATTTTGCGGACGCGACGGTCACTTGGCATCCGCCCGGTTCAGACGGCAAGTTCAGGATCACGATGAATCCGTACGGGGCCAACATCAAAATCGACCACACGACGTCCCGCTGGCACCATGAAAAAGCACGGGACTCCGATCCGCCGTGGATGCAAGTCACCGTCGGCGAGAACCTGAAACGTACGAACGAGATCAAGGGCCGTCATGACTACCAGCAGTCGGAAACGAAGAACCGGGGCGAATACGACGTCTACTGCTTTGAGGAAAAACTCGAGGAAGAGCGCAAGGCGGCCGAAGCCAGGGAAGGGCCGCCGGAGTTCCTGCTGAGGGCGGCCAGGCGGAAATAGTGATGCCCGCCGGGAGCGGAACTAGCGCATCACCTTGTTCCAATCGATTTCGTAGCCCACCTCCTTCAGTTCCCTTGCAAGCTGCTGCCGCCAACCGCCACCGTCGTCGAACTTGGTGTAGACGACACCCATGTAGTCAGACGGTATTTCGACTTCACCCTTGACGAGTGTGCATACTCGCTCACGGGAAAGCCGTCCGACAAAGTAGCCCAGCTCCAGGATCACATTCTGCCGGGCGCGGGGTTTGTCCTTGGATTCTGATTTCGATCGGCCAACATCATCCGGGGTGAGCAGGACCACGGCGAACCCGACGTTTCCGTTTGCCGCCAGCTTTTCCGCAATGGTCATGCCGCGGTTGGCCTGCTCGTGGAGAATTACGGGCTCCAATCCGATGGATGCAAGGAAACGAGCCACAGTCTCACGGGGAGCTTCTTCATGCCCGTGTACGATAAAGACCCGGTTGGTGTCCGCCGGGCCCGTCGTTGCAAGTTCGCTTAACGGAGCATTTTCCTCCACGTATGTCCGGAAATCTCGATTGAACGGAACCAACACCGACGTGATCAGCTTGCGGATACCCGCGATTAGCTTCGAACCTGCATGGTAATATTGAAACGCGAAATCCATGAACCATTTGGGATCTTCGGCTGCTCGCTCCACCAACCGTATGGTCAGGCCAAGCTCTTCCTCGCGATCAGAGGGCCAGTTCAGGCTTGCGGATCCTAACATTCCCCCGCCTTTGTCGGATGCAGCGATAAAAACGTCGAAGTCAACGGCAGTTTTCAGCTTGTCGCTGAATTGCCTGAGGTCCTCCGAATTCAAAGCGGCTGCCAGACGCTTCAGTGGCCGTTCGAATGTGTTGTAATCTGCCTGTTGCAGATCAAGGACCGCATTGTTTAGGTCACGAAGGGACGACTTGATGCTCACTCGCCTTCGCCCTCCGCCTCCAGACGTGCTGCCGCTGCCTTGTCGAGTATCGCCTGCCGACCGCTCTCTTTGAGTTCCTCGGCGATCGCGGCGACGATATCGTTCCTTTCGTAGCCCGCGATCCTCTCGTCTATGGCTGCATTCAGCTGTTGTATCGCCTGTTCGATGCTTTGCGGATCATGCGGATCGAACTTCACCTCGGCGAGGTCGCCGTCAAGCTCGGCAGCCGCCTTCTCCAGTTCCTTGAACTTGCGTTGCAACGCATCCAAGCCCTTGATCTTCATCCCGACCTCCTGATTTGCCCAACAGGAATTTACGAGCCGGGCGATGCGGATGTCACGCGTCGATGGGGTTCCGCTACAGTCTCCGAAGAGGTTGTCCACTGCCAGTTCCGGCAATCTGTCTACTTCGAAGGTCCGCCTATCCTATAGCTGTCAACTATTTTTCCTTGCATATCGAGTAGATACGCCATCGGCCATTGACCCATGCAAGTTTCTCCATCAGCATTTTTAGAACGGAGCAAAAAGAAAGGGCCTCCGGATTTCGCCGAAGACCCTTTTTTTCCGAACGCTCCAAAGTGCAATGGAGAGGAGAGCGATCACAATCCAGATCAGGCGGCATAGAAATTTCCCGTTTCACCGTTCTAATCTGTGACAAGAAAATTATCCCGTCGGCGGATGAAAGCGTCAATAGCCGACAAGAATAATTTTCAGGTGATCGCGATCCGGCTCCCGAAATCGGAGGGATCGATGAGACACGAATGCTTCTTTTCCACGGCCAGCCAGCAAAGTTATGGCATCCGGCGCGACTTTCCCGAGATGTCTCCGGCGAAAGCTGCGCTCACTCTGCAGGGAGAGCTGTCGTCGGCCATCAGGAAGGCTGTCGCATTCCACGAATGTCACGAGAAGGGGGAGACTCCGCCGCGGTTGGTTGTCAGGGCCCCTGCCTCTCTCGGAAAATCGTCGGCGATCCTGGGGGAGTTGAAGCGGTTGTTCGATGATCCGGAAACCGCAAAACTGAGGATCGGATACTTCTGCCCTACCCTGGAACTCTGCGACGAGTTAAAGGAGAAAGCCGAAGCCGAAGGAATTCCCGCCCGTGTGTTCCGGGGCCGCTCGGCATTGAAGCCGGGCCAGCCCGCCGGCGGCGAGCAGAAAATGTGCGGGAAGTCGGACGTCGCGGAGATGCTGTCGGCTGCCGGGTATTCGGTCGCCGACACCTTGTGTCAATCGCGAATTCCGACGGGCGAGCGCGACAAAGAAGGGAAGCTGGTCTACGAGAAGGTGGAGTGCCCGCTCGCCGCCACCTGCGAGTACTTCAAACAGATGAAGGATCGCCGTCCCGGCCTGATCCTGGGATCCCACGCCTATCTGACGACGCCGATCGAGGCTCTGAGGCAGGAACACCGCCTGGACATCATCATAATCGACGAGTCTTTCGCAAATGAGGCTGCCGTCAACGGCCGTCGCGTCGTTCTCGACCGTCTCCTGGCTCCGCAGGACATCCCGACAAACGCTGCCCGCTACAAGATGACTCAGGACCGTGACGGCAAGAAGCGCCTTGCCAACAAAAGGGAACGCGAGCGTGCCCGGGACGCGGACGTCGCCGATCTGGCCAACGGAGCCGAGATCGTCAGCGCTGCCATGAGGAAGGCCATCGCGGAGAAACGTGAAGTCCGCCTTGAAGACATACTCGAATTCCACGGTGGCGAGGAAGCGGAGGCCTCGAGTTTCTTTGGGCACCTCGCCACGCTGGAATACGCCCGGCTCGAGAAGCCGGAAATCCACGCCGGAATGCCCGTCGAGGAACAGCGCGACCTCGCTTCAAGGATTCGAGCCCGCGATACCCTGGCGTTTGCCGCCTTCTGGAAGCGTCTCGCCAAGGAGCTGTCGCTGCGTTCCGAAGGCTCGATGAACGGCATTCGCTGGAAGTGGGACGAACTCGTCGGTGCGGGGACGCCGAATGCTTACGTTGCCAATTGCGCGTACCTGTATCACCCGAAATCCGTCAAATTCAATCGGATTCCGGTCATCGTTCTCGACGCGTCGGCCAACGACCGTATTATCGAGCAGTTTTTCCCGGAATTCGAGTTCGTCACCATGAAGGTGGAGCTGCCGGAAACGGTGAAAATCTGCCAGGTTTCCGACCGCACCGGCTCCATGAGAATGTACAAGGAGTCGGAGAAGCGCCTGAAGGAAGTTTACGGGTTCATGCAGCGGCTCGGAAAGTGGGTTGATCAGGAAACCCGTCATCTCGGCGACGGTAAGGACCGGAGGCCGCTTTTCATCGGTTACAAGAGCTTGCACGAGGAGAAGTGGCTCGAGGAAGGCTTGGCCGTGTCCCTGCGCGGCGAAAACGGTGAGCAGATCGTCGAAAGCGCCGACGGCTCGTTCTTCATCGCCCACGCGAACGGCATCCGCGGCGTCGACAGATGGAAGAACGCCCGGGCCGCCGTGGTCGGCGCACGCATGGAACCCTCGACCAGAGACGTGGAGAACCTGACGCGGGCGGTCTTCGCCAACGTCGATCGCGAGATCGGGGTCGGCCTGCAGCAGTATGAGCGCGAGGAGCGCGTCCTAGCCGCCAAGGACGGCAGCATCAGTACAGTGCAGGTTTCAAAGCATTCAGACGAGTTTTGCGATATCATTCTCCGGCAGATCCGCGAGGAGGAGATGATCCAGTGCCTGACGCGATCGCGGCCGATCCACCGTAAAGAACCGCTGACAATATTCCTGCTGTCGAACATCCCGCTCGAAGGATATGAGCCGAATGAGCTGTTCGAATGGGATGAGGTGATGCCTGACAGGTTCGACCGCTTCGCGCTTGACCCGGCGAACGACGTCATTCCGGACCGACTCAGCGACCTGGCCATGGTGGCTGCCGAACATTGGCCGAGCTACGATGCGATCAAACGGGCGCACGCTCGTCGTCGGACTACGGCCCCGGCGCTGTACCGCCTGTACAGCCACGGCGGGGAAGATTCAAACCTCACCAAATTTGGCTCAAACATCTCCGTTTCCGGCATCAAGGTGACTCTCTCTTTCAATTACCTTCAGTGTGGAAACCGTTACGGGGACAACTCTCTATATGAGACTCCATATAGGGATATGTCCCCACAAGAAACCGCCCCGCCCTTGCCCGGCCTTGACCTCGGCCGCCATGAGCTTCGGGTTAGCTTCCGCCGTCACGGCAGCCGCGGCATCCGGACCGCGGTCGTTAAGCTGGCCGCTTCTGAAAGCCCTGAAAATGCAGGTGTTCGGCTCCTGAGGGCATTCCCGGATGCGTACGAGATCGAAATCATCGGCGGTCTCGAGGACTTCATGCGTGACGAAACCACGATGGCCAAAGCGGTGGCGCAGCTTGAAAATCTGACCGATCGGGCGGCAGAAGAAAGGGATGAAATGTGGTGGAGTGAAGCCGTCGACTCCGTCTATCGGATCCCGACAGACGAGGAGATGATCGAAATTCACGCCCAAGGCATCCCGATCCATTATCCGATAGCGGCCTGAGGTCGAAAATCGGTTTCATAGCGGGCTTGAAGTTGGCCTCTGTTGGCGAGGCAGCAGGAAGGCATTGCCTATTGGTTCACGACGTGATTCCTACTGTTCTGGGCAAAGGGGATTCGAATGAGATCACGTCTACTCTCGGCGGTGACCGCGGCCGCCGTGTTGGCAACTGCATCGTATTCGCATGGTCAAGAACCCGGCCGTCGGCCGGAGGTGCCGATTGTTATACAGGGGGACCCGACCTTCGACGCCTGTGGGGCCAACGGTGTTGTCGAAGGTCTCGATCCCTCGGGTGACGGGTTCCTCGCCGTAAGGAGCGGACCGGGCACGAAGTACGCTGAAATCGATCGCCTTTACAACGGAAACCAGGTTTACCTGTGTGCCGAAAAAGGCAAATGGCTCGGAATCGTTTATTCAAAGCAACGGCAGGACTGCAATGTGACGACGGCTTGGGTGACGACGCAGCCGTACACGGGTCCCTGTAAATCAGGTTGGGTTCATCGGAACTGGGTGCGGCTCTGGGCGGGATAAGCGTCAGCCCGGTTACCCTGGCAACCAAGCGCGCATTCCGGTTTCGTTCGTGGTCGCAAAGTTGCGTCGGTATGAATTGGATTAGAAAGAGTTGATGGCAGTGCGCCCGCGCATCCGGTCTATAACCCCGGATCAAGCCGAATCCTAGGATCCGGACGCGGGCCTCCCGACGTCGTCGGGGGGTGCTCCTGCCGACGGCACCTGCGGCTGTCAGAGGGTTTCTCAAGTCCCTGTCTGTTGCTGGGCAACAGACAGGGGTCACGGTATGTTAATCGTCGTTATAAATCAACAAACAGTTGCAGTATCCACCTCAATTTCGCGCGAGCTCGATGGGCCTGTGCACTTCTTTAAGAGCGCCTGAACCAAGATCACACTGCGACGACGCGGATGCTTTTGAACTTCGGTCAAAAGCTACTCCTGAAGATTAGTCAACTAGACCAATGCTCTGTATCTCTTAGAAAGCGAGTCGATGTTGTCATGATATTCCACGCCGCCGTCTAGCAAGATCAGACCACATTGGCAGTATTCCTTTATCTGGGACATGGAATGCGAAACCATGATGACGCGGGAACCGGGCAGCTTTTCGCGGAATGCCTTTTTGGATTTCACCTTGAAGCGCTCGTCCCCGACGGCCGTGACTTCGTCGATAAGATAGCAATCGAAATCCAGGGCGAGGCTCATGCCGAAAGCCAGACGGGCCTTCATGCCGCTGGAATATGTCCTCACGGGAAGTTTGAGGGAAGCGCCAAGCTCAGAGAATTCCTGGACGTAGTCGATGACAGCCTCGGTGTCTTGACCGTAGACCCTGGCGACGAATCTGATGTTCTCGAGTCCGGACATCGAGCCGTTGAACCCACCGGAGAACCCGAGCGGCCAGGAAACCCTCCCGTGCCGCACGACCCGGCCCCTGTCGGGCGGTTCGGAGCCTGCAATCAGTCGCATCAGAGTCGATTTTCCGGCTCCGTTCGGCCCCATGATCGCGACGTTCCTGTCGCGGGGAAACGAGAATGTCAGGCCCTCGAATATGACCTTCTTGGTTCCTTTGACGCTGTAGGTTTTCGAGACATTGAGGAGGTCGATCATCCGGCCCCCCTCCTCTGCCGGAAGAAACGTTCGCCAGCGAGGCCCAGAAACGTCAGAGCCAACGCGGTTCCCAAAAGGTATCCGCGGTCGAGTACGGTGCTGTCATAGTTGGGATAGAAGCCGTCCCTCATCCACTCGACGCAATGCAGCACGGGATTCCACTCGAGAATGGAAATCGCGGCGGACGGGAGATGGCTCGGCACATAGAAGATGCCTGAAAGGAAGAAGAGCGGCCTCGTAAGGATCTTCTCGATGTGCCGCCACGAATCCCAGAGTGACACGATGACTGCATTCAGGGTGCCGAACCCGAAGCCAAGGAAAACCGTGGCCGCAAAAGCTTCCATCACCTTGTCGATCGAGGACGGGAACTCCGCCATGCCGAGCTGCATCAGACCGCCGAAGACAACCACCATGATGACCGCATATGTCGCCCCGATCAGGATCGAGCGCGCGAAGAGCACGTCAGCCTCCTTGATCGGGGGATAAGTCAGCAATGCCCGGTTCGCTTCGAACACCGTCATCAGCGAGGACGAAAGCTTGTTGAACAGCTCGAGGACCAGAATGCCCGTGGCGAAGAACAGGGCGAAGCTGGAGCCGAACGGCGGGTGCCTTCCCATGAACGAAAAGATGAAGACGAGAACCGCGATGCTGGCTGCCGGGATGATGATGGCCCAAAGGTAGCCGATCTGGGATGTCCCGAACGTCGCCCTGGTTTCCCTCAATACCAAAGCGACGATGACGCGTGCCTGCAGCGCGACCGCTTCGATCATGAAAGGTGGTCCCGCACCGAATAGACGATCAGGGTGCCCACGCCCCAGACAGCCGAGAGGACGGCAACGAGGATCAGGATGCTCAGGAACCGCTGCGGATAGAGAGGATACTCGGGAACGGCCGGGGTCTCATAGACGGCCAGGTATCTTTGTTGACGACCCGCTTCCACCCTGGCTTTCTCAAGCGACGACAGGGCGGACGCGTATGCCTGCTGGGCAAAGTTGCGCTCCACCTCGAGCGCTTCATATGTGGCAAGGAGACCGGAAAGTGCAGTGCTCTCCGTTCCCGATGATCCGTCGCCGGTGCTGATCTCAGATTGCTTGGCGGCGATCTGGCTTTCCAGCGCCTCGGCCTGCCTCCTCAAGGTCCGCAAGGCTGGCGAGTCCTGATCCACCGATCCTTCCAGCGCCGAAATTCTCGCGCGGATATCCAGCAGCTGCTTCTCCAGCGATCCGACGATTTCGATCTGCATCTGGGCGCTGCGCGCAGGGTCGATCGACTGTTCGTTTTCCCTGAAGCTGCGCAGGTTCTCCAAGGCGGTCCGCAGCCTCTCTTCCGCCAGCCGGACCTCGCCCTCGGCAAAAGCGACGGCGTCTACTCGCGCCCGTTCGGAAAGATCATTCACCAGCTCCTGGCAATAACCCAGCACAAGGTCCGCGATCCGCTTGGCATCTTCGGGAGAAAACGCCTGGACATTGAAGGTTACGATTCCCGAGATGTTGTCATAGGTCGTGCCGAGCATTCCTTCCCAGTATTCGACGACATGCTCGATGTCGCTGTCGGGGTCGAGCTTCGAAATGAAGTCCACGCCGTCGGCCGAAAACGCTTGCCGCAGGGGGAAGTCCCGCTCCAGTTGCTCGAGCATGCTCCTGCTCTTGAGATACTTCAGCAGAATGTAGGAATCCGAAGACGTGCTGCCGGCATTCGCCAGCCCGGTGAAGGTGCCGAACAGGTCCGTGCCGCCTCCTGCATCCATGCTGCGTACTGCAAACCCTGCGCCGGACACATAGCGGTCAGAGGCCACAAACAGGAAGTAGAGGGATCCCAGCAGTGCCGGAACCACCACGCATATCAGAAAGGAAGCAAGCAGCATCCGCCGTCTGATTGCCTGCGGCCGCAATCCCTTGGCGACCTGGATGCCCAGGCTCGCCGCGGGAGACGCTTTCAGCGCGACAACCTTCTTAAGAGCTTCTTGCGACATCTGGAACTATTTGGCTCAGCTTTCTACAGGAGCTTTCTTTGGTGGGAATCCGATAATTTCACATACCATCTGCCCAATCCGTGTCTTATAATCCACACGTCCTGGATCAGCTCTTTGCATTTTTCCGTCCCGCCCCCTATTAACTTTCAAAGTGTTGCCAAACGGCTGAAACGTCGAACCGAGTTCAGACACTAGGCCATGTTTGACCCGATAAAAATCGGATTCGGCTAGGTATGCTCCCGAGACCCCTCTTCTTGAAGCTTGTAGGTGTGGATGAAACCTGGCACTGATCATAAAGTCGTCCTGCATCAGGGGGAGGCCATGATTCAATAATTGAAAATTACCAATTTTTTGAATATTTGGGAAGCGCTTGGATAAGCTACGATAAAGCTGGCTATCTGGAACACTGCATATCCAAAAGATCACCTCATCGTATTGCTTAAGGAGGTCCTTTATTGAGGCTTCAAGCCAGCCGGGATTTTCAGAAAATCCGGAAAGATGTAGCCATCTCCCCTCGTGTCGTTGCGCCTTAACAGGGAATAGAAATGCGTCATCTAAGCCCAATAATAATGACAAATTTCCCTTCTTTGCTGAAATGTTGAGAAGGGTTCTATAACTTTCAATGTCTCGAACTTCCAACAAGGAAAATGCGCTAATAAGTTTTTCCCAAGTCCTATGGTCGTCCGTAGACATGAAGTTAAACGGAGCCAAACCGAGACCTGTGGCTATTAAGGGAATATCATTCAAAGAAGCGATCTCAACTGCCCCTCCAATGAGTCTAGTAGCGTTGTTCCAATTAGCAGAGAGGTACCCCCCTCCCAGGAAGTGGAGTGCTATTACATCCCTAAAATCTGACAACCTCTCTCTGACCTGAAGGGCACCAAGTTCAGCAAAATCAGTGTACGTTCCGTGCATTCCATCAGCGTGCCTGGGCAATCCCTTAACAAACTGCACATCCCCATAACCACTGAGGAGCTGTCTCGAACGGTCTGCTCCCTTGCCGTCTACTGTAATCGGGCCGAGATACCCAATTTCACGATAAAAGCGGAGCCAATTTTGGACAATTAATTCATCGCCATAATTTGGTGCTCCATTTCCAGCAATCAAGTACAACATCTGTTATCCCTCTGGAGCCTGAAACGGTTATCCGCCAACCAAGAGCTTCTTTGACAGTAGGAACCTACCAAGCTTTGATGCAGGATGATGTGCTTTTTGAAAAAAGTCCGCCGGAGTTGATAACAAGCGATCTCGTTGACTAGATGAAAGGAACGGACCATACATTGATGCATATACCTTGAAGGTAAGGGAACGTTTAATTTTCTCATTGATAATGGTTTTTGTTACCTCCTCAAGAGTCTCTATTTGTTTAATCCTCGTAGAGTCTTGGCTTATTCTTTCCATATGAAGACTACGAAAATTTGCCATGGCATAACCATAGCTTTCTTTACTAAACGGATTGGTATGCGCCTCCCACTGTAGGTCACTTCGATGGGACCTAAATACAAACCTAGTAATACGAATGTTCCTGTATTGGTGCGACTTTCTGGATCCAAAGTCTCGGATGATATCCTCAGCTTCGAACCAGGAATAGAGATGAAATAGATATTTTGCTACCAGTTGCTCAACACGTTCCGTGTTGGGTTTCGCAGCCCGTCGAAGACAATGTGTCACCGCATCCGAAAGGCTGTCTGCAAAATGTCCTATACCCTCAAGGTTATAGAAGGCGTTTCCAATCGTAACAAGCCTCCGACCATGGCAGGCGGCCAAAAGCCCGACTCCGGAATTGTAGCATATAACAGAGTCACAGCTATCTATGAGGGAATGGATGTTATCATTACGATCAGCAATAAGGACGTTTTCTGGCAAAGAGTCTAAATTATCGCTAGAAAGCGGATGTGGTTTGACAAGAAACAATACCCCGCTATTTGCTTGCGCCACATCTCTTATTGATTTTACAAATCTGTCGTAACGTTGACTTTTCCTCAAATGTTTCGTAACCGCCATATCATCATGAAGCTGTAGAGGGATAAAAATCTTTCTTCGCTTTAGTTCTCTGAACGCTGCATATTTTTGATCAGTCGTCATTCGATCTTCACCTGCCTCTAAGAGAAGACTTCCTGATCGCAGTTTTCGTATATAGTCTTTCGTCTTCGATATTTCCTCTGCGCTGACTTTTATTTGCGACAACGCATGTGAAGTGAAACTATTAGAGACGTAGCAGACGTCATCTGCGTAATATACCGTCTTTGGAAGGGCTCCACGTTCAATTACAATAGTCTCAATGCCGAGTTCTTTGGCCTTTAGAAACAATGGCAGGAAGTGTTTGTGGCTACCCATGTATGGATTGAATATGCAAAAGGCATCAATTGACTTTGACTTTATCAAATTGCTCAATTGTTCAAGGGTCTTTGGATGGCAGTCAAATATAGGATCAATTTGGTAACCAAGCGTCCTTAATGGAAGAAAGTACCCGTATTGGTCTTTGTGGATGCATATGCATACGGCGCGTTTTTGACGTGGTATTGAGTCCACGGAAAGCAACCTGGAATTATCAGCTATATACGCGCCAGCGATTGTGTTTAGCTTTTCCCTCTTCCAGTCGTTGTTTGTGCGCCACGAGTCATCTCGCTTTGTGGGATGCCAAAGGTGAAAAGTTCTAAGGCCAAAACGCTCTGCTCGCGCAGCATGCAATTGATTGAGGCTTCGAAAACCGCCAAAAGGCTTATTCCCAAAGAATCCTGTTTTGAGAGGTCCATCCCAATCGTTCAGAATGTGATCAGGTAAGGGATAGTATCCAGATATTATAGAGGCTCTAATAAAAAATTCGAAATCTTCGGACCCATGTCCTCTAAATGATGAATGGTATCCCCCAACATATTCAAAGTATCTTTTGGCGATTAAAAAGTTATTCGAGTACGGAGCAATAAATTCCACCTCCTTCCCAAATTTTTGGAAGTGCGTTCTGTATGCTATTTTATTTAATTCGTCGTTTCTATCAGTTGTTGCCAGGTCTAATATCTTTTGGGTTGTGGCTTGAGAGAGATGGTATGCTGGGAGATCCAGAATAACGTCGAAACGCTGCCCCATTTCAGCCGAGTTTGCGGCCTCTGCTAGCCGCTGAAAGAAATCTGACGTAGTAATAAAGTCGATGTCTGTAAAGTATATGAACTTTGTAGCCGTTAGTGATACGGCACTGTTCCTTGCAGACGATAATGAAAATGTTTCATAATCTGAGATGTGGATGTATTTAAATCCTGACTCTTTACAGCTACTTTCAACCAGCTTTTGAAATTTATCTTGGGATCCGAAGTCAACAACCAAAAAGCGCGGTGTCGGTTTGTAGAACCCTTTCAAAGAAGCAAGGCGTTCCATTACCCACGGATTTCTGTCGTGCAGTCGAAGGCAGATTACTGCTGTTATGTCCTGGACCCGGACCTTCTGCCTCGTCGACACAGTAACATCAAATTTTGATGCTATATGCTTTCCAGCTGTCATTTCCATTCTCCGAGGTATACTTTGGCAAGATTTGACACCGCGCGGATCCATTTAGGCGAACTGGCGGTCGTCCTTCGTTTCCACTCGACCAATTCACGGACAGCTTGCTCAGGTGTAATGAAGTTATATGTTTTTGGGCTTACGTAAGCTGGGTAGAGAATTAGGCTTCCGGCAACTAACTCATCAATAGTGAGACTTCTTGTCCGTCGCGGAACTGGAATGGCGTCCGTTGTCAGCCCCCACCCTGCATAAAATGGCAGCCCATAGCAAACAACGCGAATGTCGCGTAGGAGTGCTTCGAAGCCCGCCAGGGAGGTAATCGTATGGACCTCGTCTATGACGTCGAACACGCTTGAAATAGCGACGTCAGTCACGATCTCGTCGCAATACTCTTGCGCCTTGTCTTCGTCCCTGCCTGATGGTCTCAGCCCGTGTACGGTATCTGGATGAGGCTTATAAATGATGTAGGCTTCCGGGTTTGTCCGGCGAACGGATCGCAGAAGATCGATATTGGTTTTAATCTTAGGCGAACCCAGTCGAATTGACGCGTCACACTCAACCTGCCCCGGTACAAGCAAGACAGGTGCATGAGGTTTAGTTCTGTTTATGCAGTGGGCGCTTTCGTTGTACTTAGATATGCTATATTTCCTAATAATTTGTCGGAGTTTTTTGGCCCGCTCTATTAAGTTTTGATCGAACCTTGTTGTCTGCAAAATTTCCTCAAGCTGGGAAGGTTTATTGGGGTCATAATAAATTCCTCTGCTATCCTGCACCCATGATATTGGTCTAGCAAAATTTGCGCCCAACCCGACCGAGCGAAGAAAACCATCCTCAACTTGAATGATTTTCGTTTCAGCGGGCAGATGGCTGGGAATTTTGCTCCCCCAAACCGCAATTGTTGATCCTTGAGGAATGTTTTTAGATTTGTACCTGAAGTGGACCTCAGAACCCGCGAGAAAATTTTTGATAATGGGCTTTTTCCATCTAGAAAAACCAACCGCATAAATCCGGTGTGGAAACCTTTCCCGCATTTTGCGCTGCAGTGCGATGTATTCAATTATCGTTTCCGGTTCGCAACGCCTACCCGTCTCTGGATGAACGTACCTTGGGTATGACACCAATGCTGCATATATGAGTTGCTCAATACTCGCCTGTTCCCGTCGGGACGGTGGTAATAGCTCATCACGGGTTAATCCCCATCCGGCATAGAACGGCATTCCAAAACAGCGGACCGGCTTTCCCCAAATGAGTGCCTCAAATCCTATTTGGGATGTCACAGTGTAAACAGCATCCGCATTTTCGATGAGACTTGCTGGATGGTAGTCGTCTGCGGAAACGCATACTCTCGAGTTTCGAGTCCCCTCCATCGGGCTAAGGTAACCCCTTTTCTTTTTCAACCCTGCATCGGGGTGTGACTTCAGGAAGACCGTGTGACCGGGGTTTTCGCTCAGCGCTGTATTAAGCATCTTTTGGAAAGTTTCATTACTTGACCATCCATTTGTAATAGAAGCATCACCATAAATTTGGTCTATGACTAACACGTATGGGGTCTGCATATAACCGTTGTAATCTCTTGCGTGATTATACTTTGACACTCTGGAGCTTTTCCATGCATCTCTAATTTGTTTGGCCCGGCTTATTTGTTCTTCGCTAAGAGGTTGCTTAATGAGTTTTTCTAGCCTAGATTCATTATTAGCATCGTAGTATATGCCCAGATCATCAACCACCAAAGAAATAGGTGGGTCGCGGCGTTCAATCGAGCGAAGGAACCCATCTTCTAGCAGCAGACAAGGCAAACCGAATTTTCTCGCCTTTTCTTTGGCTTTTCTCCCAGATGCTTTGCAGCCCCACCCCACAACGCTTCTTTGGTCTCCTTCAACAAAACAGGAGAGATTTGGTATTTTCGCTATGCTACGAGGCAAAATATGTTTCAGGTTAACTCCCAACCCATTGTGATGCAGGCGTGCCATCAACTTCACTTCGCACTCACTCGCCGTTGGTCGCCCGCAGGCAGTCGTGCATGTGAATGATCCCTACCAGTTTGCCTGCCTTGTCCTGGACAGGCAGGCATGTGATGACGTGAGAACTCATCTTCTCGATGGCCTCGGAGACTAGGCTATCCGGAGTGATTGTCTGCGGTGCTCCCAGTGCGACGTCGCGCGCTCGTGACTGCCATAGCCGATTGACGTTCCGGCGCATGTCGCCGTCGGTGATGATCCCGCAAAGCTCGCCATTCTCGACAAGGAGAGCGACACCGAACGACTTGGCTGACATGGTGATGACGACCTCCTGCATAGGGAGGTCGGGGTGGACTATCGGAAGGCTATATCCCGTGTGCATTATGTCCGCGACCCGAAGGAGCTGCGTCCCCAGGCTTCCGCCGGGGTGATACCGCCTGAAGTCCTCAGGGGTCGTACCCATAATCCGGACGAGACCGGCGGCGAGCGCGTCCCCGATCGCCAGGGCCAGCGTGGTCGAAGTTGTCGGAGCCAGGCCGTTCGGGCATGCCTCCTTCACCTTGCCGTAGGCCAGCGCCACCTTCGCACGCCGTCCCAATGTGCTCATCACATCGGAGACGATTGCGATCATCGGTACCTCATGTTCCTCGCAGTAATGGATGAGGTCTGAAAGCTCGGATGTCTCTCCGGAATTGGAGATCACGATTGCAACGCTTTCGCTGCCGATCAGCCCGAGGTCTCCGTGGCTTGCCTCCGCGGCGTGCAAGAACACCGCGCTGCGGCCGATCGAGCGAAATGTGGAAGCGATCTTGCGGGCGATGTGTCCAGATTTGCCTATGCCCGCGACAACCACCGGATTCCTTGCATCCCGCAGCAACTGCAGGGCTGCAAGGAACTCGTCTCCTATCCTGTCGGCATAATCGGAGATCGATTGGGCCTCGAGCTTCAGGGACGCCTTGCAGAGGGCCAGGAGGGCTTCGTCGGGAAGGTCGACAGTCGCGTGTGTGTTCATGGTCAGTTTCCAACCGAAGAGACGGTTCGCGCCGTGCCCAGGAGGGGCGACACGATCATTGAGAGGAACTTGCCGAGTTCGGCTGTTGGATGGTTGGCGACGTAGATGATGTCCTTGTCGCGCATCCGGAACGACTGCGAGAGGAAGAAGGCCTCAGGCTCCTTGAAGTCGAGGCGGTAGACCACGGGCACCTGCCCTTGGGCGTTGACCGGGAGGCGGTTTGCTTCCTTAGGGACGAGGTTGCGTGCCAGATCACGGTCTTCGAACCTGAAGATGAAGACGCCACCTGCATCCGCGGACCTGTCGCTGAGGCCGCCCACTTGCGCCAGCGCCTCGGACAGCATCAGCTTCTCCGCCTGGAACGGAACCAGCTGGCTCGACTTGACGGCACCGAAAGCCGAAAATGTCCGCGGCTGGTGCGTTACGGTGATGCTGTCGCCGGGTGCGAGCCAGATGTTGTTCTGGGGATAGGAAGCGACGTCTTCCATCCTGATCGTCGCCGTGCGGCCGCCCCTCGTTATCTTGGCGACGCTCTCGAAGATCGCCTCCCTCGTTCCGCCGGCCAGGGCAACCGCGTCCATCAGTCGGAGCCCGCGGATCGGCACCGGGAACTGCCCGGGACTGGCGACGTCGCCGACGATCGTCAGGGCGCTGCTCCTGTTGTCGCTGACGATGATCTGAACCTGCGGTTCGACCGCCTTGCCTTGGAGGCCCTCCTCGACCGACCTGCGCAAGGTTTCCACGCTCCTGCCCGAGGCGCGCACGCGGCCGACATAGGGAATGAAGATCATGCCGTTTTCGTCGACGACCGCTTGGAGCGATGTCTGCTTGCGCTCGACCGTCGAGAACAGTCCGTCGGGCGATGCCTCCCAGATGTTGACCACCAGGCTGTCGCCCACGCCCACGGTGATCGATTTGTTCGGCCCCAGTATCGTCTTGAAGTCCTCGGGAATGTGCCCCCTCTGGTAGGAGCGCATAAGCAGCGTGACTGTCGGGTCGAGATGGACGATGGCGTAGCCCTTGGTGCTCTCGCCATTGGCAACAACGTCCTCCATGCCCATGGTCAGCGGCCCCTGCCCCGGAAGCGTGGTGCACCCGGTGAGGACGATGCTGGATGTCATGAGGGACGCGAATGCCATTTTAGCGAATGCGGCTCCGTGCTTTTTGTTTGAGCTCATGCGGCCTTGGGTGATCCCTGACTCAGAACTAACCGGGAATTCATTGCCTCCAGGACGGCATTGCAGGCCGCCTCCATTCCTTCTCGGGTGTAGAAGTCCCCCGGCCGCAGGCACATTTCCCGCACCCAGGCGATGTAGCGATGGCGCAATCCAGCGTCGGCGACGTGGCCGCCTTTCCAGAAAGCCTCGAAATCGGGCAGTCCCCGTGCGCATGTGGCGAGTTCGGGGTTCGCGTACAGGGCGTCTCCAATGACCAGGAGCGGGACGCCATGGAAAATTGCCGAGAGACCGGAGGTGCTGTTGATCGTGATCATTCCCGCCGAGTGACGGGTCAGGTGCCCGATAGACCCGACGTCGATCAGGTCGACACGGGAGGAGACCCCGAGTTCCTGTGCCAACTTCCGGATCAGGAGCCGATCCCTGTCATGGCCGCGTTCCAGCGGATGAATCTTGAAGACCAGACGCGTGTGGCTCGGAGCCGTTGCCGCAAACGACCTCAAGGCTTCCCTGATGAGGCGGCCGTTGTTCCAGCCGCGGGCCGCGGCTTTCAGCTGGGTATCCTCGGAAACCTGGAGGGGGACGATGAAATATTGTCCGACATGATGCTCGAGCAGGCGCTCGATGACGGCGACGTTTTCGGATTGCTTGGCGACCCGCCGATAGAGATTGCGGATCCACCCGACCGCTTCTTCGTGCAGCCATACCGGACGGTGGAGCATTCCCGCCTGGTTGCTCGTGCTGAAAACGACTGCGGCCGTGTAGTAGGCCGCCCCGTACATGCACATGGAAAGGAAACTTCCGCGGATTTCGGGCGTCGCTTCGGTTGCCGTCGGCCGGAAATCAGGGGGAGGCAGCCGTCCGGATATGGGCGACAGCCTGTTGTTGCCCCCCTCTTCGACGGTTATCGCGCCCGGTCGGATGTATCCTTCTTCCAGCGAAACGACATTCACGCCCAGTGAAGAAGCCACGCGCCTGGCAATGGAATGCGCAGGACGCTCGGACCCGAAGAGGATGACGTGTTCGAACCCGCCTTCAATGAGGAGATCGCGAAACCAGCTTTCCCAGCTCCGGTCTCCGTCCCTGTACGGAATGCATTTCCGCCCGCGGCCGGCGAACAGTGTGTCCCCGGCATTCAACGAGACCTGCCAGGCATCATAGCCCGACGCGTCCAGAGCTTTTCTGAGCTTCCTGAAGAACGGGCCGACGGGACCCTGCAGCAGGACGGCACGAGGACGTTCCTTGGGAGGAAGCCCGAATCCGCGCCTTCTGATGTGTGTGACGACACCTGAAGAATGAATCGTCGTGTCCGCAACGGAACTGTCCCGTTGCGTCCGGAAACGCACGATCGGCGTCGCCTTGAAGGCCCCCCAGATTGCCAATGCCCCACCACCTTATTCCAAAGCGGGGAATTGAGAACACTCTGACAGGCAAGCCTTTAGCCGCTCGCGGCCCGTTCTTAAAACAATCAAAAACGCGTTCCGACACTGCTACCGGGCCGAAACGCTTTAATGGCTTCTAGAAGCCGCTGTCAGAGGGGTTCTCGCGCCCCTGCCCGATACAACGGACGGCCAGCGTTTACCTCAGAATACTAAAGATTGCAACATTCGTTTCGATCACAAAAAAATCGTGAAACATTGGCTGGCCGCCCCTTTCCAGCCGGGGAGTTGAGAACACTCTGACAGGAGCGCGCCAGCGCCTTTAGGCAAGCCCTGGACATGACCGAGCCGACGGCTCGGGACGCTGGCCTCCCCGACCTGGAAACCGGGATGCGATCTCGGCCGCATGAGGCCGCTGTCAGAGGGGTTCTCATGCCCCTTTCCACTCTCCTCCGAGCGGATGAGCGGCTATAGGGCATGCATCTGCAAAAATCAACTAAGACAAGGAGCCATCCTGGTGCGATGATTGCCGCGCCTGACGCTCCAAAGCAGCGATGATACCTGTATCTCCCGAAACAAGTTGGAAAATTGTGTTTGGGCCCATATCCCTAGGCTGAAGCCGCTTGAGCGGACGTAAAATGACTTCATCTATTCTAATTGGCCCAGCAAACGTAGCCGCGCCCTCCAGGGGGCTTATTTAGGGCTTTCAGCGGCGGAAGGCGCGGCTAGCGCCGTACACCTTAGCGGGGGCTATGCGGCGCGAAACACCTGCAATCTTGCGGAGACGCAGGCGCACCGCCTCTTATCAGAATTTTAGCTTCTGTCACGCGAAATAATTGCCCTATTCGAAGGGGAGACAACCTTCCTGCTGTTGTGCCCCAAAACGGCTACGTCTAGCGTGGACACAGGCGGTCATCATCATCCACCGCGCGAGTTCCTTCATCAGGAAACTTCGCCCAGCAAGGACTATGCCAACGGCCATGAGTACCGAAGTTTCATTGATGTCCCCACATCTGCTGTCGTTCGACTATGCGGGGCTTGGCACGCGGCGAGCCAGTTGCCGCTTGCCAACTTTCGTTTGACAAAACACGGGTGGCACCAGAACGTAGTCGGTTCCCGTGAGCCGAGAGGCGATAAGTCAAGCGAAATGGATCCAGACCGCGAAAAATCCGAGCAGATCGACAATCTGCTCCACACGCCTGATCTCGCCGACGCTCTTGATAGCCAATATTTTAAGAGGTTCTTGGACCAAATCCCGATCGGGCTGGCCATCGCACGGCTTGATGGCACCGAGCAGATTGAATACGCAAATCCCAAGTTCGAAGATCTGACGGGGATCGCCTCAAAAGACCTTTCAGGTCGCGATTGGGGGAGTCTCCAGGCGGAACCTGCGGCCGGACGGGAGAACGCTCGGATTTCCGACGCCATCAAGCAGAGCCACGATTTCGTAGGAACGTTCAGATTCCCGTCCGCCTCCGGGCATGCGCTTGTCGATGTCTATTCAAATATCATCCAAAATGACAACGGGTCTGAGAGTTTCAGACTCGTTGCCCTGGTTGACGTCACCGCGCACGGGGAAGGCCAACGAGAGGTCCTGGAACACCGCATCCGGGAGAAGGACCTGCTTCTACGGGAACTGCAACACAGGGTGAAGAACAATCTGCAGATGATCACGGCGCTCATTCGCCTGGAAGCACGCAGTGGTCCCAAGCCTGACACCTCAGCCTTCGAAAAACTAGCGGGGAGGGTGAACTCGCTTGTATTGCTTTACGAAGTGCTGTCCCAGCATGATCATGACAATGACGAGGTAGACCTCGCAGTCTATCTCGGGAAGATTGCGTCCGCCGTGATGGCCTCGCACGCTAAGGAGGGGATCACGCTGGACATGAAACTGGTCTCCTATACCCTTGCCATTAATGTCGCCATGCCGTCGGGGCTGGTCGTGAACGAGCTTCTTACCAATTGCCTGAAGCATGCTTTTCCCGACCGGGACAATGGCACCATCACATTACAGAGCGAAGTCGACGGGGACAGTTGCCGCCTCGTCGTAGCTGACGACGGCATCGGTCTTCCGCTTGGGGAAACGTGGCCGCAGCGCGGGAAGCTCGGCGAGTTAATAGTCCAGTCACTCAGGGAGAATGCGAACGCGGAATTCGAAGTGAGTTCCAAACCAGGGTGCGGTACAACGGTGACGATCATCTTCCGGAAGTCGGATACTTCGTAGCCGAACGGCTTCGCATCACCTCGCGAAATCCGGAGTGCACTCCACTATCGCTTCAGATGCCCTTCTGATGTCAGGCCTGGTCTTAAGCCCAGAGTCAGGCGCTAAGCCATGAATTTCAAAGTAGGTGATCTGCGCACATAAGGTAAGCGGTGTTCTCAGGCCGTTGGCTTGAGGTCTTGCCCGTCGATGTATGCCCAGGGCAGAAGACCGTCGAGGTGGCTGTTCGGGTGGTCGTTGACGATCCTGGTGAGAACGTCGGCGAGGTAGCC
>Ga0180223_1000449_pt1 | contig 53789 bp, 46 predicted proteins | sample eDN5th30CKraftOP_FD_151337 | JGI IMG/M metagenome (GOLD analysis project Ga0180223, IMG submission 151337) | Enriched Organic Plus compost microbial communities from Emeryville, California, USA - eDNA 5th pass 30_C Kraft OP (version 2) (version 2) ... | reverse complement strand
GCCGTCATCCCGCGCTCGCGCGAGAGCAGCCAGGCCAGGGCGGGCCAGGCCATGATGAGGATGATCGAGACGCCGCGCTCGACGGCGCCCTGGGGCGCATCCGCATGGCGCAGCGCCGCGACGACGATGAGCCCGAGCGCGAAGACGCCGGCGATGCCGGTGCCCAGTGCGGCGAGGTTGAGGTTGGAGGCGCGCATCCGCTCCGGCAGGGCGGCAAGCCCGACGAAGCCGAGGGCGACGGCGAGCGCCAGATTGCCGGCCTTTTCCGCGGCCGTGCCCGGAAAGGGGCTCCAGACCAGCGAGAGCACCGACCAGGCGATCAGCCCGAGCAGGATCAGGCCGGGCCGGCTGAGCAGGGCCGCCTTGAGCGCGGCGAGGAACTGCCCCGGCTCCTCCACCAGGGCCGCGATGATCAGCAGGCTGATCCCGATCGGCACCAGCACCACGGCGGCGCGGCGCGAGACCAGCGCCGCCAGAGGCAGGACCAGGACGAGCGTGGCGAAGCCGATGCGCCGCAGCAGCCGGGCGGCGTCCGCGGCCGGGTCGAGCTGGGTCGGGGGAGAAGGTCGGTTCATGCGTTCCGGATCGATGACGGGCCTCTGGTCAGCCCGGCCGCCCGGATTGAGCCGCAGCCACCCTAGCGGCAGACTCCGGGCCCGGCTGTAGGTGCGGGGCAACACTCGCCAGGCATCTCGTCAGGAGCCGATCCTCGCGCCGAACGCTGGCACCGGGGGCGGCTTCGTGAGATGATTCGCCGATGACCCGTCTGGCCGCCATTCCCTATGCGAGCGATTTCGGCATCGACGCCTTCATGCAGGGCGTCGTCGCGCGGCTGCGGCTGCGCGGTCTCAGGCTCGGCGGGGTGATCCAGCACAACGACGCCGAATGCGCCGACCGCTGCATGGCGATGTCGCTGGAGGATCTCGCCAGCGGCGCCCGCTTCCCGATCAGCCAGGATCTCGGCCCCGCCGCCGAGGGATGCCGGCTCGACGCCGCGGGGCTGGCCGCCGCCGCTTCCGCCTTTGCCGGCGCGCTCGCCGAGCGCGCCGATCTCGTCGTCGTCAACAAGTTCGGCAAGCAGGAGGCTCTGGGCGAGGGCCTGCGCGACGAGATCGCGAAGGCGGCGATGGCGGGGCTGCCGGTCCTGCTCGCGGTCCGGCTGGATTTCCTTCCGGCCTGGCGCGCCTTCGTCGGCGAGGACTGGGCCGAGCTCGCCGCCGATGCCGACACCGTCGAGCGCTGGGCCATCGATGCGACGCGCCTTGCGGCCTGATCGCGGCGCGGCCCCCGCCGCGTGGTCGCCCGCTCCCGGCGCGCCGCGATGAGCGACGCCGTGCCGGCGGCGACGCCGGGCCTCGTCCTGGCCGGTGGCCTCTCCCGCCGCATGGGCGGCGGCGACAAGCCGCTCCGGATGCTGGCCGGCCGGCCGATCCTCGCCCATGTCGTCGAGCGGCTGCGCGGCCAGTGCGGCGGCCTGCTGCTCAACGCCAATGGCGATCCCGCCCGTTTCGCCGCCTACGGCCTGCCGGTGCTGGCCGATACGGTGCCGGGCTTCGCCGGGCCGCTCGCGGGCATCCTCGCCGGGCTGGACTGGCTCGCCGCCGCGCGGCCCGGCGCCGGCTGGCTCGTCAGCGTCGCCGCCGACACGCCTTTGGTGCCGGACGATCTGGTCGCCCGCCTGCACGCCGCCCGCGCCGCGGCCGGGACGCCGCTCGCCTGCGCCGCCTCCGCCGGGCGGCGGCACCATGCCATCGGCCTCTGGCCGGTCGCGCTGCGGGAGGATCTGCGCACTGCCCTGGCGTCGGGCGAGCGCCGGCTCGGCCGATGGACCGAAAAGCATGGCGTGGCCGTCGCCGAATGGCCGGCCGAGCCGGTAGACCCCTTCTTCAACATCAACACGCCGGAGGAACTGGCCGAGGCGGATGGCCTTCTGCGGTGACTGCGTTAGCGAAAGCTGAGCTCGGGTCGTCCCGGACGCAGCCTTCGGCTCCGATCTTCGATCGGCCCCAGGATAAACGCCGCGGAGATCGGGGTTCCATGCCTGAACCTTCGCCGGACAGGCTCGGGCACGGATCCCGGGTCAAGCCCGGGATGACCGCGTCTTTCTGAACAAAATCGACAGGCTCTAACGACCCGCGCCCTCCAGCAGCGCCTTCAGCGCCGCGAGGTCGCGCGCGACCATGCCGGCATCGGCGGCCATCTCGTCATCGGACATGCCGGGGCGCTGGAACAGCGTGAAGATCACCTCGGCGCCGTCGCCATTGGCGACGACCCGCATCGGGTTGTGCATGGCCGGGCCGCCATCGGGGATGACGGCGTGGTCGAGCACGCCATGGTTGTTCGGCTCGCTGAACAGCACCCCCATCCGCCCCATCGGCGTCTCCGCCCGCCAGGTCATGCCCTCGACATGGACGAAGCTGTGGCCGAGCCCTTCGGCCCATTGCGGGAAATGCGCGGGGTCGGCGAGGAAGGCGTAGACCTCCTCGGCCGGCCGGGCGATGCCGATGCTGATATGCCGGGTGGGGAAGACGGCCATCGCATGCCCTCCAATGCTCGAAATGAGAACAAAAGAAGAACATAAAGCCTGCGCCGTCAAGCGCCTTTCGACGCCGGCGGCCGGTGCTCTCGAGGCTGCGCCATTTTCACGGAGGCACGCTCCGGCGCTCGGCGCTCTACTCGATCACGATGCGCGGCGCCGCCCGCGTCGCGCCGCCGAGCGAGGCCTGCACCTGCCGGGCGAGCGCGAGATAGGCCTTGGCATGGGCGCTCTGCGGCTCGCTGGCGACGATCGGCCGGCCGCCGTCGGAGGTCTCGCGGATCGGCATGGCGAGCGGGATCTCGCCGAGGAAGGGCACGCCGAGCCGCTCGGCCTCGTGCCGCGCCCCGCCATGGGCGAAGATGTCGGAGCGGTGCCCGCATTCCGGGCAGATGAAATAGCTCATGTTCTCGACCAGGCCGAGGATCGGCACCGCGACCTTGCGGAACATCGCCACGCCGCGGCGCGCGTCGAGCAGGGCGAGGTCCTGCGGCGTCGAGACGATGACCGCGCCGGCGAGCGGCACCTGCTGGGCCATGGTGAGCTGGGCGTCGCCGGTGCCGGGCGGCATGTCGACCACGAGCACGTCGAGCTCGCCCCAGGCGACCTCGCGCAGCATCTGCGTGATCGCCGAGATCACCATCGGCCCGCGCCAGATCATCGGCGTCTCCTCGTTGACGAGGAAGCCGATCGACATCACCTTGAGGCCATAGGCCTCCATCGGCGCCAGCGTCCGGCCCGAGACGATCTGCGGCTTGCCGGTGATGCCGAAGATCTTCGGCATGGAGGGGCCGTAGATGTCGGAATCGAGCACGCCGACCTTGAGCCCGAGCGTCGCCAGCGCCACGGCGAGATTGGCGGCGGTGGTCGACTTGCCGACGCCGCCCTTGCCGCTCGCGACCGCGATGATCTGCCTCACGCCGGGCACGCCCGCGGGCTTCGGCGGCGCGCCGCCGGGGCGATGCGCCTGCTGGCGCGCCTGCATCCCGGCGGAGGCCGGCGCCTTGTCGGCGGTCAGGCCGACCAGCACCTGCGTCACGCCGGGCAGCCCGCCGACCGCGCTTTCCGCCGCCCTGCGCACCGGCTCCATCGCATCGGCCTCGGTCGCGTCGATGCCGATGGCGAAGATCACCTTGCCGCCGTCGATCAGGATGTCCGCGACACGGCCCGACGCTGCGAGCGATTGCCCGCTCGCCGGCAGCTTCACCAGTTCGAGCGCCCGCAGGATGTCGGCTTGGGAAAGGCTCACCTCGGAAGACTCCCTAGGTTGTGCGGCCGTCTCAGGCCGCCTTGCGGATGTGGAAGACCAGCGTGCGGCCTTCGCCGGCCCGCTGCTCGATCGCGTCGCCGGTCTCGCGCGCCAGGTTCGGCAGGTCGATCGCCGCCATCGGGTCTGTGCAGCGGACGACGAGCAGGCTGCCGGCCGCCGCCGTGCCGAGCGCCTTGCGCACATGCAGCACGGGCAGGGGGCATTTCAGGCCGCGCAGATCGAGCGCAATCGTGTCCATGGTCGCGCCCGGTCGGGTCGTTGAGGTCGTCATGCTTCATATGATGGCTGTCCGGGCCGGGGCAACCTGCCTCGTCGCCGCGGCTTGACCCGCCGGCGCCTGGCAAGGGAGAAAGCGCAGGGGCTGCGGCATCGGCCGCGGCCGCCGGAGAGGCGGATTGCGATGGCAGCGGATGGTCGAGGGCAGCGGGAGCCGCGATGGCGCGCCTGAAGGGCATCGGCCCGGGCCGGGCGATGATGACGGTCGACGAGGCCGGCCGGCGCGCGGCCTCGCTGGCCGCGCCGGTCGCCGGCGTGCAGACGCTGCCGCTGGCCGAGGCCGACGGGCGGGTGCTGGCCGGCGACATCGTCGCCGGGATGCCGCTGCCGCCCTTCGCCAATTCGGCCGTCGACGGCTATGCGCTGCGTTTCGACGATCTGGCGGCGAATGCCGAGACCCGCTTGCCGCTGCTCGGCCGGGTCGCGGCCGGCGAGGCGGCGAACGCGCCGCTCGGCCGCGGCGCCTTGCGCATCTTCACCGGCGCGCCGGTTCCATCGGGAGCCGATACCGTGGTGATGCAGGAGGACGTGACCTGCGATGGCGCTGTCGTGGCTCTGCCGCCGGGCTTGCGCCGTGGCGCCAATCTCAGGCCGGCGGGCGAGGATGTTGCCCGGGGCGAGTGCGTTCTGGCGGCCGGGCATCGCCTGCGTCCGCAGGATCTCGCCCTGCTGGCGGCGCTCGGGCGCGCGCGCGTCGCGGTGCTGCGGCGCCCGCGCGTGGCGCTGTTCTCCACCGGCGACGAGCTGACCGAGCCCGGCCGCCCCCTGCCGCCGGCCGGGATCTACGACGCGAACAGGGCCCTGCTGCGCGCCCTGCTGGCGCGCGCCGGCGTCGAGACCCGCGACCTCGGCATCCTGCGCGACGAGCGCGACAGCCTGGCCGCGCGGCTCGGCGAGGCGGCGCGCGGCTGCGATCTCGTGATGACCTCCGGCGGCGTCTCGGTCGGCGAGGAGGACCATGTCAGGGCCGCGCTGACGGCGCTCGGGACGCTCGATTTCTGGCGCGTCGCGATCAAGCCGGGCAAGCCGGTCGCCTTCGGCACGGTAGCGGGCACGCCTTTCCTCGGCCTGCCGGGCAACCCGGTCGCGGTCTTCGTCACCTTCGCGGTGGTGGCGCGCCCGCTGCTGGCGCGGTTGGCCGGGACGGCCTGCGCGCCGCTTCTGCCCGTGCCGGTGCGGCTCGGCTTCGCGCATCGCGGCAAGCCCGGGCGGCGCGAATATCTGCGCGTCTCCGTCGCGCCCGCGGCGGACGGCGTTCCGCTGGCCCGGCGGCATCCCGGCGAGGGGGCGGGCTCGCTCGCTTCGCTGGCGCAGTCGGACGGGCTGGTCGAGATCGCGGAGCACCGGCCGCTGGCGGAGGCGGGCGAGATCCGGCCCTTCCTGCCCTATTCCGCCCTTCTCGGCTGACGCCGGCGCGGCTGCTCAGTCCCGCCGGAAGACGACGCTCGCGCCCCAGCCGAAGAACAGGGCGAGCAGGACCGTGACCAGCCCGTAGAGCCAGGGCCAGTCATAGGCGCCGGAGGCGAGGCGCTGTTCCGTCCCGGTCTTGATCACCTCGAAATTGGTCTGCTGGCGCGCCAGCGGCACGCCGCCGGCATAGAGCACCACGTCGACGGTGTAGGAGCCGGTCGGCGCCGTCGCCGGCACGTCGATCGGCGCGCTGAACAGGGCGCCGGAGAGGAAGGTCACGCCCCGCTCCTCATAGGCGTAGAGGCCCTTTCCCTGCATGATCCGCACCAGGCTTTCGCGGAAAAGCGTGGTCGAGGCGCTGTCGTCGTACCAGCTCTGCGACGTGCGTTCGGCGTTGACCAGGCCGATGCGGTCGCGCCGGGCCGTTTCCGGGCTCATCATCTCGGCGATCGGCCGGCTGCTCGCGACGAGGAGGAAGACCGGGTTTTCCGGGAAGCGGCGCTGGATGGCATTGATCCAGATCGGCCCGAGCCGTTCCTTCTGGCGCACCAGCAGCATGCGGCGCGGACCGCGCACCGTGACGACGAGATCGTAGGGGTCTCCGCGCGAGACGCTGCGTCCGTCGCGCTCGACCTGGCCGAAGACGGTGAGCTGGCTGCCGGTATAGTTGGAGGTGATCTGGATCTGGTGGCTCGACATCGCCGCGATCAGCGTCTCGGCCCGGCCGGCGGCGGTTCCGGCGGGCAGGAGGAGCAGCAGGGCGGCGAGATGGAGGAGCCGTCTCATCGCGCGCTCTCCGGCACGACCACGGAGAAGGGCTCGCTCGGCGCCAGGAACAGCTCGATCGCGAAGCGCAGGCCGACCGAGAGGATCAGCAGGGCGAGCAGCAGCCGGAAGGATTCGACGTTGAGGTTGCGCGCCGCCCGGCCGCCGAACTGCGCGCCGATGACGCCGCCGAGCAGGAGCAGGATGGCGAGGACGATGTCCACGGACTGGTTGGTGACGGCGTGCAGGAGCGTCGCGCCCGTCATCGTCACCAGGATCTGGAAGAGCGAGGTGCCGACGACGACCGCCGGCGGGATGCGGAAGAAATAGATCAGTCCCGGTACCAGGATGAAGCCGCCGCCGACGCCGAGCACCGCGCCGATGAAGCCGATGACGACGGCGAGCAGCGCGATCGGGATCACGCTGCAATACAGGCCGGAGCGCGGGAAGCGCTGCCGGAAGGGCAGCCCCATCCACCAGGGATGCATGCCGCCGCGCCGCCTGCGCCGGGCCGGCTTGCCCGCCCGCACGCGCAGCATCGCCCTGAGCGCATCGTAGAGCATCAGCCCGCCGATGATCGAGAACAGCGTGACATAGGACAGGGTGATGACCAGCTCGAGCTGTCCGAGCCGCCTCATCGCGTTGAAGAACAGCACGCCGAGCACGGTGCCGACGATGCCGCCGGAGACGAGCACGCCGCCGAGCTTGAGGTCGAGCGCCCTGCGCCGCAGATAGGTCAGCACGCCGGTCATCGAGGAGCCGGCGACCTGCGCCGCGACGGTGGCGACCGCGACCGCCGGGGGAATGTCGAGGAAGATCAGCAGCGGCGTCAGCAGAAAGCCGCCGCCGACGCCGAACAGCCCGGAGATGAACCCGACCGCGCCGCTCAGGCCCAGCACCATCAGCACGCTGATCGGAAGCTCGGCAATCGGCAGGTAGATCTGCACGTCTTTCCCTCACGGACGGCGCCCGGGCGGTCCCTGGGCGCCGCTGATTTTAGGCTAGCCGGGTTAAGGCGAACTGTCGAAAAGAGAAGACGGGCGCTCGCGCGGCCCGTCTCGGGAGATGATTCATCTTCCTGCCGCGCCGATGCGTCGGAAGCATGACGTACCGGCCGGAGCCCTGGCGTATCGAGCTGAACATCGTATTCGGTCCGATGCTCCAGCCCTTTGATCTTGCAACGGCTTTCCCGAAAGCCGGGCTACGCTCTTCGGGCCGATGCTCTAGCTGCGCGACGGCTTGCCGGGTTTTGCGGCCGCGGCGGTGGGGCCGGCATCCCAGCCCTTCGGGGGCGGCGCGACCTCGTTGGCGGCGGCATCGAGCGGCTTCGGCCTCCACTCGGCGGCGCGGGCCTTGGCGGCGGCGAGCTCGTCGGGCTTCAGGCGCTGGGCGACCTCGTCGCGCTTGCGGGCGGCGTCCTCGTCGCCCTGGCCCGCCGCGACGGTGAACCAGACATAGGACTGCGCCAGGTCGGTCGGGGCGCCGAGGCCGCGCCCGAGCAGGACGGCGAGGTTGTACTGGCTGTCGCGCACGCCGAGCTCCGCCGCCTTGGCGAACCAGGCGGTCGCCGTGGCGTAGTCCGGCTTGCCGGCCGCGCCCTCGGCCGAAAGCACGGCGAGGTTGTGCATCGCCTTGGCGTTGCCGCGCTCGGCGGCGCGCTGGTACCAGATCCGCGCGAGCGCGATGTCGCGCGGCGCTCCGACGCCCTTCTCGAACATGTTGCCGAGGCGGAACTGAGCCGGGGCGAGCCCGGCGACGGCGGCGCGTTCGAACAGGCGCAGCGCCAGCTTGGGGTCGCGGGTTCCGACGGGGCCGTCGGCGGCGCGGCTCGCCAGCTCGTAGACGGCACGTGCATCGCCGTCGAGAGCCGCTTTGCGCAGCCCGGCGCTCCCGAGCCCGGCCGGCAGCTCGCCGAGGCCGGTCACCGGCTGGATCGGATCGGGGACCGTGGCGGTCTCCGGAGCCGCCGCCGGTGCCTCCAGCGAGGGCAGGCTCGCGGCGGTGGAGGGGGCGGCGAAGGATGCGGCTTCGTCCTTGCCGGCCGCGGCCGTGCCGCTGGGGGCGGGGCCGGAGGCGGGCGACGCGGCCGGCGCCGTCGAAGACTGGTCCTTGGCCGGCATCGGCTCGGCCGGCGCCGGTTGCGCGGCGGGCGCTTCGACCGGGGCCGCAGCGGGCGCGGCCAGGCCGCGGCTCTGGTTGCTGACCGTCCTGGTGTCCTTGCGCAGCGTGGTGGTCACGACCTGGGCGGTGCCGAGCGCCAGGATCAGGGCGGCGAGGCCGAGCAGCAGCGGCCGCTTGCGCTTGTCCATGATCTCGCGCAGGCGGTTCGGGCTCTTGGCCGCGGGCTCGGCCGCCGGTACGGGCGCGGCCGCGGCCTCGCTCGCGGCCTTGGCCGAGCGGCGCGCGGCGGCGATCAGGCTCTGGCGCACCGATTGCGCGTCCGGGCTCGGCGCGGCGGCCTCGGGCCGCGGGCGGCCGGAGCCGGGCTCGAGCGGCAGGTCGAAGGCCGAGGCCGGCAGGGTGAGGCTCGGCTCGGTGCGCCTGGCCGCGCCCGCGCGGCCCGGCATGGCGAGGTCCGGCTCGCGCGGCTGCGCGGCCGTCGACTGTGCCGGCTCCGGGCGCATCGCGGCTTCGAGGGCGCGCGCGGTGGCGGAGCGTCCCGCCGCCGGCTTGCGCTCGCCGAGCAGCTCGCCTTCGAGATTGGCGAGGCGACCCATGATCGCCTCGAGCGTCTGGTTCAGCGCGCCCAGCGCGTCCTGGGTCTGGCGCTCGGAGGAGATCTGCGTATCCCGCAGGCCCGAGACCAGGCTCGACAGCTCGGTGATGCCCTTGCCCGGCGCGGGGGAACCCTTGCCCTGGGCCAGCGCGGCCCGCTCGGCGGCGGTCTCGTCCCGCATCGAGCGCAGATGCACGACCAGGTCCTGCAAGGTGCGCTCGAGGCCGCTTTCGGCGCTGCGCGTCGCGGCGGCCTCGTCGAGCCTCGCGGCGATGCCGGCGATCTGCTGCTCCAGCGCCTCGAAGGAATCGGAATTCGCGCCCGGCGTGCCGGCCTCGTCGATCTTGTCGGCGAGATGGCGCAGCATGTCCTCGATCGGACGCAGATCGGCCGGTGCCTCGCGGGTCTCCGCCATGCGAGCGAACTCGCTCGAGGCGGCGATGCTCTCGATCCGCTCGGCCAGCGTCTCGATCTGGCGGATGACCGCGGCCGGGCTCTGCGCGGCGAGCTGCTCGACATGCTGCTGGAGCAGGTCGATGCGCCGGTCGAGCTGGTCGGCGGGGCGCTGCGTCGCGACCTCGTCGAATTTCTGCGACAGCCTGTCGATCTGCTCGGCGAGTGCGGCCAGGGGCGCGGCCTCGAAATCGCGCGGCCGGCTCGAAAGCAGGCTGCCGCGGATGTCGTCGATGGCGGCGGAGAGGCCGCGCATCTCCCGCATGTCGGGCTGGGTCTCGCGCAGGCGGCCGACCTCGAAGCCGAGCATGGCGATCTGCTGCGACAGCTCCTCCAGCCGGTGGTCGCCGTCCTTCTGCGCGAAGAGGCCGCGCAGCTCGGCCATGTCGCGCGCCAGCGGCCCCAGATCGACCCCGGCGCCGCCGGAGGCGAGCGCGTCGACCCTGGCGGCCAGATCGGCGATGTCGTGCTGGAGATGCGAGTGGTCGCCCTGGGCGCGGTCGCGCGACAGGCGCGAGACCTCGGCCTCGAGCCGGGCGAGCGGCTTCAGGATCGGTTCGAAATGGTCGTGGCCGGAGAGCTTGTCGAGGCGCTCGCCGAGGGCGGCGATCTTGCCTTCCAGCGATGCGGCGCGCTCCTCCGCGAAGGGCGCCGCCGGCCGCTGCGACGCCGGACCGCGCCGCGCGTCGGGAGAAAGCCGGGCGCCGAGCTCGCGCAGATCGGCGCGCAGCGCCGAGATGCGCTCCTGGGAGGAGGGCTCGGCCGGCGCGGGCTCGCTCTCGTCGCGGTCGAGCAGGCGCTGGCGCGAGCGGATGTCGGTGACGGCCGCGGCGAGCCCGTCGCGGCTGAAGGCCAGCCGGGGGGAGCGCTCGCCGGCGGCCTGTTGCCGGGTTTCGCCGGCGCGGCGCTCGATCTCGACGATGCGCTCGCCCATCGTCTTGATCGCTTCCGCGATGACGTTGGTGGCCCGCTCCTGGCGTTCGGCGGCGGCCCGCTCGCCGGAGGCGAGGCGATCCTCGGTCTGCTCGATCCAGCGGGCGATCGAGTCGAGCGCGCCCGCGGTGCGTGCGCTGGTCTCGCGCGTCAGCTTCTCGGCGGTGGCGGCCTGGCGCACCAGTGCGTCGATCTCCGAGCGGGAAGGGTTCTGGCGGACGATGCGGGGCGCCGTGTCGGTCTTGCCCTGCGAAAGCTGGGCGAGGCGCTCGGACAGCGCCGCGATGTCGAGCTGCTCCGGGGGCGCTGTCGGCGCCTCGGCCTCGAAGGCGTCCTCATGCGCGTCGCGGATCTTGTGGTCGAGCCAGGCGCCCAGCGTCATGCCGGCGCGGCGGGCCGCCGCCTTCGCCGCGTCGCGGGTTCTCGGATCGACGCCCTTGACGCTCCAGGGCAAGCTGTTCGCCATCTTCGTGCTCGCCTCCAGGGCCTTGTCTCGCGGCAGGGCGGCTCCCTGCGCACCGCAGCCACCGCGCGATCCGGCGATCCGTGAAGGGAAGGTTGACGAGGTCACGGGACCGGTCCGCGCCTCCGAGATTTCGCCGGCATGGTAAACACCGGGTTAAGAATTCCGCCTCACCCGTTAATTTTCCGCGAAGAGGCGCCGGGCGATGCGTCATTTGGGCACATTTAACCGTAACTTACCCCGCTTCGAGCGGATATTACCTGACGCTAGGAGAGGGCATGCCGCATCATGGCGGCTCAAGCATCGGCGACGCTGCCAGTATGAGTCGGCGGAGCGATCCCTCTTTCTTCAAGGATTGAACGCATGTCGCGCCACAGCACGGCTTTGGCGGGTTCCTCGATTCCTGAGACCCGTGCGGACACAGACCCGGCCGGAGAAACCGACGCCGGGGGCTTCACCATCAGCGATCTCGCCCGCGATTTCGGCGTGACGCTGCGCACCCTGCGCTTCTACGAATCCCGCGGGCTGATCGCCCCGGCGCGCTCGGGCATGACCCGCATCTATTCGGCCCGCGACCGCGCCCGCCTGGCGCTGATCCTCAAGGGCAAGCAACTCGGCTTCACCCTGGTCGAGATCCGCGCCATGCTCGCCAACGAGGACAAGAAGGCGGCTTCCGCGGACAAGTCGGCCGCGGTCGGCGGCCTCCACCTGTCGCGCGAGCAGATCGTCGAGCAGCTCGACCTGCTGCGCAGCCAGCGCGCCGAGATCGAAGACGCCATCAAGGAACTGGAAGGCGCCCTGGACCGGCTGGGGCCGGCCTGAGCCCGGCTTCCTCCGCTCGCCTTCCTGGCCGGCCTTTCCCGGCTTTCCCGAAACCCCGGCTCCGCCGGGGTTTTTTCATGGCGGGCCATGGACCGGCCGGAGCGCAGCGCCCACATTGCGGCGACGGCCTTGCGACTGGGCAAGGCCATTGCAAGTCGGCCAAGATTGTTTATATATGAACTATCTTGCGGCGGCACCCCCGACGGATGCCGCCCTGCGACGTGAGGGAGGACCACGATGCCGGTCTACAAGGCGCCCGTCGACGATACGCTTTTCCTGCTCAACGACGTTTTCAGCATCGAGCGCTACAACAACCTGCCGGGCTTCGCCGATGCCAGCGCGGATGTGGTCGAGGCGGTGCTCGGCGAGGGCGCCAAGCTCTGCGAGGAAGTCCTCCAGCCCCTCAATTATTCCGGCGACCAGGAGGGCTGCACCCGCAACGCCGATGGCAGCGTGACCACGCCGAAGGGGTTCAAGGAAGCTTATGAGGCCTATGCCGGCGGCGGCTGGATCGGCCTCGCCATGGACCCTGAATATGGCGGCCAGGGCCTGCCCTACACGCTCGGCGCCGTGATGAACGAATACGCCTCCTCGGCCAACATGGCCTTCGCCATGTATCCGGGCCTGACCATGGGCGCGATCGCTGCGCTCTATGTCCATGGCTCGGAGGAACAGAAGCGGGCCTATCTGCCGAAGATGATCGACGGCACCTGGTCGGGCACGATGAACCTGACCGAGCCGCATTGCGGCACCGATCTCGGCCTGCTCAAGACCAAGGCCGTGCCGAACGGCGACGGCTCCTACGCCATTACCGGCACCAAGATCTTCATCTCGGCCGGCGAGCAGGACATCACCGAGAACATCATCCATCTCGTGCTCGCCCGCATCGAGGGCGCGCCGGCCGGCACCAAGGGCATCTCGCTCTTCGTCGTGCCGAGGAACAAGATAGGCGAGGATGGCTCCGTCGCGGAGAACAACCACGTCACCTGCGGCTCGATCGAGCACAAGATGGGCATCCACGGCAACGCCACCTGCGTAATGAACTACGACGGCGCGCAGGGCTGGCTGGTCGGCGAGGAGAATCGCGGCCTCAACGCCATGTTCGTGATGATGAACGAGGCCCGCCTCGGCGTCGCCATCCAGGGGCTCGCCCAGTCCGAGGTCGCCTATCAGAACGCGGTGGCCTATGCGAAGGAGCGCCTGCAGGGCCGGGCGCTGACCGGCGCCAAGGAGCCGTCCAGGCCGGCCGATCCGATCATCGTCCATCCGGACGTGCGCCGCACGCTGATGTCGATCAAGGCCTTCAACGAGGCGGCCCGCGCCTTCGTGCTCTGGAACGCGCTGAAATCCGACGTGGCCCATCGCTCGGGCGATGCGGCCGAGCGTCAGGCGGCCGACGACCAGCTCGGCCTGATGACCCCGGTGCTCAAGGGCGTGCTCACCGATATCGGCTTCGACAACGCGGTGAAGGCGCAGCAGATGTTCGGCGGCCACGGCTATATCGCCGAGACCGGCGTCGAGCAGTTCGTGCGCGATGCCCGCATCGCCATGATCTACGAGGGTGCCAACGGCGTGCAGGCGATGGACCTCGTCGGCCGCAAGCTCGGCCGCGACGGCGGCCGCGGCATCATGGCCTTCTTCAACGAGGTCGGCGGCTTCCTGAAGGAGAACGCCGAGGACGAGGCGTTGAAGCCGCTGCTCGGGCCGCTCCAGCTCTCGCTCGGCCATCTTCAGCAGGCGGCGATGTGGTTCATGAACAACGCGCTGGCCAAGCCCGACAATGCCGGGGCAGGCGCGACCGATTTCATGCATCTGCTCGGCCTGGTCTCGCTCGGCTATATGTGGGCGAAGATGGCCAGGGCGGCGCAGGAGAAGCTGAAGGCCGGCGCCGATGGCGCGACCGAGCGGATGAACGCCAAGCTGGTGACGGCGCGCTTCTTCATGGAGCGCACCTTGCCGGAGACGGCCGCTCATCTGGCGCGGATCACCGCCGGCGCCGACACCACCATGGCGCTCGCCGCCGACCAGTTCTGATACAAGAGGTCGTCGGCAATAGGCCGTCGGCCGTCGGTTTGATGCGCCCCGACTGCCCATCGCCTACTGCCCACTGCCCATAACGGGAGGCCCCCATGGCAGACGCATTCATCTACGATCACGTCCGGACGCCGCGCGGCAAGGGCAAGGCCGACGGCTCGCTGCACGAGGTCACGGCGATCGAGCTCGGCACGCAGGCGCTCCGCGCGATCAGGGAGCGCAACAATCTCGATCCGCTCCTGGTCGAGGACGTGGTGATGGGCTGCGTCGATCCGGTCGGCGAGGCGGCGGCCGACATCGCCCGCACGGTCGCGCTCAAGGCCGGCTACGGCAAGGGGGTGCCGGGCGTGCAGATCAACCGTTTCTGCGCCTCTGGCCTCGACGCGGTGAACCTCGCCGCGGCGCAGGTCATGTCCGGCCAGAAGGAGATGGCGATCGGCGGCGGCGTCGAATCGATGTCGCGCGTCGGCATGGGCGCCTCCGGCTTCGGCATCGCGGTCGATCCGTCCGTCGCCATTGACACCTATTTCATGCCGCAGGGCGTCTCGGCCGACCTTATCGCGACGAAATACGGCTTCTCGCGCGACGATGTCGACGCCTTCGCCGTGCGCTCGCATCAGCGCGCCGCCCAGGCCTGGAAGGAGGGGCGCTTCAGGAACTCGGTGATCCCCGTCACCGACGTCAACGGCCTCACCATCCTCGACCATGACGAGACGATCCGGCCCGACGCCAACATGCAGGCGCTGGCGAGCCTGAAGCCCTCCTTCGTCCAGATGGGCGAGATGGGTGGCTTCGACGCCGTCGCGACCTCGGCGCATCCCGATGTCGAATACATCAACCACGTCCACCACGCCGGCAATTCCTCCGGCATCGTCGATGGTGCGGCGGCGGTTCTCGTCGGCTCGAAGCGGGCCGGCAAGACCGCCGGTCTGAAGCCGCGCGCCCGCATCCGCGCCTTCGCCACGGTCGGCTCCGACCTCGCCCTGATGCTGACCGGCCCGATCGACGTCACCCGGATCGCGCTGAAGAAGGCCGGCATGTCGAAGGCGGACATCGACCTCTTCGAGCTGAACGAGGCCTTCTCCTCGGTCGTGCTGCGCTACCAGCAGGCGCTCGATATCGACGACGCCATCCTGAACGTGAACGGCGGCGCCATCGCGATGGGCCACCCGCTCGGCGCGACCGGCGCGATGGTGCTCGGCACCGTGCTCGACGAGCTGGAGCGGCAGGACAAGCAGACCGCGCTGGTGACGCTCTGCGTCGCGGTCGGCATGGGCGTCGCCACCATCATCGAGCGGGTGTGAACCCCGCCGTCATTCCGGGGCGCCGCGCAGCGGCGAGCCCGGAACCCATGACCACCGGCCGATGCGGAAAAAGCGCAGCGGCTGCCGCAGCAAATCACCATCACATGTCGTGTTCATGGGTTCCGGGCTCCTCGCTTCGCTCGGCCCCGGAATGACGAGGGAGGATTTCATATGAACCTCACCAATTTCCGCTTCGAGACAGACGCCGACGGCATTGCCGTCGCGACCTGGGACATGCCCGGCCGCTCGATGAACGTCATCACCCCCGAGGTGATGGAAGAGCTCGACCGGATCGTCGACAAGGTCGCTTCCGATGAGGCGATCAAGGGCTGCGTCGTCACCTCCGGCAAGGAGAGTTTTTCCGGCGGCGCCGACCTCACCATGCTGCAGGGCCTGCGCGACCTCTATGTCGGGCTCGCCAGGGAAAAGGGCGAGACAATCGCGCTCCAGACCTTCTTCGACGAGAGCCGCAAGCTCTCGCTGCTCTACCGCAAGCTCGAGACCTGCGGAAAGCCCTTCGCCGCTGCGATCCACGGCGTCTGCCTCGGCGGCGCCTTCGAGCTGTCGCTCTCCTGCCAGTACCGCGTCGTCTCGGACGATGCCGCGACCCGGGTCGGCCTGCCGGAGATCAAGGTCGGGCTCTTCCCCGGTGGGGGCGGCACCCAGCGCGTGGCGCGGCTGATGCAGACCGGCGACGCGCTCCAGATGATGTTCAAGGGCGAGCAGGTGAAGCCGCTGCCGGCGCGCAATTCCGGCCTCGTCCATGCCGTCGTGCCGCGCGCCGAGCTGATCCAGAACGCCAAGGACTGGCTCAAGGCCAACCCGCAGGCGACCCAGCCCTGGGACCAGAAGGGCTTCAAGCTGCCCTCCAACAAGGTGCATTCGCCGGCCGGCATGCAGATCTGGCCGCCGGCCAACGCGATCTATCGCCGCGAGACCAACGACAACTACCCGGCGGCGCGGGCCATCCTCTCGGCGGTCTATGAGGGGCTGCAGCTCCCCATCGACCTCGCCCTCAAGGTCGAGAGCCGCTACTTCGCAAAAATCCTGCGGACGAAGGAGGCGGCCTCGATGATCCGCTCCCTCTTCGTCTCGATGCAGGAGCTGAACAAGGGCGCCCGCCGCCCGGCCGACGTTCCTCCGTCGAAGCTCAAGAAGGTCGGCGTCGTCGGCGCCGGCTTCATGGGCGCCGGCATCGCCTATGTCACGGCGCAGGCCGGCCTCGAGGTGGTGCTGGTCGATCGCGACATCGAGGCGGCCGAGAAGGGCAAGGCCCATTCCCACAAGCTGGTCTCGGACCAGATCATGAAGGGCCGCGCCAAGACCGCCGATCGCGACGCGCTGCTCGCCCGCATCAAGGCCTCGGCCGACTATGCCGACCTCAAGGGCTGCGACCTGATCGTCGAGGCCGTGTTCGAGGATCCGAAGGTCAAGGCCGAGGTCATCGCCAAGGTCGAGGCGGTGGTCGGCCCGCGCACCATCTTCGGTTCCAACACCTCGACGCTGCCGATCACCGGCCTCGCCCAGTCGAGCGAGCGCCCGAAGAACTTCATCGGTATCCATTTCTTCTCCCCGGTCGAGAAGATGCTGCTGGTCGAGGTCATCATGGCGAAGAAGACCGGCAGGAAGGCGCTGGCCATGGCGCTGGATTTCGTCCGTGCGATCAGGAAGACGCCGATCGTCGTCAACGACACCCGCGGCTTCTACGCCAATCGCTGCGTCGGCAACTATCTGCGCGAAGGCCATCTGATGCTGATGGAAGGCGTGCCGCCGGCGATGATCGAGGCGGCGGGCAAGCAGGCCGGCATGCCGGTCGGCCCGCTCTCGCTCAACGACGAGGTCGCGATCGACCTGGCGCTGAAGATCGTCAAGGCGACCAAGGCGCAGCTCGGCGACGCGGCGGTCGATCCGCAGCAGGAGAAACTGCTCGTCGCCATGGTGGAGACCAATGGCCGGCTCGGCCGCAAGAACCGCAAGGGCTTCTACGACTATCCGGAAGCCGGCCCGAAGCGGCTCTGGCCGGGCCTCGCCGATCTCGTCGGCAAGCGGCTCGATCCCGACAGCGTCGACATGGAGGAGCTGAAGCAGCGTCTCCTGGTGACGCAGGCGCTGGAAGCCGCGAAGACCTATGAGGAAGGCGTCGTCACCGATCCGCGCGAGGCCGATGTCGGCTCGATCATCGGTTTCGGCTTCGCGCCCTTTACCGGCGGCACGCTGTCATACATCGACAATATGGGCGCAGCCGCCTTCGTGAAGCTCTGCGAGCGCCTGGCCAAGAAGCATGGCGAGCGCTTCAAGCCGAACCGCCTGCTGAAGCGCATAGCCAGGACCGGCGAGAGCTTCTACGCCCCGGCCGAGACCAAGGCGGCCTGAGCCTTCCGGTTCAGTCCGCCAGCCGCGTGCGCAGCAGCGCCACGAGCCAGTCCGCGAAGACCTGCAGCCGGCGCGAGAGGTGCCGGCGGTGAGGATAGAGCAGGCTCATCGGCATCGCCGCCGCCCGGTGCCGGGGCATCACCTCGACGAGCTCGCCGGCGGCGAGATGCTCGGCGACGTCATAGGCCGGGATCTGGATCAGGCCGAGCCCGGCGAGGCAGCAGGCGATATAGGCCTCCGCGCTGTTGACGGTGACGCGCCCGGGCAGGGCGCGCGTGCGCGGCGCACCGTCTTCCAGCCACTCCCAGGGCTCGATCCGCCCGGTCGTCGGCGAGGCGTAGTTGACCGCCCTGTGCCCGTCGAGATCGGCGGGATGCCGCGGCGTGCCATGGGCCGCGAGATAGCCGGGGCTGGCGACATTGATCAGCGGCAGTTCCCCGACCGAGCGTGCGATCAGCCCCGAGTCGCTCAGCGCGCCGACCCGCAGCACGCAGTCGATGCCGTCCTCGATCAGGTTCGCCGCCTTGTCGGTGACGCTGAGCTCGATGTCGATCTCGGGATAGCGGGCGAGGAAATCCGGCAGGGCAGGCGCGACGATCAATCGCCCGATCCGGCCGGGCACGTCGATCCTGAGCCGCCCGGCGGGGCTGGCGGCGCTGTGGCGGAACAGCGCCTCGGTTTCCTCGACATCGGCGACGAGCCTCGCGCAATGCTCGTAGAAGGCCATGCCGTCCTGCGTCGCCGAGACGCGCCGCGTCGTGCGCTGCAGCAGGCGCGCGCCGATGCGTTGCTCGAGTGTGGCGACTGCCGCCGAAACGGAGGAGCGGGGCAACCCGAGCGCCTTGGCGGCCTGGGTGAAGCTCTCGCATTCGACGACGCGGGCATAGATGCGGAAGAGGTCGATGCGGTCCAATGTCGGCTGTCCGATTGTTCGCAATATCTGACCAGTGATGTTCTGGATGTGAGCTTTATAGCCGATTTCGGGACGATATCTTGCGACGATCGATGACGAGCGAACAGGAGCAGGCGATGGCCGATCACGGCATCAAGGGTAAGACGGTTCTGATCGCGGGCGGCGCCAAGAATCTCGGCGGCCTGCTGGCGCGGGACCTGGCGCAGCATGGCGCGAAGGCTGTCGCCATCCATTACAACAGCGCCTCGGCCAGGGCCGAGGCCGAAAAGACCATGGCGGCGATCAAGGCGGCCGGCGCGGAAGCCCATGCCTTCCAGGCCGATCTGACCGTGGCGGCGGCCATGGAGAAGCTCTTCGCCGACGCCAGGGCGGCGATGGGCGCGATCGATATCGCGGTCAACACCGTCGGCAAGGTGCTGAAGAAGCCGATGGTCGAGATCAGCGAGGCCGAGTTCGACGAGATGAGCGCGGTCAATTCGAAGACGGCGTTCTTCTTCCTCAAGGAGGCCGGCAAGCAGGTCAGCGACAACGGCAAGGTCTGCACGCTGGTGACCTCGCTGCTCGGCGCCTTCACGCCCTTCTATGCGAGCTATGCCGGCACCAAGGCGCCGGTCGAGCATTACACCCGTGCCGCTTCCAAGGAGTTTGGCGCCCGCGGCATCTCGGTGACGGCGATCGGGCCGGGGCCGATGGATACGCCGTTCTTCTATCCGGCGGAGGGGGCCGATGCGGTCGCCTATCACAAGACGGCCGCCGCGCTCTCGCCCTTCTCGAAGACGGGGCTGACGGATATCGAGGACATCGTGCCCTGGATCCGCTTCCTCGTCTCGGACGGCTGGTGGATGACCGGCCAGACCATCCTGGTCAATGGCGGCTACACGACGAAGTAAGCTTGCCGCCGGATCGGCGACAGGCCTAGGGCATCGGGCCGAAAAGTGGAATCCGCTTTTCGGTCCGATGCATCAGCAAAGAGATAGATCATCATTACCGCGTCCGAAAGGACGCGCGATGATCTAGGGAGCGGGCGTGGTCATTCGATCGAATGACGCGCCTTCCGACGACATGGGCAAGCGCTGTCCGGGTTACGGTCGGCTCCGCGAAGCTTGCAAGCGGGCCGCAAACGAGAAGTCGGAAGAAGTCCATGCCGCCGAGGCCGATCCTGAGCTTTCCCGATCCGCGTCTGCGCGTGGTGGCAGCGCCCGTCACGCGCTTCGACGCCGATCTGCGCGAGCTCGCGGCCGATCTGCTCGATACGATGCGGGCGGCGCCCGGCATCGGCATCACCGCGCCGCATATCGGCGTGTCGCTGCGGCTGGTGGTGCTGGAGCTGACCCCCGGCGACGTCCGGACCTATGCCAACCCGGTGCTGGACGGCGTCTCGCGCGAGACGATCAGCCATGTCGAGGGCAGTATCTCGATGCCTGGTGTGACCGATGAGCTGGAGCGCCACGCGCATGTCCGGGTGCGCTATCACGATCTCGACGGTGTGGAGCGGAGCGAAGAGGCAGACGGCCTGCTCGCCGTCTGCCATCAGCACGAGATCGACCAGCTCGACGGCATCTTCTGGATCGACCGCCTGTCGCGGCTCAAGCGCGACAGGCTGATCGCCCGCTACAACAAGCTGCGGCGGGGATAGGGCAGGCGTCCTGTCGAGCGCAGGCCGTCATGTTCGGGCCTGCCGCCGGCATCGTGTGACGCGCAGGCTTCCGAACTTCGCTCTGCATGGGAGTCTCGGGTCACCGCTGCGCGGCGCCCGAGAATGACGGCGGCTGCCCGCCTCAGTTCGCGACGGCGCGGATCGTCCGGCGCAGCTTGCCGATCAGCTCCTCGACCTGCGCTTCCGTGATGATCAGCGGCGGCGAGAAGGCGATGGTGTCGGCAGCGGTGCGGATCATCAGCCCCTCCTCGTGGAAGGCGCGCTCGATGAACTCGTAGCCGCGCTTGCCGGCGCCTTCCGCGCGCGGCGCGAGGTCGATCGCGCCGACGAGGCCGAGCGTGCGGATGTCGACCACGTTGGGCTCGCCCTTCAGGCTCATCACCGCATCGGCGAAGGCGCCTTCCATGGCGCGTGCCCGCTCGAACAGCCCTTCGTCGCGATAGATGTCGAGCGCCGCCAGCGAGGCCGCCGCCGCCAGCGGGTGACCCGAATAGGTGTAGCCGTGGAACAGCTCGATGACGTTGTCCGGCCCGCCCATGAAGGCGTCGTAGATGTGCTTGCGCACGATCACGCCGCCCATCGGCACGGTGCCCGAGGTCACGCCCTTGGCGAAGGTGATCATGTCGGGGATCACGCCGTAGCGCTCGGCGGCGAAGGCGAAGCCCAGCCGCCCGAAGCCGGTGATGACCTCGTCGAAGATCAAGAGGATGCCGTGCTTGTCGCAGATCTCGCGCAGGCGCTTGAGATAGCCCTTCGGCGGCGGCAGCGCGCCGGTCGAGCCCGCCATCGGCTCGACGATCACGGCGGCGATGGTCGAAGCGTCGTGCAGCGCGACGATGCGTTCGAGATCGTCGGCGAAATGCGCGCCGTATTCCGGCTCGCCCTTGCTGAAGGCCTGCTTCTCGCGGTCATAGGTATGGGCGAGATGGTCGACGCCGGCGAGCAGCGAGCCGAAGAACTTGCGGTTGTTCGACATGCCGCCGACCGAGATGCCGCCGAAGCCGACGCCGTGATAGCCGCGCTCGCGGCCGATCAGCCGGGTCTTGGCCGCCTTGCCGGTGACGTTCCAATAGGCCAGCGCGATCTTCAGCGCCGAATCCGCCGCCTCCGAGCCCGAGCCGGCGAAGAAGACATGGTCGAGATCGCCGGGCGCCAGCGCCGCGATGCGGGCGGCGGCGGCGAAGACCTTGGGGTGGCCGTACTGGAAGGAGGGGGCGTAGTCGAGGTCGCGCGCCTGGGCCTGGATCGCCTGGATGATCGGCTCGCGGGCGTGCCCGGCATTGCAGCACCACAGCCCCGCCGTGCCGTCCATGACGGGCTTGTTGTCGGGCGTGTAGTAGAACATGCCCTCGGCGCGCGCGACCATGCGCGGATTCTTCTTGAACGACCGGTTCGCCGTGAACGGCATCCAGAAGGCTTCGAGGTCGTTCGGGGAGGCGATGGGGGCGGCGGCGGTCATCACGGCATCCTGTGGATTAACGTTCGTTCAACCTAGCAGTTCGATGCAGGGTGTAAATCGCGTCGATGCGAGGCATGGCTAGGCCGCGCCGCGAATCCGCCATGTCGGATTGGCAAGATGACCTGACGTCACCGACCGCAGACCTGCCCGAAGGGGCGAGAACCGAATGGACCCCCGATGGGCGATAGCGCCGATGATCACGAGCGGCTGGATGAAGAGGCCGTTGCGTCGATTCGGGCCGGTCTCGCTCGCGCTCTGGCTTCGGACGCCTTCAGCGCCGCGCCTCAGCTCTCGGCCTTCCTGAGCTTCGTCGTCGAGCGCACGCTGGAGGGCCGCAGCGCCGAGCTGAAGGGCTACACCATCGCGGTCGAGGCGCTGGGCCGCCCGGCCGATTTCGATCCGCAGGCCGATCCGATCGTGCGGGTCGAGGCCGGCCGGCTGCGCCGCGCGCTCACCCAGTACTATGCGGGCGACGGCCAGGACGACCCGGTGCGGATGTCGATGCCGGTCGGCGGCTATGTGCCCGCCTTCGAATTCGTCGCGCCGGGCGCCGGGGCGGAAGGGCAGGAAGCGGAGGCCGGCGAGGAGGAGGCCGGGGAGGGCGAAGACGTCGCCGTCCTCGCCGACCCGGCCGCGCGGCGCTGGCCCGCGGCCGCCCTGGCGGGGCTGGGCTGCGCCCTTCTCGCGCTGCTGGTCTGGTATCTTGAGCCCTTCGGCCGGCATCCCGCGCCGCAGGCTCCGGGTTCGCCGCCGGTGCGTGCGGCGGCGACGGCGCATGCTCCCTCCTCCGACATGATCCAGACCGTCGCGGTGGCGATCGCCGCGCCGCGGGTTCCCGAGGATCCCCGGATCGCCGATGCGCTGCGCCGCGTCTCGGAAGCGTTCGTCGACGTCATGGCGCGGTTCGACGACATCGTCATCGTCAAGGCGCCCGCACCCGGCGAAGCGGCTCCCAAGGACGTCGACTACGTTTTCGAGATCAGCTCCGTCTCGACCGGCGGCGTGCTCGAGGGTTTCGGCCGGCTGCGAGCGGCGAAGGACGGGCGGATCGTCTGGACCACCTCCGCCACCCGGCCCGCCGGGGAGGAGTTGCAGGATCAGGACCTGGCGGATATCGGCCGGCGCGTCGGCACGCGGCTGGCCGAGCCCTTCGGCATCATCCATGCCGATTTCCGGCAGAACGGAACCTCGACGGCGATGCAGTGCATCTTCCAGGCCCTCGACTATCGCCGTTTCCTGACCGCCGAGAAGCGCAATGCCACCCGGGAATGCCTGGCGAAGCTCGTCGAACGGGACCCGGAATTCTATCCGGCCTGGGCCCAGCTCGCCATGCTCGGTGCCGAGGAGGCTGCCGCCGGCCCGGAAGCCGACCGGCGCGCGATGCTCGACAGCGCCCTGTCGGCTGCTCTGGTGGCGATGCGCCTCGCACCGTCCGGGGCGCGGGCGCAGCAGGCGATGATGGACGTGCTGTTCCTGCGCGGCACCACCGGCGATGCGATCAAGGCCGGGCGCGAGGCACTGAACCGCAACCCCTACGACCCCGACGTCATGGCCGATCTCGGATCGGTCTATGTCCGGCTCAACCGCCCGGCCGAAGGACTGCCGCTGCTGCAGCGCGCCGTCATGCTGAGCCCCGGCCGGCCGCCCTCCTATGATTTCTACGCCTATCTCGCGGCCTATCTCACCGGGGCGAAGCGCCTGTCGGAGACCTATGCGGCCGTGCTGGCGGCCGACAGCACGCCCTGCAGCCTGCTCGGCCAGGCCTTGCAGGCCGCCACCAACGGCGATTCCGCCAAGCGCGACGCCGCTTTGCAGGAGCTCGGCAAACGCATCCCGCGTTTCGCCGCCGACCCCTATCTCTACCTGACGCGGAAGGGCTTCACCGCCGAGCTGGCGCAACGGATCGTGGCCGATCTCGGATTGCCGGTTCCCTAGAACGCACCGAGGAGGCGGCCTCTCCCGCCTCGCGCGGCGGCTTCGGCCCGGCAGCGCGCGGTATGGCTCGCTTGTCGGCGCGCGCGGGCGTATCCTCGCGCCAGCGTTGTGATTCGCCCTCCATTTCCCGATCAACCCCGACGCGCGAGCGCTGCCTTGGCTCCTGTGCGCCTGAAAGCCCTGCACCCTCTGGCCGGCGCCATGACCGGCGTTTCGCTCGGCGCCGTCGTCGCCCTTCTCGTGCCGGGCGCGCTCGGGCCGGCGCTGGGCCTGCTGGCGGCGGGGGCCGGTCTGGCGGCGAGCCTCCGGGTGCTGGAACGGCGCAATGCCGAGCACCGCGAGCTGCTCCTCGCCGGGCTCGGCGAGGTCAAGGTGCGGCTCGCGACCGGGGCCATCCGCATCGATGCCCTGTCGCAGCGCGTCGAGCTGATGCCGATGCGCGACGTCGACGCCGCTCCGGCCCGGGCCGCGATCAACGAGTTGACGGCCGAGGTGGGGCTGCTCGGCGACCTCATCCACCAGGTCGCGACGACGCTCGCCGACCATGACGAGAAGCTGCTGCGCCTGCCGCAGGCCACGCCGCAGATGCCGGCATCGCCGCCCGCGGCGGCCTCCGCCCCGGAGGTGCGCATCGACCCGGAGGCGGCGCGCCGGGAGCATGCCGAAAAGCTGGCGACCGAGCGGGCCGCCGCCGCGCGGGCCGCGCGCGAGGAGGCGCAGGCCGAGCGGGCCGCCCTCATCGGCGCCGCGCTCAGCGACGGGAGGGTCGAGGTGCAGTTGCAGCCGATCGTCTCGCTGCCGCAGCGCCGGACCCGCGGCTACGAGGCGCTGCCGGGCCTGAGGCTCGACGAGAACACGCTGCTGCTGCCGCATGAATTCCTCGAGATCGTCGACGAGCGCGGCCTCGGCCAGACGCTGGACGCGCTCGTCCTGACCCGCGCGCTCGCCATCGCCCGCCATCTCGCCGCCAAGGACGGCGACGTCTTCATCACCTGCAATTTCAGCGCGGCGACCTGGGCGTCCTCGCGGGCCCTGGCCGCGCTGACCCGCATTCTCGAGCGCTATCGCGACCATATCGGGCGCCTCGTCATCGAGATGCCGCAGGCAGTGTTCCGGTCGCTCGACCCGACGAGCCTCGGCCTGCTCGGCGCGATGTCGGCCAATGGCGTGCGCTTCGCACTCGATCAGGTCGTGGATCTGCGCCTCGATCCGCGCTCGCTGTTCGATCGCGGCATCCGTTTCGTCAAGGTCCGGGCGGCGCTGCTCGGCGCCCATGCCGAGGGGCGCGTCGCCAGCGACATCGCGGCCGGTGATCTTGCCGCGCTGCTCGGACGCGCCTCGATCGCGCTTGTCGCCGAGGGGATCGAGGACAATCCGATGGCTGCGGACATGATCGAGCTCGGCGTCGGCATGGGGCAGGGCAACGCCTTCTCGCCGCCGCGCCCGGTAAAGCCCGAGGTCTTCGCTGAGCCAGCGCCGGCTGCCCCGCCGGCACGGGCCGAACCGCCCGCTGCTCGGCCCACGGCGGAGGTGCTGGATTATCCGCAGCCTGCCGCCGTCCCCGCCGCGGAAGCCCCGCAGAAGCCCGAAAGGCTGCCCTTCCGCGCCGTGCTGCGCCGCGCCAGCGCCTGATAGGCCGCCCCAGCGTCGCGACCGCTCCCTCCAGGCGCGCAACGGAGCGCTCCCGAAAGAGGTTTCCCCTTTCCGGCCCGATGCTTTGGATCGTCGCGCGCCCTTCCGGACGCGGTAGCGATGATCTATCTCATTGCTGGCGCATCGGATTTTTCCGAGAAGTGGATTCCACTTTCCGGTCCGATGCTCTAGAGCAGGCCGCGCTGCCGCCTGGCTTCACCCATGGGAGAGACTATCGTGCCGATGACGGGCTCCGAACCGGTTGCCGCCCTTTCGGGGTTTTCGCAGATCGCCGGGCGCTTCGACCTCTGCTTCTGCGATGTCTGGGGCGTCGTCCATAACGGCGTCGCCGCCTTTCCCGGCGCGATCGAGGCCCTGACGAAGATGCGCGCGGGCGGTACCGCGGTGGTGCTCATCACCAATGCGCCGCGCCCGCGCGACCTGATCGCGCGGCAGCTCGACGGCTTCGGCGTGCCGCGCGCCGCCTGGGACGCGATCGTGACCTCGGGCGATGTCTGCCGCGCGCTGATCGGCGCGCGCGCCGGCCAGCCGATGTTCCGGCTCGGCCCCGACCGCGACTTGCCGCTGGTCGCCGGGCTCGACGCCCCCGAGACGGGGCCGGCCGAGGCCTCCTATGTGCTCTGCACCGGGCTCTTCGACGACGAGGCCGACACGCCGGAGACCTATGCCGAACTGCTCGCCGGCTTCGCGGCGCGCGGGCTGACGATGATCTGCGCCAATCCCGACCTCGTCGTCGAGCGCGGCGGCCGGATCGTGCCCTGCGCCGGTTCGGTCGCGCTCGCCTATGAGGAGATCGGCGGCGAGGTGATCTATGCCGGCAAGCCGCACCGCCCGATCTACGACGTGGCGCTGGCGCTCGCCGAGGAGAAGCGCGGTGCGACGATCGCGCGCAACCGGATCTGCGCCATCGGCGATGCGATCCGCACCGATATCGCCGGCGCGGCGGAGTTCGGCGCCGCCGGCGTCATGGTGCTGGCCGGCATCCATGCGCAGGATCTGATGCAGGCGTCATGGGAGGAGCGCCACGGCTGGTTCGGCCGGCAGACGCACCGTCCCGACTACGCCATTCCGCATCTGGTCTGGTGAAGGCCCTCAGGCGGCGCAGACGGATTCGATCTTCGTCTTCAGGGTCTGGGCGTTGAACGGCTTGACGATGTAGTTGCTGACGCCGGCCTTGCGGGCGGCGACGACGTTTTCGGTCTTCGATTCGGCGGTGACGATGATGAAGGGCGTCTGCGCCAGCTTCTCCTCCTCGCGCACCCGCTGCAGCAGCTCGAAGCCGCTCATCGGCTCCATGTTCCAGTCGGAAATCACCAGCCCGTAGCGCTTGTCGCGCATCTTCTCGATCGCGGCCGAACCGTCCGAGGCGTCGTCGACATTCTCGAAGCCGAGCTGCTTCAGCAGGTTGCGGATGATGCGGATCATCGTCTGGTAGTCGTCGACGACGAGGATCGGCATGGACGTGTCGAGAGCCATCGGGATGCTCCAGGCATGACGGTTCCGGCACCGGAACGTCCCGGCGCCGCGCCGCGCGATCGAGGCGGCCTCCACTCGGTTCCGGTGATAGCCCCGGCGCGTTGCAAAGCGGTTAATCCGATCGCCGAGTGACCAAAGGGAAGGTGCGCGCCCGCACCAAAGTCCAATTGCCGGCTTTTTGCGGCTGCGAGATGATCGGGCATCGAGCTCGGGGGTTGGGGGACCGCCAGAAAGCCACGAGAGATCCATGACGGTTCAGCCGGTGCCCGGCACGCTCTATACGGTCCACGCCTTCGAGGACCTGTCGATCGGCCAGCGCGAAAGCCTGATGCGCACGGTGATGGAGCGCGACGTCGCGCTCTTCGCCGAGCTCTCGGGCGATGCCAACCCCATCCATCTCTGCGACCGCTTCGCCGCCGGCACCCGCTACGGCCAGCGCATCGCCCATGGCATGCTGAGCGCGAGCCTCGTTTCGGCGCTGCTCGGGACGCGCCTGCCCGGTCCCGGCGCCGTCTATCTCTCGCAGACCCTGACGTTCCTCAGCCCCGTCAAGATCGGCGACGTGGTCACCGCCCGCGTCGAGGTGGTCGAGCTGCTGGCGGAGCGCCGCCGGGCGCGGCTGTTCTGCGAATGCCTCGTCGACGGCAAGGCCGTGATGGAGGGCGAGGCCTGGGTCGCGATGCCGCCCAGGGCCGCGGCCTGACCCCTTCGAGCGGCCTGCGGCCTTGACGCCCCGCCGGCCTTGGCCGCAAAGACGACCGTCGCCCGGCTGTCCGGGCCAGTGGACGTTCTCGATCGATGCCATCCCCAGCCGATGAGCCGCCGTGCCGTGAGCCGGCGGCCGTGGTCCTCGACCTCGACAAGCCCGTTCCCGACGCCTTGCGCGGCGCCGTCCTGGCGCTGGGCAATTTCGACGGCGTCCATCGCGGCCATGCCGAGCTCGCCCGCGTCGCCGCCGCCATGGCGCGCGATCGCGGCACGCGGCCGGCCGCCTTCACCTTCGAGCCGCATCCGCGCAGCGTCTTTCGCCCGGAGGAGCCGGTCTTCCGGCTGACCTCGCCGCAGCTCAAGCTCGAGGGGCTGGCGCAAGCCGGTTTCGCGCAGGTCTTCGTCCTGCCCTTCGATCGCGACATCGCGGCGATCCCGGCCGAGCGCTTCGTCGACGACCTTCTCGTCGGCCGGCTCGGCGCGGCGGGCCTCGTCTGCGGCTACGACTTCCATTTCGGCAAGGGTCGCACCGGCTCGCCGGAGACCCTGCAGGCCCATGGGCTGGCGGCGGGCATCCCGATCGCGGTCGTGCCGCCCCTGTCCTGGCAGGGCGAGCCGGTCTCCTCGACGCTGATCCGCGCCGCGCTGGCGGAGGGGGATGTCGCGCGCGCCGCCGCCTTCCTCGGCCGGCCCTGGACCGTGCGCGGGCTCGTCGTCCATGGCGACAAGCGCGGCCGCGATCTCGGCTACCCCACCGCCAACATGCATCTCGCCCGCGACTGCCGCCTGCGCCACGGCATCTACGCGGTCAGGATGAGGATCGACGGCGTCTGGCATGACGGCGTCGCGAGCTTCGGCAGCCGCCCGACCTTCGACGACGGCGCGCCGCGGCTGGAGACCTTCGTCTTCGATTTCTCGGGCGATCTGTACGGCAAGCGCGTCGACGTCGCCTTCGTCGACTGGCTGCGCGGCGAGGCGAAGTTCGACTCGCTCGAGGCGCTGATCGCCCAGATGGACGCCGACAGCCTGCGCGCGCGCGGCATCCTGGCGAAGACGCCGCCCTTCCTTCCGTGAACGCCGCCTGCTCGATCGCCGCGCGTCCGACAGGACGCGGGAACGACGCTCGATCGGGACAGGCTCGCATCGGATCGAGTCCGAAAAGTGGATTCCACTTTTCGGCCCGATGCGATAGAAGCCCCTCATGCCCGCCGAACCTGCCATGCTGATCGATCTGTCCCGGCGAATTACGGGCCCGGCTGCCGCCTCGCGCTAGATGAAGCGCGGGCGCTTGCGCAGTCCGGGTTGAAGACCGCTTTTCCCGTTTCAAATGCGGATGCGCCGGGGCCCGACGAGAGGCCCGCCGTCCCGATTGTCCGAGCCGGAACATGACCGACAAGACGAAGACCGCCCAGGCCCCGCAGGGCGCAGAAGCAACCGCCGACAGCGTCGATTACGCGCAGACGCTGTTCCTGCCCCGGACCGAGTTCCCGATGCGCGCCGGCCTGCCGCAGCGCGAGCCGGAACTGCTCGCCCGCTGGGCCAGGATCGACCTTTACCGCAAGCTGCGCGAGGCCGGGCAGGGGCGCGACCGCTTCGTCCTGCATGATGGCCCCCCCTATGCCAACGGCAACATCCATATCGGCCACGCGCTCAACAAGGTGCTGAAGGACCTCGTCACGCGCTCGCAGCAGATGCTCGGCCAGGATTCCAACTATGTGCCGGGCTGGGACTGCCACGGCCTGCCGATCGAGTGGAAGATCGAGGAGCGGTACCGCGCCAAGGGGCTGAACAAGGACGACGTGCCGGTCGTCGAATTCCGCAAGGAATGCCGCGCCTTCGCCGAGCACTGGGTCGATATCCAGCGCGAGGAGTTCAAGCGCCTCGGCGTCGAGGGCGACTGGGCCCATCCCTATCTGACCATGGCCTATCCCGCCGAGGCGCAGATCGCCCGCGAGATCATGAAGTTCGCCGAGACCGGCCAGCTCTATCGCGGCTCCAAGCCGGTGATGTGGTCGGTGGTCGAGAAGACCGCGCTGGCCGAGGCCGAGGTCGAGTACGAGGAGCATGTCAGCGACACGGTCTATGTCGCGTTTCCGCTGCTGAACGCGCCCGTCGCGCTCGCCGGGGCCGCTGTCGTCATCTGGACGACCACGCCCTGGACGATCCCGGGCAACCGCGCGATCTCCTATCATCACAAGATCGCCTATGGGCTCTACAGGGTCACTGCCGCGCCCGAGACCAACTGGGCCAAGACCGGCGCGAGCTATATCCTCGCCAAGAACCTGGCCGAGAGCGTCTTCAAGGCCGCCAAGGTCGAGGCTTTCGAGCTGGTCGCGGATGTCCCGGCCGAGCAGCTCGCCGGCCTGACCGCCGCCCATCCGCTGCGCGGCCGCGGCTACGACTTCGACGTGCCCCTGCTCGACGGCGACCATGTCACCGACGATGCCGGCACGGGCTTCGTCCACACCGCGCCGGGCCATGGCCGCGAGGACTTCGACATCTGGATGGCGAATGGCCGTGGGCTCGCCGGGCGCGGCATCGAGACCCGCATCCCCTACACCGTCGACGCCGATGGCCGCTTCACCAGGGAGGCGCCGGGCTTCGAGGGCGCGCAGGTCATCACCGACAAGGGAGAGAAGGGTGACGCCAACGACGTCGTCATCAAGGCGCTGGTCGAGGCCGGCAACCTCGTCGCGCGCGGCCGGCTCAAGCACCAGTATCCGCATAGCTGGCGCTCGAAGAAGCCGGTGATCTTCCGCAACACGCCGCAATGGTTCATCGCCATGGACAAGCCGATCGGCGAGGCCGGCGCGCCGGATGCCGCCGATCCGAGGCCCGTCGCCGGCGGCAATGCCGACACGCTGCGCAACCGCGCCCTGAAGGCGATCAAGGAAACCGAATGGGTCCCGGCGGTCGGCGAGAACCGCATCACCGGCATGATCGCCAATCGCCCCGACTGGGTGGTCTCGCGCCAGCGCGCCTGGGGCGTGCCGATCACCGTCTTCGTCGATCGCGAGACCAAGCAGACCCTCGTCGACGCCAGGGTCAACGCGGCGATCGCCGATGCCTTCGAGGCCGAGGGCGCCGATGCCTGGTTCACCGATACGGACGGTGCCCGCTTCCTGAAGCCCTTCGGCTACGATCCGGCCAAATACGAGCGCGTCACCGACGTGCTCGACGTCTGGTTCGATTCCGGCTCGACCCATGCCTTCACCCTGGAGAAGCGGGCCGACCTGAAGACCCATCGCGTCGTCGATGGCGGCAAGGATCGGGTGATGTATCTCGAAGGCTCGGACCAGCATCGCGGCTGGTTCCATTCGAGCCTGCTGGAAAGCTGCGGCACGCGCGGCCGGGCGCCCTTCGACGTCGTCCTCACCCATGGCTTCTGCCTGGACGAGAAGGGCGAGAAGATGTCGAAGTCCAAGGGCAACGTCACCGCCCCGCAGGACGTCATCAAGGATTCCGGCGCCGACATCCTGCGCCTCTGGGTCGCGGCGGCGGATTATTCCGACGATCTGCGCATCGGCAGGGAGATCCTCAAGACCTTCGTCGAGACCTATCGCAAGCTGCGCAACACCCAGCGCTGGATGCTCGGCACGCTCGCTCATTTCAGCGAGGAGATCCGCGTTTCCGACCCGCAGACCATGCCCGAGCTGGAACGGCTGATGCTGCACCGTCTCGCCGAGCTCGGCCCGCAGGTGATGGAGGCCTACCGGACCTACGACTACAAGAAGGTCGTGTTCCTGCTCTCGCAGTTCATGAACACCGAGCTCTCGGCCTTCTATTTCGACGTGCGCAAGGACGCGCTCTATTGCGATCCGCAATCGAGCCATGTCCGCAGGAGCGCGCTCACCGTCGTCGACCATCTCTTCCGCTGCCTCACCACCTGGCTCGCGCCGATCCTGGTCTTCACCGCCGAGGAAGCCTGGCTGGAGCGCTATCCGCGGGCGAAGGCCGAGGACGGCTCGGTGCATCTCGAGCTCTTCGCCGAGGCGCCGGCGAGCTGGCTCGATCCCGAGCTGGCCGAGCGCTGGAACAAGATCCGCCGCGTCCGCCGCGTCGTCACCGGCGCGCTCGAGCTGGAGCGCGCCGCCAAGCGCCTCGGCTCCTCGCTCGAGGCCGCGCCGCAGGTCTTCGTCTCCGATCCGGATCTTCTCGCGGCGCTCTCCGGCGTCGACCTCGCCGAGGTCAGCATCACCTCCGGCATCGACATCGACGACGGGGAGGGGCCGGCGGAGGCCTTCCGCCTCGCCGACGTGCCCGGCGTCGCGGTGGTGCCGCACCGCGCCGACGGCATCAAATGCGCCCGTTCCTGGAAGTATTTCGATCCGGCGACGGCCGATCCGGCCTATCCGCTGGTGACGCCGCGCGATGCCAGGGCGCTCAGGGAACGCGGGGTTTGCGCCTGATGAATCCGGCCCGCCGCCTCGGCCTCGCCACGGTGCTGACCGTCTTCGTGGCGGACCAGCTCCTGAAGTGCTGGCTGCTCTACGGCGTCGGCCTCGCCGAGAACGGCCCGTTCGACCTCGCGCCCTTCCTGACGATCGTGCTCGCCTGGAACCGCGGCATCTCCTACGGGCTGTTCCAGCAGGGCACGGATATCGGCCGCTGGCTGCTGGTTGTCGTCTCCTTCGTCGCGGCGGTCTGGCTCTGGCGCTGGATGTGGCGGACGCAGGCGCGCTTCACCGTATTCAGCCTGGCGCTGATCATCGGCGGCGCGCTCGGCAACGGGCTCGACCGGGCCTGGTACGGCGCCGTGGTCGATTTCGTCCATTTTCACTGGGGCAGTTTCAGCTGGTATATCTTCAACATCGCCGATGTCGCGATCGTTGTCGGCGTGCTGGGTCTCCTGTATGAGTCCTTCCGGCCGGCTGGGGAAAAGACGGCTTGACGACGATTTCGCCATCCTTTCGCCGTTCGTCTGTGGTTGAGGCAGAGGCGGGATTGTCCAAAGGGAGATTCGACATGGCGCAGCGCATCCGCGTGACGCATCTTTTGCTCGCCGGGGGGCTTGTGCTTGCGGCTCAGCCTGCGCTGGCGCAGGAAGGCATGTTCTTCAAGAATCTGCTGGAAGGCGTCGTCGGCGGCAGGGGCCAGGGCGACGACATCGACTATCGCGAGCGCGCCCCGCTGGTGGTGCCCCCGAATTCGGCGCTGCCGCGTCCGCAGGACCCCGGCAGCGCCCGCAACGCCGCCTGGCCGACCGACCCGGATGTCGAGCGCCGCCGGAACGAGAAGAACGTCGTTCCCTATGTGCTGACCGAGAAGGCCCGCAACAACACCCTGCTGTCGCAGGAGGAACTGCGCCGCGGCCGCATCTCGGCGCGCACCCCGCAGCAGCCCAACATCCCCGCGGCGGACAACAACAACTACGAGAACCAGATCAAGCCGATCATCATCGGCAAGGAAGTCGCGGCGCACCGCAACCAGGAAGCCGAGACCGCGCTCACCTATGGCTCGGAACCGCCGCGCCGCATGCTCACCGAGCCGCCGGTCGGCTACCGCATGCCGGCCGCCAGCGCGGCGCTCGGCCCCGGCCGCAGCGGTCCGGTCGAGGACAAGCAGGCCTCCGGCCAGCGCGAATTCGTGACCGGCCAGCGTCCTGTCGTCGAGGCTCCGTCGGAATAGCGCCGCCGGCGGGATCGGGAGGGGCCTGACCCCTTGCCGAATCCCGCTCCTCCGACCAAGTTTCCCTTTCGGGGCGGGCGCGTCGCGCCCGCCCTTTCTCGTCCTGGAGCAGCCCTGCGCGATGCGGCGACGCGACGCGCGCGGGCGATGCGACACAACGCAACCTTGGAGCGGGCCCGCGCCCCGGAACGGCGCGCGACGGCTCGAATGTGGAGACGGCATCCGGTGAAGAGTCATGCGCGCCAGACCGGCCTGGCCGAGCCCGTCCAATCCTTCCGGCTGGATAATGGCCTCGATGTCGTGGTGGTCAGCGACCGGCGCGCGCCGGTGGTGACCCATATGGTCTGGTACCGCAATGGCTCGGCCGACGATCCGGCGGGCAAGTCCGGCATCGCCCATTTCCTCGAGCATCTGATGTTCAAAGGTACCGAGCGCTGGCCGGCGGGCGAGTTCTCCAAGATCGTCGCCGGTTACGGCGGGCAGGAGAATGCCTTCACCTCCTATGACTACACCGCCTATTTCCAGCGCGTGCCGAAGGAGCATCTGCGCGCGATGATGGATTACGAGGCCGACCGCATGACCGGCCTCTCCTTCGACGAGAGCGTCGTCGGGCCGGAGCGCGACGTCGTGCTGGAGGAGCGGCGCATGCGCGTCGATTCCGACCCCGCCGCCCAGCTCGGCGAGGAGTTTTCCGCCTCGCTCTTCTTCCACCATCCCTATGGCACGCCGATCATCGGCTGGGAGCATGAGATCGAGCGGCTGAACCGGGGCGACGCCTTCGCCTATTACCAGCGCTTCTACACCCCCGAGAACGCCATCCTCGTCGTCGCCGGCGACACCGACGCCGCCGAGGTGCGCCGCCTGGCCGAGGAGACCTACGGCAAAATCGCCGCACGCGGCGCCGCTCCCGTGCGCGACCGGCCGATCGAGCCGGAACCGCGCGCCTCGCGCCGCGTCCAGCTCAACGATCCGCGCGTGCAGCAGCCCACTCTGCGCCGCGGCTGGCTGACGCCGACCTACACCAGCGGCAAGACGGAGGAGGTCTTCGCGCTTGAGCTCGTCGCCGAGATTCTCGGCGGCGGCACAACCTCGCGGCTCTATCGCAGGCTCTGCGTCGAGGAGGAATTGGCGGCCGGCGCCAGCGCCTATTTCATGGGCTCGATGGTCGATCGCGCCGCCTTCCAGCTCTCGGTCAGCCCGCGCCCCGGCGTCGCCATGGCGACGCTGGAAAGCGGCCTGGACGATGCGCTCGCCGCCTTCCTCGCCGAGGGGCCGACCGAGCTGGAGCTGGCCCGCGCCCGCACCCGGCTCGTCGCCGAGACGGTCTTCGCCCGCGACAACCAGGCCTCGCTCGCCCGCATCTTCGGCTCGGCCCTGGCCGTCGGCGAGACGGTCGCCGACGTGCTCGCCTGGCCGCAGCGCATCGAGGCCGTGCCGCGCGAGGCGGTCGTCGAGGCCGCGCGCCTCTACCTCAGGCCGGACCGCAGCGTGACCGGCCTGCTGCTGCCGGCCTGACGCCGCCATTCCGATGCCGCAAAGAGGCGGGGCCCCGGCCCGGCCGACAGGAAACGCCATGAACGCGCCCCTTCCGACCCCGAAGCTCAACACCGCCGGCCCGGCCATCGCCGTCCAGACCGTGCGCTCGCCCGGCGGCATCGAGGCCTGGCTGGTCGAGGAACACAGCCTGCCGCTGATCGCCGTCGATTTCGCCTTCGACGGCGGCTGCTCGCGCGACCCCGCCGATGCCGCCGGCAGCGCCTATCTGGTTTCCGGCCTGCTCGACGAAGGCGCCGGCGATCTCGATGCCGAGGCCTTCCAGGGCCGCATGGCGGACCACGCCATCGGGCTCGGCTTCGATGCCCGCCGCGACGATTTCCACGGCTATCTGCAGACGCTCTCCAGCCATCGCGACACGGCCTTCGAACTGCTCGGCCTCGCGCTCAACAAGCCGCGCTTCGACGCCGACGCGGTCGCGCGCGTCAAGGCGCAGATCGTCGCCGGCCTGCAGCGCCAGGCGCAGAACCCGGAGGCGCTCTGCCGCAACGCGCTCTATGCCGCGGCCTTCCCCGGCCACGCCTATGGCCGCCCGGAGAAGGGCGACATCGACAGCGTCTCGCGGCTCGAAGCGCCGGCGCTGCACGCCCTGGCGCCGACACTGCTGGATCGCGCCGGCCTGAAGATCGTCGTGGTCGGCGATATCGCGGCCGACGAGCTGGCCGGGCGCCTCGATGCGCTGTTCGGCGGCCTGCCGGCCGGCAGCCCACGCCCGCGCCCGGCCGCGCCGCTGCCGCTCCAGGGCCTCGGCCAGACCCATGTCCTCGATCTCGACGTGCCGCAGACCGTGCTGCGCTTCGCCGGGCCGGGACTGATGTGGGACGATCCCGATTTCATCCCGGCGAGCGTGCTCAACCATATCCTCGGCGGCTCGGCCTTCACCTCGCGCCTGTTCATGGAGGTGCGCGAGAAGCGCGGCCTCGCCTATGGCGTCTCCTCCAGCCTGCTACCGCTGCGCGAAAGCGCCATGCTGGTCGGCGGCACCGCCACCCGCAACGACCGCGCCGCCGAATCGATGAAGGTGATCCGCGAGGAGATGGCGAAGCTTGCGACCGAGGGCCCGACCGAGCACGAGGTCGAGGAGGCCAAGCGCTACATCATCGGCTCCTACCCGCTGCGCTTCGACACCTCGCCGAAGATCGCCGGCGAACTGCTCAACCTCGCGCTGCGCGGCGACACGCCGGACTTCCTCGCCACCCGCAACCGGCGCTTCGCCGCCGTCACCCTGGCGGATGTGAAGCGCGTGGCCGGGCGCCTGTTCGGCCAGCCCGACCTGCTGGTCGAGGCCGTCGGCCGACCGGTCGGACTCGCTTGAGCGGCATTCGACGGGTGGTTTCGGCGCGGTGTTCCATCCTTTAAACTCCGCGCAGGCAGAGATTCCCCAACGATCATGACCGTCCGCCGCCTCGACCCCGTCCTCGTCGACCGCATCGCCGCCGGCGAGGTGATCGAGCGCCCGGCCGCGGCCGTGAAGGAGCTGGTCGAGAACGCGATCGACGCCGGCGCGCGCAGCGTCGCCGTCACCATCGCCGGCGGCGGGCGCGAGCTGATCCGGGTCGTCGACGACGGCGCCGGCATGACGCCGGAGGATCTGGCTCTCGCCGTCGAGCGCCACGCCACCTCGAAATTGCCCGACGGCGACCTCTTCGCCATCGGCACGCTGGGCTTCCGCGGCGAGGCGCTGCCCTCGATCGGCTCGGTCGCGCGGCTTTCGATCGCGACCCGCCGCCGCGACGCCGAGCAAGGCTGCGGCCTCATCGTCGAGGCGGGCGAGAAGGGCGTCGTCCGCCCCGTCGCGGCGGCGCCCGGCACGCGCATCGAGGTCAGCGACCTCTTCGTCTTCACCCCGGCACGCCTCAAATTCCTGAAGAGCGACCGGGCCGAGGCGCAGGCCGTCTCCGAGATGCTGCGGCGCCTCGCCATCGCCCATCCCGAGATCCGCTTCTCGCTCGAAGGCGAGCATGCCGGAAATTTCGACTGGCCTGCCGAGTCGATCGGCGAGGAGGGCCTGCTGCGCCGGCTCGGCCGCGCGCTCGGCCGCGATTTCCCCGAAAACGCGCTCAGGATCGAGGCCGGGCGCGAGGGTTTCGGTATCGCGGGCTTCGCCGGGCTGCCGACCTTCCATCGCGGCACCTCGGCCGGCGTCCACATGGCGGTCAATGGCCGCCCGGTGCGCGACAAGCTGCTGCTCTCGGCGGTGCGCGGCGCCTATGCCGATGTCGTGCCCTCCGACCGCCATCCGGTGCTCTTCCTCGACATCGGCTGCGATCCGCGCTCGGTCGACGTCAACGTCCATCCGGCCAAGAGCGAAGTGCGCTTCCGCGACCCGGCGCTGGTGCGCGGCCTCGTCGTCTCCGGCCTGAAGGCGGCGCTCGCCGCCGCCGGCCACCGCGCCACCACGACGGGCGGCGCCCGCACCCTCGACGCCTTCCGCGCCGTGCTCTCGATGGGCGGCAGCGGCAGCGCGATCCCGCGTCCGGCCTTTCCGGAAACCGCCAATTGGAGCGCGCCGCCGCCGGCCTCCTTCCCGGCCGCGCAAGCCGGCTTCTCGGATTTCGCCGCCTCCTCGGCCGATGCCCGTGCCCATCTGGCCGAACCGGCGCCGGACGCGCTCGACCGGCCGCTCGGCGCCGCCCGCGCCCAGCTTCACGAGACCTATATCGTCGCCCAGACCCGCGAAGGCGTCGTCATCGTCGATCAGCACGCCGCCCATGAGCGGCTGGTCTACGAGCGGCTCAAGGCCGAGCGCTTCCGCTCCGGCATCGCGCGTCAGCCGCTGCTGCTGCCGGAGGTGGTCGAGCTCGACCCCGTCGATGCCGACCGGCTCAATGCCGCGGCCGGCGAGCTCGAAAGCCTCGGCCTCGTCATCGAGTCCTTCGGCCCCGGCGCGGTGCTGGTGCGCGAGGCCCCCAGCCAGCTCGCCGGCGGCAATCTCCAGCGCCTCGTCCGCGATGTTGCCGACGCGCTGGCCGAGCACGGTTGCGCGGGGTCGCTCGAGCGCCGGCTCGACCATGTGCTGGCGACGATGGCCTGCCACAATTCGGTGCGCGCCGGCAGACGCATGCGTCCCGAGGAGATGGACGCGCTGCTGCGCGAGATGGAGGTCACGCCCAATTCCGGTCAGTGCAACCATGGCCGGCCGACCTATGTCGAACTGAAGCTCGCCGATATCGAACGGCTGTTCGGGCGGCGCTAGATCATCGCGCGTCCTTTCGGACACGACGATCTATCTCATCGCTGGTGCATCGGACCAAAAAGCGGATTCCACTTTTCGGTCCGATGCTCTGGCATCGTCATAGATACGATGATATCAACCTTTTGCGCGTATCGAATGGAACGTCGCAGGCGATTGCGCATTTCGTGAGCATGCTCAGGCAAGCCGAACGCCACTCTGGTTGCGGACGGCTAGAGCATCGGACCGAAAAGTGGAATCCACTTTTCGGAAAAATCCGATGCACTAACAATGAGATAGATCATCGTTACCGCGTCCGAAAGGACGCGCGATGATCTAGAACCGAACGCGAAGGGACGAACCATGGCGACGCCCAAGAACACGATCTGCGTCTGGTACGACAAGGATGCCGAAGCCGCCGCCCGCTTCTATGCCGAGACCTTCCCCGACAGCACGGTGGGCGCCGTCCACCGCGCTCCGACCGACTTCCCTTCCGGCAAGGCGGGCGATGCGCTGGTCGTCCATTTCACGGTGGCCGGCATTCCCTGCATCGGCCTCAATGGCGGGCCGGCCTTCCGGCAGAGCGAGGCCTTCTCCTTCCAGATCGCGACGGAGGATCAGGCGGAAACCGACCGCTACTGGAACGCGATCGTCGGCAATGGCGGGCAGGAAAGCGCCTGCGGCTGGTGCAAGGACAGATGGGGCGTCAACTGGCAGATCACCCCGCGCGTGCTGACCGAAGCCATGGCGGCCGGCGGCGAGGAAGCCAAGAGGGCCTTCACCGCGATGATGACCATGCGCAAGATCGACGTTGCGGCAATCGAGGCGGCAAGGCGCGGATAAGCTCCCGCCGGTGCCGTATCACCGAAGAGGCTGCCTTACGCAGCCCGCAGGATCATCACCTGCCCCTCGCCATAGGCGCGCCGCTCCAGCTCCGCGAAGCCGTCCGGCAGCGCGATGGCGGTGTCCGCCGCCTCTTCCAGTACGACGATCGCGTCCTTCTCCAGCCAGCCGCCGGCGCGGGCGGAGGCGAGCGCCTTCTCGCCGAGCCCCTTGCGGTAGGGCGGGTCGCAGAAGACGAGGCCGAACGGCGCCATGCCGGTGATCGGGCCGAGCTTCGTGGCGTCGCGCCGGAAGATGCGGCTGAAGCCGGCGAGGCCGAGCGCCATCTGGTTCTCGCGGATCAGGCCGCGCGCCTCGGTTCCGTCGTCGACGAGCAGCGCGAAGCCCGCCCCGCGCGACAGCGCCTCGAAGCCGAGCGCGCCGGTTCCGGCGAAGAGGTCGAGCACGCGCGCACCCTCGACGGCGTCGCCATAGGCATGGACGAGCACGTTGAACAGCGATTCGCGCAGCCGGTCCGAGGTCGGCCTGATGCTGCCGATCCCCGGTTTCGGGCTGGCGAGCGAACGCCCGCCCAGACGTCCCCCGACGATCCGCATGGCTCAGTCGCGCTTGCCGCGCGGGCCGCCGGGGCGAGGGCCCCTGCCGCCCGGACGGCCGCCGCCTGGCTTGACACCTGAGGGGCGGCCGCCGAAAGGCTTGTCGCCGAAGCTGCGGCCCCGCGGCTTGTCGCCGGCCGGCCGCTCGCCGCGCGGCGCGCGGTCCTGCCAGGGGCGCTCGTCGGCGCGGTCGCGCCCGCCGGCTTCGTCACGCGAACGCCGGGCCGGCCTTTCGCCGACGCTGCGCATGGGCGGGCGAGGTGCGCGGGCCTCGCTGCCGCCGCGCTCGTTGCGGGGCTTGCGGTCGGGCCTGCGCCGGCTTTCCGGCTCGGCCGACTCCTCGCGCGGAGTGGCGCTGATGCGCTCGACCAGCACGCGCCGGCCCTTGGGATCGGCGATGGCCTTGTCGCGCTTGCGCTCGACCGCACCGGCGGCCTCGCGGACCTCACGCTCGACGCGCGGATCGGCGCCGCGGCGGGGCGGCGCCTTGCGGGCGCGCTGCGGCTCGGTCTCGGCATCGCGCCAGACGCCGCGATTCCAGGCTTTGTCGCCGCGCAATTCGCGCACCGCCTCGCGCTTCGTCTCATGGGCTTCGTCGCCGGCCTCGCGCCGGCGGCGCGGGCGATCCTCGGCGGTCGGGGCGCGGCGCGGAGCGCTCGGCAGCGCATCGCGGCGGGGCGCCTCGAAATCGGCGCCGGCCCTGGCCGCGAGCTCGGTGCCGAGCTGGTCCTGCAGCACGCGCGAACGGATTTCCTCGACCTCGCCTTCCTCGATCTCGCCGAGCTGGAACGGGCCGAAGGAGATGCGGATCAGCCGGTTCACCGCGAGCCCGAGATGCTCGAGGATGGTCTTGACCTCGCGGTTCTTGCCCTCGCGCAGATCGACCGTCAGCCAGGTGTTGAAGCCCTGCTGGCGCTCGAAGCGGGCGATCACCGGGCCGTAATGCACGCCGTCGATCTCGACGCCGTCCTTCACGGTGTCGAGCTTGTCCTGCGTCACCTCGCCGAAGGCGCGCACGCGGTAGCGCCTGAGCCAGCCGGTCTCCGGCAATTCCAGTACCCGCGCCAGCCCGCCGTCGTTGGTGAGCAGCAGCAGGCCTTCGGTGTTGATGTCGAGCCGGCCGATCGAGAGCACGCGCGGCAGATCCTCCGGCAGCGCCTCGAACACGGTCGGGCGGCCTTCCGGATCGTGGTTTGTGGTCACCAGGCCGCGCGGCTTGTGGTAGAGCCAGAGCCGCGTGCGCTCGCGCGCCGGCAGGGGCTCGCCATCGACCAGCACGACGTCCGTCGGCTTCACGTCGAAGGCCGGGCTGTCCAGCACCGTGCCGTTCACGCTGACGCGGCCTTCCGCGATCATCGTCTCGCTGTCGCGGCGCGAGGCGACGCCGGCCCGCGCCATCACCTTGGCGATGCGCTCGGGCTCCTGCGCCGCGATCAGCTTGCCTTCTGCGGGAGCCTCCTCGCGGGCACGATGTGGCCGCTCGCTGCGCTCGGCCCGCTGCGGCCGGGGACGCGCGAAGCGCCTCTCGCCGTCGCCGGCTTCGTGACGGCGGGGCGGCCTGCCGAAGCCGCCACGTGCCGGTCGTTCCACCCGTTCTGTGCCCTCGGGACGTTCACGGAAGACACGCTCGCCGCCGCGCTCGCTGCGACGGGGGCGCTCCTCGCCGCTCCTTTCGCGGAAGGGGCGGCCTTCGCCTTCGGGCTTGAACCGTGCCGGCCTTTCGCCGTCAGCCCGGCGCGGACGCGGCGCGTTGCCCTCAGTCGGCTTGCTGAAACGGCGGACAGGGCGCTCCTCGCCCTCGGAATGGCCGCGGAAGGAGCGGCGCTCGCCGGCTTCGCGAAAGCCCTTGCGTTCGCCGTGGGCTTCACCATCGCGTCCGCCGAAGCTGCGCCCGCCCGGGCCCTTGCTTCCCGGCCCTCGGCTTCCGGGACCCTTGCTTCCGGGACCCTTGCCGCCGAAGCCTCTGCCGCCGCCACGGCTGCCGGCGCCGCCGCCCTTGCCCGGGCTGCGGCCTCTGTTGTTGTCGTCGTCTTTCATGACTGCTCCTGAGCCGGCCGAGCACATCCGCTTTGCGGGAAAGGCCTGGCTCGCTTATTCGCTATAACCGGCGCTTGTAGCAGAGGCTTTTCCTCGCTGCGAGCACCAAAGCAGGGGTTTTCGATGCCGCAGCCGCAACCATCCTCCGTCATCGACGCCATGGCGCTGGCCTTCGACGAGGCGAAGGCGGCGGCGGCGCGCGGCGAAGTGCCGGTCGGCGCGGTGGTGATGCGCGACGGCGCCGTGCTGGCCCATGCCGGCAACCGCACGCTGGAGCTCAGGGACCCGACTGCCCATGCCGAGATGCTGGCGCTGCGGCTGGCCTGCGAGGCGATCGGGAGCGAGCGATTGATCGGTTGCGATCTCTACGTCACGCTCGAGCCCTGCCCGATGTGCGCGGCGGCGATCTCCTTCGCACGCATCCGGCGGCTCTATTTCGGCGCGGGCGATCCGAAGGGCGGGGCGGTCGAGAACGGCGTCAGGCTCTATGGCAGCCCGACCTGCCACCATGTGCCGGAAGTCTATGGCGGGCTGCGCGAGAGCGAGGCGGCGGCGCTGCTGCGGGATTTCTTCCGCGAGCGGCGGTGAATGACGGAGAGTTTGCGCGCAGCTCGGGTCAGGTATCCGACGAGGTGATGCCGAATTTCTGCGCGAGCTGGGCCCGGTCCATGCAGGAGACGTCGTAGGTCACCTGCCGGCCCTTGAAATCGGGGCGCTTGGCGAAGTCCTTGGTCATCGTGCGGGTGACGGCGTCGATGCGCGTTTCGCAGGCCTGCGCGGTGGTGAAGTCCATCTCGCTGATCCGCGAAGTGGTGCAATGCGGCTCGCCCGAGACGCAGGCCATGATGACCATGGTGAAGACATCCATGCGGAATGCTCCTGTCGCTCCGGGTTGAGGCTGCGCCGGTATGGTTAGCGAGCGGTTAACGGCAGGCGAAGCGACGGGGAGAGCCAAGCAAGAGATGGGCCGTCAGGCAAGGCTGCGCCAGCAGAGATAGGCTCCGAGGGCCAGCAATCCTGTGAAGAAGCAGATCTTGAAGGTCGCAGGCGAGATGCGGTTGCGGACGAACTGCCCGGCGCCCATTCCGATCAGGGCAGGGACCAGAGCCAGTCCCGACTGCCAGGCGACCGTCAGGTTGAGCGCGCCGGTCCCGATCAGCCCGAAGGAGAGCGCGAGCGTCGAGACGATGAAGGAGATGCCGAGCGCCTGCACCAGCTCCTCCTTGTCGAAGCCGAGCGCCTGCAGATAGGGTACCGCCGGCAGCACGAAGACGCCGGTCGCGGCCGTGACGACGCCCGTCGCGAAGCCGATGACGGGGCCGAGCCAGCCCTCCCAGCCGGCGGGCACGCGCAGCTTCGCCGCCTTGAGGCCGACGGCGGCATAGAGGATCAAGGCCGCGCCGAGCCAGAGCGTCGCCGTGCCGTCCTTCTCCTGCTGGAGCAGGCCGGCGCCGGCCCAGGTGCCGAGGCAGATGGCGAGCAGCATCGGCCAGAGCCGGCGCAATGTCGCGAGGAGCTTCGGTCCTGTCGCGATCTGCCAGCCATTGGTGACGAGATTGGGAACGACGAGCAGGGCCGCCGCCTGGGCCGGGGCCATGACGACGCCGAGGATGCCGACCGCGATGGTCGGCAGCCCCAGCCCGATGACGCCCTTGACGAAGCCGGCGAGAACGAAGGTCGCAGTGACGAAGAGGAGGAGAGCCGTGTTGTCCATGTCCCGCTTCTGGCATCACGAGGCCACGCTGTCGCCGGCCAACGCTACGGCCGCGACCGTAGCGTTCCCGCTTGCGGTGCGCGCGCGAAGGCGCATCATCCGGGCATGAGCACGCCGAATGCCTATTCCGGCCCCTATCTCGCGGAGATCGCCCATCTGATGGGCGATCCGGCCCGCGCCAACATGCTGCACGCCCTGATGGACGGGCGCGCGCTGACGGCGAAGGAGCTCGCCTGGCTCGCCGGGGTCGCGCCGCAGACGGCGAGCGGCCATCTCGCCAAGCTGATGCAGGGCGGGCTGCTCGCGGTCGCCGCCCAAGGCCGCCATCGCTATTATCGCCTGGCCGGGCCGGAGGTCGCGACCGCGCTGGAAGGGCTGATGGTGCTGGCGAATATGGAAGGCGGCGGGCGTCGCCTGCCGTCCCGCGCCGGGGCGGAACTGAGCTTCGCCCGTACCTGCTACGATCATTTTGCCGGCCGGCTCGGCATCGGCATCCATGACGCGCTGATGGCGGGTGGCCATCTCGTCGCCAGCGAGGGCGGCTATGCCCTGACCTCGTCCGGCAAGGCGATCTTCGCCGCTCTCGGCGTCGATCCCGACCAACCCGGCAGGAGCCGCCGCGCGGCTCTGCGCCCCTGCCTCGACTGGAGCGAGCGCCGGCCGCATCTCGCCGGTCATCTCGCCGCCGCGCTCGCCTGCCGCTGCTTCGAGGCGGGCTGGACGCGCCGCCGCAAGGACAGCCGTGCCGTGACGCTGACGGAAGAGGGGCGCGCGGTGCTGGGAGCGGCCTTGCCGGGTTTCCGCTGCGATGCGCCGGAACCGGCCGTCAGCCCGTCGCGGCGAGAGCCCGCGCCAGCGCCCGCTTGACCTCGTCCTTGACCGGCTCGGCCGCGGCGAGGATCGCCTTCGCCTTGAAGAAGTCGAGCCCGCCGATGCCGTCGAGCCCGGTGCGGATCAGGATGTCGGGCGGCTGCCGCTCGACCATGCGCTGCACCAGGGTACGGGTCAGGATCTGCGAGGCGCCGACGATCGCCTCCATCGCACCCGGCACGCGGCCGTCGCTCGCGGCGACGGGCGGCGCGCTGACATCGATCGCCAGCACGATCCGGCCGGGCACCATCAATCGCTCGTAGGGCAGGGGGTTGATCGCGCCGCCGTCGATCAGCACATGGCCCCCCAGTGCCACAGGCCGCACCAGCCCGGGAATGGCGAGCGAGGCGGCGACGGCCGGCGTCAGCGGACCCTCCGACAGCGTCACCTCGACATGGCGATGGTAATCGGCCGCCGTCGCACTGAAGGGAATCGCGAGCTCGTCGAAACGGTCGGGCACCGCCTCCGGCCAGAAGAGATCGAGCAGGCGTTCCCCGTCGATCAGGGCCGGGTTGCCGAGGCCGCGCACCAGATCGGCGAGCTTGCCGACGCGGGCATCGAGCAGCTTCGCGACCACCCGCGGCCGGTCCCGGAAGCTGCCGAGCACATGCTGGCGCAGCGCGGCGCCGGACAGCCCGGCGGCATAGGCTGCGCCGATGATCGCGCCGATCGAACAGCCGGAGATCGCCGCGGGCTTCAGGCCGAGTTCGTCGAGCGCTTCCAGAACGGGAATCTGGCTCAGGCCCCGCGCCCCGCCGGCACCGAGCACCAGCGCGAATTCGGCAGCGGGTGCTTTCGCCTCGGATACAGGGGCGGAGGGGCGGTGCGGAGGCATCGACCCAAGGTGGGCTTCGCGGCAGCCTCAGGCAAGCGGCTGCGCCAGGAAGGGCTTCAGCGCGGCGAGCGTAGCCTGAGGATTCTCCTCCGGCAGGAAATGGCCGCTCCCGATCGCCTGCCCCTCGGCCTGCGGCGCGAAGGTCTCGCGCCAGGTCGTGAGCGGGCTCGCGCCCTTGGCCGGGATGCCGGCATCGCCCCACAGGATCAGGGTGGGGCAGAGGATGCGCTTATGGGCGGCGAGGTCGGCCTTGTCCTGCGCGACATCGGTGGTCGCACCGGCGCGATAATCCTCGCAGGCCGCGTGGATGCGCGAGGGATCGCTGAAGGATTCGGCGTAAGACCGCATCGCCAGCGGGTCGAACAGGTCGAGCTTCTTCGCCCGGCTCCAGCTCGCGATGGTGTGGTCGAGCCAGCCGACGGGGTCGGCCTTGAGCAGGTTTTCCGGGATGGGCTCGGGTTGGGCGAGGAAGGTCCAGTGATAGACTTGCATGGCGCGGCCGGCGTTCATGGCATCCCACATCGAGACGGTCGGCAGGATGTCGAGAAGCACCAGCCGTTCGACCCGGCCGGGATGGTCGAGCGCCAGCCGATAGGCCACCCGCGCGCCGCGGTCATGGCCGATCACCCCGAAGCGGAGATGGCCGAGCGCCTGCATCAGGGCGACGATGTCCTCGCCCATGCCGCGCTTCGTATAGGTCGCCGTTCCGCCGTCGCCATGCGGCGCCGCCGACCAGCCATAGCCGCGCAGATCCGGGCAGACGACGGTGTGGCTCCTGGCCAGCTCCGGCGCGATCCGGTGCCATTCGGCATGGGTCTGCGGAAAGCCGTGGATCAGCACGAGCGGCGGGCCTTCGCCGCCGACGCGGGCGAAGATCTTGCCGACCGGACCGTCGATCCAGTGGGCCTTGAAGCCGGGAAACAGGCTGTCGATGTTGCTCATGCCGGGAGCATAGCTCCGGCGGGGGCGGGCTGTCAGCCTTGCTCGCGCTTCACCGCCTGCCAGCCGATGTCGCGGCGGCAGAAGCCTTCCGGCCAGTCGATCAGGTCGACGCCCTGATAGGCTTTCGCCTGCGCCTCGCTCGCGTTCTTGCCGAGGCCGACCACGTTGAGCACGCGCCCGCCCTTCGCGACGAGGTCGCCCTCCTTGAGCTTGGTGCCGGCATGGAAGACGAGGACATCGTCGAGCGCCTCCGCCTTCTCGACGCCGCGGATGACGCTGCCGGTCTCCGGCTTGCCGGGATAGCCCCTTGCCGCGAGCACGACGGTCAGCGCCGTCTCGTTCTTCCAGCGCAGGTCGAAGGCGCCGAGCACGCCGTCGCAGGCGGCGAGCAGCGCCGGCACGATGTCGCTCTGCAGTCGCGGCATCAGGACTTCGCATTCGGGGTCGCCGAAGCGGACATTGTACTCGATCAGCTTCGGACCTTCGGCCGTGATCATCAGCCCGGCGAAGAGCACGCCCTGGAACGGCATGCCGCGCCTGGCCATGCCGGCGAGCGTCGGCCTGATGATCTCGTTCATGACGCGCTCTTCCATCGCGGGCGTCATCACGGGCGCGGGCGAATAGGCGCCCATGCCGCCGGTATTGGGGCCGGTGTCGCCGTCGCCGACGCGCTTGTGGTCCTGCGCCGAGGCGAGCGCCAGCGCATGGGTGCCGTCGCAGAGCGCGAAGAAGCTCGCCTCCTCGCCGACCATCCATTCCTCGATCACCACCTCGGCCCCGGCCTGACCCAGCCCGCCCGCGAACATCATGTCGATGGCCGCGTTGGCCTGGTCGAGCGTCTCGGCCATCACCACGCCCTTGCCGGCGGCGAGCCCGTCGGCCTTGACCACGATCGGCGCGCCCTGCCTCGCGGCATAGGCCTTGGCGGTGTCGGCGCTGGTGAAGCGGCCGAAGGCGGCGGTCGGGATATTGAACTGGGCGCAGAGCTCCTTGGTGAAGCCCTTCGAGCCCTCGAGCTGGGCGGCCGCCTTCGAGGGGCCGAAGACCTTGATGCCGGCCGCCCGCAGATCGTCGGCGATGCCGGCGACCAGCGGCCCCTCGGGACCGACGACGACGAGACCGATCCCTTGCAAACGGCAGAAGGCGACGACGGCGGCATGGTCGGAGATGTCGACCGCGACGTTCTCGCCGCATTGCGCCGTGCCGGGGTTGCCGGGGGCGATGAACAGCTTCTCGCAGAGCGAGGAGGCCGATATCGCCCAGGCGAGCGCATGTTCGCGGCCGCCCGAACCGATCAGAAGAATCTTCATGGCATCCTCTCTGCTCCGTCACCGGCGCAATAGCGGCCCGGCGCCCCGGCGGCAACGCTTCTTCCGGCAGCCCCGTCCCGCTATGGTCCGGCCATGAACAGCGAATCGACCCCACCGGCCGGCAATGCGCCCGAATGGAGCGTCTCGGATCTCTCCGGCGCGCTGAAACGCACCATCGAGGACGCCTTCGGCTTCGTGCGCGTGCGCGGCGAGATTTCCGGTTATCGCGGCCCGGTCGCCTCGGGGCATGTCTATTTCTCGCTGAAGGACACCAACGCCAAGATCGACGCGGTGATCTGGAAGGGCGTCTTCGGCCGGCTGAAGACGCGGCCGCAGGAAGGGCTGGAGGTCATCGCCACCGGCAAGATCACCACCTTCGCCGGCAAGTCGAGCTACCAGATCGTCATCGATTCGCTGGAGCCGGCCGGCATCGGCGCGCTGATGGCGCTGCTCGAGGAGCGCCGCCGGAAGCTCGCGGCGGAAGGGCTCTTCGCCGAGGAGCGCAAGCGGCTCATCCCCTATCTGCCGCGCGTGATCGGCGTCGTCACCTCGCCGACCGGCGCGGTCATCCGCGACATCCTGCACCGGCTGGAGGATCGCTTCCCGCGCCATGTTCTGGTCTGGCCGGTGCGCGTGCAGGGCGAGACCAGTGCGGCGGAGGTCGCCAACGCGATCGCCGGCTTCAACGCGCTCCCCGCGGGCGGGCGCATCCCGCGGCCCGACGTCGTCATCGTCGCACGCGGCGGCGGCTCGCTGGAAGACCTGATGAGCTTCAACGAGGAGATCGTCGTGCGCGCCGCCGCGGCCTCGGCGATTCCGCTGGTCTCGGCCGTGGGCCACGAAACCGATACGACGCTGATCGATTTCGCCGCCGATCTGCGGGCGCCGACGCCGACGGGTGCGGCCGAAAAAGTCGTGCCGGTGCGTGCCGAGCTGATGGGCTTCGTCGCCGATCTCGCCCGTCGCCATGACGGCGCCATGCGCCGCCTCTCGGACCGTCGCCGCAGCGATCTGCGCGCTCTGGCCCGCGCTCTGCCGGGGCCGGAGGCGGTGCTCTCCGGGCCGCGCCAGCGGCTCGACCTCGCCTCGACGCGGCTCGCCCCGGCGCTGGCCCGCAACGCGCGCGCCCACGAGCAGGCGTTGCAGGGCCTCGCCCGGCGCCTGGAGGCCCGCTCGCCGCGCATCGCGCTCGCCCGGCTGCGCGCCCAGCTCGACGGCTTCGCCCGTGTGCTGTCGGCGGCGCGCGGCAATGCGATCGCGAGCGAGCGCACCCGCATCGCCCATGCCCGAGACCGACTGGCGACGCTGGAGATACGGGCGCGCAACGCCTTCAGCCAGAGCCTGATCCAGCGTCGCGAGCGGAGCACTCTGCTGGCCGACAGGGCGACACGCGCCTTCGGGCAGGGGCTGCACCGGCGCCGCGACCGCCTCGACTCGCTCTGGGCCCTGATCCGCTCGCTCGGCCCCGAGGCCGTGCTGGCGCGCGGCTATGCGCTGATCCGCGACGAGGGCGGTGCGCTGGTGCGCAGCGTCGCGCAGACGCAAGCCGGGCAAGGACTCACCGTCCAGGTCAGCGACGGCCGTTTCGAAGCGGTGGTGGCCGGGGCGGGAGGACCGGCGCCGAAGCCCCAGCCGCGCCCGGCGCGCAGGGAAGCGCAGCGACCGGAACCGCCGAAATCCGCTCAGGGCGATCTGTTCTAGCGCATCGGACCGAAAAGTGGAATCCACTTTTCGGAAGAATCCGATGCGCCAGCAATGAGATAGATCATCGTTACCGCGTCCGAAAGGACGCGCGATGATCTAGCGCCTGCCGGCCGCGCGCGGCTTCGCACCGTCATACGCGCCGAAGGCGATGGCGGCGAGCCGGACATCCTAAGGCGTCTTCAGAAATGCTTCGACGCGTCTCAGCGCATCCTCCCGCGCCGCCGGGTTGGTGCCGACCGTGACCTTGCCGGTGCCGCTGGCGGAATAGGCGATGTTCTCGCGCTCCTTCACCTCCAGCCGGGGATGGTCGAAATCGTGGACCGCCCCGGGATAGAGCACGAACTCGACCTTTTCGCCGCGCCCCTGCGCCGCCTTGGCGAGGTAGCTGCACGGGCCGGCGGGGGTCCAGTCGTCGGCTTCGCCCATCAGGATCAGGAGCGGCAGCCGCGCGGCGAAGCTCGGCGATTCCGACTGGGCCCGGCAGCTCGGATAGAAGGTGACGGCGCGCGTGAAGTCGGGCCGGCCATCGGCCGGGCGGCGATCCTTGCGGATGGCGGTGAGCACGCTCGAGCCGCCGCCGGACCAGCCGAGCAGGGCGATGCGGCCCGCCCGGATGTCGTCGCGCTGCTGCAGCCAGATCCGGGCGGCGGCGGCGTCGGCGACGCGCTCGCGCCCGGCCCGCACCGTCAGATCCTTCACGCCGCATTGCGAGCCGAGCCCGCGCGAGCCGTAGCTGTCGGGCATCAGCACCGCGAAGCCCGCGGCGGCCAGCCGCTCGCCCCAGTCGGCATGGCGCAGCGAAAGCTTGCCTTGCTCGCGCCACAGACCGCCGCAACCATGCAGGGCGACGACGGCCGGAAACGGCCCCGTCCCCGGCGGCCGGAAGAAGACGCCGTCGAGATGGCCGCCATCCATGGGAATGGAGACGCGCTCATACCCGCCGGCCAGCGCGGCCGACGCCCAGAGCAGCGCGAGACTCAACACGTACGCCGACAGGCGCCCGATACTGGACATTCCCAACCTGAAGATTATCTCAGACCGGCGAGTATCCCGGCTTTCCGTTTCGCGTTCAATGATTTAATGCGGTTTCGATGAATATCAGCGAGCGTCTTCCCAGCCCCGCTCCCGAGGCGGTCGTCGATTACGGCCACGGCGAGTTCCGCGTGATCAAGCCGGGCGGCTTCGTGCGCTGCGCGGTCACCGGCGCGCCGATCCGCCTCGACGATCTGCGCTACTGGTCGGTCGAGTGGCAGGAGGCCTATGCTTCGCCGGAGGCCGCCCTGCTAAGGCTGCGCCGCGCCGGCCGCGCCTGAAGCGCTTTCCAGCAGCGTCTCGATCCGCTTCGGATCGTCGAAGACGAGCCTGACCGGCACCACGACGAGCCGCTGCCGCTCGGATTCCGGCCAGAGCGAAGCGAGCTTGGTCATGTCCTTTTCGGTCGTGGCGACGATGATGTCGCCGGACCGCGCTTCCGCGACGAGGCCGGCGACATCGGCAGCCGTATAGGCGTGATGGTCGCCGAAGGCGCGTTCCCGGACCACATGGGCACCGAGCGCTGCGAGCGTCGCCCGGAATTTCTCCGGCCGGCCGATGCCGGACAGGGCGATGACCGGGAGTCCGCTCAGGGCGGCGGCGGCCTCTCCGCCGGGTTCCAGCCGGGCTGCGATCACCGCCTTGCCGCGGGCGCGGGCCACTTCGGCGACGCGCTCCCCTGCCGCTCCGGGCCCGATCACGACGATCGCGTCGGTCCGGTCGAGCTGTCCCGCCAGCGATGCCCGCAACGGCCCGGCCGGCAGGCACAGCCCGTTGCCGATGCCGCCGGCGCCATCCACGACCGCGAGCCGCAGGCGCTTGGCGAGCGCCGGATTCTGCAGCCCGTCATCCATCACGATCACGCTCGCGCCTTCGGCTTGGGCGAGCGCCGCCCCGGCGATCCGGTCGCGGGAGACGACGGTGCGGGCGTGGCGCGCCATCAGCACCGCCTCGTCGCCGACATCGGCGGCGTCGTGTCGCTTCGGATCGACCTCGACCGGGCCGGGCAGGCGCCCGCCATAGCCGCGCATCAGCACGAAGGGCGTCTCGCCGCGCGCGGCCAGCAGCGCGGCGAGCGCGATGGCGGTCGGCGTCTTGCCGGCGCCGCCGGCGATGAAATTGCCGACGCAGATCACCGGCACGCCCGCTTCCGCACCCGGCTTGCGCATGCGCCGCAGCGTGACGGCACCGTAGATCAGCCCGAGCGGGCAGAGGAGCCGGGCGAGCAGCCCCGGCCGGTCGCGCCACCAGAAGCGCGGTGCGCCGAGACGGGATGCGAAAAAGTGGGAGCCGGTTTTTCGCATGAATCCGACCCCTGCTTCATGCATCAGGGTGCGCTCTCGCGCTGACCCAGCGCGACGCGCATCAGCAGGGGCTCGATCGCGTGCAGCGTCCGGTTGATCGCGCCGCCGAGCTCGGCGGCGGTGTGTCCGGCCGCGCGGGCGGCCTGCCTTGCGCTGGCCGGGTCGCTCAGCCAGCGATGCACCGCGCCGGCCAGTGCCTGTGCATCCGCCACTTCGCGCGAGCCGCCGTCGCGGTCGAAGGCGGCGAAGATCTCGGCGTTGTTGTGGACATGGGGCCCGTGCAGCAGCGCGCAGCCGAGCTTGGCGGGTTCTATCGGGTTGTGGCCGCCGATGCCCTCGACCAGCGAACCGCCGAGGAAGGCGACCTGCGACAGCCGGTAGAGCAGGCCGAGCTCGTTCAGCGTGTCGGCGACGTAGAAATCGACGTCGCGCTCGGGATTCTCGCCATTGGCCCGCCGCGCGGCCGCGACGTCGTTGGCCTGCGCCAGCGCCTCGATCGCGGGGCCGCGCTGCGGATGGCGCGGGGCGACGATGGTGAGCAGCTTCGGCAGATAGGGCTTCAGCGCCAGATGGGCTGAGAGCACGAGCTCGTCCTCGCCCGGATGGGTGCTGGCCGCGATCCATACCGGGCGGCCGGTGGTCATGCCGTCGAGGATGGCGAGCGTGTCGGCGTCGGCCGGCGGGGCGGGCACGTCGAATTTGAGGTTGCCGGCGACGCTGACGCGCGGCGCGCCGAGCTGCGCCAGCCGCTCGGCATCGGCCTGCGACTGGGCGAGGCAGGCCTCGAAGCAGGAAAGCAGGAAGCGCGCGGCCTGGGGCCGCTTGTACCAGCGCGCGAAGGAGCGTTCCGACATCCGGCCGTTGACCATCACCACCGGCACGTTGCGGCGCTGCGCCTCGATCAGCAGGTTCGGCCAGATCTCGGATTCGCAGATCATGCAGAGCTCGGGCTGCCAGTGCGCGAGAAAGCGGCGCATGTAGCGCGGCACGTCGAGCGGAAGGTACTGGTGGATGGCGCCGGCCGGCAGCCGCGCCGCGAGCAGCCGCGCCGAGGTCACCGTGCCGGACGTCACCAGCACGGCCAGCCCGCGCTTCTGCAGCCTGGCGATCAGCGGCAGCAGGGTTACCGTCTCGCCGACGCTGGCGCCGTGCAGCCAGATGAGCGGGCGGTTCGGCCGCCTGACGCTGGCATAGCCGCGCCGCTCGGCCAGCCTGTCCGGGTCCTCCTTGCCGCGGCGGCGGCGCCACTGCAGCAGCCCGGCGGCGACGGGTTCGAGCAGGGCGGTGCCCAGCCGATAGCCTCGGATCAGGGCGCCCTTGCCGCTCATGCCGGCGTCCCGGCCGGCTGCCGGGCGGCTTGCAGCTCGCGCAGCCCGGCGCCGGGGTCGCGGCTGCCGACGAGCTCGTAGGCGCGGGCATGGACGGCGTCGAGGCTGGCCTGGACGGCGAGGCGCGCCGCTTCCTGCGTCTGCGGGTCGGCATCGCGCGCGACCGTGATCGGCTCGCCCACCACGATGGCGCAGCGCCCGAAGGGCAGTCCGATCGAGGCGCGGTCCCAACTGTTGAAGTCGATGCGCCGGCTCGTCACCACCGCGACGGCGCGGATCGGCCGGCCGGAGGCGCGCGCCAGCGAGACGATGCCCGGCCCGGCGATGCGGGCCTGCTTCGGGATATCGGCGGTCAGCACCATCGACTCGCCGGCGGCGAGCCGCTTCACCATGGCGAGGAAGGCGGCGGCGCCGCCCTTCTCGCGGATCTTTTTGCCGAGCGCGCCCGAGCCGCGGATCGCGCCGATGCCGAGCTCGCGCAGGGCGATGGCGTTGAAGCCGCCGTCGCCATGGCGGGAGACCAGCGAGGCGGCCGGCATCCAGTCCGGCCGCGCGAACGGGATCATGATGTGCTGGCCGTGCCACATCGCATAGATGAGCGGCAGCTCCGGCCTGACCTGATCATAGATGTCGGCGGGCTCGAACACGATCCGGTTCGTCCGCCGCACCAGGCGCAGATAGCCGGCCAGCAGCCGGCCGAGCGTTTCCTGTGCCATGCGGGTCTTGAGGATCGAGAAACCCATTTGCCTCTGATCTTGCTTGCGGCCTCGGTTCAGGCCCTGGACCGTCGCGCGCCTGCCGGGCGCGGTGACGGCGATCTGTTCCATGGTCGTCGCATCGGACGGCTCCGACAGGCGGATCCCGCTCTCCCGTCCGGCGCTACGCCGCCTCGGGGTCGAGCAGGCGGTGGAGATGGACGATGAAATAGCGCGTCTGGGCCTGGTCGACCGTCTGCTGGGCCTTGGCCTTCCAGGCCATATGGGCGCTGGCGTAGTTCGGGAAGATGCCGACGATGTCGAGCTTCGACAGGTCCTTGAAGGTGATGCCGTCGAGCGAGTCGAGTTCACCGCCGAAGACGAGGTGAAGAAGCTGCTTCTGATCCGGTTCCGCGCTCATCGTTCTCTCCAGCAGGATAGCCCCGCGCCCCCATAAGCCATCTCGCGCGCGGGCGCGAGCGGGAGCGGCTCTCCGCGTTGAAAAATTCAGCCCGGCTGCGCCTGGGGGTGCAGTTGCGCCAGAGCGTCGAGCAGAGGGGCGGCGAGGGCGCCGGCGCTCGCCACCAGCATGCCGTGCACCGGCGCCGGCCGGTTGTAGGCGACGGGCGTGCCGTCGCCGCCGCTCAGGCGTCCGCCGGCCTCGCGCAGCACGAGATCGGCGGCGGCAAGGTCCCAGTCGCGCGCATCGGGCGAGATCAGCCCGGCGTCGATGGTGCCGTCGGCGATGCGCGTCAGCCGCAGGGCCAGCGACGGGATCCTGCCGACGGGCTCGAAGGGCTGCACCCGGGCCAGCGCGTCGAGCATCGGCTTCGGCCCGGCGATCCGGGCGCCGGCGAGCTTCCCGAGCGCCGAACTGCGGATGGTCTCGCCGTTACGCCGCGCTCCGCCGCCGATGACGGCGGTATAGGTCGCGTCGCAGGCGGGGGCGTGGACGATTCCGAGGATCGGCGCGCTCTCGTCGAGCAGCGCCACGCAGACCGCCCAGTCCGGAGAGCCGCTCATATAGGCGCGCGTGCCGTCGATCGGATCGACCACCCAGACGAAGCGG
>Ga0180223_1000448_pt1 | contig 53960 bp, 45 predicted proteins | sample eDN5th30CKraftOP_FD_151337 | JGI IMG/M metagenome (GOLD analysis project Ga0180223, IMG submission 151337) | Enriched Organic Plus compost microbial communities from Emeryville, California, USA - eDNA 5th pass 30_C Kraft OP (version 2) (version 2) ... | reverse complement strand
TGCCGGCGGCCAGGGCCGGGGCGAGTTTCCAGGCGGCCATCAGCAGCGGGAAGTTCCACGGGATGATCTGCCCGACCACGCCCAGCGGCTCGTGGATGTGGTAGGCCACGGTGCTGTCGTTGATCTCCGCGGCCGAGCCTTCCTGGGCGCGGATGCAGCCGGCGAAGTAGCGGAAGTGGTCGGCGGCCAGCGGGATGTCGGCGTTGAGGGTTTCGCGCACCGGCTTGCCGTTGTCCCAGGTCTCGGTGACGGCGAGCACTTCCAGGTTCTGTTCGATGCGGTCGGCGATCTTCAGCAGGACCAGCGAGCGCTCCTGCACCGAGGTGCGGCCCCAGGCATCGGCCGCGGCATGGGCGGCGTCAAGGGCCTTGTCGATGTCGGCGGCGTCGGAGCGGGGGAACTCGGCGATGGGCTGGCCGTTCACCGGCGAGGTGTTGACGAAGTACTGGCCGTTGACCGGGGGTACGAACTCGCCACCGATGTAGTTGCCGTAGCGGGACTTGAAGGAAACGACAGCACCTTGGCTACCGGGTTGGGCGTAACGCATGGTGGATCTCCTGGCTCTTGTGCTTGTTGGGGAGGACGCGTTTGCGGTCTGACAAGCGTAGAGCAAGGGCCGGGCCATGCCAGCGCGAACCGCGTGGTTGCTGGGCCGGCGGTCGGCTGGCGGGCGCGCGCCGACGGGCGGTGTGGCAGCGCTGGCACAGGCTGGGGTGACAGTTTGTCCCGTATCCGGTACAGCGGCTGACCGCCAGGTCACGCGGGCATTGCATTGCGCGGCGCGCTGGACGATGCTGCGGGAACGGTCGCCCCGGGACTGCCTGCCGTCCCTTCCGTGGAGAACCATAACAATGAGTGCGAACGCCATGAGTCGCCACGCCCGCCAGGTCATGACGGTGGCCCGCGGGCAGCAACCGGCCAGCGGCCCCGCCGCCGATCCGTCGATCGCCCGTTCCTGGCTGCGCTGCCTGGAGGAATACCACCTCGACCCGGCGCAGACGCTGCCGCCCACGGTGCTGGAGCACCGGCGCATGCTGGAGCGCCGCGAAGGCCTGCAGCAGGTGCTGGAGATCGCCAGCGGCGAGATGACCAGCCTGCGCCAGCAGCTCGCCGGCGCCGGCCACGCAGTGCTGCTCACCGACGCCCGCGGGGTGATCCTCAACCGCGTCTGCGACGAGGCCGAGCGCGCCACCTTCGAACACGCCGGGCTATGGCTGGGCGCCGACTGGAGCGAGGCCCGCGAGGGCACCAACGGCATCGGCACCTGCCTCATCGAGCGCCAGGCGCTGACCATCCACCGCGACGAACACTTCCGCAGCCTGCACACCGGCCTGACCTGCTCGGCGAGCCCGGTGTTCGACCCCCACGGCGAACTGCTGGCGGTGCTCGACGTGTCCTCGGCGCGCCGCGACCTGTCGCGGCAGAGCCAGTTCCACACCATGGCCCTGGTCAACCTCTCGGCGAAGATGATCGAGAGCTGTTACTTCCTGCGCCGCTTCGAAGGCCAGTGGCTGCTGCGCTTCCACCTGCAGGCCGAGTACGTCGGGCTGTTCAGCGAGGGCCTGGTGGCCTTCGACGGCGCCGGGCGCATCCTCGCCGCCAACCAGGGCGCGCTGAACCTGCTCGACCGCCCGCGCGACGGCCTGCTCGGCCGCAGCGTGGAAGACTGCTTCGACATCCGCCTGGACGAGCTGCTCGGCCGCGCCAGCACCCAGGCCGGCCTCAGCTGGCCGCTGCGCAGCCATGCCGGGCGCCAGTTCCACGCCCAGCTGCGTGGTGAGCCGCGGCCGCTGGCGATTCCCGTATCACGGCCGGCGCCTGTCGCCCCGGGGCTGTGCCTGGGCGACGAACACCTGGCCGCGGACTTCCGCCGCGCCCTCAAGGTGTATGCCCACGACGTGCCGCTGCTGCTACACGGCGAAACCGGCTCGGGCAAGGAGGCCTTCGCCAAGGCCGTGCACCAGTCCGGCGAGCGCGCCGGCAAGGCCTTCGTCGCGCTGAACTGCGCGGCCATCCCGGAAAGCCTGATCGAGAGCGAGCTGTTCGGCTACCGCGGCGGCAGCTTCACCGGCGCGCGCAAGGAAGGCATGCGCGGCAAGCTGCTGCAGGCCGACGGCGGCACCCTGTTCCTCGACGAGATCGGCGACATGCCCCTGGCCCTGCAGACGCGCCTGCTGCGGGTGCTGGAAGAGCGCCAGGTGGTGCCGCTGGGCGATGGCGTGGCACAACCGGTGGACCTGCGCCTGATCAGCGCCACCCACCGCAACCTGGAGGAGCTGGTGGCCGCCGGCACCTTCCGCGAAGACCTCTACTACCGCCTCAACGGCCTGGTGCTGCAACTGCCGGCCCTGCGCGAGCGCGAGGACCGGCCGCAGCTGCTGGCGCAACTGCTCGCCGAGGAATCCCGGGGCCGGCCCATCGTGCTCGACGAGGACGTGCGCCAGGTCCTGCTCGGCCATCCCTGGCCGGGCAACGTGCGCCAGCTGCGCAACGTGCTGCGCACCCTGGTGGCGCTCAGCGAGGGCGGCCGCGTGCACCTGGCCGACCTGCCGGTGGACATCCGCCGCGCCGCGCAACCCAGGCCCGCGCCCGAAGCGGAGGCGCCCGCCGACTGCCTGCTCGACGCCGAGCGCGGCGCGCTGCTGGCGGTGCTGGAGGCGCAGCGCTGGCACATGAGCCGCACCGCGCAGCAGCTGGGCATCAGCCGCAACACCCTGTACCGCAAGCTGCGCCGCCACGGTTTGAGCCGCTCCGTACCGTAGGGCGTACAACCGTTCGCGGTTGTACGCCGTTTGACCCAGGCCCCAGGCGGCTCCGGGTTCGACCTTGGCGGTGGGGGCGGCTGTGTAGATGGATGGCTTCAGGTTCGACCTTGGCTTTGGGTGAAGATTGGGTGTATCGGCGGATAACCGCGAACGGTTATACGCCCTACGCCAGGCCCACCAATGGCTTGCGCGGAACCCCCGCCCAATGGCGCCGTCTGATGCATCCAGCCACCCCGCCGGCACCCGGCGCTGTGCTAATCTGCCGCCCATTCGAAGCGCCTTCCCAGGCTTGATTGCAGGAGTCTGCATGCATATCCACATCCTCGGCATCTGCGGCACCTTCATGGGCTCGCTGGCCGTGCTGGCCAAGGAACTGGGGCACCGTGTCACCGGTTCCGACGCCAACGTCTACCCGCCCATGAGCACCCAGCTGCAGGCCCAGGGCATCGAGCTGATGCAGGGCTACGAGCCCGCCCACCTGGAGCCGGCGCCGGACCTGGTGGTGATCGGCAACGCTCTGTCGCGCGGCAACCCGGCGGTGGAGTACGTGCTGAACAAGGGCCTGCCCTACGTTTCCGGCCCGCAGTGGCTGGCCGACCACGTGCTGCAGGGCCGCTGGGTGCTGGCCGCCGCCGGCACCCACGGCAAGACCACCACCAGCAGCATGCTGGCCTGGGTTCTGGAGCACGCCGGCATGAGCCCGGGCTTCCTGATCGGCGGCGTGCCGCAGAACTTCGGCGTCTCCGCGCGCCTGGGCGGCACGCCGTTCTTCGTGGTGGAGGCCGACGAGTACGACAGCGCCTTCTTCGACAAGCGCTCGAAGTTCGTCCACTACCGCCCGCGCACCGCCATCCTGAACAACCTGGAATTCGATCACGCGGACATCTTCCCGGACCTGGCGGCCATCGAGCGGCAGTTCCACCACCTGGTGCGGACCATCCCCGGGGAAGGCCTGATCATCCATCCTGAAAACGAAAGCGCGCTCAAGCGCGTGATCGGCATGGGCTGCTGGACGCCGGTGCAGACCACCGGCGAGGGCGGCCAGTGGCAGGCGCGCCTGCTCAGCGCCGACGGCTCGCGCTTCGAGGTGCTGTTCGACGGCGCCGCCCAGGGCACGGTGGAATGGGAACTGACCGGCCAGCACAACGTCGCCAACGCCCTGGCCTGCCTGGCCGCGGCGCGCCACGTCGGCGTGGTGCCGGAGCTGGGCTGCGCCGCGCTGTCGGCGTTCAAGAGCGTCAAGCGGCGCATGGAGAAGGTCGCCGAAGTGAAGGGCGTGACCCTCTACGACGACTTCGCCCACCATCCGACCGCCATTGCCACCACCCTCGACGGCCTGCGCAAGCGCGTCGGCGACGCCCCGGTGATCGCCGTGGTCGAGCCGCGTTCCAACTCCATGAAGCTCGGTGCCCACCGCGACGGCCTGGCGGACAGCGTCACCCAGGCCGACCGGGTGTTCTGGTACGCGCCGCCGAACCTGGGCTGGGACCTGGCCGCCACCGTGGCCGGCTCGACCGTGCCGACCCAGGTGTGCGACTCCCTGGAAGCCATCATCGAGGGCGTGAAGGCCGTGGCCACGCCGGGCACCCAGGTGGTGATCATGAGCAACGGCGGCTTCGGCGGCCTGCACGGCAAGCTGGCCAAGGCCCTGGAGGACTGAGATGGCGGGAGCCGAACGCGTCACCCTGGCGATGACCGGCGCCTCCGGCGCGCAGTACGGCCTGCGCCTGCTCGACTGCCTGGTGCAGGAAGACCGCGAGGTGCACTTCCTGATCTCCAAGGCCGCGCAACTGGTGGTGGCCACCGAGACCGACGTGACCCTGCCGGGCAAGCCCCAGGCGATGCAGGCCTTCCTCAGCGAGTACACCGGCGCCGCGCCGGGGCAGATTCGCGTCTACGGCAAGGAAGACTGGATGGCCCCGGTGGCCTCCGGCTCCGGCGCGCCCGGCGCCATGGTGGTGGTGCCCTGTTCCACCGGCACGCTGTCGGCGATCGCCAGCGGCGCCTGCAACAACCTGATCGAGCGCGCCGCCGACGTCGCCCTGAAGGAGCGCCGCCAGCTGATCCTGGTGCCGCGCGAGGCGCCGCTCTCCAGCATCCACCTGGAGAACATGCTCAAGCTGTCCAACCTGGGCGCGGTGATCCTGCCGGCGGCGCCGGGTTTCTACCATCAGCCGCAGACCATCGACGACCTGATCGACTTCGTGGTCGCGCGCATCCTCAACCAACTGGGCATCCCCCAGGACATGCTGCCGCGCTGGGGCGAACACCACCTTGTCAGTGACGAATAAGCTCCTAGCCGCCCTGATGTTGCTGCAGCTGGGCGGCTGCGCCACCGTGAAGACCCTCAACGCCAACAAGCCCGGCGCCCCGCTGATCTACGCCGGCACGCGGCTGGACTGGTATTCCATCAACGGCGGTTGTTGCCCGCAGGTTCATTACGGCACCGAGGCGCCGAAGTATCCGCGGCTGGACCTGCCGGGTAGCGCGTTGCTGGACACCGTGCTGCTGCCGCTGTCGATTGCCGCGGAGCTGGGCATCGGCCTGCAGGTGTGGGGCGGGAATTGACGCCGCGGGCCTTGCCCGCGAATCGCGCGCAGGGCGCGCTCCTACAGGTGGGCGTCGCGTAGGAGCGGATCCTATCCGCGAACCGCGCCGGAGCCCCCGGCTATCGCGGACAAGGTCCGCTCCTACAGGGGAATGCCATACCTCATGCCGAACTGTAGGAGCGGGCCCTGCCCGCGAAATCGCGCGCAGGGCGCGTTCCTGCAGGTGGGCGTTGCGTAGGAGCGGATCCTATCCGCGAACCGCGCCGGAACCCCCGGCTATCGCGGAAAAGGTCCGCTCCTACAGGGGAATGCCATGCCTCATGCCGAACTGTAGGAGCGGGCCCTGCCCGCGAATCGCGCGCAGGTTGCGCTCCTGCAGGTGGGCGTCGCGTAGGAGCGGATCTTATCCGCGAACTGCGCCGGAACCCCCGGCTATCGCGGACAAGGTCCGCTCCTACAGGGGAAATGCCATGCCTCATGCCGAACTGTAGGAGCGGGCCCTGCCCGCGAAATCGCGCGCAGGGCGCGCTCCTACAGGTGGGTGTCGCGTAGGAGCGGATCTCATCCGCGAACCGCGCCGGAACCTCCGGCTATCGCGGACAAGGTCCGCTCCTACAGGGGAATGCCATGCCTCATGCCGAACTGTAGGAGCGGGCCCTGCCCGCGAAATCGCGCGCAGGGCGCGCTCCTACAGGTGGGCGTCGCGTAGGAGCGGATCTCATCCGCGAATCGCGCCGGAACCTCCGGCTATCGCGGACAAGGTCCGCTCCTACAGGGGAATGCCATGCCTCATGCCGAACTGTAGGAGTGGGCCCTGCCCGCGAAATCGCGCGCAGGGCGCAACAGGAAACACCGTCGTAGGATGGTGTTGAGCGAAGCGATACCCATCGCCACGGCCGCATGGGTTTCGCCAAGGCTCAACCCATCCTACGAAGAGCGCCTCGGCGCTGTCGGGACTATTTCCCCAGCCTGCGCAACTCGTCCGACTCCACGAACCGCACACCCTTGCCCGTCTCCAGGGCCAGGCGCCAGAGGGCGCGGGCCAGGGCGCAGGCTTCGATGCCGTGCAGCTTGCCGGGGAGGATGCGGGCGAAGGGCGCGGCGAGCAGTTCGGCCAGGCGGATTTCCTCGCGCTGGCCCAGCAGCAGGGACGGGCGGGCGATGGTCAGTTGCGCCCAGCCCTGTTTCTGCAGGGCCTCTTCCAGCTCGCCCTTGACGCGGTTGTAGAACAGCGAGGACTTGCTGTCCGCGCCCAGCGCGCTGACCACCACGTAGTGCCGCGCGCCGAGCTTGAGCGCGTGCTCGCCCAGGGCCAGCGGCAGGTCGTAGTCCACCGCCTTGAAGGCCGCCTCCGAGCCGGCCTCCTTGAGCGTGGTGCCCAGGCAGCAGAACACCGTGTCCACCGGCCCGGCCAGGTTGGGGATGAGTTCGGCCAGCGGGCCGATGGGGTTCTCCAGGCGCGGGTGGGCGGCCAGTGGCCGGCGAGTAGGCGCCAGCACGCGCTTGACCGTCGGCTCGCTGAGCATGCGGTCGAGCAGGTGTTCGCCGGTGAGGCCGGTGGCGCCGGCGAGAATGACATGCGTCGGTGTTGAATACATCCTGGTTTCTCCGCTGACACAGTTACAAGCGTAGTTGCCGGGCTATCGTTTTTCCTGCACGTGCCCCGCATCGGCGCTCAGGGCCCGGCTGGCCTGGCCCGCACGCAAGGTGTTCCAGCGCTGCAGCACGGCCGCTGGTGCCCACAGCTGCGGTTCGGAAGCGTCGAAGCCGTCCGCCGTCTCGCGCCGGGCGACCTCGCTGCTGGCCAGCTGGAAGGCCTGCTGCAGGTCGTCGGTGGCGTTCAGGGCGTTGGCGAACAGGGCCTGGCCGAAGTAGGTGAAGTCGGCTTCCTCGGAACAGCCGAAGGACACCCGGTCGCTGCGTGCCGCGGTCATGATCAGAGTCCTGTCGTCCTTCAGAGGTTCGATGAAGCCGCCGCTGTAGCAGGCCGAGATCACCAGCACCTTGTAGCGCTCCTTCAGCGGCGCGAGGAGTTCGGCCAGGTCGGCGGCGGGCAGGTTGTCCAGGCGGATGCCGGGCATGTCGAGGATCAACTGGTGGTCGTGGCTGCCGTGGCTGGTCAGGTAGATGAACACCAGGTCCTCCGGGCCGCTGCTGCGCGCCAGGGCGCGGATCGCCCGCGCCAGGCTCTCGCGGGTGGCCATGGGGCGGTCGTCGGCATGGTTGCGGTTGTTCACCAGGGTGACCACGCCGCGCGCGCCGAAGCGCTGGCCGAGCAGGCGGGCGACGTAGTCGGCCTCGCGCAGGAACACGCTCTGCTTGCCGTCGCCGCCCACGCTCAGGGCGTACAGCTCCACCTGCGGCGTGGAAGGCGGCAGCGCGGCCAGGGCGCGGTCGAGCAGGCGGCCCTGTTCCAGCAGGCCGACTTCCACCGGGTTGGGCAGGCGCCGGCCCTGTTCGTCGCGGCGCAGCAGGCCGTTGCTCCAGGTGCCGGCCTGCAGGCGCCCGTCGGCGCCGCGCAGGCTGCCCTTGCCGGCGAACTTGCCATCGGCGAACCGGCCACGGTAGACCTGGCCGTCGGCCTGGGTCAGCACGCCTTCGCCGGCGAAGCGCCAGACCTTGAAACCGCCTTCGTAGCGGCTGCCGTCGCGGCCCTCGTACTTGCCCTGGCCGTTCAGCGCGCCCTGGCTGAACTGGCCGCTCCAGACGTCGCCGTCGGCGTTGACGAAGCGCCCCTGGCCGCTGAATTCGGTGTTCTCGAAGCCGCCCTCGTAGCGGTCGCCGTCGGCATCGCTGAAGCTGCCCTTGCCGCGCAGCTGGCCGTTCTCGAAGGTGCCGGTGTATTCGTTGCCCTGGCCGTCGTCCAGTTGGCCCTGACCGTGGTAGAGGCCGGCGCGGAAGCCGCCCTGGTAGTGGCTGCCGTCGGCGCCGTGCCATTCGCCCGGGCCGTCGAACAGGCCCTTGGCGAAGCGGCCCCGGTACCAGGCGCCGTTGCCGTGCTCCAGGCGCCCCTCGCCGTGCAGACGGCCATCGACGAGGGCGCCGTGGTAGCGCGCGCCGTCGGGCAGCACCAGGTCGGCCGAGGGCTGGGCGGGGCCCTGGTCGCAGGCCGCCAGGGCCAGGATCAGGGCGAGGAGGGGAAGGTGCAGGCGCATGCGGCAGGTCGATCACGGCGGTTTTGCACCAGTGTGACGCAAAAAAGCCCGCGGGCGCGGGCTTTTTTGCAGGGGGCCGGGCGCCGGCGTCAGACGAAGGCCAGGCTCAGCGATTCGGCGATGTAGGCCGGCTTGGGCAGGCCTTCGATCTCCAGGGTGCAGCGCGCCTTGATCAGCCACTGGCCGGGGTTCTTCTCGCTGACGTCGAGGATGGTCACCTGCAGGCGCACCCGCGAATCCACCGGCACCGGCTGGATGAAGCGCACGCTGTCGAGGCCGTAGTTGACCACCATCTTCGGGTTCTCCGGGAGCACCAGCAGGCCCTCGCAGAGCTTGGGAATCAGCGACAGGGAGAGGAAGCCGTGGGCGATGGTGCCGCCGAACGGGGTCTTCTTCGCCTTCTCCGGGTCCACGTGGATGAACTGGTGGTCCTCGGTGCACTCGGCGAACTGGTTGATGCGGTTCTGGTCGATGGTGAGCCATTCGGAATGGCCCAGGTCCTTGCCAATGTAGTCCTTGAGGGTGCTGACGGGAACGAACGGCATGTTTTCCTCCGCGAATGCGTTTTGTTGTTTTTTGCGTGCGATGCAGCATGGCACAGGTCGATGACGGCTGCGCACCTATGCTTGAAGCGAATGCCATGCCATAGGCCGGGCGTACTTGGGCATAATGTCGGGCTTTTTCACAGGAGGTTGCCATGCTGCTCCGCGGCCTGACCTGGCTGGTGCTGTTCCAACTGCTGGGCACCGGCCTGAATGTTCTCATCCTGCCGATGATCCCCGGCCCCATCATTGGGCTGGTGCTGTTGCTGGCGTTCCTGCTGGCGCGCGGGGAAGTGGGCGAGCCGATCACGCTCGCGGCCTCCTCGTTGCTGCGCTACCTGCCGCTGCTGCTGGTGCCGCCGGCGGTGGGGGTGATGGTCTACGGCCGTCAGCTGCTGGCGGACTTCTGGCCGCTGGCCGGGGCCCTGGCGCTGTCGCTGCTGGGCTCCTTCCTGTTCGCCGGCTGGCTGATGCAGAAGCTGATCGACCGCCAGCGCGGCCGCAAGGAGGCCCGCGATGCTTGACTGGCACGGCGCCTGGCAGGCGGTCACCCATCACCCGCTGTTCTGCATCGGCATCACCCTGGCGACCTACCAGCTGGCCCTGGCGGCGTACGAGCGCACGCGCTGGGTGTTCCTGCAGCCGGTGCTGGTGTCCATGGCCATGGTGATCCTGGTGCTGCTGGGCACCGGTATCGATTACCAGGCCTACAGCGCCGGGGTCAGCGTGCTGACCGTGCTGCTCGGCCCGGCCACCGTGGCTCTGGCGGTGCCGCTGTTCCTCAACCTCAAGCGCATCCGCCAGCTGTTCTGGCCGACCCTGGTCACCCTGCTGGTGGCCGGCGTGCTGGCCACCGTGGCCGGCATCGGCCTGGGTTGGCTGTTCGGCCTGCGCGGCGAGCTGCTGATGAGCCTGGCGCCGAAGTCGGTGACCTCGCCCATCGCCATGCTGGTGGCCAGCCAGATCGGCGGCGTGGCGGCGCTGGCGGCGGTGTTCGTGCTGATCACTGGGGTGCTCGGCGCCATCCTCGGCCCGGAGCTGCTGCGCCGCATCGGCGTGCGCCACCCGGCCGCCCAGGGCATGGCGCTGGGCATGACCGCCCACGCCGTGGGCACCTCCCGAGCCCTGCAGGAGGGCGAGGAATGCGGCGCCTTCGCCGCCCTGGCGATGAGCCTGATGGGCGTGGCCACCGCAGTGCTGCTACCGTTGGCGGTAGCGTTGATCGCCTGAAGCAGGAAGATTCACATGAAGTTGCCGCTCTTCCCCCTCAACACCGTGCTGTTCCCCGGTTGCCGCCTGGACCTGCAGATCTTCGAGGCGCGCTACCTGGACATGATCGGCCGCTGCATGAAGCAGGGCGGCGGCTTCGGCGTGGTGTCCATCGTCGAAGGCCGCGAAGTGGGCGAGGCGCCGCAGGCGTTCAGCCAGGTTGGCTGCGAGGCGCTGATCCGCGACTGGCAGCAGTTGCCCAACGGGCTGCTGGGCATCCGCGTCGAGGGCGGCCGGCGTTTCCGCGTGCTGGATACGCAGGTGCAGCCGGACCAACTGCTGGAAGCCGACGTGGCCTGGCTGGAGGAACAGCCCGACCAGCCGCTGACCGAGGAACACGACGACCTGGCCGCGCTGCTCGGCGCGCTGTCGCTGCACCCGATGGTCGCTACCCTGGAGATGGGCGGCGAAGTCCACGGCCAGCAGGAGCTGGCCTGCCAACTGGCCTACCTGCTGCCCTTCGAGCCGGAGCAGAAGCAGGTGCTGCTGGAGATGGATGACCCCACGGTGCGCCTGGCGCGCATCCAGGTGCTGCTGGAGCAGTTGCAGGGGGATCTGTTGGCCTGAGCGTTGTGGCCGCCCTGTAGGAGCGGATCTCATCCGCGAATCGCGCCGTTGGTTCCGGCTATCGCGGACAAGGTCCGCTCCTACGGGGAGAGAATGCCATGCCTCACGGCAACCTGTAGGAGCGGGCCCTGCCCGCGATTCGCGCGCAGGGCGCGCTCCTACAAGGGAATGGCGTAGCGCAGCGATACCCATCGCCATGACCGCATGGGTTTCGCCAGGGCTCAACCCATCCTGCAAAAGCGCTTCAGATCACCAGCAAATCCATGAAGCGGTGCACCGGCGTGGCTTCCAGCTGCGCGGGGTCGTCGCACAGCGCGGTTATCTGCGCGCAGCGCTGGGGGGCGAAGCGGGTGGCCAGGGCGTTGCGGAACTTCGCCTCCAGCAGCGGGATGCCCTCGGCACGCCGGCGGCGGTGGCCCACCGGGTATTCCACCTCGATCTTCGGCGTGCTGCTGCCGTCGCTGAAGAACACCTGCACGGCGTTGGCGATGCTGCGCTTGTCCGGCTCCAGGTATTCGCGGCTGTAGCGCGGGTCCTCCACCACTTCCATCTTGTCGCGCAGGCGGTCGATCAGCGGGTGCGCGGCGTGGAAGGCATCCTCGTAGTGCTCGGCCTCCAGGGTGCCGTAGATCAGCGGCACGGCGACCATGTACTGGATGCAGTGGTCGCGGTCGGCGGCGTTGGCCAGGGGGCCGGTCTTGGAGATGATGCGGATCGCCGATTCCTGGGTGTCGATGACGATGCGGGTGATCTCGCTGATGCGGTTGCGCACCAGCGGGTGCAGCTGCACCGCGGCTTCCACGGCGGTCTGCGCGTGGAACTCGGCGGGGAAGCTGATCTTGAACAGCACGTTCTCCATCACGTAGCTGGCGAAGGGCTGCGGCAGGCGGAAGCGGCGCTGGTCGTCGGGCTTGAGCGCCAGGTCCTTGTTGGTGTGGCTGAACAGCACGTCGTAGAAGCCCCATTGCGGCGCGCTCAGCACGCCGGGGATGCCCATCTCGCCGCGCCGGGCGATGTCCGCCAGGCGCAGGCCGCGGCTGCTGGCGTCGCCGGCGGCCCAGGACTTGCGCGAGCCGGCGTTGGGCGCGTGGCGGTAGGTGCGCAGCGCCTGGCCGTCGACGCAGGCGTGGGAGAGGGCGGAGAGCAGCTGCTCGCGGTCGGCGCCGAGCAGCCGTGCGCTCACGGCCGTGGAGGCGAGCTTGACCAGGAATACGTGGTCCAGGCCGACGCGGTTGAAGGCGTTCTCCAGGGCGAACACGCCCTGGATCTCGTGGGCCAGGACCATGGATTCCAGCACGTCGCCCATGCTCAGCGGCGGCTCGCCGTTGGCCTGGGCGCGTTGCGCCAGGTGGTCGGCGAGGCCGAGGATGGCGCCGAGGTTATCCGACGGGTGGCCCCATTCGGCGGCCAGCCAGGTGTCGTTGTAGTCCAGCCAGCGCACCAGCGCGCCAATGTCCCAGGCGGCCTTGACCGGATCGAGGCAGAAACGCGTGCCCGGCACCCGCGAGCCGTGGGGCACCACGGTGCCTTCCACCTGCGGGCCGAGTAGCTTGGTGCATTCGGGGAAGCGCAGGGCCAGCAGGGCGCAGGCCAGGCTGTCCATCAGGCACAGCCGCGCGGTGTCGCGGGCCTCGGGGGAGTCGACGCGGTAGGTCAGGACGTAGTCGGCGATCTGCTGCAGGACGCCGTCGTAGTCGGGGCGGGTGTTCGGATCGGCGTTGGTGCTCATGGCGTGCTCCTGCGCGGTAATCCGGGAGAGTCTAGACGCTGGGGGCGCAAAGCTTTCGCGAACGATGGCGATGGGTATCGCTTCGCTCGACCCATCCTACGGCGAGCAGCTGCCGAGGTGCTCGCCTGCAACGTAGGAGCGACTGTCTTGCGCCGAGGTGCTCTTCGTAGGATGGGTTGAGCTTGCGAAACCCATGCGGTTGCGCTGACGGGTATCGCTTCGCTCAACGCCATCCTACGAAAAGCCGTGCTTCCTGGAACCGTAGGATTCATCCGCGATTGCGCCGGCCTGGGCCATCGCGGACGGAGTCCGCTCCTACGCGGCGGCGCTCAGAAGGCGTCGCCCGGCACCCGTACCCAGCCTTCCATGAGGATGCGCGCGCTGCGGCTCATGATGGCCTTGGTCACGGTCCATTCGCCGTCCACCTGCCTGGCCTCGGCGCCCACGCGCAGGGTGCCGGAGGGGTGGCCGAAGCGCACGGCGGTGCGCTCGCCGCCACCGGCCGCGAGGTTGACCAGGGTGCCCGGCACGGCCGCGGCGGTGCCGATGGCCACGGCGGCGGTGCCCATCATGGCGTGGTGCAGCTTGCCCATGGACAGCGCGCGCACCAGCAGGTCGACGTCGCCGGCCTGCACCTGCTTGCCGCTGGAGGTGCGGTAGTCCTTGGGCGGCGAGACGAAGGCGATCTTCGGCGTGTGCTGGCGGGTGGCCGCTTCTTCGGGAGTCTTGATCAGGCCCATGCGCAGGGCGCCGGCGATGCGGATCTGCTCGAAGCGCGCCAGTTGCTCGGGATCGGAGTTGATGTCTTCGCGCAGTTCGGTGCCCTTGTAGCCGATGTCCTCGGCGTTGACGAACACCGTGGGGATGCCGGCGCTGATCATGGTCGCCTTGAAGGTGCCGACGCCGGGCACTTCCAGGTCGTCCACCAGGTTGCCGGTGGGGAACATCGAGCCGCCTTCCTCGCCGTCGTCGGACGGCTCGAGGAACTCCAGCACGATCTCGGCGGCGGGGAAGGTCACCCCGTCCAGTTCGAAGTCGCCGGTTTCCTGGACCTGGCCGTTGGTCACCGGCACGTGGGCGATGATGGTCTTGTTGATGTTGGCCTGCCAGATGCGCACCACGCAGGTGCCGTTGTCCGGGATGCGCTCGGGGTCGACCAGGCCGGCGTGGATGGCGAAGGCGCCGGCGGCGGTGGAGAGGTTGCCGCAGTTGCCGCTCCAGTCGACGAAGGCCTTGTCGATGGAAATCTGCCCGTAGAGGTAGTCGACGTCGTGGCCGGGCTGGCTGCTTTTCGACAGGATCACGCACTTGCTGGTGCTGGAGGTGGCGCCGCCCATGCCGTCGATGTGCGCCGAGTAGGGGTCGGGGCTGCCGATCACGCGCATGAACAGCTTGTCGCGCGCCGCGCCCGGCACCTGGCAGCGCTCGGGCAGGTCCTGCAGGCGGAAGAACACGCCCTTGCTGGTGCCGCCGCGGATGTAGGTGGCAGGAATCTTGATCTGGGGTTGCTGAGCCATGATTTCGTCCTGGCTGAGGGGATGAAAAACCGAAAAAGGCGCTGGAGGCTGAACGAGGGAGCGGCTTCTCGTTCAGCTTTCAGCCTCCAGCCTCCAGCGCTTTTCTCGAACCTGCGGTCTTAGGCCGCTGCCCCCTCGAGGAAGTCCTTGGCGAAGCGCTGCAGCACGCCGCCGGCCTTGTACACGCTGACGTCGGCGGCGGTGTCGAGGCGGCAGGTCACCGGGACGCGAACCACTTCACCGTTGCGGCGGTTGACCACCAGGGTCAGGTCGCAGCGCGGCGACAGTTCGCCTTCGATGTCGTAGGTCTCGGTGCCGTCCAGGCCCAGGGTCAGGCGCGTGGTGCCCGGCTTGAACTCCACCGGCAGCACGCCCATGCCCACCAGGTTGGTGCGGTGGATGCGCTCGAAGCCTTCGGCCACGATCACCTCGACGCCGGCCAGGCGCACGCCCTTGGCCGCCCAGTCGCGGGACGAGCCCTGGCCGTAGTCGGCGCCGGCGACGATGATCAGGTTCTGCTTGCGGTTCATGTAGGTCTCGATGGCTTCCCACATGCGCATCACCTTGCCTTCCGGCTCCACGCGGGCCAGCGAACCCTTCTTCACCTGGCCGTCGACCACGGCCATCTCGTTGACCAGCTGCGGGTTGGCGAAGGTGGCGCGCTGCGCGGTGAGGTGGTCGCCGCGGTGGGTGGCGTAGGAGTTGAAGTCCTCCTCCGGCAGGCCCATTTTCGCCAGGTATTCGCCGGCAGCGGAGCTGGCGAGAATGGCGTTGGACGGCGACAGGTGGTCGGTGGTGATGTTGTCCGGCAGGATCGCCAGCGGGCGCATGCCCTTGAGGGTGCGCTCGCCGGCCAGCGCGCCTTCCCAGTAGGGCGGGCGGCGGATGTAGGTGGACTGCGGGCGCCAGTCGTACAGCGGGCTGTCGGCTTCCTTCACGCTGCCCAGGTCGAACATCGGGATGTACACCTGGCGGAACTGCTCCGGCTTCACGCTGGCCGCGACAATGGCGTCGATCTCTTCATCGGACGGCCACAGGTCTTTCAGGGTGATCGGGTTGCCGTTGGCGTCGGTGCCCAGCGGGTCCTGCTCGATGTCGAAGCGCACGGTGCCGGCGATGGCGTAGGCCACCACCAGCGGCGGCGAGGCGAGGAAGGCCTGCTTGGCGTAGGGGTGGATGCGCCCGTCGAAGTTGCGGTTGCCCGAGAGCACGGCGGTGGCGTACAGGTCGCGGTCGATGATCTCCTGCTGGATCTTCGGCTCCAGCGCCCCGGACATGCCGTTGCAGGTGGTGCAGGCGTAGGCGACGATGCCGAAGCCGAGCTTCTCCAGCTCGGTCAGCAGGCCGGCTTCTTCCAGATACAGCCTGGCGACTTTCGAGCCCGGCGCGAAGGAGGTCTTCACCCAGGGCTTGCGCACCAGGCCCAGCGCGTTGGCCTTCTTCGCCAGCAGGCCGGCGGCCACCACGTTGCGCGGGTTGGAGGTGTTGGTGCAGCTGGTGATGGCGGCGATGATCACCGCGCCATCAGGCATCAGGCCGTGGGCTTCTTCGTCGCGGCCGGACTCCAGCTTGGCCTCGTCGGCGATGCCGCGCTCGGCCAGCGCCGAGGTCGGCAGGCGGCGGTGCGGGTTGGACGGGCCGGCCATGTTGCGCACCACGCTGCCCAGGTCGAAGCTGAGCACGCGCTCGTACTCGGCGCTCTTCAGGGCGTCGCCCCACAGGCCGAGGGTCTTCGCGTAGTTCTCCACCAGCGCCACCTGCTCGGGCTCGCGGCCGGTGAGCTTGAGGTAGTCGATGGTCTGCTGGTCGATGTAGAACATCGAGGCGGTGGCGCCGTATTCCGGACACATGTTGGAGATGGTCGCGCGGTCGCCGACGGAGAGGCTGTCGGCGCCTTCGCCGAAGAACTCCACGTAGGCGCCCACCACGCGCTCCTTGCGCAGGAACTCGGTCAGCGCCAGGACGATGTCGGTGGCGGTGATGCCGGGCTGGCGCTTGCCGGTTAGCTCGACGCCGACGATGTCGGGCAGGCGCATCATCGACGGGTGGCCGAGCATCACGGTCTCGGCTTCCAGGCCGCCGACGCCGATGGCGATCACGCCCAGGGCGTCCACGTGCGGGGTGTGCGAGTCGGTGCCCACGCAGGTGTCGGGGAAGGCCACGCCGCCGCGCGCCTGGATCACCGGGCTCATTTTCTCCAGGTTGATCTGGTGCATGATGCCGTTGCCGGCGGGGATCACGTCGACGTTCTTGAACGCGGTCTTGGTCCACTCGATGAAGTGGAAGCGGTCCTCGTTGCGGCGGTCCTCGATGGCGCGGTTCTTCTCGAAGGCCTCGGGGTCGAAGCCCGGGGCTTCCACGGCCAGGGAGTGGTCGACGATCAGCTGCGTCGGCACCACCGGGTTGACCTTGGACGGGTCGCCGCCCTGGTCGGCGATGGCGTCGCGCAGGCCGGCCAGGTCGACCAGCGCGGTCTGCCCGAGGATGTCGTGGCAGACCACGCGCGCCGGGTACCAGGGGAAGTCGAGGTCGCGCTTGCGGTAGATCAGCTGCTCCAGGGCCGCGGTGAGCTGCTCCGGCTCGCAGCGGCGTACCAACTGCTCGGCCAGCACGCGCGAGGTGTACGGGAGTTTGTCCCAGGCACCAGCCTGGATCTCTTCGACGGCCGCACGGGCGTCGAAGTAGTCCAGCTGTGTGCCGGGCAGGCTTTTACGGTATTGGCTGTTCATGATGTTATTCATCGTTATTCAGGGGCGGTCCTTGAGCGGCACGAACTTCAGGTCTTCGGGACCTACGTAGTTGGCGCTCGGGCGGATGATCTTGCCGTCGATGCGCTGCTCGATGACGTGGGCGGACCAGCCGGCGGTGCGGGCGATCACGAACAGCGGGGTGAACATGGCGGTGGGCACGCCCATCATGTGGTAGCTCACGGCGCTGAACCAGTCGAGGTTGGGGAACATCTTCTTGATTTCCCACATCACGCTTTCCAGGCGCTCGGCGATGTCGTACATCTTGCTGTTGCCCTGCTCTTCGGAGAGCTGGCGGGCGACTTCCTTGATCACCTTGTTGCGCGGATCGGACACGGTGTAGACCGGGTGGCCGAAACCGATCACCACTTCCTTCTTCTCGACGCGGGCGCGGATGTCGGCTTCGGCTTCATCCGGGTTGTCGTAGCGCTTCTGGATCTCGAAGGCCACTTCGTTGGCGCCGCCGTGTTTCGGGCCGCGCAGCGCGCCGATGGCGCCGGCGATGCAGGAGTACATGTCCGAGCCGGTGCCGGCGATGACGCGGGAGGTGAAGGTGGAGGCGTTGAACTCGTGCTCGGCGTACAGGTTCAGCGAGGTGTGCATGGCGCGCACCCAGGACTCGCGCGGCTTCTCGCCGTGCAGCAGGTGCAGGAAGTGGCCGCCGATGGAATCGTCGTCGGTTTCCACGTCGATGCGCTTGCCGTTGTGGCTGAAGTGGTACCAGTACAGCAGCGCCGAGCCCAGGGAAGCCATCAGCTTGTCGGCGATGTCGCGGGCGCCGGGGTGGTTGTGGTCGTCCTTCTCGGGCTGTAGGCAGCCGAGCACGGAAACCGCGGTGCGCATCACGTCCATCGGGTGGGCCGACGGCGGCAGGGTTTCCAGGGCGGCCTTGACGCCCGCCGGCAGGCCGCGCAGGGCCTTCAGCTTGGCCTTGTAGGCGGCCAGTTCGGCGACGTTGGGCAGCTTGCCGTGGACCAGCAGGTGGGCGATTTCCTCGAATTCGCAGCGGTTGGCGAAGTCGAGCACGTCATAGCCGCGGTAGTGCAGGTCGTTGCCGGTGCGGCCGACGGTGCACAGGGCGGTGTTGCCGGCGGCGGTGCCGGAGAGGGCCACGGATTTCTTCGGCTTGAAGGCAGTGGTGGTTTCAGTCGTGCTCATCGGTGTTTCCTCATCTTGGACTTTTAAGAGCCGATAAGAGCGCTGGAGGCTGGAGGCTGAACGAAGAGCGAGTCGTCCAGCCTCCAGCGCTTTTTTCGGCCTTTATCGGCTTTTATTTTTTGCTGGCGAAGAGCGCGTCGAGCTTCTGCTCGAAGGCGTGGTAGCCGATGCGGTCGTACAGCTCGGCACGCGTCTGCATCAGCTCGATGACGTTCTGCTGGTGGCCTTCCTGGCGGATCGCGGTGTACACCGCTTCGGCGGCCTTGTTGGCGGCGCGGAAGGCCGACAGCGGGTAGAGCTGGATGGCCACGCCGACCGAGGCCAGCTCGTCGCGGGTGAACAGCGGGGTGGCGCCGAACTCGGTGATGTTGGCCAGCACCGGCACGTTCAGCGCGTCGACGAAGCGCTTGTAGGTCGGCAGGTCGTAGGCGGCCTCGGCGAAGATGCCGTCGGCGCCGGCTTCCACGTAGCGCAGGCAGCGCTCGATGGCGGCGTCCACGCCCTCGGCCTGGATGGCGTCGGTGCGGGCGATGAGGAAGAAGTTCGGGTCGGTCTTGGCGTCGGCGGCGGCCTTCACGCGGTCGGCCATTTCCTCGGTGGAGACGATTTCCTTGCCCGGACGGTGGCCGCAGCGCTTGGCGCCGACCTGGTCCTCGATGTGCGCGGCGGCGGCGCCGGCCTTGATCAGGCTCTTGACCGTGCGCTCGATGTTGAAGGCGCTGGGGCCGAAGCCGGTGTCGATGTCCACCAGCAGCGGCAGGTCGCAGACGTCGGTGATGCGGCGCACGTCGGTGAGCACGTCGTCCAGGGTGTTTATCCCCAAGTCCGGCAGGCCCAGGGAGCCGGCGGCGACGCCGCCGCCGGAGAGGTAGATGGCCTTGAAGCCGGCGCGCTTGGCGAGCAGGGCGTGGTTGGCGTTGATCGCACCGATCACCTGCAGCGGTTTCTCTTCGGCAAGGGCGGTACGGAAACGCTGGCCGGGGGAAAGCAGACTCATGACTCACCTCGTTCGTTGGCTGTCTTGGCTTGGGCGTCCAGGTAGTGACGCTCGATGTTGCGCTTGGAAGCGCCGATGTGACGGCGCATCAGCAGTTCGGCCAGTTCGCCGTCACGGTCGGCGATGGCATCGAGAATGCGGTGGTGCTCGGCGAAGGCCTGGCGCGGCCGGTTCGGCACGGCGGAGAACTGCAGGCGGTACATGCGCACCAGCTGGTACAGCTCGCCGCAAAGCATCTGGCTCAGGGTGCGGTTGCCGCTGCCCTGGATGATCCGGTAGTGGAAGTCGAAGTCGCCTTCCTGCTGGTAGTAGCCGCGCCCGGCCTGGAAGGCCTCGTCGCGCTCGTGGGTGTCGAGCACCCGGCGCAGCTCGTCGATCTCGGCCTGGCTCATGCGCTCGGCGGCCAGGCGGCAGGCCATGCCTTCCAGGGATTCGCGGATTTCGTACAGCTCGATCAACTCGGCATGGCTCAGCGACACCACCCGCGCGCCGACGTGGGGCACGCGCACCAGCAGCTTCTGGCCCTCCAGGCGGTGGATCGCCTCGCGCAGCGGGCCGCGGCTGATGCCGTAGGTGCGCGCCAGCTCCGGCTCGGAGATCTTGCTGCCGGGGGCGATCTCGCCCTTGACGATGGCCGACTGGATCTTGCGGAACACGTGTTCCGAAAGCGTCTCGCCGTCGCCTTCGACGTCGTTGGGCAGGAGCAGGGATTCGTTCATGGTGTCGACAATCCACATCAGGTGCGGCGAAAACTAACCCCCCTCGTTCGTGTGGTCAAGGGGATTGTCGACAATCGTCTAATGGGCCGACGAGTTATGCACAAAGGTTCCCAGGAATCCGGCGGATGGCGGAAAAGCCCGCGCGACGCGGCCTGGGCTGCGCTAGGCTGGGCGAAACCGCCAGGGGAGACGAGCATGGGTGTCTACGATCGCTACCTGCTGCCACGGCTGATCGACTGCGCCTGCGGGATGGGCGAGGTGATGAAGCAGCGTTCGAAGCTGGTGCCGCGGGCCCATGGCCGGGTGCTGGAGATCGGCATCGGCACCGGATTGAACCTGGGTTTCTACGACGCGGGGAAAGTGTCGACAATCGTCGGCGTCGACCCGGCGGCGCAGATGCAGGGCCTGGCGCGCAAGCGCGCGGCGGGGATCGGCATCCCGGTGGAAATGGTGGCGCTGGAGCTGGGGCAGATTCGCGCGGACGCCGGCAGCTTCGACTCCATCGTCTGCACCTTCACCCTGTGCAGCATCCCGGACGTGCTGGCGGCGCTGCGGGAGATGCGCCGGGTGCTCAAGCCAGGCGGCGAGTTCCTCTTCTGCGAACACGGCCTGGCGCCGGATGCCGGCGTGCGCGCCTGGCAGCACCGCCTGACGCCGATCTGGAAGCCGCTGGCCGGCGGCTGCCACCTGGACCGCGACATCCCGGCGCTGATCGAGGCCGGCGGTTTCCAAGTGCGCGAACTGAGCCGCGAGTACCTGCCGGGGCCGCGGCCGATGACCTATGTCTACAAGGGGATGGCCGACTGAGGCCGCTTCAGGCCGGCACCGGGCCCAGGGCCATCACCCGCAAGATGTGCACGCTGCGGATGAACAGGTCGGCCACCGGGCCGCGGCGGTCGGAGCGGCAATCGTCCAGGCGCACCAGGCTCGGCGCGCAGCCGGCCAGCAGGTCGAAGTAGTCGCGCAGTTGCATGCGTCCGCGCAGGCGATGCGGGCGCTGGGCGTTGTCCAGGGTTTCCAGTTCGACCCAGAGGGTGTCTTGATCCGGTTGCATGGTGGGCTCTCGCACGGCGCTGCTGCCGAAGGCTGCGTAGGAAGTTGCCGAAGATTCCTCTGTGACTGACGCCGTGGCGCCCGGTTCCCCGGGCGCCGATGAATCGTGGCGATATTCAGCTTCGGTTCAGTTAGCCCCGCGCCCGGGCACGCTTCGGCGCGGCGCCTAGGCAGCTGCGTCGCTGTCGTCGGTGCGGACCACCCAGCGGATGTTCACCCCGCGGATGAACAGGTCGCTCTGGCCGTGGAGGTCCGTCAGGCGGACCAGGGCGGGTGTGTCGCCCAGCAGCAGGTCGTGGTAGTCGTTCAGGCTGATGCGCCCGCGCAGGATGCGCGGGGCGTGGTTGGGCAGGTGGGTTTCGAGTTCCACCGGCAGGCTGTCGTGATCGTGGGGCATGGCGGGCGCCGCTGGGTGCAATGAGCCCGCAACTGTAGGTTCGGCCCGGCGTCCGGCCTAGTGGAGATTCACCGCTGCTTCTGTAGGAAAAAGCCTGGGTTGCGTGTCGGCTCAGAGACCTTCGTCATCGCGCACCAGCACGCAATGGCAGCCGTCTTCCTCTTCGTGCCAGTCGTGCAGGAAGTACATCTGCACCTTGTCCGGGCTCGGCATCACGGCGACGAAATCGCCGATCTCCGGGACGAAGAAGGCCTTGCTGCCGGGCTCGGCCTCGCACTCCACCAGGGCGTTGAAGAAGGCCGCCGGGTCGGCATCCTCGAAGAACGCCTCGCGCTCGGCGGCGTCCCAGTCGGCGGGCGCCTCGAAGGGGCCGAGAATGAGCACCCTGGCGTCGCCCAGGTCCAGTTCCTCGGCGTCCGGGTCGTTGTCGTCGGGGCGGTAGAAGCAGGCATCCACCGCCTTCGCATCGGCCAGAATGGCCTGGCGCGCGGCCAGGCGCCGCTGCGGATCGACGCCGGCGTCGGCGCAGAGCTGGTTCCAGAAGGCTTCGGATTTGGCGGACATGGGGCGGCTCCGGCGGGGCGGCGATGGGGAAGGCGGGTAGTGTCCCGGAGCTTGCGTGGGAGTGCAATGCGGCAGGCTGGAATTAACCAAGTTGCCAAATGGCCGGGGTTTTTCTAGCCTTGCTCGATGGAGAAATCGACGCCCCATTGCCGTCTCGACCGAGTCAAGTCGCTGCTTGCCCAGGGCAGGGTTCGCGCGACCTATTCCGCGCTCTCCGGCGGCCGGCGCTGGGGTTGGACTTCGCCGGCATGCTGGCGGTCATCGAGGCCCTGGCGCCCCGCGATTTCCACAAGAGCATGACGACTCACGCCGATCATCGGGTCTGGCAGGACGTCTACCGACCTTCGACCGCCGTGGGGCGGATCTATCTGAAGTTGACCGTCATAGACGATGTGCTTGTCGTGTCCTTCAAGGAGCTATGAGCATGAAATGTCCCCTCTGCGGTGGAGCCGAACTACTCCACGAGACCCGCGACCTTCCCTATGCCTACAAGGGAGAGAGCACCCTGATAACAGGTGTGCGCGGTGAGTTCTGCCCGGCCTGTGGCGAGGCGCTGCTGGACGCCGACGAGTCGGCGCGGGTGAATGCCCAGATGCTGGCCTTCAACAAGCGGGTGAACGCTTCGATGGTCGATCCGGGATTCATCGCCGCGGTACGCAAGAAGCTGGCGCTGGACCAGCGCGAGGCCGCGGAGATCTTCGGTGGCGGCGTGAACGCGTTCTCCCGCTACGAGAATGGCAAGACGCGCCCGCCGTTGGCGCTGGTCAAGCTGCTCAAGGTGCTCGACCGCCATCCCGAATTGCTGGAAGAGGTGCGCGCGGGGTAAGGGGCGTCTCCTGCACCTTCCGGCAAATATGACACCCCGTAGGTTGTGCCGATGGATGGTCCGGTGCAATGGATCGGGCCGATCGCGGACAGAGTCCGCTCCTACAACTCCAGGGAAGCCCCGTAGGATGGGTTGAGCGAAGCGATACCCATCACCACGACTGACCTTGGCCGCGCCCCGCTCGGAGCCGACCTTGGCCGCTCTCACCGACGGAAGAGGATCGCCCGGTTCGACCCCGGCGTCGGCGAGGGCATGGGTGTAGCGGCGGATAACGCCGTAGGCGTTATGCGCCCTACGCCAACCCGTATTTCTTCACCTTGTCGAACAGCGTGGTCTTGGCCATGCCCAGGGCCAGGGCGGCCTGGCTGAGGTTGCCGGCGTGGCGTTCCAGGGCGCTTTGCAGCAGGCTGCGTTCGAAGGCTTCCACGGCTTCGGCGAAGCGCGGTTCGCTGGCATCCGGGCCTTGGCCGCCGCCGGTCAGCACCGGCAGGCCGAGGGCGAAGCGTTCGGCGACGTTGCGCAGTTCGCGCACGTTGCCCGGCCAGTCGTGGGCCATCAGGCTGGCGGCGGTGGCGTTGTCGATGGCCGGCGCCGGGCGGTCGAAGCGCAGCGAGGACTGCTGCAGGAAGTGCTCGAAGAGCATCAGGATGTCCTCGCGCCTTTCCCGCAGCGGCGGCAACTGCAGGGTGATGACGTTGAGGCGGTAGTAGAGGTCGCTGCGGAAGCTGCCCTCGCGGCCCATGGCGGCGAGGTCCGACTTGGTCGCGGCTATCACCCGGCAGTCCACCGGGATCAGCTGGTTGGAGCCCAGGCGTTCCAACTGGTGTTCCTGCAGCACCCGCAGCAGCTTGACCTGCAGGTTCAGCGGCATGCTCTCGATCTCGTCGAGGAACAGGCTGCCGCCGTCGGCGTGCTCGATCTTGCCGATGCGCCGCTTGCCGGCGCCGGTGAAGGCGTGGGCCTCGTGGCCGAAGATTTCGCTGTCGATCAGGCTTTCCGGCAGGCCGCCGCAGTTCAGCGCGACGAAGGCCTTGGCCTGGCGCCGGCTGTAGTCGTGCAGGCAGCGCGCCACCAGCTCCTTGCCGGTGCCGGTCTCGCCCTCGATGAGCACGTTGGCCGAGGTGTCGGCGACGTTGGCGATCAGCTCGCGCAGCGCCTGCATCGCCGGCGAACGGCCGATCAGCCGGGCCTCCAGGGCCTGGCGCCCGGCCAACTGGCGGCGCAGCTGGCCGATCTCGCGGCTGAGCCGGCGGTGCTCCAGGGCGCGCCGCGCCACGTCCACCAGGCGTTCGGGGGCGAAGGGTTTTTCCATGAAGTCGTAGGCGCCGTCGCGCATGGCCTGCACCGCCATGGCGATGTCGCCGTGGCCGGTGATCAGCACCACCGGCAGCTGCGCGTCCTTCTCGCGCAGGCGGGCCAGCAGTTGCAGGCCGTCCATGCCGGGCAGGCGGATGTCGCTGATGACGATGCCGGGGAAGTCGGCGCCCACGCGCCGCAGCGCTTCCTCGGCGCTGGCCACGCCGTCGCTGTCGATGTCTTCCAGGGCCAGGGCCTGCTGGCAACCGAGCAGCACGTGGGGGTCGTCCTCGACCACCAGTACGCGGAGTTTTTCGTCGCTCATGGCGTGGGTTCCTGAGTGGGCAGCAGCGGCAGGCTGAGTTCGAAGGCGGTGCCGCCGGCCTCCGGGTGGGCCACGCCGAGGCTGCCGCCGGCGGCGGTGGCGAGGCTGGCCGAGAGCGTCAGGCCCAGACCCAGGCCGTGCTCGCCGGGCTTGGTGGTGAAGAAGGGTTCGAACAGGTGCTCACGGGCATCCGGCGGGATGCCCGGGCCGTTGTCGCGCACCGTCAGGTGGTATTGCGCGCCCTCGGCGCGGCCGCTGAGCCAGAGCTGGCGGTCGGCCTGCGCGCTCATGGCGTCGAGGGCGTTGGCGATCAGGTTGACCAGGATCTGTTCCAGGCGCGTCTGGTCGATGCCCAGGCTCACGTCGTCGAATTCGCGGTGCAGGGCCAGCGGGCAGTCCTTCAGGCGCACCTGCAGCACCCGCAGCGCGGCGTCCACCGCCTTGCCCAGGCGCGCCTGGCCGTGGTCGTCGGCGCGCCGGGCGAAGGCGCGCAGGCTGGCGGTGATGCGGCCCATGCGGTCGACCATTTCGTTGATCGCTTCGAGGTTGCTGCTGGCGATGTCCAGGGCGCCGCGCTGGAGGAAGCGCACGGTGTTGCCGGAGAGGGTGCGCAGCGCCGCCAGCGGCTGGTTCAGCTCGTGGGCGATGCTGGTGGACATCTGCCCGATCACCGCCAGCTTGCCGGCCTGGACCAGGCGGTCCTGGGCCTTGCGCAGGGTGTCCTCGGCCTGGCGGCGCTCGCGGATCTGCTCGCGTAGATGCTGGTTGCTGGCGCGCAGGTCGGCGGTGCGCTCGGCAATGCGCCGCTCCAGTTCGTCGTTGGCCTGCTGCAGCGCCTCGCGGGCGGCCAGGCGGGTGGCCAGGACCTTGCGCCGCTCGTTCCAGGCGATCAGCAGGAACGCCAGCAGGGCGAAGCCCACCGCGGCCAGCACGCCGTGGATCATGGCTTCGCGGCGCACGTCCTGCAGCGGGCTGAGCAGGGTGAAGTCCCAGGGGGTGTCGTTCAGGCGGCGGCTCTGTTTCAGGTACAGGCGTTCGGCGTGCTGCTCGCCGCTGGCGTCGCGGTCGCGGAAGCCGATTTCCTCCACGCCCTCGCCCAGGGCCCGGCGCGAGCTGGGCTGCCATTCGTTGAGCGCCCACCAGTAGTACTGCAGGCTGCGCGCCAGGCGCTCCTTGTCCGCGGCGCTGAGCGGGCGCACCGCCTTCAGGCGCAGTTGCGGGTTGCTGGAGAGGACGATGATGCCGTTCTCGTCGCTGACGAAGGCCTGCAGCTGGGCCTTCTCCCAGCGTTCCTCCAGGGCCTCCATCTTCACCTTGACCACCGCCACGCCGACGATGCGCCCGCCATGCACCAGGCCGTGGGCCAGGTAGTAGCCGGGCTCGCCGACGGTGCTGCCGATGCCGTAGAAGCGCCCCGGGCGGCCCTGCACGGCGTCCTGGAAGTAGGCGCGGAAGGACAGGTCCTCGCCCAGGTAGCTGTCGGCGTCCTGCCAGTTGCTGGTGGCCAGCACCCGGCCGGAGGTGTCGAGCAGGTAGATGGCGCGGCTGCCGGCGCGGCGGTTGAGGCCTTCGAGGTAGGCGTTGACCAGGTCGCGGCGGTCGGGCGTGGGTTCCAGCAGCAGGCGGGTGACGTTGTTTTCCAGCTCCAGCAGGCTGGGCAGGTAGGTGTAGCGGCTGATCTCGCTTTCCACCCCGCGGGCGTGCAGTTCCAACTGGCGCTCGCCGCTGGCGACCAGGGCGCGGGTGCCGGCGCCGGCGCTGACCAGGTAGCCGCCGTAGCCGAAGCCGAGCATCAGCAGGATCAGCGGAATCGGCAACAGCAGGTTGCGCACGAGGCTCGGCTTCACGTTCGGCGGTGGCAGGGTCAATGGCTGGGCGGGCATTGCATCACAGTCGTCGGAAGCGGGCCAGCCCGGCGCCGGGTGTGGCGACGGGCCGGCTGGTGATGGGTATCGCTTCGCTCAACCCATCCTACGGGGCATGGGTGGGCTTCAGTGGGTGAGGATCTTGGCGAGGAACTGCCGGGCGCGCTCGGAGCGGGCTTCCAGGTCGCCGAAGAACTCTTCCTTGGCGCAGTCTTCGACGATCTGCCCGCGGTCCATGAAGATCACCCGGTCGGCCACCTTGCGGGCGAAGCCCATCTCGTGGGTCACGCACATCATGGTCATGCCTTCCTGGGCCAGCTGGACCATCACGTCGAGCACCTCGTTGACCATCTCCGGGTCCAGCGCCGAGGTGGGTTCGTCGAACAGCATCACGATCGGGTCCATGGCCAGGGCGCGGGCGATGGCCACGCGCTGCTGCTGGCCGCCGGAAAGCTGGCCGGGGTGCTTGTGGGCGTGGGCCTTGAGGCCGACGCGGTCGAGCAGCGCCAGGCCCTTCTCGGTGGCCTCGTCCTTGCCGCGGCCGAGCACCTTGACCTGGGCGATGGTCAGGTTCTCGGTGATGGTCAGGTGCGGGAACAGCTCGAAGTGCTGGAACACCATGCCCACCCGCGAGCGCAGCTTCGGCAGGTTGGTCCTGGGATCGGCGATGGAAGTGCCGTCGACCACGATGTCGCCCTTCTGGAACGGCTCCAGGGCGTTGACGCACTTGATCAGCGTCGACTTGCCCGAGCCGGACGGCCCGCAGACCACCACCACCTCACCCTTGGCGACCGAGGTGCTGCAGTCGGTGAGGACCTGGAAGTCGCCATACCACTTGTTGACGTTGTCGATGGTGATCATAGGGCTAACCCTTTCTGCAGGCGCTTGACCGCGAAGGAGGCGGTGAAGCTGACGATGAAGTAGACGAGACCGGCGAAGATCAGGAATTCGTGGGGCTGGCCGATGATGTCGCCGCGCGAGCGCGCCGCGTTGAGGAAGTCCATCAGGCCGACGGTGTAGACCAGCGAGGTATCCTGGAACAGGATGATGCTCTGCAGCAGCAGCAGCGGGGTCATCTTGCGGAACGCCTGGGGCAGGATGATCAGCCGCATGCACTGGCCGTAGGTCATGCCCAGGGCTTGCGCGGCGCCCATCTGGCCCTTGGGGATGGCCTGGATGCCGGCGCGGACGATCTCGCAGAAGTACGCCGCCTCGAACATCACGAAGGCCACCAGGCAACTGGTGAAGGCGCCCACCGGGGTGTCGCTGCCGGTGATCCAGCGCAGGATGTAGGGCACCGCCAGGTAGAACCAGGTGATCACCAGCAGCAGCGGGATGGAGCGGAAGTAGTTGACGTAGAAGCCGGCGAGGTTGCTCAGCAGGCGGTTGTGGGACAGCCGCATCAGCGCCAGCAGGGTGCCCAGCACAACGCCGCCGAGCACGCCCAGGCCGGTCAGCTGCAGGGTCATGGCCATGCCGTCCCACAGGCCCGGCAGCGCCGGGACGATCGAGCCGAAGTCCATCATTTGCCTCCCACGGAAATCAGCCCGGGCAGCGCGACCTTGCGCTCGACCAGGCGCATGAACAGCATCAGGCTCATGTTCAGGGTGAAGTAGATCGCCGTGGCCAGGGTGAAGGCCTCGAACAGGTTGGCGCTGAACTCGGCGGTCTGCTTGGTCTGCGCCAGCAGCTCCATGAGGCCGATCAGCGAGGCCACCGAGGAGTTCTTGAAGATGTTGAGGAACTCCGAGGTCAGCGGCGGGATGATGATGCGCAAGGCCTGCGGCAGCAGCACGTAGCGGTACACCTGCGGCAGGCTGAAGCCCATGGCGCGGCCGGCGGCGACCTGCCCCCCGGGCAGCGCCTGGATGCCGGTGCGCACCTGCTCGCAGACGCGCGCGGCGGTGAACAGGCCCAGGCACACCACGACGCTGACGAAGGCCGAGGTTTCCGGCGCCAGGCCGAGCTTGAACCAGTCCTGCAGCGGCTGCGGCAGCAGGTCCGGGACCAGGAAGTACCAGATGAACAGCTGCACCAGCAGCGGCACGTTGCGGAACAGCTCGACGTAGCCGGTGCCGATGGCCGACAGCCAGCGGTTCGGCACGGTGCGCAGCACGCCCAGCACCAGGCCCAGCGCCAGGGCGAGGAGCCAGGCAGTGAGGGCGACGGCGATGGTCCAGCCCAGGCCGGCGATGTACCAGTCCAGGTAGATCTCGTCGCCGATCCCGGTGGACTTGAAGAACACGCCCCAGTCCCAGTTGTAGTTCATGAAGGTTGCCCTCGATGGCCCCGTGCGGGGCGTCGAAACGGCCGGAACGCGGCGCGCAGGCGCCTGCGCCCGTGGGTGGCGGGCGTGTTCCGGTGGTGGATCGGGAAGGAAGGGGAGGCCGGGAGCGCCGCTGGCGCTCCCGTTCCCCGCCCGGCCGCGCCTCGTGAGCGCGGCGGGGCGCCACCGTTACATCTGCTCGGCAGACTTGTCGGTGGGACTGGCGATCAGCTTCTTGAGCGTGTCGCTCATCGGGAATTCGAGGTTCAGGCCCTTGGGCGGCACCGGCTGGGTGAACCACTTGGCGTAGATGTCGTTGATCTGCCCGGAGGCGAAGGTGTCGGCGATGGCCTTGTCGACCACCTTCTTGAAGCCCTCGTCGCCCTTGCGCACCATGCAGCCGTAGATTTCATAGGACTGCGGGGTGCCGACCACCGCCCAGTCGTCGGGCTTGCGGGCCTTGGCCATTTCGCCGTAGAGCAGCGCGTCGTCCATCATGAAGGCCACGGCGCGGCCGGATTCGAGCATCAGGAAGGATTCGCCGTGGTCCTTGGCCGAAATGATGTTCATGCCCATCTTCTTCTCGGCGTTCATCGACTTGAGCAGGCGCTCGGAGGTGGTGCCGGCGGTGGTCACCACGTTCTTGCCCTTGAGGTCGGCAAAGTCGTTGATGCCGCTGGTCTTCCTGGTCAGCAGGCGGGTGCCCACCTCGAAGATGCCGAGGGAGAAGTCGACCTGCTTCTGGCGCTCCAGGTTATTGGTGGTGGAGCCGCACTCGATGTCCACGGTGCCGTTCTGCACCAGCGGGATGCGCGTCTGCGAGGTGACCAGGTTGTAGCGCACCTTGAGGTCGGGCATGCCCAGTTCCTGCTTGACTGCCTCGACCACCTTCAGCTGCAGGTCGTGGGAATAGCCCACCGGCTGGCGCGGGTCGTCGGCCAGGTAGGAGAAGGGGATGGAGGCGTCACGGTGGCCGAGGACGATGGTGCCGGAATCCTTGATCTTCTTCAGGGTGCCGGTGAGTTCCTCGCAAAGGGCCGGAGTGGCGAACAGGGCGGCGACGATGGCCACGCCCAGCACACGGGGTGCGATACGCATTGATGCTTCCTCGACTTGTTCTGGTTGTTGTCGATCCTGCGGCAGGCGTACCCGGCGGCGGGCCCTCCTGGCGGCCGGCGGGCAAGCGCGGCGCTGCCGCATGCTCACGGGGAAGCACTGGAGCAGGGACCGTGCCAGTCCCTGGGGTTTATTTTAAGTGATTGAATTTAAAGGAATTGTATTCGGGCTTGGCGGGCCGTTGGCGAGACGGGCGTTCGGACTGCCGAATAGACGCCGTTCGAGCGTTCGGTTTTCCGAACGCGCACGCCGCTCCCTTGTAGGAGCGCGCCCTGCGCGCGAATCGCGGGCAGGGCCCGCTCCTACGAAGAGCGCTCCGGCGCGGTCTGTAAGGGAGGCAGGGTATTTCACCGTAGGATGGGTTGAGCGAAGCGATACCCATCACCGTGACCCGACGGGTTTCGCACCCATCCTGCGAAGCGCATCTCGGCTCAGGCCGCCGGCGCCCGCTGCCCGTCGAGGCGATGGAAGCCACCCCACTCGCCGCGCTTGAACGGCTTGTCGCGGTCGGCCATGTAGGCGGCGATGCGTTCGAGCACCTGGTGGGTGGGGGCGCGCACGCCCGTCACGCCCTGCAGCGAGGCCAGCAGCAGGACGAGGGCCAGCAGCACGGGCGACAGCGACGGCAGGCGGCGCTGCGTCAGGCAGAGGAAGGCGCCGGTGGCGGCCAGGCCCACGGCCAGCCCGCCGTAGACTTCCGCCGGCGAATGGACGTTGATCTGCAGCCGCGACACGCCCACCAGCACCGCCAGCACGGCGCCGCCGGCCGCGGCGGCCAGGCGCCAGGCGGGGCGGGCGGGCAGCAGCAGGCTGCAGAGCACCGGCAGGACGCTGGCGGCCATCATGCTGTGGCCGGACAGCCCGGTGAAGTTCCACGCCGGAATGCCGATGCCCCAGCCCATGAAGGCCAGCTTGGAGACCAGGGTGACGCCGGCGGCCAGGCCGAACAGCAGCAGCCAGCAGTTGGCGTTGTACGTTTCCCGGCGCAGCAGCAACCAGGCATAGATGAACAGCGCGCAGGGCAGCAGCAGCGAGCTGTCGCCGAAACGAGTGATGAGGTTCCAGAGGGTCATGGGGCTTGCAGGCGGTCCTTCGAGGGGCCGAACCATAGCACAGCGAGGGCTCTGCCATGGGCCCGGCCGATCGGAGGCGGCTCAGGCCGGTTCGTCCCGCTGCGCCGCCTGGTCCTCGCGGCGCAGCAGCTCGCGCTTGCGCTCCAGGCCCCAGCGGTAGCCGCCGCTGCCGCCGTCGGCGGCCACCACCCGGTGGCAGGGCACCAGCAGCCCCACCGGGTTGCTGGCGCAGGCGCGGGCGATGGCCCGGGGATGGCTGTGCAACTGCTCGGCCAGTTCGCCGTAGCGCCGCGTCTGCCCGCTGGGAATCTGCGCCAGGGCGCGCCAGACGCGCAGCTGGAAGGCGCTGCCGTGCAGGTCCAGGGGCAGGCCGGCGGCGCGTTCGGGCTGCTCCAGCTGGCGCAGCACCCGGCCCAGCCAGTCGCCCAGGCCGGCGTCGTCGCGCTGCAGTTCGGCGGCGGCGAAGCGCTGGCGGAGTTCCGCCTCCAACTGCTCCGGCGCGTCGCCGAACAGCAGGGCGCAGACACCCCGCGGGCTGGCGGCCAGCAGCACCTGGCCGAGCGGGCAGGGGGCGATGGCATAGCGCAGCCGGGTGCCGGCGCCTTTCTGCCGGCGTTGCGCCGGGCTCAGCGCGGTGGGCGCCTCGTAGAGCGCGCGGGTGCCGGAATAGCCCGCCTCCAGGGCGGCATCGAGCACCGAACGCGCCTGCGGCAGGGCGGCGGCCAGGCGCTGCTGGCGGCGGGCCTCGGCCCAGGCCCGCGGCGTCAGGCCGGTGCGCGCCTTGAAGGCGCGTGCCAGGTGCGAGGCCGAGAGGCCGATGCGCGCGGCCAGTTCGTCCATGGTCAACGGGCGCTCGGCCTGCTCCAGCAACTGGCAGGCGGCGGCGACCAGGGCGTCCAGGCGCTGCGCCGGGCTCTCGCCGTCGGGCGTGCAGCGCTTGCAGGGGCGGAAGCCCGCGGCCTCGGCGGCGGCCGCGTCGGCGTGGAAGCGCACGTTGGCGCGGCTCGGCCGCCGCGCCGGGCAGCTCGGCCGGCAATAGACGCCGGTGGAGCGAACGGAAAACACGAAACGCTGGTCGAAGCCCGCGTCACGCTCGCAGACCGCCTGCCAGCAGCGTTCATCATCGGGAAGTGGGGGCATGGCGCTCTCCAGGGAGGACCGGGTACATGGGGAAATTGTCGGCGTCACCCGGCGGGCGGGCAATCCGTAATCGCTTTTCAAACTGCCGGCTACGCTTGCAGGAGGTCCGTCGAGAGCCCGCCATGCCCTGCCGCCGACTCCTTAGCCATTGCCTGCTGCTTTGCCTGCTGCTGTGCCCGCCGTTGTGGGGCGCGGAGCTGGCGCTCAGCGGCCACGAGCGCAGCTGGCTGGAGGCCCACCCGACGCTGCGGGTGGGCATTTCCCGCGATGGCTGGCCGCCGTTCGAGATGGTCGACGCCCAGGGCGGGTTCCAGGGCATCAGCGCCGACTACCTGAACCAGGTCGCCCAGCGCCTGGGCCTGCAGTTGCAGACGCAGACCTTCGACGACTGGGCGCAGGTGATCGAAGCGGCGCGCAAGGGCGAGGTCGACCTGCTGCCGACCGTGGCGCGCTCGCCCGAGCGCGAGCGCTTCCTTGCCTTCAGCCAGCCCTACCTGAGCACCAGCAGCCTGATCTTCGCCCGCCGCGACAGCAACGTGCGGGTGCTCGACGACCTCTCCGGCAAGCGGGTGGCCGTGGAGCGCGACTTCGCCGTGCACGACCTGCTGCGCACGGCGGTGCCGGGGGTGGCCTTCGTCATCGTCGACGACACCACCGAAGCCCTCAAGACCGTGGCTTCCGGGCGCGCCGACGCCTACGTGGGCAATCTCATCTCGACCAACTACCTGATCGGCCAGCTCAACCTGAGCAACCTGGAGGTGCGCGGCGACAGCGGCCTGGACAACAGCCAGGTGCGCTTCGCCGTGCGCCGCGAGCTGGCGCCCCTGGTGCCGCTGCTGGACCGCGCCCTGGCCAGCATCGACGACGGCGAGCAGGAGCGCATCCGCCAGCGCTGGCTGCCGCAGATCGACGCCTTCGACTGGATGCAGCTGCTGCAGGCGGCCTGGCCCTACGTGGCGGGTTTCTTCGCCCTGCTCGCCTTCGTCCTGGTCTGGAACCGCCGCCTGCAGATCCAGGTGGCCGAGCGCGCCCGCGCCGAAGCCGAGGAGCACCGCCAGCGGCGCACCCTGCTGGCGCTGATCAACGCCATCCCCGACCCCATCTGGTTCAAGGACACCGAAGGCCGCTACCTGGGCGCCAACCACGCCTTCGCCGAATGCCTGGGGCTGCCGGCCGAGGACGTGATCGGGCGCAGCGACGCCCAGCTGTTCAGCGACGCCGCCAGCGCCGGCCGCGGCGAGCGCGACCGCCAGGCGCTGTCGGCCAGCCAGCCGTTCGCCAGCGAGGGCTGGGTGGTCTACCCGGATGGCCGGCGGGTGCTGTTCGACACCCTGCGCAGCGCCTTCCACGACGACCACGGCGCCCTGCTCGGGCTGGTCGGGGTGAGCCGCGACATCACCGCGCGCAAGGCCACCGAGGAGGCCCTGGCCCAGGCCCGCGACCTGGCCGAGCAGGCGGCGCGGCTGAAGAGCGAGTTCCTGGCCAACGTCAGCCACGAGATCCGCACCCCGCTGAACATCATCATCGGCCTGGCGCACCTGCTCGAACAGACGGCCCTGGACCCGCAGCAGCGCGACTACCTGGGCAAGATCCAGGGCTCGGGCCAGTACCTGCTGGAGTTGATCAGCGACATCCTCGACCTGTCCAAGGTGGAGGCCGGGCGCCTGGAGTTCGAGCACCTGGACTTCGACCTGGAGCGCCTGCTCGGCGAGTTGGTCGACCTGCTGGCGATCCGCGCCGCGGGCAAGGGCCTGAGCCTGGAATGCCACATCGACCCGCGGCTGCCCTCGCACCTGCTGGGCGACTCGCTGCGCCTGCGGCAGATCCTGATGAACTACGGCAACAACGCGCTCAAGTTCACCGAGCACGGCTCCCTGGCGCTGGAGGTGCGCCTGGACATGCAGGCCGGCGACGAGGACTGGCTGTACTTCGGCCTGCGCGACACCGGCATCGGCATCAGCCCGGCGCAGCAGGAACGCCTGTTCGAGTCCTTCCGCCAGGCCGACAACTCCATCACCCGGCGCTACGGCGGCTCGGGCCTGGGGCTGGCGATCTGCAAGCGCCTGGCCGAGGCCATGGGCGGCGAGGTCGGGGTGGACAGCGAGCCGGACAAGGGCAGCCTGTTCTGGTGCCGCCTGCCCCTGGGCCACGTGGAGGATGCGCGGCCCATCGACCTGTCGCGCATCCTGCGCTCGCCCTCGACGGCGCCGCCGCTGCTGGAGGCGCCAGAACCGGCGGGGCAGCCGGCGGTCGAACTGCCGGCGGCCGAGCGCCAGCAGGCCGAGCAGGTGGTGCGCCGCCTGGCGCACCTGCTGGCCGCCGACGACCCGCGCGCCGGACGACTGGTGGGCGAGCGCGCGGGCCTGCTGCGCAGTATCTTCAATGACGGGTACGACGAAGTCGCGGCGAGCATCCGTCGCTTCGAGTTCGAGCGGGCCCTGGAAAAACTGCTGGTGTTGTCGCGCGAGCGCGACATCCGCATCTGAGCGCAAGAGGGGTGGAACCTTGGACAGCATGCTGGACCGACCGGACCAGGAAGTGATCCTGGTGGTCGACGACCAACCGGACAACCTCATGCTCATGAGCGAGCTGCTCATGGGCCAGTACCAGGTGCGCGTCGCCGGCAGCGGCGCCAAGGCCCTGCGCCTGGCCGCCAGCGAGCCGCGGCCGGACCTGGTGCTGCTCGACATCATGATGCCGGAGATGGACGGCTACGAAGTCTGCCGCCAGCTCAAGGCCGACCCGCTGACCGCCGAGATCCCGGTGATCTTCCTCACCGGCATGGTCAGCACCGCCGACGAGCAGCGCGGCCTGGACCTGGGCGCGGTGGACTACATCACCAAGCCGATCAGCCCGCCGGTGACCCTGGCGCGCATCCGCGCGCACCTCAAGCTCAAGGCCAACGCCGACTTCCTGCGCGACAAGAGCGAATACCTGGAGCTGGAGGTGCGCCGCCGCAGCCGCGAACTGCAGGCCGCCCAGGACGCCACCCTGGAGGCCATGGCCACCCTCTGCGACCTGCGCGACAACCCCCACAGCCGCCACCTGCTGCGCATCGAGCAGTACATGCGCCTGCTCGCCGACGCCCTGGCCCGGCGCGAGGGCGAGGCCGGCGGCCTGGACCTGGAGCAGATCGAACTGCTGGCGCGCTCGGCGCAGCTGCATGACATCGGCAAGGTGGCGGTGCCCGACCGCGTGCTGCTCAACCCCGGCCAGCTCAGCCCCGAGGACCAGCTGCTGATGCAGAGCCACACGCGCATCGGCCACGACGCCCTGGCCGCCGCCGAGCGCCGCCTGGGCAGCCCGGCGGAATTCCTGCGCTACGCCAAGGAAATCGCCTACGGCCACCACGAACGCTGGGACGGCAGCGGCTACCCGCGGGGCCTGCGCGGCGAGCAGATTCCGCTGTCGGCGCGGCTGCTGGCGCTGATCGACTGCTACGACGAGCTGACCAGCCGCCATCCCTACCACGCGACCCTCGCGCCGGACGAGGCCCGCCAGCAGATCCTCGCCGCCAGCGGCAGCCACTTCGACCCGCAGGTGGTGGAGGCCTTCGCCGAGGTCGCCGACGGCTTCGCCGCCATCGCCATCCGCTACGCCGACGACGCCCAGGCCCTGGGCAGCGAGATCGAGCGCATGGCCGATGCCCTGGGCGAAAGCATCGAAATGACCACGACGCCACCATGATTCCGGCGGTCGGTGCTGGGCGTCACCCGGCGCATGTCGTATAAGGAGCGGCTGCGGCCGCTTGGGCCGGACAAGAACGACGACGGAGCCTGATGAAGACACCCAAACGCATAGAGCCGCTGATCGAGGACGGCCTGGTCGACGAAGTGCTGCGCCCGCTGATGAGCGGCAAGGAAGCGGCGGTCTACGTGGTGCGCTGCGGCGAGCAGCTGCGCTGCGCCAAGGTCTACAAGGAGGCCAACAAGCGCAGTTTCCGCCAGGCCGCGGAATACCAGGAGGGCCGCAAGGTGCGCAACAGCCGCCAGGCCCGGGCCATGGCCAAGGGCTCGCGCTACGGCCGGCGCGAGCAGGAGGAGGCCTGGCAGAACGCCGAGGTGGCGGCGCTGTTCCGCCTGGCCAACGCCGGGGTGCGGGTGCCCAAGCCCTACGACTTCCTCGATGGCGTGCTGCTGATGGAAATGGTCGCCGACGAATACGGCGAGGCCGCGCCGCGCCTCAACGACGTGGTGCTGGAGCCGGAGCAGGCGCGCGAGTACCACGATTTCCTCATCCGCCAGATCGTCATGATGCTCTGCGCCGGGCTGGTGCACGGCGACCTCTCGGAATTCAACGTGCTGCTCGGCCCCGACGGCCCGGTGATCATCGACCTGCCCCAGGCGGTGGATGCGGCGGCCAACAACCATGCCTTCCGCATGCTCGAACGCGACGTCGGCAACATGGCCGCCTACTTCGGCCAGTTCGCCCCGGAGCTCAAGGACACCCGCTACGCCAAGGAAATGTGGGCGCTGTTCGAAGACGGCAAGCTGCAGCCGGACACCCCGCTGACCGGCCACTTCGACGAGCCGGAAGAGGAAGCCGACGTCGATGCGGTGATGCGCGAGATCGCCGCCGCCCTGCGCGAGCAGGAGCGCCGCGAGGCGGCCCGCGCCGAGCAGGATGGCCCGCCGCGCGCCGAGGAGCCGCCACCGCCGCCGTGGCTGCAGTGAGCCCGCAGGCGGCGCGCCTGATCGCGCTGCTCGCCGCCTGCCCGCAACGCCTGGGCCTGCTGCGCGCCCTGCGCGAGTACGGCCCGCCCGGCGCCTGGATCGGCGCCGGCTTCGTGCGCAACGCCGTCTGGGACCACCTGCACGGACTTGCGCCCGGCCTGCTGGCGGACGTGGACGTGCTGTACTTCGACGCCCGCTGCCTGCGGGCCGAGGCCGACGAAGCCTTCGAGCGACGCCTGGCCCGGGCCTGCCCGCAGGCGCCCTGGTCGGTGCGCAACCAGGCGCGCATGCACCTGCGCAACGGCGATGCGCCCTATGCGGACGTCGCCGACGCCATGCGCCATTGGCCGGAAGTCTGCACCGCGGTGGCGGTGCGCCTCGCCGACCAGGGCCTGGAGCTGCTGGCGCCGCTGGGCCTGGACGACCTGTTCGAACTGCGCGTTCGCCCCACCGAACATTTCCGCAACAAGCCCGAGGTCTACCGCCAGCGCCTGCGGGGCAGGGACTGGACGCGGCGCTGGCCGCAGTTGCGCATCGAACTGTCCTGATGCATTTGCGCGGCAACTGTGTACATACAGCCCGCCGCGGCCCTGCTAGCGTGGCCCGATCCCACCCGGAAGCACCGCCATGCCCTTGCCGCACGTCCTCCTCGCCCTGCTGGTCACGCTGATCTGGGGCGTCAACTTCGTCATCATCAAGGTCGGCCTGCACGACTTCCCGCCGCTGCTGTTCTGCGCCCTGCGCTTTGCCCTGGCGGCGCTGCCGCTGGTGTTCCTGCGCGGGCCGCTGCCGGCGCCGTTCTGGCGCATCGTGCAGATCGGCGTGCTGCTGGGGGTGGTCAAGTTCGGCCTGCTGTTCGTCGGTATGCACCTGGGCATGCCCGCCGGCCTGTCGTCCCTGGTGCTGCAGAGCCAGGTGTTCTTCACTGTGCTGATCGCCGCCGCCTTCCTCGGCGAACGCCCTAGCGCCCGCGCCCTGGCCGGCCTCGCCCTGGCCGCCGGCGGCCTGCTGCTGATCGGCCTGGAACGCCCCCTGGGCGACAGCCTGCTGGCCTTCGCCCTGGTGATGGCCGCGGCCCTGGCCTGGGCCTTCTCCAACATCGCCACCAAGCGCTCCGGGGCCAGCGACATGCTGCGCCTGATCAGCTGGGTGAGCCTGATCCCGCCGCTGCCGCTGCTGGTCCTGTCGTGGATTTTCGAAGGCCCGCAAGCCATCTCGACGGCGCTGACCGGCATCAGCTGGGAAGGCATGGGCGCGCTGCTGTACATCGCCTTCCTCGCCACCACCGTGGGCTTCGGCCTGTGGAGCTTCCTGCTGCGCCGCTACCCGGCCAGCCAGGTCACTCCCTTCGCCCTGGCGGTGCCGGTCTCCGGCCTGCTGTCCGGCTGGCTGCTGCTGGGCGAACGACTCACCGCCCAGGATTGGCTGGCCTGCGCGCTGGTCTTTGTGGGGCTGGCGGTGACGGTGCTGCCGGCGTCGCTGTGGCGGCGTGGGGTGGTGGCGCAGGTGCGTGGCTGACCTTGGTTCAGGGCCAGGCCTTATGGTGATGGTGTGGTGAGGTTGCTCTGGTGCTGGCCCTGAAGAGCGCCCTCTCCCTAACCCTCTCCCTGAAGGGAGAGGGGACCGTTCGGTGCGATCTGGTTTTCCCGAGTCAGCCGGCAAGCGCGGTGGTTTCCGGCTGAAACCATGCCTGCTCTCGGCACGGCCTAGCCCCCTCTCCCTTCAGGGAGAGGGCTGGGGAGAGGGAGCGGAGTCAATCCGAAACACAGCTGCTGCCGGTAAACACCGTTCGCGAGCAAGCTCGCTCCTACGGGGAAATGCTGTGCTTCATGTGGACGTAGGGCGAATAACGCGAAGCGTTATCCGCCGATCGGATGGCCATGGAGTTCAGGATGGCGGCGTATAACCGCGAACGGTTATACGCCCTACCGCCGATCAACCATAGGAGGAACGCCGTCGTAGGATGGGTTGAGCGAAGCGATACCCATCGCCGCGACCGCATGGGTTTCGCAAGCTCAACCCATCCTACGAAGAGCACCTCGGCGCAGCCGGCAAGACCGTTGGGACAGCAGGGGGACTTCAGTGACAGCAACTCCCCGACTCCAGGTCCTTGAGGATCGGGCAGTCCGGGCGGTGGTCGCCCTGGCAGTGGTCGTGGAGTTCCTGCAGGGTGTCGCGCAGGGCGCTGAGTTCGGCGATCTTGCGTTCCAGTTCGGCGATGTGCTGGCCGGTCAGGGCCTTGACGTCGGCGCTGGCGCGCTGGCGGTCCTGCCAGAGGGCTAGCAGGCGGCCGACTTCCTCCAGGGAGAAACCGAAGTCCCGCGAGCGGCGGATGAAGGCCAGGCGGTGCAGGTCCTGCTCGCTGTAGTGGCGGTAGCCGCTGGCGCTGCGGCCGGCCGGGGCGAGCAGGCCGATGGATTCGTAGTAGCGGATCATCTTCGCCGACAGGCCGCTCTTCTTCGCCGCTTCACCGATGTTCATCGCCATCTCCCTTTGCGTTGGCGTCGTGCGCCGGTTTCCAGCGCTTGAGCAGCAGGGCGTTGCTCACCACGCTGACGCTGGAGGCGGCCATGGCGGCGCCGGCGACCATCGGGTTGAGCAGGCCGAAGGCGGCCAGGGGCACGCCGACCAGGTTGTAGATGAAGGCCCAGAACAGGTTCTGGCGGATCTTCGCGTAGGTGCGCCGGGCGATGTCCAGGGCCTCGGGGACCAGCCGCGGGTCGCCGCGCATCAGGGTGATGCCGGCGGCGTGCATGGCCACGTCGGTGCCGCCGCCCATGGCGATGCCGACGTCCGCCGCGGCCAGCGCCGGGGCGTCGTTGATGCCGTCGCCGACCATCGCCACCACCTTGCCGCCGCTCCTGAGCTGCGCCACCACCGCGGCCTTGTCCGCCGGCAGCACTTCGGCGTGGACGTCGTCCAGGCCCAGCGCTTCGGCGACCACCCGCGCGCTGCCGCGGTTGTCGCCGGTGATCAGGTGGCTGTCGATGCCGCGCTCGCGCAATGCCCGTACCGCCTCGGCGGCGCCGGGCTTGAGGCTGTCGCCGAAGGCGAACAGGCCGAGCAGGCGCGGCTGCGGTCGCAGTTCGAGCAGCCAGGACAGGGTGCGGCCCTGGCCCTCCCATTCCGTGGCGCTGGCCTGCAGTTCGCCGGCGGCCAGGCCCTGTTCGTCGAGCAGGCGGCGGTTGCCCAGCGCCAGCAGGCGCTCGCCGACCTGGCCCTGGATGCCGCGCCCGGCCAGGGCCTGGCTGTGGCTCACGATGGGGACGCGCATGTGTTGCTCGGCGCAGGCGCTGAGCACCGCCTTGGCCAGCGGGTGCTCGCTGCCGCGCTGCAGGGCGCCGGCCAGGGCCAGGGCGGCGTCGGGTTCGCCTTCGGCCACGGCGAAGTGGACCAGGCTGGGCGTGCCCGAGGTGAGGGTGCCGGTCTTGTCGAAGGCCACGGCGCTCACTGCGTGGGCCACTTCCAGGGCCTCGGCGTCCTTGATCAGGATGCCGTGGCGCGCGGCCACGCCGGTGCCGGCCATGATCGCCGTCGGCGTCGCCAGGCCCAGGGCGCAGGGGCAGGCGATGACCAGCACGGCCACGGCGTTGATCAGCGCGGTTTCCACGCCGGCGCCGGCCAGCAGCCAGCCGGCCAGGGTGACCAGGGCGATGCCGATCACCACCGGGACGAAGACGTTGCTGACCTTGTCCACCAGCTTCTGGATCGGCGCCTTGGCCGCCTGGGCGTCTTCCACCAGGCGGATGATCCGCGCCAGCACGGTTTCCCCGCCCAGGGCGGTGGCGCGGATGGTCAGCAGGCCCTCGCCGTTGATGGCGCCGCCGGTCACCTTGTCGCCCGGGGCCTTGGGCACCGGCAGGCTTTCCCCGGTGATCAGCGCCTCGTCGGCGTGGCTGCGGCCGTCGAGCACCTTGCCGTCCATCGGGAAGCGCTCGCCGGGGCGCACCAGCAGTTCGTCGCCCAGGCTCAGTTCGGCGATGGCGACGTCTTCCTCGTGGCCGTCGCGGATGCGCGTGGCGCGTTCCGGGCGCAGCGCCTCCAGGGCGCGGATGGCCGCGGCGGTCTGGCGCTTGGCGCGGCTTTCCAGGTACTTGCCGAGGAGGATCAGGGCGATGACCACGGCGCTGGCCTCGAAATACAGGTGCGGCATGGCGCCGGGGGCGGCGCTCAGCCACAGGTACAGGCTCAGGCCGTAGCCGGCGCTGGTGCCCAGGGCCACCAGCAGGTCCATGTTGCCGCTGCGGGCGCGCACTGCCTTCCACGCCGAGACATAGAAGCGCGCGCCGATGATGAACTGCACCGGAGTGGCCAGGGCGAACTGCACCCAGGCCGGCAGCATCCAGTGCAGCCCGGCCCATTCGGCGAACATCGGCAGCACCAGGGGCACGGCCAGGACGATGGCCGCCAGCAGGAACCAGCGCTCGCGGGCCAGGCGCGCCAGGGCCGGGTCCTCGGCCGGGCGTTCGGCCTGCAGCAGGCGGGCGTGGTAGCCGGCCCTGTCCACCGCGGCGATGAGGGTGGCCGGGTCCACCGGGCCGAGCAGGTCCAGGCGGGCGCGTTCGCTGGCCAGGTTGACGCTGGCCTCGCGCACCCCGGGGACCTTCTTCAGCGCGCGCTCGACGCGGCCCACGCAGCTGGCGCAGGTCATGCCGTCGATGGCCAGCTCCAGGCTGTGGCTGGGTACCTGGTAGCCGGCGTTCTCCACCGCGGCCACTAGCGCCGGCAGCTGTTTGGGCGAGTCGACGCTCACCCGCGCCTGCTCGCTGGCCAGGTTGACGCTGGCCGCGAGCACCCCGGGCACCTTCTTCAGGGCCCGTTCGACGCGGCCGACGCAGGATGCGCAGGTCATGCCGGTCACCGGCAGGTCGAGCTCGATGGGGCTGTTCATGGACGATCCTCCTGATGTCCGCCGCCCGCTTCCGGCGGGCGCGGCGGTCACGATCCGACGATGCTGCGAGGATGAACCTTGCCACGAGGGCAAGGTCAAGCCCTCGCTCAGGGAACGTTGACCGGCGTCAGGAACAGCCCGCCCTCGCGGTAGCCGATGCGGTAGCTGCGGATTTCCCCGGCGCGCAGGCGCAGGGTCTGCGCCTGCAGTTGCTGCATGCCGTCGCGGCAGGCGCCGGTGGCGGAGACGGCGAGGCGGATGGGCACCTCGCCGGGGGACAGGTTCAGCGCCACCGTGCCCTCGGGCTGCAGGCGCGCCAGCAGTTCGCCGCGCACGTAGAGGTCGATGTCGCAGGCGCTGCCGCTCTGCAGGCCCTGGCGGCTGATGTTGAGCACGGCGTAGCCGGGGGGCGGCGGCTCCTGCTGCGGCCAGGCCTGCACCGTCGGCGGGTCGGCGGCCAGGGCCAGGGCGGGCCAGAGCAGGCAGGGCAGGGCGCGGAGCAGGCGGCGCATGAGGGGGCTCCCGGTAGGGCTCGGATGCGCAGAGCTTGGCCGAGGGCGGCGCCGGGGGCAAGCCCGCGGCGTGGCGCCGCAGGGGGCTTGACCTTGCCACGGTGGCAAGGTCGACACTGCGCCCATCGTCAAGCGAACCCGAGGAGTTCGACCATGCAAGCGTTCAGTGTGAAAGGCATGTCCTGCGGCCACTGCGTGCGGGCCATCACCCAGGCGATCCAGGCCCGCGACGGCGCCGCCGAGGTCCAGGTGGACCTGGCCGGCGGCGAGGTGCGGGTGGCCAGCCGCCTGGCGGCCGAAGAGGTGCTGGCGGCGATCCGCGAGGAGGGCTACGAGGCCGCGCTGGCCTGAGCCGCGCCGGCCTGGCTCCAGTCGCGGATCAGGCCGCGGAACAGCGGCTCGAGCAGCGCTTCGGCGTCCTGTAGCGGGTCGAACAGCTGCGGGTCGCGCAGCCAGTCGTTGATCAGCCCGTGGATCAGGCCGTGGACCGCCCGCGAGGCGGTCTTCGGCGTCACCCCGGGCAGCAGCCGCACCTGGCATTTGTCGCGGGCGAAGAGCTGCTCGCAAAGGTCGATGAACTGGCGGATGAAGGCGTTGTGGCGGAGGATCGCCTCGCGCAGTTCCTCGGTGAACTCGCAGCGCTGCATCAGGATGGTCAGCACGCGGCGCTTCTGCGCGTTCTGCGCCAGGCTGTGCACCACTTCCACGCACAGGTCGAACAGCGACTGCAGCGGGTCGATGCCGTCGCAGCCGGACAGGCGCAAGGCCAGTTGCTCCGGCGGCAGGCGCACCTGGTTGAGCAGTTCGTTGAACAGGTGGGCCTTGTTCTCGAAGTGCCAGTACACCGCCCCGCGGGTGACCCCGGCGTTGCGGGCGATCTCCTCGAGGCTGGTGCTGGAAACGCCGTTTTCCAGGAACAGCGCCTCCGCCGAGTCGAGGATCGTCTGGCGGGTTCGTTCCGAATCTTCTTTAGTTCTTCTCATGGCGCGGTTTGCTACACGGGCTAGGCTCACTGGTATTTCCGCAGTTTACTGAAATTTCGAGCGGGAACCGTGAGTTACTGGCGGATGGCAGTTTTCCCCCGATAGCGTGCCGAATCGTCTTAGCCGACATTTTCCATGGAGAGGTTCTATGCCGTTCACCCCGCGCTTGCCCGCCGCCCTGACCCTGTGTGCCCTGGTCGCCGCGCAGTCTGTCCTGCCGGCCCTGGCGGACGAGGGGAGCGCGGCGCCACCGGCCCCGGAGGTCACGGTGGAAGTGGCCAGGAGCGCCAGCCTGCCGCTGAACCTCGAATATTCGGCGCGGGCGGCCGGCTACCGCGAGGTGGAGGTGCGCGCCCAGGTCAGCGGCATCCTGCAGAAACGCACCTACGAGGAAGGCCGGCCGGTGAAGCAGGGCCAGGTGCTGTTCCAGATCGACCCGCGCCCCTACCAGGCCGCCCTCGGCCAGGCCAAGGGCGCGCTGGCCCAGGCCCAGGCGCGCTACCGCCAGACCGACCGCGACCTCAAGCGCATCCGCGAGCTGCAGCGCAAGGGCTTCGCCAGCGCCAGCGAGCTGGACCGCTACACCTCCGACTACGAGCAGGCCAAGGCCGACGTCGAGGCGGCCAAGGCCAACGTCGACGCCAAGCAGATCGACCTGGACTACACCACGGTGAAGGCGCCGATCTCCGGCATGGCCAGCAAGGAAACCCGCTCCGAGGGCAGCCTGGTCACCGCCAGCGACCCCAACACCAGCCTGCTCACCGAGCTGACCCAGCTCGACCCCATCTACGTCAACTTCGCCTATTCCGACACCGAGGCCGCGCGCCTGCGCGAGGGCGTGCAGCAGGGCCGCCTGGTGCTGCCCGAGCACGGCAAGCTGAACGCGCAGATCTTCTTCGGCGACGGCAGCCGCTACCCCATCGACGGCGTGGTGGACTTCACCGACAGCTTCGTCAACACCGGCACCGGCACCATCAACGCCCGCGCCGTGGTGCCCAACCCGGAAACCCACCTGATCCCCGGGCAGTTCGTCCGCGTGGTGATCACCGGCATCACCCGCCAGGCCGCGGTGACCGTGCCCGAGCGCGCCCTGGCCCAGGGGCCGCGCGGCACCTTCGTCTACGTGGTGGACAAGGACGGATTCGCCCGCGTGCGCCAGGTGACGGCCTCGCAGATGGTCAACCAGCGCTGGGTGATCGACGCCGGCGTCGACGACGGCGACAAGGTGATCGTCGACGGCCTGCCCAAGGTCCGCCCGGACCAGCCGGTGAAGGCCGTCGAGGCGCCCGCGGCGCCGGCGCAGCAGGCCCCCGCCCAGCCAGCCCAGTCCTGAAGGAGCGGCCATCGTGATCTCGCGCTTCTTCATCGACCGCCCCGTGTTCGCCATGGTGATCTCCATCGTCATCCTGCTCGCGGGCCTGGCGGCCCTGCGCGCGCTGCCGGTGGCGCAGTACCCGGAGATCCTGCCGCCGCAGGTCTCGGTGACCGCCTCCTACCCCGGCGCCAGCTCGCAGGTCATCGCCGAGACCGTGGCGGCGCCGCTGGAACAGGAGATCAACGGCGTCGAGGGCATGATCTACCAGCTGTCCAACTCCGACAGCAGCGGCGCCATGAGCCTGACCGTGTACTTCAAGGTCGGCACCGACCCGGACCAGGCCACCATCAACGTCAACAACAAGGTCCAGGCCGCCCTGGCCAAGCTGCCGGAGGAAGTGCGCCGGCAGGGCGTGAAGGTGCAGAAGAAGTCCGCCGACATCCTCCAGGTGGTGACGCTGTTCTCCCCGGACGGCTCGCGCGACCCGGTGTTCATCAGCAACTACGCGCTGATCAACGTCATCGACGAGCTCAAGCGCCTCCCCGGTGTGGGCGACGTTACCCAGTTCGGCTCCAAGGACTACGCCATGCGCATCTGGCTGCGCCCGGACAAGCTGGCGCAGTACAACCTCACCCCCAGCGACGTGGTCGACGCCATCCGCGAGCAGAACTCGCAGTTCGCCGCCGGCAACTTCGGCAAGGAGCCGCTGAACACCCCGCAGGACTTCACCTACACGGTGAGCACCCAGGGCCGCTTCACCGACCCGAAGGAGTTCGAGGGCGTCATCCTGCGCACCGACAGCACCGGCGCCAGCCTGCGCCTGAAGGACGTCGCGCGCATCGAGCTGGGCGCTCAGGACTACTCGATGAAGACCACGCTGAACGGGCGGCTCAACGCCTCCTTCGGCGTCTACCTGCAGCCGGGGGCCAACGCCCTGGACACCGCCGAGGCCGTGGAAACCACCATGGAGCGGCTGGCCAAGCGCTTCCCCGAAGGCGTCGTCTACAAGATCCCCTACGACACCACCACCTTCGTCAAGGTATCCATCGAGGAGGTGGTGCACACCTTCTTCGAGGCCCTGGTGCTGGTGATGCTGGTGGTCTACATCTTCCTGCAGAACCTGCGCGCCACGCTGATCCCGGTGCTGGCCATCCCGGTGTCGCTGGTCGGCACCTTCGCCGGCATGTACCTGCTGGGCTTCTCCATCAACCTGCTGACGCTGTTCGGCATGGTGCTGGCCATCGGCATCGTGGTGGACGACGCCATCGTGGTGCTGGAGAACGTCGAGCGGGTGATGCGCACCGAGAAGCTGCCGCCGCGGGAGGCGGCGATCAAGGCCATGGAGGAGGTCACCGGGCCGATCGTCGCCATCGTCCTGGTGCTCTGCGCGGTGTTCGTCCCCGTGGGCTTCCTCGGCGGCCTGGCCGGGCAGATGTACCAGCAGTTCGCGATCACCATCGCGGTCTCGGTGGTGATCTCCGGGATAGTCGCGCTGACCCTCTCGCCGGCGCTCTGCGCGCTGATCCTCAAGCCCGAGCACAAGGAGCCGGCGGCGCCGTTCCGCTGGTTCAACCGCATGTTCGACGCGGCCACCTCGGCCTACGGCGCCGGCGTGCAGTTCTTCCTCAAGCGCGTGCTCATCGGCCTGCTGGTGTTCGGCGGGATGATCGCGCTGATGCTGCTGCTGTTCGGCCGGGTGCCCGGCTCGCTGGTGCCCGACGAGGACCAGGGCTATGTGATCAACGCCTACATGCTGCCGCCGGCGGCCTCGCTGTCGCGCACCGAGGCGCTCACCGACGCCGTCTCGCAGCAGTTGGAGAAGCACCCGGCGGTGCAGGACGTGCTGACCTTCGCCGGCCTGAACATCCTCACCAACGCCAACACCACCAGCGCCGGGGTGTCCTTCGTCACCCTCAAGGACTGGAAGGAGCGCGAGACCCCCGAGCTGGACGCGCGCAACCTCACGCGCACCTTCATGGCCATGGGCGCCAGGCAGCAGGATGGCGTGGTGATGAGCTTCAACCCGCCGCCGATCACCGGCATGAGCACCACCGGCGGCTTCGAGGCGTACATCCAGGACCGTAGCGGCGGCACCTCCGCGCAGCTCGAACAGATGGTGCAGAAGTTCATGGCGGCGGCGGCCAAGCGCCCGGAACTGGCCGGGGTGACCAGCACCTTCAACGCCAACGTGCCGCAGTACTTCATCAACCTCGACCGCACCAAGGCGCGTTCGCTGGGGGTAGCCATCAACGATGTGTTCACCGCCATGCAGGCGACCTTCGGCGCCTACTACGTCAACGACTTCACCCTCTACGGGCGGACCTGGAAGGTCAACCTGCAGTCCGAGTCGGACTTCCGCCGCAAGCCCGAGGACCTGACCCAGGTGTACGTGCGTTCCTCCAGCGGCGACCTGGTGCCGCTGTCGGCCCTGGTCAGCGTGCAGCGCACCCTCGGCCCGGACTCCTACGCGCGCTTCAACGTGTTCCCCGCGGCCAAGCTGCTGGGCGGCCCGGCGCCGGGCTACAGCTCCGGCCAGGCCCTGGCGGCGATGCAGGAGGTGGCCGACCAGACCCTCGGCGACAGCTACTTCCTCACCTGGATCGGCTCGGCCTACCAGGAGCTGGAGACCCAGGGCTCGGGCAGCACGGCGTTCGTCTTCGGCCTGATCCTGGTGTTCCTCATCCTCGCCGCCCAGTACGAGCGCTGGACCCTGCCGCTGGCGGTGGTCACCGCGGTGCCCTTCGCGGTGTTCGGCGCCATCCTCGCCATCTGGCTGCGCGGGCTGAGCAACGACGTGTACTTCCAGGTCGGCCTGGTGACGCTGATCGGCCTGGCGGCGAAGAACGCCATCCTGATCATCGAGTTCGCCGTGATGGTCCGCGAGGAGCAGGGGCTGAGCCCGCTGCAGGCGGCGCTGGAGGCGGCCAAACTGCGCTTCCGGCCGATCGTCATGACCTCCCTGGCGTTCATCCTCGGCGTGGTGCCGCTGGCCATCAGCAGCGGCGCCGGCTCGGCCAGCCGCCATTCGATCGGCACCGGGGTGATCGGCGGCATGCTCGCGGCCACCGTGCTGGCGACCTTCCTCATCCCGATGTTCTACATGTTGGTGGAATCGGCCGCCGAGCGTATGGGCAAGCGCAAGGCCAAGGCCCAGCCGGCTGCCGAAGCGGCCCAGGGGGAGGGGCCGGCGCACTGACGGGCACGGGCGCCGGCCGCCTGGCCGGCGCCTGAAGCCAACTCGCAAATTTCCTCTTCCGGCCCTGCCCCGGGGCCGGCGAATTGATATGCTTGCCGGCGTTTCGTTAGCCTGCTTGCAATTCTTGCCCGAATCTTTCCAGGCCCCGTCAGGCGACGGGGCCAACGGTGTTCCATGACCTTTCGCATCCTGCTGATCCTCGGCGCGCTGAGCGCCTTCGGCCCCATGGCCATCGACTTCTACCTGCCCAGCTTCCCGGCGCTGGCCGCGGCCTTCGGCACCGACGTCGAGCACATCCAACTGAGCCTGTCGGCCTACTTCGCCGGCCTGGCCATCGGCCAACTGCTCTACGGCCCGCTGGCCGACCGCTACGGCCGGCGCCTGCCGCTGCTGCTGGGGGTGATCATCTTCACCGCGGCCTCGCTGGCCTGCGCTTTCGCGCCGGACCTGCACTGGCTGATCGGCGCGCGCTTCGTCCAGGCCCTGGGCGGCTGCGCCGGCATGGTCATCTCGCGGGCGGTGGTGCGCGACCTGTGCGATGCGGTGGCGGCGGCCAAGGCCTTCTCGCAGCTGATGCTGGTGATGGGCCTGGCGCCGATCCTCGCGCCCCTGGGCGGCGGCGCGCTGCTGGGGCTGTTCGGCTGGCAGTCGATCTTCCTCTGCCTGGTGGCGTTCAGCGCCGTGGCCGGCAGCGCCATCGCCCTGTGGCTGCCCGAGACCATCCCCGCCGGCCCGCGGCCGCCGCTGTCCGGCGCCCTGGGGGAATACCGCCGGCTGCTGGGCGAGCGCGCCTTCCTCTGCTACGCGCTGACCGGCGGCGTGGCCATCGCCGGGATGTTCGCCTACATCGCCGGCTCGCCCTTCGTGTTCATCCAGCTCTACCAGGTGCCGGCGGAGCACTACGGCTGGATCTTCGGCAGCAACGCCGCCGGCTTCATCCTCATGGCCCAGGTCAACGCGCGGCTGCTGCGCTACCGCGGGCCGGGGTTCTGGCTGCGCCGCGCGGTGTGGGTGTACTTCTTCTGCGGCCTGGCGCTGCTGGCGGTCACCCTGTACCGCCCGGAACACCTGTGGCCGCTGCTGATGCCGCTGTTCGGCGCCATCGCCAGCCTGGGCTTCCTGCTGCCCAACTCCTCGGCCTGCGCCATGGCCGGGCAGGGCAGCCACGCCGGCAGCGCCTCGGCGCTGATGGGCAGCCTGCAGTTCACGGTGGCGGCGGCTGCCTCGGCGCTGGTCGGCGCGCTGCACGACGGCAGCGCGCTGCCCATGGCGCTGGTGATCACGACCTGCGGCGGCTGCGCGGCGCTGCTGGGCTGGTACACCGGGCAGATCAGCGAGCGCAGCGTCTGAGGCGCTTCAGCCGGTCAGTGGCTGCTCCGTGCGCGGCAGCGCGTGGGGCGCGCGCAGGCGGGCCTCCAGGGTGCTGACGAAGTGCCGCGCCTCCTGCTCGTTGCGGAAGTCCACGGCGAACTGATCGAGGCAGACCTGCCAGCGCTTGCCCTGGGCGCCGGCCGACGGACGAACGAGTATGTGCACGGCGCGACACCCGTGTCTGTGTTGGGGGGGAAGCTGAGTGTAGTTCCGCCAGCCGCGCTGTCCGGAGTGACTCGACAATCGGCGCCGGGCCTCGCTGACCTGGGCGACGCTGTGCCCGCTGCCAGGGCAGCCGGTTTGGCCGTGGGGCGCGGTCTCCCGGGAAGGCGCCGCCGGCTTACGACCAAAGGTTGATGGCGGCTCCCCGCGGCCTGTCCATACTCGTTATTCGACCTCGATAAAAACAATTCAGAGGGTCAGATGATGAATTACCGGCAATCCCATGCCCGCTCCATTGCGGACCCTGCCGCCTTCTGGGCCGAACAGGCCGAGGCCGTGGCCTGGTACCAGCGCCCGCGCAACATCCTCGAAACTCTCCCCGACGGCAGCCACCGCTGGTTCGCCGATGGCCGCCTGAACAGCTGCTACCTGGCCCTGGACCGGCAGATCGCCCTGGGCCGCGGCGAGCAGGCGGCGCTGATCTACGACTCCCCGGTCACCGGCGTGCAGCAGCGCTACAGCTTCCGCGAGCTGCGCGACGAAGTGGCGCGCCTGGCCGGCGCCCTGCGCGCCCTGGGCGTGGGCAAGGGCGACGGGGTGATCATCTACATGCCCATGGTGCCCCAGGCGGCCATGGCCATGCTGGCCTGCGCGCGCATCGGCGCGGTGCACTCGGTGGTGTTCGGCGGCTTCGCCCCCTACGAGCTGGCGCTGCGCATCGACGACGCCAGGCCCAAGCTGATCCTCACCGCCTCCTGCGGCCTGGAGTTCGAGCGCGTCGTCGAATACAAGCCGCTGGTGGACAAGGCCCTGGAGCTGGCCCTGCACCAGCCGGCCCAGGTGCTGGTCTGGCAGCGCCCGCAGGCGATGGCCGAGCTGCACGCCGGGCGCGACCTCGACTGGCGCGAGACGGTGGCCCACGCCGAGCCGGCCGACCCGGTGGAGGTGGCCAGCGGCGACCCGCTGTACATCATGTACACCTCCGGCACCACCGGTAAGCCCAAGGGCATAGTGCGCGACAACGGCGGCCACGCGGTGGCCCTGCACTACACGCTGCCGACCATCTTCGGCATGCAGCCGGGCGACGTCTGGTGGGGCATCTCCGACGTCGGCTGGGTGGTCGGTCATTCGCTGATCGTCTACGGCCCGTTGATGAACGGCTGCACCACGCTGTTCTACGAGGGCAAGCCGGTGCGCACGCCGGACGCCGGCAGCTACTGGCGGGTGATCGAGGAACACCAGGTCAACGCGCTGTTCTGCGCGCCCACGGCGATCCGCGCGATCCGCAAGGAAGACCCCAACGGCGAGTTGCTCAAGCGCTACGACCTGGGTTCGCTGCGCCAACTGTTCCTCGCCGGCGAGAAGCTCGACAGCAGCACCCACCAGTGGCTGGAGGAACTGACCGGCAAGCCGGTGTTCGACCACTGGTGGCAGACCGAGACCGGCTGGCCGGTGACCGCGCCCTGCACCGGGCTGGGCTGCCAGGAGCAGCGCGCCGGTTCCAGCAACCTGGCGGTGCCCGGCTACGACGTGCAGGTGGTGGACGAGGAGGGGCGCCTGCTGGCGCCGGGGCAGACCGGCTCGATCGTCATCGGCCTGCCGCTGCCGCCCGGCTGCGCGCAGACCCTCTGGAACGACCATCCGCGCTACCTCAGCGCCTACCTGCGGGCCTTCCCCGGCTACTACCACACCGGCGACGGCGGCTTCATCGACGAAGACGGCTTCGTCCACATCATGGGCCGCACCGACGACGTGATAAACGTCTCCGGCCACCGCCTGTCCACCGGCGAGATGGAAGAGCTGCTGGCGCTGCACGACGCGGTGGCCGAATGCGCGGTGATCGCCGTGCAGGACCCGCTCAAGGGCCACGTGCCGCTGGGCCTGGTGGTGCTCAAGGACGACGCGCGGATCACCGAGGAACAGCTGCAGCGCGAGCTGGTGGCACTGGTCCGCGAGCGCATCGGCGCGCTGGCCTGCTTCCAGCGCGCGGTGGTGGTCAAGCGCCTGCCCAAGACGCGCTCGGGCAAGATCCTCCGTGCCGTGCTGCGCAAGATCGCCGACGGCGAGGACTACGCGCCGCCGTCCACCATCGACGACCCGGCCATCCTCGACGAAATCGCCGCCCGCCTGCAGGCCGTGGGCCTAGCCCGGGCCAGCTGAACCCACGCGCCGGCCTGCGGGCCGGCTTTCCTCCAGGGCCGCGTTGCGGCCCTTTTTTTGTCCATCTGCAGGCGCGGACCCCGCCCGCGATTTCGCGCGCAGGGCGCGCTCCTACAGGGGAACGGCGTAGGTGGGGCAGCGTAGGAGCGGATCTCATCCGCGAACCGCGCCGATATGCCCGGCTATCGCGGACAAGGTCCGCCTACGCCCGTGCCATCCTGGAATTGTAGGAGCGGGCCCTGCCCGCGATTCGCGCGCAGGGCGCGCTCCTACAGGGGAACGGCGCAGGTGGAGCAGCGTAGGAGCGGATCTCATCCGCGATCCGCGCCGGAATACCCGACCATCGCGGACAAGGTCCGCTACGCCCGTGCCATCCTGGAATTGTAGGAGCGGGCCCTGCCCGCGAATCGCGCGCAGGGCGCGCTCCTACAGGGGGACGAGCCCCGTAGGATGGGTTGAGCGAAGCGATACCCATCACCACGGCAGCATGGGTTTCGCAGGCTCAACCCATCCTACGGAACACCTCGGCGCGGCTAGCCCATAGGCATCCCCACGCCCCGAAAACCGCGAACCCCGTTGCCTTTCCGATGATTGGCGGATATTCCGGCTGTGAATACGGAATCTGCTGCCGATACAGAAGAGGATCTTCCGTCGGAAGATGTCGTATTTATCTGAGAGTGCTGAATTATTTAGTGGCAAAACGCCGGGTTATGTAACAAATTCGGCTTCAAATAGCCCGGTCGAGCTACTAGGCTCGGCTACGAAAGATCCCCCCATAAGAACTAGAGCAAGCGCCAGGGCATGACCGACTTCTCGACTCTGCCACTTCCGCCGGAGAACGCCAGCCCGCCAGGCGGCAGCCGCTTCTATCGGCCGCCGCTGCCCGCCGGCTACGTCAGCCGCGCGCGGCTGTGCCAGCGCATGGGCGCGGGCCTGGGCGGGCGCCTGCTGCTGCTCTCGGCCCCGGCCGGGTTCGGCAAGAGCTCCCTGGCCATCGAGTTCTGCGAATCCCTGGCGCCGCACTGGCGCAGCCTGTGGCTGGGCCTGAGCGCGCGGGACAGCGACCCGGGGCGCTTCCTCGAGCGCCTGCTCGAAGGGCTGCGCCTGTACCTCCCGGGGCTCGGCGACGACGCCATGGCGGTGCTGAAGATGCGCCAGCGCCACCAGCCGTTCGCCTTCGAGGCCTGGCTCGACGACCTGCTCGACGAACTGGCCGAGCGCCTGTCCGCCGAGGCGCCGCTGCTGCTGGTGCTGGACGACTACCACCTGGCCCAGGGCGCGGTGCTCGACCGCTGCCTGCAATTCCTTCTCAACCACCAGCCGCCCGGCCTGGTGCTGCTGGTCACCAGCCGCCAGCGCCCGGACTGGCACCTGGCGCGCCTGCGCCTGTCGCGCCAGTTGCTGGAACTCAGCGAGCAGGACCTGCGCCTGACCGCCGAGGAAACCGCCGCCCTGGTCTCGGCCAGCGGCACCCCGGCCAGCGAGGCGCTGGTCGAGCGCCTGATCGAACGCAGCGAAGGCTGGATCGCCGGCCTGCGCCTGTGGCTGCTGGCGCACCCCGAGGGCCTCGGCGGGCAGGGCTGCGACGCGCCGCTGAACGGCACCGAGGAACTGATCCGCGACTATTTGCTGGAAGAGGTGATCGACAAGCAGCCGCCGGAGGTCCAGGCCTTCCTGCTGCAGACGGCGCGCTTCGAACGCTTCTGCGGCGAACTGTGCGACGCCCTGCGCGACAGCCACGACAGCGCCGCCATCCTGCGCCACCTGCAGCGGCACCAGGTGTTCCTGGTGCCGCTGGACGAGCAGGGCCAGTGGTTCCGCTACCACCACCTGTTCTCCGACCTGCTGCTGGCCCGCGAACTGCCGGCCGACGGCCCCTCGGCGGGTTCGCTGCACCTGCGCGCCTGCCGCTGGTTCAGCTCCCGCGGGCTGCTCGACGAGGCGGTGGACCAGGCCCTGCGCGCCGGCCACCCGGAAGTGGCGGCCAGCCTGGTGCAGAGCCTGTCGGAAGAACAACTGCTGGCCGAGCAGAACGTCGCCACCCTGCTGCGCTGGAAAATGGACCTGCCCGACAGCCTGCTGGCGAGCACGCCGCGGCTGATCGTGCTGTACAGCTGGGCCCTGGCCCTGGCCTGCCAACTGGACGCCGCCGAGGAACTGGGCGCTCAGCTGGCGCGCTTCCTGCCCGCCGCCGACGCCGCCACCCAGGCCGACCTGCTGGCCCAGTGGCAGGCCCTGGCCGGGATCATCGCCCGCGGCCGCGGCGACATCGAAGGCGCCGAACGGCATTGCGCCGAGGCCCTGGCGCAGCTCCCGATGGAGCGCTCCGGGCCGCGCCTGATGTGCCTGTCGAGCCTGGCCAACCTGGCCATCGTGCGCGGCGACTCCTGGGGCGCCCGCGGGCTCAACCGCGAGGCCCTGGAGCTGGCGCAGCGCTTCGGCAACCCCTTGCTGGAAGCGCTGGTGCACTACGACCGCGCCCGCGGCCTGCAGGCCCGCGGCGAGGTCCTGCGCGCCAGCGAGGAACTGGAACAGGGCCTGGCGCGCCTGGCTGGGCAACCGGCGCACCGGCGCTACGCCGTGCGTGGCCGGCTGCTGATCTACCAGGGCTACCTGCGCGGCCTGGGCCTGCAAGGCGACGAGGCGCGGCAGAAACTGCGCGCCGGCATCGAGGAGGCCCGCGCCTGCCGCGACGTCAGCCTGGTGATCGGCTACTGCGCGCTGGCCGGCCTGGAAGGGCGCCAGGGCAACTACACCCAGGCCTTCGCCCAACTGGCCGAGGCCGAGCGGCTGATGCACGTGTGGGACGTGCCGCCGGTCTACTACCTGTCGGTCATCACCCTGGTCAAATGCGAGCTGTGGCTGGCCCAGGGCCAGCTGGAGCTGGCCTCGGCCTGGCTGGAGCGCCTGGGGGAAACCTATTCGGGGGCCAACCCGGCGACGCCGCCGGAGTGCCACCCGCAACTGCCGTACTACATCGAACTGCTGCAAGCGCAACTGGCCCGCCGCGAGGAGCGCCCGGCCGAGGCCGAGCGCCGCCTGCGCACGCTGATCGCCGCGGC
>Ga0180223_1000444_pt1 | contig 54079 bp, 50 predicted proteins | sample eDN5th30CKraftOP_FD_151337 | JGI IMG/M metagenome (GOLD analysis project Ga0180223, IMG submission 151337) | Enriched Organic Plus compost microbial communities from Emeryville, California, USA - eDNA 5th pass 30_C Kraft OP (version 2) (version 2) ... | reverse complement strand
TCGCACGGCGGCAACGCTGCGGTACAGCGCCGGTTCCGCGGCAAGTTCCGGAGGATTGAGGGAGTGAAGCTTACGACGACCTTCGATCCTTCTCGCATTTATCTACAATGTGCATGGCGGGACGTGATGCGGGGCTTTGTCATGGACAGCCGCGGGTAAAACCAATCACGCCAAGAAGGATGGCAGTCGGAAAGCCTACGTCTCGTGTGCCGCGAGCATCGCGCGCTATCCCATCTCGTCGCGGGCTGGCTTGTACCGGCCGCGCACGCCTTCGCCGAACGCACCAGTTTTTTCGCGCGGATTCACGTTCGGTTTACGCGGGTGAATTGCGTGATCGGCGTGGGGGCGTCAGCGCGCGGCATCCCACTCACACGCGCGTCAGCAGCTCGATATTGTGTCCGTCGGGTGTGAGGAAATAGAAGCCGCGTCCGCCCTCGTTGGCGTTAAGCTCTCCGGGTCGCTTATGGAAGGGGTCCGCTGCTATTGAAACGCCGCGTGCCCGCAAACGCGCAAGGATGCTGTCGAACTCAGCATCGCTGACGTGAAATGCGTAATGCTGGGGTCGGATGTCCTGCACATCGTCGAATGCGAAGTTGACGCCGCCCAGCTGGACGACCGCGAACCGTCCCGGCGTGGTGCCAGGATTCTCTCTACCGACACGGGTGCCGAAAATCTCGGCGAAGAATTGCGCCGCTGCATGCTTGTCGCGCGCGGGTACGGTCGTGTGGTTGAGTTTCATTCGCGAGTTCTGGTCCCTTCAGCAATTAGCGTGGAGCATCGTCGCGGCGTGTGATCAATGCCCCGGTCTGCCGGTTTTGCGCGGGCGACCGCGGCGGCGAGGTTTCTCCCAAGGCCCTTGTATGTGATAGATCGGCAGTTTGCGGTCTTCAGAGGTTGCGATGATTCCCGACTATCAGACTTTGATGCTCCCCGTTCTGCGGGCAGCGGCGGGAGGAGAAGTTCGAATCTCAGACGTTATTCCCATGCTCGCAGATGAGTTTGCTCTTTCAGAGCTCGAGCGTGCTGAGATGCTCCCGAGTGGTAGGATCACGCTCTTTGCCAACCGCGTACACTGGGCGAAGACATACCTGAAACAAGCGGGGCTGATCGAGCAACCGCGAAGAGCGTATTATCGGCTCACTGACCGAGGCCGCAACGCACTGCATTCCAATCTAACGCGAATCGACAATAATTACCTCTCCAAGTTCCCTGAATTCTTGGAGTTCAAGACGCGCAGTCGGGGTGACGTCCTAGATACACGATTGCAGGGAGACCAACCGCTAGCCGATGAAAAGGAGACACCGGATGAAGTAATGCGCACCGCGCATTCTCAGGTCATTGGTGAGCTTCGGGAGGAGTTGCTGGATCGACTAATCCAGAGCTCGCCGGCCTTTTTCGAACGAACCATTGTGCAGTTGTTGGCGGCTATGGGTTTCGGCGGCTCAGTAGAGGGGGCAGGTCGAGCCATAGGTCAATCTCGCGACGGCGGAGTCGATGGGGTGATAGATCAAGATCGACTTGGATTGGACCGAATATACGTCCAGGCGAAGCGCTACTCACCGGATAACAAAGTAGGTGCGTCGGCTGTCCGAGACTTCTTTGGAAGTCTCGATCGTTTCAAAGCCGCAAAGGGTGTTTTCGTTACGACATCGGACTTTACGAGCGACGCAGAAGACACAGCTTCGATGCTGAGCAAACGTATCGTCCTTGTGAGCGGAAAGCGGCTAGGTGATCTTCTGATCCAGCATAACGTGGGATGTCGGGTTCAAGAAACACTGCACATTAAGAAGATCGACGAAGATTTTTTCGACGAATAAGGGCCAAGCGGCCCCGGGTCCGATCAATGCCCCGGTCTGCCGGTTTTGCGCGGGCGACCGCGGCGGCTCTTCTTTTCCGCTTCGGTTGGGATGTCGACGGTGCGCGTCGGGCGCTGCGGCGCGGTCCCGCCCTTCGGCGGCAGCATCGCGTGCGGTCCCATTTCGTCGAGGGTCGGCTTGTGCGGGCCGCGCACGCCCTCGCCGAACGCGCCCGCTTTGGCGCGCGGATCGACGTTCGGTTTGCGTGCGGGGATGGCGCGGTCGGTGCCCGGGCCCATATCGTCGAGCGTGGGCTTCTTCGCCCGCGTCGCAAGAGGCACTGCGCTCTGTTGCGCGTGGGTGGGCTGCAAGGGCTGATATTCCGTCGCGATGCGCGAGCCCGGACGGGCGCCGCCGATGTCCGCCGTGGGGCCATATTTCCTGTCGCCCTTGTAGGCGCCGGCCTTGTCCTCGACCTCGGACTGGCGCGCCAGTGGATCGTCCGACACTGCAAGCTCGGTCTCACGCAGGCGCTTGATCTCGTCGCGAAGGCGTGCCGCGGTCTCGAACTCGAGATCGGCGGCGGCTTCGTGCATACGCCGCTCCATGTCTTCGATGACGGTTGCGAGGTTGTGGCCCACGGCGGGCGCATCCGCCAGGCCGACGTCCACCGTCACGTGATCCTGCTCGTAAACGGAGGCGAGAACGTCGGCGATGTTTTTCTTCACGCTCTCCGGCGTGATGCCATGGGCGATGTTGTAGGCAACCTGCTTCTCGCGGCGCCGGTCTGTCTCGGCGATGGCGCGCTCCATCGATCCGGTCATCGCATCGGCATAGAGGATGACGCGGCCGTCGACGTTGCGCGCGGCGCGCCCGATGGTTTGAATGAGGGAAGTTTCGGAGCGCAAAAAACCTTCCTTGTCGGCGTCGAGAATGGCGACGAGCCCGCACTCGGGGATGTCGAGACCTTCGCGCAAAAGGTTGATGCCGATGAGCACGTCGAAGGCGCCGAGGCGTAGGTCGCGGATGATTTCGATGCGCTCCAGCGTCTCGATGTCGGAGTGCATGTAACGCACGCGAATGCCCGCCTCGTGCATGTACTCGGTGAGGTCCTCGGCCATGCGCTTGGTCAGCGTGGTGACAAGCGTGCGGTAGCCGCGCTTTGCCGTCTCGCGCGCCTCATAGAGAAGGTCGTCGACCTGCGTCTTCGCAGAACGGATCAACACCGGTGGATCGGTGAGGCCTGTGGGCCGGATGACCTGCTCGACGAAGGCGCCACCGGTCTCCTCCATCTCCCAGCCGCCGGGTGTCGCAGAAACGAAGGCCGTCTGCGGGCGCATGGCGTCCCATTCCTCGAAGCGCAGCGGGCGATTGTCCATGCACGAGGGCAGGCGGAATCCATATTCGGCGAGCGTTGCCTTGCGCCGGTAGTCGCCGCGGAACATGGCGCCGATCTGCGGCACCGTCACGTGGCTCTCATCGATGAAGACGAGCGCGTTGTCGGGCAGATATTCGAACAGCGTGGGCGGGGGATCGCCGGGCTTGCGCCCGGTGAGGTAGCGCGAATAGTTCTCGATGCCCGCGCACGATCCGGTCGCTTCCATCATCTCCATGTCGAACAGCGTGCGCTGCTCCAGGCGCTGGGCTTCCAGCAGCTTGCCGTTGGCGTAGAGCTCGTCGAGGCGCTGCTTGAGTTCCGTCTTGATGGATTTGATCGCCTGCTGCAGCGTCGGCTTGGGCGTCACGTAGTGGGAGTTCGAATAGATCTTCACGAGCGAAAGCTCGTCGGATTTCTGTCCGGTGAGAGGATCGAACTCGACGATGCTCTCCACGTCGTCGCCGAACAGCGAGATACGCCAGGCGCGGTCCTCCAAGTGGGCCGGGAACAGCTCCACCGTATCGCCGCGCACGCGGAAGGAGCCGCGCACGAAGTTGGCGTCGTTGCGGCGGTAGTGCAGGGCGACGAGGTCGGCGATGAGCTGGTCGCGCGACAGCCGCTCGCCCACCTGCACCGTGAAGGTCATGGCGGTGTAGGTCTCGACCGAGCCGATACCGTAGATGCACGACACGGAGGCGACGATGATCACGTCGTCGCGTTCCAGCAGGGCACGGGTGGCGGCGTGGCGCATGCGATCGATCTGCTCGTTGATCGAGGACTCCTTCTCGATGTACGTGTCGGTGCGCGGCACGTACGCTTCCGGCTGGTAGTAGTCGTAGTAGGAGACGAAATACTCGACGGCGTTGTCTGGGAAGAAGCTCTTGAACTCACCGTAGAGCTGCGCAGCCAGAGTCTTGTTGGGCGCGAGAATGAGGGCCGGGCGCTGCGTGCGCTCGATCACCTGGGCCATGGTGAAGGTCTTGCCCGAGCCCGTGACGCCGAGCAGCACCTGGCTGCGCTCATGCCGGTTCACGCCGTCGACAAGCTCGGCGATAGCGGTTGGCTGGTCACCCTTCGGCTCATACTCCGACACGATCTTGAAGGGCACACCGCCTTCGGATTTCTCCGGGCGCGGCGGGCGGTGGGGGGTGAATGCGGGCTGGTCGCCGGAGACGAGCGGATGCTCCGCCAGCATCGGCTGGCTCAGCAGGATTTCGCGGGCGCGCTCGGAGCGCTGCTCCGGCTTGGCGAGCAGCGCATCGAGGTATTGGCCAAGGGCTTCGCCGCCGAATGGGGGCCGCGGTCCCTGCTGGCGGAGCGCAGGCAGAGGTTTGCGCTCGGTTTCTCCATCATAGGAAGGGCGGGCAGTGGCTTCCTCTCCTGCCCCTCCGGCGGGAAAGGCGATTGCGCGGAGCGCGTCGTAGGTTGACTGCGGCGCCTCGCCCATGCCTGGCGCATTCGCCTCCCGCACGGCCGCTTTCTCTGCGGACCGGCGCTCGGTCTTTCCGCGCGTGCGCACCTGCGGTGTCCCGGCCGCGGTTTCGGGCGGCGGGGCCGTGGGTTTACCCGACTTGACGCGCGAAGGGCGCGGTTTGGGGATGCGATCGGGGTCTTTGGGGGGAGGTGACATGGGCGGAATATGGCGCTGGTCGCGCTCCCGCTCAAGCGTGGGCTAAGATCGCCACTCCGCGCAAAATCCCGCCCACCAAAGGCACGGCCCATTAATGGTCCGGGATCCACGCTGCCCCATCGGCGCCGCGTTTCAGGGCGAACACTGCCTATGCAAGGTAACGAGGATTACATATGCGTTGGAAGACATTAGCGGCTGCGGCCGCTGTGCTCACCACGGTGCCGGCCCTGATCGCGGGAAGCGCACAGGCTTCGCCCCGTGCGGTGCTCGAGCTGTTCACCAGCCCGTTCTGCTCCTCCTGTCCGCCAGCAGACGCGCTGTTCGCGAAGCTGGCCCATCAGCCCGACCTCATCACGCTGGTCATGCCGGTCGATTCGTTCGACCGCCCGGGCCGCAAGGATACGCTCTCCAAGCCGGTATTCACGGATCGGCAGGCGGCGTACGCGGAGCGCCGCAACACGGACGTACTATATACGCCGCAGGCGATGATCAACGGCGCAGCCGAGGCCCAGGGTTCGGACGCCGGTGAGATCCGCAATGGCATCGCGCAGACGATGAACGTGCTTTCTGTGCCGGTGGAGGCGAAGGCCGCGGGCAAGCACATCAATCTGTCGGTCGGTGGCGCGGGCTCGGCCAACGCGAAGAGCGGCGTCATCACGGTGCTGCCCTTCATGAAGGATCACACCGAGCCGATGCGCGGCGGCAGGAGCCTGCACTATGCGAACCTGGTGCGCGACATCATCCCGGTGGACACCTGGAGCGGTGCGCCGCTGAAGGCGCGGCTCCTGACAAAGGACTTCGAGCAGTACGACGGCATCGTGGTGCTGCTGCAGGCGGGCACGATGGAGAGGCCGGGGGCTATCATCGGCGCCGCGCGCATCGAGCTTCCAAAGCCGCAGCGCTCCTGAGGGCGAGCGCGCAGAATTGGCGTCAGGACGAGGTCGCCGCGATCTCGACATTCTCCCCGGCGGTTTCCGCCTCGGCCGGCGCTGCGCTCCAGAGCAGCGCGACGCCGATGCATGCCGCCAGGATCGATGCCACAAAAATCGCGACTTTCGCGGCGGCGAAATCCGAGGCGACCGGGAACGACTGTCCCGCGATGAACAGCGACATGGTGAAACCGATACCGGCGAGGGCGCCCGCGCCCGCAAGCTGACGCCATGTGTAGGCGCTGGGTTTGATCGCCAGGCCGAGCCAAACAGCGAGGGCGGACGCCAAGACGAGGCCGACCGGCTTGCCGATGACGAGGCCTGCAATGATGGCCAGCATCAGCGGCTCGTGGCCGGCGATGACATCGGCGGAGATGGGTACGCCGGCGTTGGCGAGGGCGAAGAGCGGCAGGATGATGTAGCTCGACTCCGCGCCTGCGTGGCGGAGCAGGCGGTCCGCCGGGGACTCGATGCGGTCGTAAATGGCATCGATGGCGCGCATCGCGGGCAGCGAGGGGCCATGGTGCAAGACCTCGCCGCCTTGACGGGCTTCTTCCGCAACGATGGTGGAGAACTGCGCCGTCAACGCCTGGAGATTGGCGGGTGGCCGCGTCGGAATGAAGAGCGCCAGCAGCACACCGGCGAGCGTTGCGTGAAGGCCGCTCGCATGGACGAGCGCCCACAGCACGATGCCGAGCAACAGGTACGGCGCCATGCGATAGACGCGCGCACGGCTGAGCAGTCCAAGGCTGACCAGAACGCCAGCGGCGCCTAGCAGATAAACCCAATGGATTGCGCTGGAATAGAACAGCGCGACAACCGCAATGGCGCCGATGTCGTCGACGATGGCGGCGGCGGTCAGGAAGATGCGTAGCTCCACGGGCACGCGGCTACCCATCATGACAATGAGCGCAACGGCGAAGGCGGTGTCGGTGGCGATCGGCACGCCCCATCCGTGCGCCCAGGGTCCCGTTGGGAGCATGAAACCATAGATGATGGCGGGCACCGTCATGCCGCCGAGCGCGGCGGCAATGGGCAGTGCCGCGGAACGCCGGCTGGCGAGGTGGCCGACGGTGAACTCGCGCTTTATTTCCAACCCTACGACGAGGAAGAAGATGGTGAGCAGGCCATCGTTGACCCAATGGAGCAGCGACATGCTGAAATTGCTGCTGGCGAAAGAAATGCCGAGATCCTGGTGCCAGAAGCTTTCGAAGGCAGGGCCCCACATCGAGTTGGTGAGGGTGATCGCCAGCAACGTTGCAAGCAGCAGGAGTATGCCCGCCGATGGTCCCCAGCTCGCAAAGTCGAGGGCTGCGGAGCGCACCCGGTGCCCCATCGTTCCGAGCATTGCGTCGGAGAATGAGCTTTCGTCCCACGGGCCGTCATAGCGGCGGCCGTTGATGAAGAATGTGGGTGTGATCAGGACGCCGCTGTTGCGCGCGCTTTGCTCATCGGCCTCAACGCGACGGCGCGCTGCCGCGGAGTCTTCAGGCGCGGGGACTGTGCCGTCCACGCCGAGATCCTGGGCCACCGCCAAGAGGTCATCCTCGGTGAGGGTCTCCGAGCGCGACATCAGCTTGACGTGCGCATTCCAGAACGTCTCGTCGGGTGCAAGCTCGACGAGCTCGGCTGCGCGCCGGGCAATGTCGCTGCCGAGCAGAGGACGATGGCGAAACACGTAGCGCAGGGGCCGCCCGATCTCGTCGCGCACCTCGGCAATGCGCTCATTTGCGGCGCGGCAGGAGAGGCAGGCATAACTGCCGTACTCAACAAGCGTGATGGCGGAGTCGGCGGCGCCTAGAATGTGGTCATCGGGTCCGACGGGCCGGTCCAGGCGGTTGCTCTGAGGCGTTTGATTCACGCGGTCTCCATCGCTGCTTGCTACCGGCCAGCCCTTCCTTGGTATAGTGCCGCAGAGCCGGCGTCATCCCCGGACGTGTGCAGATAATCGACCATAGGAGCGTTCAACCGCGCGCGTTAAGGGCGCGGCGGACGGCAAGCTCCAGTGCCTCGAGAAAACGGGAGCGATCCTGGCGGGTGAAGGCGGCATTATAGCCCTTGCTTTCTCCAGTCTCGCGCAGGTGCGCGGAGAGTTCGCGCATCGCCAGCGCCATGCCGATGCTCGCTTCGGTGAACGGTCTACCTGTGGGGCCGATAGCCTGAGCCCCCTTCTTCAGGCAGCGCGCCGCGAGGGGAATGTCGGCCGTGACGGCAATGTCGTGCGGGCCGATGTGTTCCGCGATCCAGTCATCGGCAGCGTCCGGTCCCTCCGCAACGACGATACGCTTGACGAGCGGGCTCTCTGGCAAGCGCATCCATGCGTTAGAGACGAAGTGCAGGGTGAGACCGTGCCGCTCCGCAACGCGCAGGGCCTCGTCTTTGACGGGGCAGGCGTCGGCGTCGACGTAGATGGCGGATTGGGGTGGGGCGCTGTTCATGGCGCGGTTATTAGCGGCCCATGGCGGGACGCGCAAAGCGCGGCGCCGATGCCGCACCTATTGCGTAGGCTCGGCCTGCAGAAGCTCCATCTGCATGGGCTCTGCAAGTAAGGCTGCCAGCGCCTCGCCTTTCAGTATGCGATCGTGCATCCCTGCGGCGGGGGTGCGCTCATCGGCATCCATCACAGGGCCGGGGGCAACCGCTGCCACCAGGCGCTGCCAGACGGCGGGGACCATCGAGGCTTCTCCCCAGGTCGCCGAAATGAGATAGCGCACCTTGGCGTGCTTACTGGCAGCCTCTTCGAGCGGTCCGATCACCTTGGCGCCGTGGGTTTTGAGCAGCGTCTCCAGCGCGCCGGCGCCGAGCAGTGCCACGTGCGCGGCGGTGCGGCACTCATCGAGCGCCGCAATAAGGAATTCGACGGCAGCTTCCGGGGCCGTCTGGGCCATTTCATCCACGCAGTCGTAGGCGCGCATGCGCTCGCCGCTTCCCGCAAACTCCGTGGCCGTGGCGATCTTGAGCAGCACGTCGGCCAGGCGTTTGAAATCGCATGTGCCGTCCTCCGACACGCAGAGGGGGTCGGCGCCTTCGAACTGACAATCTAAGCAACTCCAACTGCGTTCCATGGGGCACCGGGTCGAATATGTTCAGTGTAGTGAATCATATCACAGGCGGTGATGGCTGTGCTTTGGGTGCCGTCGTTGTGGCGGGCGGGTGTTGAGCGGCTGCATCAGGCGATAGCTGGCGGTGAATATGCTGGCCCGGGTCACGCACTTGGCAATGCGCCGCCCTTTTCACCGATGGGTGAGATACAGTTTGCAGGATATAGGTGGACGTCGAAGAATCGCCGTCGCCTATGGGTTCGCAAGTCACGTCGTCTTGGATCCGAGCGCGATACCTAAGCTCGCAAGAATTGTTTGGGGCCTCCGGTGGAGGCATATTGGGGATGGCTACGGATAAGCGGTTCGGCCTCGATAAGTAGGCACCCACTGATGTTGTTCGCCGATTCAACACGGCATGGGTTGCCGGCGAAGTGGACAGGGCAATCGCTGTCGTCGCGGAGGATGCGGTTTACGCGCTCCACCTGTCCGACGATTCGCTGCCGACGGGAGGGGAGACTATCGGGCGGGCCAATATCGAACTGCGCAAGGTGTGCCGGCAATTCGATTATCTGCTCTACGGCCGCTCCGCGCACGGATGGCGACGCCGTCCGGTTTCAAGTGGAATTTATGTACCCGCACCGACGCAGCGGAGAAATTCTCAGCGGCCGCTTCGGCATGATCATGCAGGTGGAGCGCGGCCCGATCGTCCGCGCCGAGGAATATCACGACCGCGCGAAGGTCGAGGCATTTCTGCGCCTTTTCGCGCAGTAGGGGCCGTTCGTTAGCCAAGGATTGCCAGTGAGAAGCTTCCTGGCTCGGTGAGCGGGCCTCAGTGTCTCGCGACGCGCCGCTTGCGATGCACGCGCTTGCGGGGAGCCGCGGCGGCGGGCTCAACGGCGGCAACAGCCTCCAGGCGTGACTTCGGCACGACGTGCACGACTTTATAACCGCGGGCTTTCAGTTCCGCGAGCACTGTCGGGATGGCTTTGGCAGTACGCTCGTGGATGTCGTGGAAGAGGACGATGCCGCCGCCCTTGCGGTCGAGTCCGGTGAGCACGTTCTGCACCACCTTTTCAGGGGAGCGCACCCGCCAGTCCCATGAGTCCACGTCGATTCCGAAGACGGCGATGTTGCGCTTGGCGAGGTAGTCGCGCACGCGCTTCGGATCACTCAGGTAGGGGAAGCGGAAGAAGGGCGCGACGCCATCGGGCAGTGTCGCCTCCGCGATGTTGAAGGTGCTTTCAATCTGTTGCTCGGCTTGGCCGAGGGACGACGCACCCAGATTGCGATGGCTGTAGGTGTGCGTGCCAACTGTGTGCCCTTCCGCCTGTACCTGACGGGCAACGTCGGGGAAATTCTTGAGCATGCTGCCGACGTAGAAGAAGGTTGCCTTGGTGCACTGGGCCCCGAGAGCGTCCAGGATCTCGCGCGTCACGGTGGGGTGCGGGCCGTCGTCGAACGTGAGGATGACCTCGCCCTTCTCAAGCAGCGGGCTAGGGGGATACTGGTCGCCGTATTCGCCGCCGCCGGTGGTGTCGAGTTCAATGGTGCGTGAAACGCCGAGCGTATCGGCGCAGTGTTCTGCCTGCTGTTCCGTGGCTGCCGCTGCTGGAGCATCAGGATCCGTCTTGATCTGGATGATGCCCGTTTCGGCCCTCCCAGCGACGGTGGGTAGAATGAGTGCGATGGCGAGCAGCAGCTTCTTCATGTCTTTTCCCTCTCCCCATTGCGTCGCTTCCGCACCACGCGCGCGGATCAGTCGATAGAACATCGCGCCACGCGGCTTAACCCGCAGTGAAACAAGAATCGATTCGGCACGCACTTGCGCGTAAAAAAGGACTTCGCGTCTTCTGCGACGTCATCCTGCGACTCCAATGGTGCGCGCGCAACCTAACGTCGGCCCTGGGTAGACGCGTACAAAGTGCAACTCGCCTCGCGGGCGACTCAGCTGGCTTCCGTATGGGGCGGCGTGCTGACGCGAGTGACATGCATCCGGGGAATGGAACCCGAAATGCAAAGAGAGGCGCCGGGGGGCAGGGCGGCCTCTCTTCGCGCCCCAGCATTGGCAGAGCCGGGGCCTTGATGGGTAGGCTCCCCTAACCGCCAGAACGGCAGGGCATCTCGATTAAAGCGGTAAAATATGAAATCCGCGTTTGATCCGCAGGAAGAATATCTGTCGCAATTTCGCAAATAGAGAATGCGGGCTGCATCCGGCATGAATCGCTAGCCGCGGGCTTTTCGGGGCGCTGGGTTCGCAGGCGCACCGGAGCGAACGCGCCAAAACGCTCACCTTGTCAGGAGATTGCACCTGCGGCTAAGTCCGGCGCTCAATTCACCGGAGCCCTGCGCCATGCCTTTTCCCTCGCTATCGGCCTATGCCGTGCCGATCCTGTTGCTCTCCATCTCTAACGTTTTCATGACCTTCGCGTGGTACGGCCACCTGCGATTCAAGGAGCAGCCGCTCCTTCTGGTGATCTTCGTCTCCTGGCTTATCGCGTTCGCGGAGTATTGCTTCGCGGTGCCGGCCAACCGATATGGCAGCGCGGTCTACTCCGCGGCGGAGCTGAAGACGATCCAGGAAGTGATCACCTTGACCGTGTTCGCGGTATTCTCAGTGCTCTACTTGAAGGAGCCGATCGGGATGCATCAGGTCATTGGCTTCGCGTTCATAGCATTGGGTGCATTCTTTATCTTCTCGGGGCGCGCCTGAAACAGTTAAGGTCGTCCCAGGCATAGAAACGTACCGCGGCACTCGAGGGGAGAAATGGCAGAAACACGCATCGCACTGGTCACGGGCGCCAATCGCGGAATCGGGCTGGAAATCCTTAAGCAGCTATCGCGCGCCGGCCTCATGGCAGTGCTCTGCTCGCGCGACGTCGAAAAAGGGCGCGAGGCTGCGGCCAAGCTCGCCTCGGAGGGGCTGGAGCCGCCGGTCGTGGCGCTGGACGTTACGGATGGGGCGAGCATCAAATCGGCGGTAGAGGAGATCGTCGGGCTGTTCGGCCGTATCGATGTGCTGGTCAACAACGCTGGTATCCTGCGCGAAGGCTTCACGGCGGAGGAGACGAGCGTGCTCGACGTTTCCGCGGAACTGGTGATGGAGACCTACGCCACCAACACGATCGGACCGCTGCGGCTCATCCAGGCGGTGGTGCCGATCATGCGGCAGGGCGACTATGGGCGGGTGGTGAATATATCCTCGGGTGCCGGTCAGCTCGCCGAGATGGGCGCCGGCTATCCCGCCTATCGCATGTCGAAGGCGGCGCTCAACGCGCTGACGCGCATCACGGCCGCCGAGCTCGGCCCGGCACCCATCAAGGTCAATGCCATGTGCCCAGGCTGGGTGCGCACCGATATGGGTGGGCCAAACGCAACACGTTCCGTCGAGCAGGGTGCGGAAACGGCTGTATGGCTGGCGACGCTGCCCGACACCGGGCCGACGGGCGGGTACTTCCGCGATAAGGCGCCGATCCCGTGGTGACCGCCTGACTAGGCGAGAGCTGCCGCATCGTGACGGCCGCCCAGGGGCTGGATCACACGCCGCGCACCAGATTGCCGACCATCAGCGTGATGTAGGCGGTAATCGCCAGCCAGAACTCCTGATGTGGCAGGTAGCGTGGCACGCCCACGAAGCCCAGCTTGGTCACCAGCGCCAGGAGGGCGAGCGTCAGCGAGATAAGGAAGATGGCGATCGTTGGCGGGTTGAGATGCATGGCGGTGGGCTTCCCCCTTCGGCGCGGCCGCTGGCGTGCGGCAGTATTAGCCTTGCGCGGCGGTTACTCCTACGGTTCGCAATCATATCAAGACGGCGCAGGAGCAGCCAGCCGGGATCAAAATGCGGGCCATGGGCGCGACCGAGACAAATCGGCGGCTTCGCAGTGTTTTCTGCGCGGCCGAGCCGCACGCCCTTGGTAAGAAGGACGTCCAGCTAGGTATTCGCGTTGGAAAACAAGCCGTAGCGCCGGCCCTTGCTGTTATAGGCCGGCGCGCGCTCGCGAATGGAAAGACCGCCGACTTTAGAGCGTGCGTGCGGTCTTCGTGGACGACAGGGCAGGAAAGTCGTCACCGGCCTCGATCAGGAAGCGTACCGGCCGGGCATTCGGGCTCGCTTCATCCCGGCAGGTGACCAGCAGTAGCGGCGTCGGCCGGTCGGTGGAGACCGCCAGCACATGGCTATCGAGCTTGTCGATGGTGACGACGTTCAACACGCGGTCATGGCCGTTGGACGAGATGGTGATGCGGTCGCCCACCGAGACAGGCTTGGCGGGGAGGACGCCCTGATCACGCACCAGGTGGGTGAGCCAGAACTCCTCAGTGCCTGCGATGACGGGCTGCCGGTTGGCAGGCGCGGCCGAGTTGGCGTCGAGATCGGCAATGGCGCGCTGGAAGCCGCGCTCTACGACACCTTCGCCGTTGCCCACGCTCACCGCGGCGGCACCAAGACCGGCGGCGGCGAGCACCAAGACAGCGATCGGCAGGTTTTTGCGAATAGCGCCTGCGCCCATGGTTCAGCTCCGCTTTCGTTCGTTTCCCGCTTGGCCCCGTTTGGCCCAGCATCAGCCTAGCCATGATCGGGCAGGATGCCTAGGCCGAGTACAGTAGCCCCATTACCGAAATGTTAGGAGTGGAGGAGAAGCCGTCAAGGGCCCCCACCAGAGCTTGGCCCTTCCTCCACGGCTCCCCGTCGCGGGGAGGCGTGCACGCGGTGAAGATGCCGGAAAAACGCAAGGTTAAGAGCGACAATCGCCGAAAAAATGGCAGCCAGCAGACCGAGCGCCATATCGGCCGGGATGGTGGGCGGGCCTGCGAAAACATGGGCCTGGGGCACCGGTACGGCGGTTGCGACGACGGCGGCGGCGATGAGTGGGCTGTCGTCGATGGAGAATTTGAAGAAGTCGCCAGCGCTGGCGCTGACCTGGAGCAGATCGCTCAGTCGATAGGCAGTGTCGACGTTGCGCTCATAAACCCCCACGGCCACGGCGAAGCCCGCAAAAAGAAAAAGGCCGATGCATGCGTCTGCGATTGTCCTTGCGATTAACCTCAGACGCGCCGTCCTGAACATCGCAAGGGATCCTTAGCTGGCCTGGCCGGAGCGATCCCCGGCGCTTGTTCCGTACGGGAATGATGGTATCCGCGTTCGTGGCGGGTGTGGGGTCACATTGTGGCGATAGCAGCGTATTCTTTCGATTAATGCGGCCGTCGGTGTGCATGTTGCGGTTCTGTCACGGGGCGCCCGAGGGGCTACGCATTCTATCGGCATTGCGCCCCGAACGGCATGCATCCGCCGCAGGGCAGCTTATTGAAGTCACCGCAGGGTACAGATAGTGTCCGCGCCGTTTCGATCCCGAACGATTATCCGAAAGGCTTCCAAAATGGGCTTCATCGCCGACAGTTTGAACCGCATCCAGCCGTCGGCGACTATCGCGGTGTCGACAAAGGCGCGACAGCTCAAGGCCGCCGGGCGGGACGTGATCGGATTGTCCGCGGGCGAGCCGGACTTTGACACGCCGGACAATATCAAGCAGGCGGCGGTGAAGGCGCTGGCCGAGGGCAGAACCAAGTATACGGACGTCGACGGCACGCCGGAGCTCAAGGCGGCGATCGTGCGTAAGTTCGCCCGCGAGAACGGTCTTGAATACAAGCCAAACCAGATCTCAGTCGGTACCGGCGGCAAGCAGGTCATCTATAACGCGCTGCTGGCGACGCTGAACCGGGGGGATGAGGTTTTGATCCCCGCGCCGTGCTGGGTGTCCTATGCCGACATCGTCATGCTCGCCGACGCCAAGCCGGTGTTCGTGCCGACGGTGATCGAGGACGGCTACCGGCTGAAGCCGGGAGCGCTGGAAGCCGCGATTACGCCGAAGACAAAGTGGCTGATCTTCAACTCACCGTCGAACCCCACCGGCGCGGCCTATTCGCGCGAAGAGATCAAGGCGCTGACGGATGTGCTGCTGAAGCATCCGCACGTCTGGATTATGACCGACGATATCTATGAGCACCTGCTCTACGACGGGCTTGAGTTCCATACTGTGGCGGCTGTCGAGCCGGGTCTTTTCGGTCGCACGCTGACGATCAACGGCCTGTCAAAAGCCTATTGCATGACGGGCTGGCGTCTGGGTTATGCGGGTGGACCGGTGCAGCTCATCGATGCCATGCGCAAGCTGCAGTCGCAGTCGACCTCCAACCCGTGCTCGATCACGCAGGCGGCGGCCGTCGAGGCGCTGGACGGCCCGCAGGACTTCATCGCCGCGAACAATGCCAAGTTTGTCGAGCGGCGCGATCTCGTCGTCTCGATGCTGAACCAGGCTTCGGGCCTCAAGTGTCCTAAGCCGGAAGGCGCGTTCTACGTCTACCCGAGCTGCGCCGGTGCGCTCGGCAAGACGAGCGCTTCGGGCAAACTGATCTCCAGCGACGAGGATTTTGTAACGGCGCTGCTGGAAGAGGAGGGTGTCGCCGTGGTGCATGGCGCCGCGTTCGCATCTTCACCGGCGTTCCGCGTGTCCTATGCGACCTCGAAGGAGGTGCTCGAGGATGCCTGCCGCCGCATCCAGCGCTTTTGCGGGAACCTGCGCTAAAGGGAGAGCGGATTGAGCGGTCACACGGGCACGTCAAGTGCGCCATGCTCGGCCTGCCGCTATTGGCGGGCGGGGCTGGCGGTGGCGCTGCTGGCGCTATGGGTGAGTTGGGCCGTGGGGTGACGCACGCCGCTAGTGCATTCCTTACGCGGGTGCGGGTATCACGCTGTGTCTTGCCAGGGCTCCCCCTGCCACCGGGAGCGGGAGCGCATCACTTCGCAAATTCGGGTTGGTAGCGCGTCGGACTTGGCAGGGACGGCCATGAGCCGGCCGTCCACCCTTGCTGTCGGCTCAGGCGGCGGCGCCGCGATGAGGCCATGGGTCCGCCAGCCAAGCCCGCACCCACATGCGGCGCAGTGAACGTTGTGCGCCCGCCAGCAGGCTGCGCTGTACAGGGCGATGGACCACCAGTGCTGTCGAGGGTACGCGTGCCGTCCGCCGCTCGACAAAGTCTTCGCTTGCCAGTTCTTCGGCTGCCATCGCATAGCCCGCCGCATGGGCTGCCGACATCAGCGATTTCATACCCATCGCACGCCTCGCTTCCTATGGGCCGGTAACCTCTCATACGACCCGATCCGCTCGTTCAAATTGTTCGAGCAGACGTATTAATTCATAATGCTTCAATTGGGTTCCAGAGCAAGTATTTTCCGTTGTGCTACTGCGAATTCGGAAGCTGAATTCTTTGCCCAAGTTGTGCGTCGCAATATTCAGGCAGTCGTCTTCGCACAACAACTTAAACACGCGCACCGGATCGAGGGTGCGAAGTTGACGCTCCCTCCCGCGAGGCAACACGCTCGTGAGGATCCTCCATCGAACTTGGTGCGCATGGAGCTGCATCCGCGATCACATCATACGTGCAACCATCGCCGCCGAAGCGCGTGGCGGCTGAGCACGCCTTCGGCTTGGAGGCGTAGCGGCCAAGGACGAGCTGATCCTCGCGCCTGACTACCTTCCAGCCGCCAACCGGCGGGAGGGGTGCGGGCGTGTCGTCAGCCTGGGACGTGTTGGGAGTGGGACGGGCATAGATCAGTCGTGCAGGGTCACTCATGGGTTTGCCGGGCCGTCCTTCGCTGTCTCGTTTGCGCGTCTTAGCGCTTGTTGCTCCCGTCGGAGCTAGCGGCGACGGCGCGTTTTTTGTCTTTTTCGGACAGCGCGCCGGCACTCGACTCACCCCTGCGGTCGGCGGAGAACGAGTGCGTGCGCTGGTCGCCCATGGTTTCTTTGCCCGCCGGGTCCGTGGCTCTTAACGGGCGACTACTCTGAGGATGCTTTGCGGTATCGTTACGTGACATGTCTGTTGCCGTCTTTGAACTGAAGGGATCTATCGATCTCGCATGCGAACGCCTGTCGGCCAACGGCTCGGCAGGCGTTCGGTGTTAGCGAGCCATCGGCGAATTCCAGTAGGGCTCCACGCCGTAGTGGCGGTGGGTCACCGTTTCCCAATCCCGATCGCCCCAGGAGTCGTCGCTGAACGCCGGTGCGTCGCGGAGCTGCTCCTCGGTGATCGTGGTTCTGAAACCGCCGAGCGAGGTGTCATACTTCAGCGCACCCCAGGGCACGGGATAGTGGCTGTGGCCGAGGCCCAGGAAACCGCCAAAGCTCATGACCGCATAAATGACGCGGCCCGACAGCTTGTCGATCATGAGGTGGTCGATCTCGCCGACTTTCTCTCTGCCGAGGCCATAGACTACGGTTCCCTCGACATCCTCGCTCGAGATAAGTTGGTGATTAGGGTGAATGGTTGATGTCGCCATTGAAGCCTCCGAGCGATGTTCCTGTTGTGGGGGAACAACGTGGATGTTTCGCGCGCGTTCCACCGCTCTATCGCGCGTTTCATCACTCACGGCAGCGCTTTGCGATCGCACCAAGGTGAGCCAAAGCCACTGAGCCGGCGGGGGGTGCAGTCGCCGAATTAGCTGCTTCACGCGCGGTGCGTGGGCACTATCTATTCAGTATCCTCCGCCTTTCGCCGGGTTTGGCCAGTCGTGCAACGATATCCCGTGCCGATATCGCCCATTCGGTGTTAGTCTTTCTCCGTCGCGCTGCTCCTGAGGCGCGGGGCGCGCGCAAGCAGATGCGTGCGCCTCCAACCGAAGGAGGAAGCAGATGGCGCAGTCCGAAGTTTCCAAGGCGGGAGCAAATGGGAGCTCGCGCTCCCGCTGCATCGCACTCGTTGGACCTTATCTCAGCGGCAAAACCACTCTTCTCGAAGCGATCCTGGCACGTACCGGTGCAATCCAGCGCGCGGGCAGCGTGCCGGACAGGACATCGATCGGTGATGCCAGTCCCGAAGCTCGCGAGCACGGCATGAGTGTGTCGCTCAACGTTGCCGACACGACTTTCCTCGACGACAACTTCACTTTCCTCGACTGCCCCGGCTCGATCGAGTTCCAGCACGAAGGCTCATTGGCTCTGACGGCTTGCGATGCGGCCGTCGTGGTTTGCGAGCCAGACTCGCGGCGTGTTCCCGCGCTTCAGGTGATCCTGAAGCAGCTCGAGGATCGGGGTATCCCGCACCTTTTGTTCCTCAATAAGATCGACGAGTCTGCGATCCCGCTGCGCGAGCTGGTGCCAATGCTGCAGCCGGCGAGCGCGCGCCCACTGGTGCTGCGGCAGATCCCGATATGGGAAGACGGCGTAGCGACCGGTTTTGTCGATCTCGCTTCCGAGCGTGCATTCATCTATCGCACCAACGCTCCATCGGAGATCGTAGAGTTGCCGGCGTCCCTTTCGGAGCGCGAGCAGCAAGCGCGCTTCCATATGCTGGAGCAACTCGCTGACCACGACGACGAACTGATGGAGCAGCTGCTCACCGACGTGCCAACGTCGCGCGACAAGATCTTTCAGGATCTGACGCAGGAATTTCGTGACGGCCTGATCTGTCCGGTTCTGCTCGGATCGGCGCGGAACAATCACGGCATCTTCCGGCTCCTCAAGGCGCTGCGCCACGAAGCGCCCACCATCGAGGTAACGGCGCGGCGGCTGAAGCTGGAGAACGCCAAGTCCGCCGCCTACGTGATGAAGTCCATCTACACGGCTCACGGGGGCAAGCTTTCGCTCGCGCGCGTGCTGACGGGTGAGTTCGGCGACGGGACCGTGGTGACGGGCCCGGAGGGGCGTGACGAGCGGATCGCCGGCGTTTTTGCACTCCGGGGCGAAGAGCCGATCAAGCGCGGGCCGGGCAAAGCCGGGGACACCGTTGCTCTGGGGCGCCTGGAAGGCATCCGCTCAGGCGATACGATTAGTGCGGAGAAGGGCGGAGCGGTGCAGGCGAAGGGCGCCGCTGCGCCGGAGCCCGTATTTGGAATCGGGCTCGGGCTCAAGGACCGGAAAGACGAGGTAAAGCTGACGGCAGCGCTCGGGAAGCTGCTGGAGGAAGACCCTTCGCTGGGCGTCGAGATGAAGGCTGACACGCATCAGATGCTTCTGCTTGGACAGGGCGAGATGCATTTGCGCGTGGCCCTGGAGCGATTGCAGCGCAAGTATGGAGTGACGGTCGAGCGCCAGCCGCAGCAGGTGCCATACAAGGAAACGATTCGCTCCGGTACGCAGGTGCGCGGGCGGCATAAAAAGCAGTCGGGCGGTCACGGCCAGTTCGGGGATGTGGTGCTGGAGATCGAGCCACGCCCGCGCGGAGCCGGCTTTGCCTTCAACGACAAGATCACGGGCGGTGTTGTGCCGCGGCAGTTCATCCCGTCGGTAGAGATCGGCGTGAAGGATTACTTGCAGCACGGCCCGCTCGGGTTTCCCGTGGTGGACGTACAGGTGACGCTGCTCGATGGCTCCTATCACACGGTCGATTCCTCGGATATGGCATTCAGGCAGGCGGCACGCATCGGCATGACCGACGGGCTGCCGAAATGCTCGCCGGTTCTTCTCGAGCCGGTGATGGCCGTCGAGATCGCGGTGCCGAGCGAGGCGACGGCACGCATCAATGCGATCATTGCGCAGCGTCGCGGTCAGATTTTGGGCTTCGATGCCCGCGACGGCTGGAACGGCTGGGATGTGGTGCAGGCGCAGATGCCCGCATCCGAGATGGCGAACCTGATTGTTGATTTGCGATCGGCGACGTCCGGCGTCGGCACCTACACGGCGCGTTTCAACCACTTGGCCGAACTCACGGGGCGCCTTGCTGATCAGGTGCTGGCCCAGCACCGGCAGGCGGCCGAGTAAAGAAGGTCGAACGGGCTGGGGCGGCGGCTGCGGTGTGGCGCGCCGCCGTCTTGACCGGCTGCCATCGAGTTCATAGCCTCCATAGGGACGGGGATGGGGTTCCCCACAACTGCTTGCGGTCTTTCCGTGAGCTGATGACTCCTGCCGCACGTAGCTGCTCGGGGCAGTACGCAGAAGCGGTGGGTCGTGTTTGGGCCACCGCATCGGTGGGCCCTTCTGCTGCGCGTGCGGATGGCTGAAGCTCTCGAGGGAGAGGCGCGTGCAGATTTATCTTTGGATTGCGGCGGGGAGTGCGCTGGGCGGGATGGCCCGCTTCTGGTGTACGGGGCTGGCGCAGCGCCTCTTTGGCGAGGCGTTCCCTTGGAGCACGCTTCTGATCAACATCATCGGCTCGCTGATCATAGGCTTCTTCGTTGCCCTTACGGGCCCCCAAGGGCGGTATACTGTCGATCCGAACATCCGCGCATTCGTCGCCGTGGGATTATGCGGTGGCTATACGACATTCTCGGCCTTCAGCCTGCAGACGATGGTGCTGATGCAGGAGAGCCAGTGGTTGCACGCGGGTGGATATATTCTCGCGTCACTAGCGCTCTGCCTCGTTGCAGTCTGGGTCGGCCACCTCATCGCGATGCAGCTCAGCGCCATCTGAGCACCGAATTCAGCGGCCGGATTGAGCCTTCCTTTGCGTTTGTCTGCGAAGTTGGCTCCATGAGTGGCTCGGATAGAACAACATATGCTGGCGGCTTTGCGGGGCTCGATAGCGAGGTCGATGCGGCGGTATTGGACGTGCATGGCGAGTTTCCTACTTGGCTGACGGGGACATTGCTCCGCACCGGTCCTGCGAAATTCGATATCGGCTGCCACAGCGTGAACCATTGGTTTGATGGTCTCGCAATGCTGCATCGATTCAGTTTCGCTGATGGCGAGGTGACGTATCGCAACCGCTTCCTGCGATCCGATACGTTTTCTCGGTCAATTGAAAAGGGATCTTTGGCTGACGGCGCATTTGCGACCGACCCGTGCCGCACGCTGTTCCAGCGCGTCGCAGCGGTGTTCTCGCCGCAGTTTACGGACAACGGCAACGTCAATATCGATGCGTTCGGGGGTGAGCCGGTGGCGCTCACCGAGACGCTGCTGCCGGTGCGTTTCGATCCTGAGACGCTTGCTGCGCGCGGGCACTACCCCATGAGCAAGGATGTGGGCGGCATGATCTCCATCGCCCATCCCCACCACGATGCCGAGCGCCGCTGCCGCTATAGCTACGTGGTAGAGTTTGCACGCCGCTCGCAGTATCGGATGTTCGCCATTCCCGACGATGGAAGCCCGCAACGGGTCGTTGCGACCATGGAGGTCGACAAGCCGGCCTACATGCACTCATTCGCGATGACAGAGCACTATCTTGTGCTGACGGAATTTCCGCTCGTCGTCGATCCGCTGCGTATGATGCTCAACCTGTCGCCGTTCATCCGAAATTATCGCTGGCTGCCTGAACGGGGGCTGCGATTCCATGTGTTCGAAAAGGATACGGGCCGGCATGTGGTATCACGCACGGCGGAGGCCGCTTTCGCCTTCCATCACATCAACGCCTATGAGGCGGGGGACGATCTCTTCATCGACGTTGTCGTTTATGACGACGCGAGCATCATCGACCAGCTTTATCTCTCGCGCCTGCGGGCGGGTGAGCCCGTTTCGGCAACGGGGCGACCCACGCGCTTCACGCTGCCGCTGTCCGGCGATGGGCAAGTGAGAGCGACAAGGCTGACGGACAGTATGCTGGAGTTGCCGCGCACCGACTACGCACGGTGTGCGGGAAGGCCCTATCGGTACGTTTGGGGTAACGGGCGCCGCCCCGATGGTATGTTCCTCGACAGCATCGTGCGGGTGGATATCGAAAGCGGCGAGGAGCGCACTTGGTCGGCCGATGGGGCCTTCCCCGGCGAGCCGGTGTTCGTTGCCCGCCCCGGCGCAACCATGGAAGGCGACGGCATTCTCATCTCGGTGGTGCTCGATGCGCACCGCGGGACCTCATATCTGCTGCTCCTCGATGCAATATCGCTTTCCGATATTGCCCGCGCGGAGTGTCCGCACGCGATTCCGTTCGGGTTACACGGATGTTACTACCCAGCCCAAGGACGGCATCGTAGCTTTTCGATGTGAGCACGCGTCGGCGCTGTTACGAACGGGCCGGCCGTCGCGAATAGGCTCACATCAAGGGAGGGGGGCGCATTGGGGCGCCGCCGAACGATGGAGCCATTAATGGGATTTTCTCGGGCAATAGGTGCCGGAGCCGTAACGCTCGCACTTCTGGTCGGGCCGGCGTCCGCTGAACCGGCCACCGGCGAGCAGCTTGTCGACGCTCTCAATAAAATATTCGGAAAGCACGAAAAAGCGCGGGCCTCGCACACCAAGGGCATTTGCGTCAAAGGGGAGTTTGTACCAACGGCCGAGGCAGCCGCTTTGAGCAAGGCACCGCAATTTGCCGCGAAGGTGCCGCTCGTCGGGCGCTACTCGCTCGGTGGCGGCAATCCGGCAGCGCCGGACAACCAGAAGGACAACGTTCGGGGTATTGCACTGCACTTCCAGCTGCCCGATGGCGGGGTAAGCGACCTGCTTATGATTTCTGCGCCCGTTTTCGTCGCCAAGAACCCCGATCAGTTTCTTGAGCTTCTGACCGCACTTGGCAGCAAGGACAAAGCGAAGATCGACGCCTATTTCGCAGCAAATCCGGAATCCACGCGTCAGAAGAAATGGTTGTTGGCACGCCAGACGCCGGCAAGCTATGCCACCGCAGACTATTTCGGCGTGCACACTTTCTATCTGACGAATGCGAAGGGGGAGCGGCAGGGCGTGAAGTGGCGCGCAGAGCCGGTCGGCGGATACGTCGGGCTCGACGATGAAGCGGCGAAGGCGAAGGGCGCTGACTTCTACGAGCAGGATTTGGAGCAGCGCTTCGCCAAGGGCGCCGTGGCGTACGATCTTTATGCGGTGTTGGGGCAGCCTGGCGATCAGGATGACGATCCAACCGCGGAATGGCCGACGGACCGCAAGAGCGTGAAGGTTGGGACGATTTCCATCTCGGGCCTCGAGCCGGCGGCGACTTGCGACGGGGCGATATTCGATCCGAACCAGGTGGCAAATGGCATCGAACCTTCGCCTAACGACAAAATCCTGCCCATGCGCACCGAGAGCTATGCGGTGTCGTTTGGACGGCGCAGCAACTGAGAAAAGGGAGGGCACCGGCGGAGGGTGCCCTCCTTATTACTGGCCCATGGGCGTCAGACCGAGATTTCAAGATAGCGCAGGGCAAGGCCTGCGAAAACGAGCGACAGGCCGATCCAAACAGCCACGATGACAATGGCGGCGCCTTTGCTTTTCTGCAGCGGCGTATCGAGCGCTACTGCGCGGTTCTCGGCCAGAATATCCGGCGGAATGAGACGCACGGCGAGAAGAATGCCGAGCGGCACGAGAATGATGTCGTCGAGGTAGCCGAGGACGGGGATGAAGTCGGGGATGAGGTCGATGGGTGAGAGCGCGTAGGCGGCGACTGCGAGCGCAACAGCCTTTGCGTACCAAGGCACTCGTGGATCGCGCGCCGAGAGATAGAGCGCACGGACATCCCGCTTGATGGCCTTGGCCCAGCGGCGCATGCGCCCGACCACCGAGCCATCGGCTTCAGAGGGTGGCATTAGGAACTGCTCCCGTTCGCGCGCGGCTAGCCTGCATCAGCGGGGACGAACTTCAGCGCGACGCCGTTCATGCAAAAGCGCAGGCCCGTGGGCGGCGGGCCGTCTTTGAATACATGTCCGAGGTGTCCGCCGCAGCGGCTACAGTGAATTTCCGTGCGGGTCATGAAATAGCTTTTGTCGGTGCTGTCCCCGACCGCGCCCGGCAGCGGGCGATAGAAGCTTGGCCAGCCTGTGCCGCTATTGAATTTCGTCTCGGACGAAAACAGCGGCAGCTCGCACCCGGCGCAGAGATAGGTGCCCGCCGCGTAGTTCTTGTCGAGCGGGCTGCTGCCGGCGCGCTCCGTGCCATGCTCGCGTAGCACGCTGAATTGCTCCGGCGTCAGGATGCGATGCCACTCTTCCGGTGTGTGCTCGATCTCGTATTCTGATTTTGGTTTAGAGGTGGGCACGGTTTTCTCGTCGGCACGCAGGCTTGCGATGGGCCAGTCCGCCGCGACAACGGCGAGGCTGGAAAGCGTGAACGCGCGGCGCGTGAGCATAGGCATCACCTTTTCGGGTCGCAGTCCTAGTCCGGCCCTCCGGGGGGGGCCGTCCTACATTCGCTGCGCCGCGGCCGCCGTTACAGCGTGAGCTTATCACAACGGCGTTTGTGCTAAAGGGTTACGGTGACCCCATCGCTGATTTGCAGCTTCCATCGGCTAGCCGATGATCGGTACGCTTCGGTCTATGACAATCTCCTCGGTGCTGAGCCGGCAGCGGTAGGCGATGGTTTCGACGCCTGCCTCGCGCGCGAGGCGGAATGCCTCCGCATAGGCGGGATCGAAGTCGCCGCAGATGGAGAACTGTTCGGCATCCTGGCGCTGGATGAGATAAAGCATCACGCCGCGGTGGCCCTGTGCGACCATCGCGCTCAGCTCGCGCAGGTGTTTCGCACCACGGGCCGTGGTGCAATCGGGAAACTCGGCGTGGCCCGAATTGCGCATCAAGTGCACGTTCTTGATCTCGACGTAGCAGGTTCCCTTCCCGACATCCTCGAGCAGGAAATCGATGCGGCTTTTTTCGCTGCCGTAACGCACCTCAGGACGTACGATTTCGTATCCCGTGAGCTCACCGATGATGTTGTTGGCGAGGGCTTCAGCCACGAGCCGGTTCGGAAACATGGGATTGATGCCGACGAGCGTCGGGCCATTGCCAAGGTCGTTCTCGACCATCTCCCAGGTGTGGGGAAACTTTCGCGTCGCCGCTTCGCTGCGTGACAGCCACACGACCGACCCCGGCGCTTGCAGGCCGAGAAGGGAGCCGGTGTTCGGGCACGCGACGGTTACATGCTCGCCGCTGTCCAGGATCACGTCCGCGAGGAAACGCTTATAGCGCCGCTCCAGGCGCGCGCGGACGAGGGGAGAGGAGAATCGCATGGGTTTAGCTTAGGTGTTATGGATGAGGCTTCCCATACCGGCGGAGAGAAGCATTGGGCGAAGAGGATATCGTCACGGCGGCGGTGCTGGTGATAGGCGATGAGATTCTGTCCGGCCGCACGCCCGATCGAAACATAAATTACATCGCCGCGCATCTTACCCGGATCGGCATTCGCCTCCGCGAGGTCCGTGTCGTTGCCGATGACGAGGATGCGATCGTCGCTGCGGTGAACGCGCTGCGCGCAACGCACACCTATCTCATTACGACGGGTGGCATCGGCCCCACCCACGATGACATCACCGCCGATGCCGTCGCGAAGGCGCTGGGCGTGCCGATCGATTACGATCCGCGCGCGGTTGCGCTGCTGGAAACATACTTCGCGCGCAGGGGCGTTGCGCCGACGCCGGCACGCATGCGTATGGCGCGCATTCCTCACGGTGCATCGCTCATCACCAACGCCGTTTCGGTTGCTCCGGGTTTCATGATCGACAACGTCATCGTGCTCGCGGGCGTGCCCGATGTGATGCAAGTGATGCTCGATGACGTGAGCGCAAAATTGCGGACAGGCGCGAAAATGCTCACTGCTACGATCCAGCTCTATCGCCCGGAAGGCGATGTTGCTGACGTGTTCGCCACGCATCAAAAAACATTTCCCGATGTTGCAATGGGCAGCTATCCATCGTTCGCAGATGGACGCGTATCTACGCAACTCGTTCTGCGCTCTACGAATTCAGCAGTGCTGGAGCATGCGCGAGAGTCTTTGCTGCAGGTGCTCACAGCGCGCGGATTAATCTGAATCTCAGCGGCGATGCGTCGCAGCGGCTGCATTACGCAGTGATTCGCCGCTTTATCTCCGCTTCCTGCTGCTTCCTGCAAGCCGCTCCGGGGGGTGTGGTTGCGGAACACCTGTTCTGCATCCTGTTCTCGCGGTCGCTGATTACGAAACAATTACGGAGTTCTGCAAATGGCGTGGAGCACATCCACCTGGGCGAAGCGCGTTCGCCTAGTGTGCATCGCCCCGATCGCACTGGCGATCGCCGCGGTGGCCATTCCGGCAGCTGTCAGTTCGTCCGTCGAGGCGAAGACGCCGGGGAAGACCTACTGCTTCGTGAAGAAGTGCCACCGCGTGAAAACCATCGCGGAAACCGAAGCGCTCGTTGGTGTAGAGCAGGCTGTCGTCGCCTCGCACTACGATGATTGCAAGAAGGATCGCTTTAATCCATGCGGTCTTACGTCGTCGGGCGAACGCTTCCATCCTGATCGTCCGGACAACACTGCAAGCCCAATCTATCCGGATGGCACGACGCTGCTCGTTTGGAATCCTGACAACAAGCGCGCGCTCGTGGTGCGTGTGAATAACGCAGGGCCCTATTGGGGGAATCGCACGCTCGATCTGTCGCGTGCGGCCGCTGAGAAGCTAGGCTTTGCCGGTCGGGGCGTTGCCAAACTCAAAATGCGGGTCGTGAAGGCGCCGGAGCCGGAAGAGGCGCGCTACAAGAAGAACCGAGCGTACGATCCGGTCCCCGGTGACATCGGCCAGTATGCGAGCCTCGATGATGCGCAGCGCGGCATGGCTGTTGTGCTCGCCTTCAAGGCCACGACGGGCTCGCCGTTCGCGCCGGTGACAACTGCCAATGCGTTCTCCGGTCAGAGCATCGGTTCGGACAGCATTCTCGTTTCGGAAGCTCCCCAGGCGATGGGCCGCGTGACGACGGTTGCCTATGTACCGCCATCAACGCCGCTTGCATTCGGTGGGTTCCGCACGCAAAGCCGTGCCACCGCCGGCGCTTCCAGTTCTCTGGGCGGACACCACGCCGCGAACCAGACCGAATGGGATGAGGACCGCATCATCGATGGTCCGCTCATGGCATCGTCGGTAACGGAAACCTCCTCAATCACCGCCGCTGCCGAGAAGCCGTCGGTGACGAAGAAGGACAACGCGAAGGCGAAGCTTGCCGCGGCCGTTTATGACGATGCTGGAAAGGACGATTCAGGAAAGGCGGACGCGAAGAAGAAGAAATCTTCCGAGAGCCGGGCTTCCGGCAAGTCGTCCAAGTCAGCGAAGTCCGGGAAGTCAGAGCGTCGCCGTTCGCGGCGGCAGACTGCGGAGTATGACGAACGCGGCAGCCGCGGCTATCGTGAGCACCGTTCGCGCTATGCCTACTCGGTCGAGCGCGAATACGCGCCCAGCCGCAGCGCCGGGCAGCTCACGTCGGATAATCTGCGGCCGCTTTAGCGACGTAGGCGTCTTCGGAGCTTTAGCTCAGCGCAGATAGGCGGCGGGAACACCCAAGGCTGACCCGCCGTCGTCGTACTTGAAGAAGAGGTCGTACTCTGCTTCGAGGGTGTCGAGGAACTGCGCCACGAGGTCGAGCAGGGCGCCGAGCGGAATGCGGCGTGCCACGAGAAAATCCTCGCCGGCAACGAGCGGCGCCGTATCGGGCAGCACCGGCGCGTCCGGTGCGATCATGCCCCGGCTGCGCACGTAAGCGAGCAGCCCGTCGCCAGCGTCGAAGTCCGCGGCGGTGACATCGGCGCATTCTGTAACGGCGTCGAGCAACACCGCGGTGCCGGCTAGATAGAGCCGCGCCATCATGGCGAAGCGCTCCTCGCTTTCGGCAACCTCCGCCGCCCACTCGCGTCCTTTGAGGATGCGGGAAATCAACGCCAGCTCGAAGGTGCGGATAAGTTCGATGGCGTTTCGCTGTCCAGCGCGCAGCTCAGCGATCCCCTCGGGCTCGCGCGGGAGCGGCCCGGACCAGATGAACAGCACACCCGTGAGATCCTCACCGGCGGCCAGCGCGGCGTCGAGGTGCTCTGCGAGGAGATAGACGCTCGCCGGTGCCTCGAGCCGATTGGTCGTGTCTTCAGTCATTGCAGGTCCCGCACAATATGCTCAGCGGGAATGGTGCCGCGATTCCCCTGTCGATGCACCGCCTGTCCCCCATTGATCCCCAGCCTGTGGCATCTGGGTCCTTAGTGTGTCGCCGTCGCAAGGGCGCAGCGCTCACATCCGGTCCGTCGAAATGCAGCGAAGAGCCCGGTATGGCCCGCGCTCTTCACCCGAAAACAAACAGAGCCGGGACAGTTGCGTAGAAGCCGCCCCGGTGAATTGGATCGCGATCAGCTGCAGCCGCTCGTGCCACCGCAGGTGTCGCACTTGAGGCACGTGCCGTTGCGCACCAGGGTGAAGTTTCCGCACTCGCGGCACGCTTCGCCCTCATAGCCGCGGATACGTGCCTCGGCCCTGAGATCGGCGTCGCGCGACTTCACCGAAACTTCGGCGCGCGTCACCGTCCTGCGTGAATACATGACGGCGGTGTCGGCCTTCAGCGCGGTTGCGCCGTCGGTCATCGGGTAGAGGGCGGTGTCGGTCTCGACTGCGGGGTAGCCGCTGCCGACGAGATCGGTCACTTCGTGGCCCGCTCCTTCGCCGTGGCCCCGGCCCCCCGACGAGGCAAGCCGTAGGTTGCCGCGCGTGAAGCCCTTCGAGACGACGCGGGAGACGCTGTCTGGCAACTCCATCGCCAGCGTCTCGTCAGTCTCCTCGTCGGACGAGCCGAGGCCCGTCTCGCCGACGATCTCGCGCGGGTCGACGTGCGCCAGATCGTGACGACCGAGGTAGGAAACGGCGAGCTCACGGAAGATGTAGTCCAGCACCGAGGTGGCGTTCTTGATCGTCTCGTTGCCGGTGACGAGGCCGGCCGGCTCGAAGCGCGTGAAGGTGAAGGCTTCGACGAACTCCTCAAGCGGCACGCCGTACTGCAAGCCGAGCGAGATCGCGATGGCGAAGTTGTTCATCAACGAGCGGAACGCGGCGCCTTCCTTGTGCATGTCGATGAAGATTTCGCCGAGGCGTCCATCTTCGTATTCGCCGGTGTGGAGATACACTTTGTGGCCGCCAACGGTGGCCTTCTGCGTATAGCTCTTGCGGCGGTTCGGCATACGCTCGCGCTCGCGAACGCTGGCAGCATGGAGCGAGGTTTCGAGCTCTGCGACGCGCTTGGCCAGCTTCTCAGCGGCTGCGAGTGCGCGCTGCAGCTGCGGCTTGTCGGCGAGCATCTGCTCAGCGGCGTCCTCCTGCTCGTCGATGTCGTCGCCCAGAACCTGCGCGTTGAGCGGCTGGGAGAGCTTGGAGCCGTCGCGGTAGAGGGCATTCGCCTTCAGCGCCAGTTTCCACGAAAGCATGTACGAGGCCTTGCAGTCCTCGACGGTCGCCTCGTTCGGCATGTTGATGGTCTTGGAGATGGCGCCCGAGATGAACGGCTGGGAAGCGGCCATCATGTGGATGTGGCTGTCGACCGACAGGTAGCGCTTGCCCTTGCGGCCGCACGGATTGGCGCAGTCGAAGATCGGCAGGTGCTCCGCCTTGAGGTGCGGGGCGCCTTCGAGGGTCATTGCACCGCAGACGTGCTCGTTTGCGGCCTCGATGTCCTTCTTGGAGAAGCCGAGCGCGGTGAGCAGGTCGAACGCAGGATCCTGCACCTTCTCAGCGTCGACCTTCAGCTTCTCGACGATGAAAGCTTCCCCGAGCGTCCACTTGTTGAATACGAACTTGATGTCGAAGGCGCTCTCGAGGCTTGCCTCGACCTTCGCCAGCGCCTCGTCGTCGAAGCCCTTTGCACGCAGCGTGGACGGATTGATCGCCGGGGCCTGCGCGATGGAACCGTGGCCGACCGCATAGGCTTCGATCTCGGCAATTTCGCTCTCGCGGTAGCCGAGCGTGCGCAGCGCCTCGGGCACGGCGCGATTGATGATCTTGAAGTAGCCGCCGCCCGCGAGCTTCTTGAACTTCACGAGTGCGAAGTCGGGCTCGATGCCGGTGGTGTCGCAATCCATCACGAGGCCGATGGTGCCCGTCGGGGCGATCACGGTTGCTTGCGCGTTGCGGAAGCCGTGGCTCTTGCCGAGCGCGAGGGCACGATCCCAGGCACGCTTGGCTGCTTCGACGAGCGAAGCTTCCGGACATGCGCCATGGTCGAGCGGGACGGGGAACGTGGCTAGGCTCTCGTAGCCGTCCTTATGGCCATAGGCGGCGCGGCGGTGGTTGCGGATAACGCGCAGCATGTCCACGGCATTGTCGTGATAGCCGGCGAAGGGCCCGAGCTCACGGGCCATCTCCGCAGAGGTCGCATAGGCGGTGCCGGTCATGACAGCGGAGATCGCGCCACAGATGGCACGGCCCTCGGCCGAGTCATAGCCGATGCCGCTCGCCATCAGGAGGCCGCCGATGTTCGCAAAGCCAAGCCCAAGCGTGCGGTAGCGATAGGAGAGCTCTGCGATCTGGCGCGAAGGAAACTGCGCCATCAGCACCGAGATCTCGAGCACGATGGTCCAGAGGCGGCATGCGTGCTCGAAGCCGGTGACGTCGAACGTTCCATCCTTCTGGCGGAACAGCATGAGGTTGACAGAGGCGAGATTGCACGCCGTGTCGTCGAGGAACATGTACTCCGAGCACGGGTTCGACGCGCGGATCGGACCGGACTGCGGGCACGTGTGCCAGTCGTTGATGGTGGTGTGGAACTGGATGCCAGGATCGGCGGAAGCCCATGCGGCATGGCCGATCTGCTCCCACAAATCGCGCGCCTTCAGCACTTTGTGCGGCTTGCCGTTGAGGCGGCGCGTCAGCTCCCAATCGCCATCCTCTTCCACGCGACGCAGGAATTCGTCGGTCACGCGTACCGAGTTGTTCGAGTTCTGGCCGGAAACGGTGAGATAGGCTTCGGAATCCCAATCGGTGTCGTAGGTGGCGAAGTCGATGCTGGTGTAGCCCTGGCGCGCGAACTGGATCACGCGGTGCACGTAGTTCATCGGCACTTCATCGCGGCGCGCTTCGCGGATGGCGCGCTTCAGAGCCGGATTTTTTGCAGGGTCGAAGCACGAGTCGCCGTCAGCATCGCAGTTGACGCACGCCTTCAACACGGCTTGGAGCCGCTTCTGACAGATCTTCGAGCCAGCCACGAGGGCGGCAACCTTCTGCTCCTCCTTCACCTTCCAGTTGATGTATTCCTCGATGTCGGGATGGTCGACATCAACGACCACCATCTTTGCGGCGCGACGCGTCGTGCCACCCGACTTGATTGCTCCAGCAGCGCGGTCTCCGATCTTCAGGAAGCTCATCAGGCCCGACGACTTGCCGCCGCCGGAAAGCTTTTCATTCGCGCCGCGCAGCTTGGAGAAGTTGGAGCCCGTGCCCGAGCCGTATTTGAAGAGGCGGGCCTCGCGCACCCAAAGGTCCATGATGCCGTTCTCGTTGACGAGATCGTCCTCAATGGACTGAATGAAGCAAGCGTGCGGCTGCGGATGCTCGTAGGCCGAGGCGGACAGGGTCAGCTCGCCCGTCTCGTGGTCGACATACATATGGCCCTGGCCGGGGCCATCAATTCCATAGGCCCAATGCAGACCGGTGTTGAACCACTGCGGGCTGTTCGGCGCCGCCATCTGCATGGCGAGCATGTAGCGCATCTCGTCGAAGAAGGCGCGCGCGTCCTCCTCGGTGGTGAAGTAACCGCCCTTGAGCCCCCAATAGGTCCACGTGCCGGCGAGGCGGTCGAACACCTGGCGGGCGTCCGCCTCACCGCCGTAGCGATCTTCCTTGGGGAGCTGGGCGAGGGCTTTCTCGTCGGGCACGGAACGCCAGGCCCACGACGGGATCTGGGTCTCTTCGACCTTCTTCAAGGCGCGGGCGACGCCGGCCTTGCGAAAGTATTTCTGGGCGAGAATGTCGGCTGCTACCTGGCTCCACTGGGCCGGGACCATGAAGCCTTCCAGGCGGAAGACGATCGAGCCGTCGGGATTCTTGATCTCGCTCGTTGCGCGGCGGAACTCAATGAGGTCGTAGGGCGAGGTGCCGGCCGTGGTGAAGCGCCGCGTAATCTTCATAAGAGTCCCCCGAATGCATGGCTAGTTGACGGAACGCAACACGAACTCCCCCCGCAGGCGCATTCCCGCGCTTGCCTGTTCACTTTCGTTTTTTAGGGGGCGGGCCGACTGGGCCCCGACGCAGACACCGTGCCGGAGACAGCGGCAAGCAATCCTCCGAAGGATTGCCGCTACGTCGCCTCAGCACTGCCATTAAGTTGGCTCGATTCGAAGCGGAGGTCTACAGTTAGTAGTGTTGTCGCCACATCCGCATACGCAACATACAATATGTTGATTGCTTGCCGATAATCACTTGAGAACCGGTGGATTTCCTGTGGGATAACGGATAACGCAGTGGGATCGGTGCCGCAGAATGGGGCGCTGGGGACCTGTGCAGCAAAATGCGTCGTCTGCATCCCGGCGAATCCAGCGTAGGGCGATTCCAGAGGATCGGGGTGTTGCTGATCTGCCGCGCCCGGCGGAAGAGGTGGATTCCATTGCCGCGCGGGGTGATCTAGGCGATGGTGCGAGTGCGAAACAGCGAGCAAGAGACATGGGTTTTTTCAGCGAGATCTTTTGTTGGTGGGGCGGAAACACGTGGGGAACACGCCTCACGATCTGGCGTCAGGGGCGCCTCGTTGGCACCGACGACTTCGGCAACCGCTACTATGAGCAGCGAAAGGGCGTGGGTCCGCTGGGACGGCCGCGCCGCTGGGTGACCTATAGGGATTTCGCCGAGGCTTCGAAGGTGCCGGCGGGCTGGTTTGGCTGGCTGCATTACACGGCGGATACGCCACCCACGCAGCAGAACTACGAGCCGCGCCCCTGGCAGCGGCCGCATCTCATGAACCAGACGGGGACGCCCGACGCCTACCGCCCGCCGGGTTCGATCCTGGGGCACGGCAAGCGTGCTAAGGGCACTGCAGACTATAAGCCGTGGCGCCCCGACGCGTGAAGCGAGCAGCTCGCGGCCGCTCTGAGCGTCCAGCCAGAAGAAGCGATGAATGCCTTGCCTGGGAATTCCCTACTTCGGCCCAAGTCGCGGCCCAGGGAAGCACCGGAAATAACGGGCTTCCCTATGGCATTGGCGGAAGCGGTCGCGACGGAATGATTGAGATCGGCATGGAGCAGGGACGTGTGTGCGGAAGCGGAGCGCGAGTTTCCCTCGGGGCGGCGGCGGTTTTTCTCTGCGGCGCCACCTTGCTGATCGGCTCACCGGTGCACGCTGACCGCATCGATAATTCCATCGCCGTCTTCTCCGCGCTCGACAAGGTGACTGCGCGCACCTCGAAGTTCGAAGTTCCGCTCAATTCAACGGTGCAGTTCGGCGCGCTCAAGGTAACGCCGCGCGCGTGCTACTCGCGCCCGCCGGAAGAACAGCCGAAGACGACGTCATTTGTCGAAGTCGACGAGATACAGCTCGACGGTGAGGAAAGGCGAATCTTCACCGGCTGGATGTTCGCGGAAAGCCCCGGTCTCAACGCCGTGGAGCATCCGGTTTTCGACGTTTGGCTAACCGATTGTCAGAAGCCACGTGGCTCAGTTGCGCAGCGCAGCAGCGAAGGTGCTGATCCGGACGCGGTTGATGCTGCGCCGCCGGACGACGACTACTTCCAGCCGCGCAGACGGGTGCGCCGTTAGCCCATCGCCTTTCACTCAAGTTTTCTGCGCATCATCGTAGCTGCGATGACGGCCTGCATACTGCCGCGCCGATGTTTCCTAGTGGAGGTAGGGAACGGGCGATAAGCAATCTCCTCGATGGGGAAAAACTGATCTGGAGATTGCATGATGATTTCCCGAATTCTTCTCTCTATTTCAATCGCGCTCGGTGTAGCCGCGGTTGTCACCGTTCCCGCTTCGGCTAGGGTAAAAATCGATGCGGCGCTCATGAAGGTGCTCGATCCCGATAACGACGGGACGGTCGATCTCGCGGAGGCGAAGGCGGCCGCTGCCGACACATTCAAAAAGCTCGATGCGGATAACAGCGGCAAGCTGGACGCAAAGAAGCTGGCCGGCCGGGTCAAGCCCAAGGAGTTGAAGAAGGCCGACCCGGATAACGACGGTAGCCTCGATCAAAGCGAATACGAGGCACTCGTCGAGAAGCGCTTCATCGAGGCAAACCGGCGCCACGACGGCACCTTGAAGAAGGGTGAGCTCAAGTCCCACCGCGGACAACGGCTCGTGAAGCTCATCCACTAACCCCAAGCCGTGCAGGCAGCGGCGCCAACGCGATGTAGCTGCCGCATGCGCCTTAGGCTCCGTGCCCTCCTGCGCCGCTGCGCGAGCGAGCACCTCGGCTTTTGACGTGTCCAGAAACAGGTTTCCTCGGTTCTTTGCGTTATGCGCGGGGCAGAAAAGCTCGGAACATCCTCAGTGACGAGGCGTTGCCTGGAGAGACCGGTGGATTACGCCGGCACATGAACGTCAACACAGGAGAGCGTGCCTATGAACGTTCCTACCAAGCGAATTGTACTCGTCGGACTCTTTTCAGCAGCAGCGGTGATCGGCGCATATGCACAACATGAACCGCGACAAGGCGCTATGAAGATGTCGGCGGCGGAATGCTCGTCGATGTGGAATTCGGCGAGCCCTGACGGCAAGCCCATTACGCAGTCGCAGGCGGCTGCTTACGTCACTGATTTCGCAGCCGCGAACCCCGATGGCGATAACACGCTCGAAAAAGGCGAATTCATCAAGGCTTGTAACTCGGGTCTCGTGAAGAGTTCGGCTGCGAGCGGTGCCAGCTCCGGTGAGGCGGGAAGCGCGAACGCAAATCGCAACATGGGCGACACGCCCCATCCGCCCACGAACCGGATGGATCGTTCCGTTCCCACGATGACTCCGGATGGCAACAGCAAATAGGCTTGACGATCGCAAAGCAAAAGACGCGGAAGTCACATCTTTCGCGTCTTTTGTGTGCTTTCGCGCCTGCGCGCTAGGCAGTGCGAAACACTGCCGTCAGATGCGGTGTCAGCGTGCGGTGTTCAGCAGGGCAGCGGCGCGCGGCGCATAGTAGGTGAGGATCCCCGAGGCACCGGCGCGCTTGAAGGCGAGGAGGCTTTCCATCATCACAGCCTCGCCGTCCAGCCAGCCCGCTTGCGCTGCGGCCTGAAGCATCGCGTATTCGCCCGACACTTGATAGGCGAATGTCGGAACGCGGAACGTCTCGGAGACGCGGCGCACGATGTCGAGGTACGGCATCCCGGGTTTGACCATGACGAGATCTGCGCCCTCCGCGAGATCGAGCGCGACCTCGCGCAGCGCTTCGTCGGAATTTGCCGGGTCCATCTGATAGGTGCGCTTGTCGCGCTTTTCCTTCGAGGATGCGAGCGTCACCGACGAGCCGACCGCATCGCGGAACGGTCCGTAGAATGCGGAGGCGTATTTTGCGGCATAGGCCATCAGCAGCGTGTTGACGTAACCGCGATCTTCCAGCGCAGTGCGGATGGCACCGATGCGGCCGTCCATCATGTCCGACGGGGCGAGGATGTCCGCGCCCGCCTCCGCCTGCACCACGGACTGGTGTACGAGCGCTTCCAGCGTCTCGTCGTTCGCGATCTCCGCACCGCGCAGCAAGCCGTCGTGGCCGTGGCTTGTGTAAGGATCGAGCGCTACGTCGAGTATGACGCCGATCTCTAGCCCCGCTGCCTTGATGGCGCGAGTAGCGCGGCAGACGAGGTTCTCCGGGTTGAAAGCCTCGAGGGCATCCTCTGAGCGCAGCTTCGAGTCGGTGTTGGGAAAGAGCGCGATCGCTGGGATGCCGAGTTCAGCGGCCTGCTCGGCGCTGACCACGATGTTGTCGATCGAGAGCCGTTCGACGCCGGGCATCGATGCAACGGGCACGCGCTTGTTCGTGCCCTCGATGACGAAAAGGGGCCAGATAAGATCTTCGACGCCGAGGCGGTTCTCAGCCACGAGACGGCGCGTCCAGTTCGTCGAGCGGGCCCGGCGCAGGCGCACGCTGGGGTAGGCTCCGATGGCCGACAGGGGGCGTCCGGGCTCTGTGGGGCGGGCGCCGCGTGCCGTTGGCGGCAAGGGCGAGACTGGTGGGCGAGGCTTCATTGTGCGCGTCCAAGGTAAGGCTCGGCCACACTCATAGCAACTGGCCTCGTTTGGCAAGCCTGCGCCAAAGCCTCGCGACCAACCGGCTCACTTGCAGATGTTCTTGATCTTCCGCTGCGCCATATCGACGTGGAAATGATTGCGATGCATCTCGTTGGCTTCAGGGCCGAGAGTGGTGCCGAAAATCTTGCAGGCCGAAGCATGGGCTTCGCGCAGGAAACGGGCCTTCGGGTCCGCGGGGGGCGCCGCTCCTGCGGGCTCGGCGGGAAGCACCGTCGTGCTGCCGAATGCGGGATTAGCACCAACGCGGCGCGCGCTCTTGGGGTTATCCGGTGGGCCGCCCAGGCGCGCTGCGGACTGTTGCTGCTTGCTTGCGCCTGGCAGAATGGCATTGACCATTTCCACGCTGCCGGCGCGCATGACTTTATTGGTGGTGCTGACCGCGGTCCCGACAGTATGAGGCTGCGCTTCGGTTGGCGTCGCTTCGTTTTGAGCCTTGGCGGCATCCACAGCCGCAGCCTTGATCTTTTCTTCTTTTGCCTTCGCCTTGGCGATATCGCGTTCGGTTGCTCCCCAGCCATCGAGAACGTGGACGCGGTCACCCTTATTCGTGACGAAGCCGCGGATATCCAGCGCATCGAGATAGGCATGCTGGCTGAGCCGCTTGCCGATCCGTCCTAAAGCCGTGCGGCAGGAATAGTCGCTCATCACCTCGATCGTGGTGATGCGGGCGCCGAGTTGGCGCATGGCGGTGCGCTGCAGATTCTTGCTGATCCAGGTGTCGAGCGGCGCGAGCAGGCCGCAGTTGATGCGGGCGGCAGGCGTGAAGGTGACGTTACCGAGCCGGGAGAGGCTGATCGGAGCGGGATCGCCGCAGTCGCCATCCTTGATGGGCTCTTCATAGACGACGGTGGCGTTGAGACGTTTGAGCGCCGCGGTGCAGCGGGCCCGGGCGTCCGCGATTTGTTCAGCGCTCCAGACGTCTGGAGCAGGGGCGGGCTCGGCGAGCGCTTCACCACCTTCCGGCTTGCGTTCGGGGAGCACGGGTACGGTGGCCGGTGCGACGACGATGCCTGGCGGAATGCTGCCCTTTAACTGATGGGTGATATGCGAGTTGGAAGGGCCGTTATGACTGCGTACTGCCAGCGTGGACCAATCCGGCTCGGCCGCAGCGGGGCCCATGGCACAGACGAACGTCCCGAGCACCGTTGGGAATCGAAGGCCGGCTCGCAACATCGTTCGCGTCTCCACGTGTCGTTGGTGCCTTGCGCACGGTGGGCCTGCCAGCATTGGCGAATCGACCGCGCAAGTTTCCCTATAATCGGCCCGAGTGTATAGGGAATTTGGTCTGATTGATGATCCGAGCCAGAATTCGAGCAGCCACCAGGAACAAAGTTGTGCAAGAGAAGACCGTAGCCCCGATCATGACGGAAACCTCCGCGCGGACTGCTGAGGAGCTCCTGATAGAAGCGCGCGGCTCCTGCGGCGTTGTCACCCTCAACCGCCCCCGCGCGCTCAACGCTCTGACGATAGCAATGCGCAAGCAACTCGCGGAGGCTCTCCCTCGGTTCGCTCGCGAGCCACAGACCTATTGCGTTGTGATGCAATCGGCGAGCGAGAGGGCATTCTCGGCCGGTGGCGATGTGCGGGAGATCGTCAATCTGGCGGCACACGACATCGGGGCGGCACGTCAGGCGTTCAAGGACGAATACGCGCTCAACTGGCTGCACGAGTGCTTTTCCAAGCCGACCATCTCGCTGATCGACGGCGCGATCATGGGATCGGGTGTCGGCATTTCGCTTTTCGGCACCCACCGGGTGGCGGGGGAGCGCTACAGATTCGCGATGCCCGAAACGGCGATCGGGCTCTTTCCGGACGTGGGGGTTGCGTGGGTGCTATCGCGCATGCCCAACCATATCGGCATGTATCTCGGTCTCACGGGGCGTGCGATCGGTGCAGCGGACGCCTTCGCGCTGGGGCTTTTGACCCATTGCATTCCAGCGGCGCGTTTTGAGGAAATCAAAGCGGCGCTCGCCGATACGTGGCCCGTCGATACGGTGCTCGATGAGCGGCACGTCGATCCGGGGCCGGGGGAACTGGCCGGCGTCGCGGCGATTATCGAGCACTGCTTCTCTGCTCCGACGGTCGAAGAGATCATTGCGCGACTGCAATCGGTCGAAGGTAACCGTGAATGGGCCGAAGGCGTCGTGGCCGATCTCCATTCGCGTTCGCCGCTGTCTCTCAAGGTGACGCACAGACATATCCGCGACGCGCGGGCGCTCGATCTGCGCCAAACGCTCAGTATCGACTACCGCCTCGCGTGCCGCTTCCTCGAGGGAAATGATTTTCGCGAGGGCGTGCGTGCCGTGCTCATCGATAAGGAAGGAAATCCGCGCTGGAATCCGCGTACGCTAAAAGATGTCTCTACGCACATGGTTGACGATTACTTTGCGCCGATGAACGCAGACGAGCTCGTGCTGCCAACACGCCCGGAAATGCAGGCGGCGCGCGTGTAATGTACACGAGTCAATTTTGTTTTGGTGTGATGAAATAAGCGTTCCTCGCGCACCCCGTTACTATTCTTTTACTATGGCTATTTAGGTGACTTTTAGTTTTATGCCCTACCTGTTGGCGTAATCCGGACAAAGAAAAATATCCGGAACCGGCGTCAAACAGTGTGAGGCAGTTATGAGTGTTGCGCTCGATGTGGCGCGCCATCGTGCGCCAGTGCAGAATGAAAGCTTCAGCTCCGAATACCTGCAGGCGTTGCGTCTCGTTGAAAGACTGCATCGGCTCCTGCTCGACGTAATCAAAGACGAGTTCGATCGTCTCGGCGGAGCAGATCTCAACAGCGTCCAAGCGTTGCTGCTCTACAATATCGGCGACAGCGAGCTGACCGCGGGCGAACTCAAAACACGCGGCTACTATCTCGGCTCGAACGTTTCGTACAATCTCAAAAAGCTCGTGGACATGGGCTACCTGCACTACAAGCGCTCGGAGACGGATCGCCGTAGCGTGCGTGTAAGCCTCACCGACAAGGGCAAGGAAGCCTGCGAGGTGGTGCAGAAGCTCTACAATCGCCAGCTTGGCTCGGTGGAGACGGTGGGCGAAGTTTCCGAGGAAGATTTCCGCGGGCTCAACAAGGCGCTGGTGCGCCTGGAGCGCTTCTGGTCCGACCAGATCCGTTATCGTCTCTAATCATCCTCTCCGGGCAGCTTGCCCGACTGCCGGTCGCCAAGGAGCTGCGGGGTTCGTCCTCGCAGCTCCTTTGTGTTTGTGGCCGGCCTATTCGTTTCGACTTCGCCGCGGGATTTCGCGTGCCGGATTCGAGGCCTCGCCGCCGTTCCTGCTTAGCCCCGCCGGCTCGTTTGCCTCTGATTTCAGGCCCGGTATATTTTCACCTTTGCAAGTCGCACCGAAAATCCCGATATTCCGGTGGCTTGCCAGGGGATGGGCGGCACGGACCGAAGCTAAGGTTTCGAGAAAGTGGGAGGAGCGGCTGTGAGCTCATCGCCGGGGGGATGGTGGAGAGCACTGGTGCTCGGAGCCAGTGTGCTTATGGCTGGCGCCGTGTCGGCGGCGGGGCAGGAATATCTGCGCTTCGGCCCTGTCGGGGAAGGACCCTCGCAGTACAGTGGCGGGGGCTACGATCGCAGCTTCGTCCGCGAGTGGCAGTCCAATCCGCCAAAGGGATACCCGACCCTTTCGAAAGCGAACATCGAGCCGACGAAAGCAGCGGTTGCGCGCTATGAGGACATTGTTGCGCGCGGCGGCTTTCCTCTCATTCCCGATGTCGAACTCGAACCCGGAATGTCGGATCCGGCCGTTGGCGTCCTGCGCCAGCGGCTGATGCGCTCAGGCGATCTGACGGGCGAGACGAGCTATCCCGATCACTTCGGCTCCGACCTCGATACGGCGGTGAAGCGCTTCCAGGCTTCGAACGGCCTCGCGCCGACCGGCGTCGTCGACAAGCGCACGATCGCAGCACTCAACGTGCCCTCCGAGGTGCGCCTCGCTCAGCTCCAGACCAACCTCACACGGCTCACCGATCTGACGCGCATCGTCGGCAAACGATACGTGCTGGTGAACATTCCGGCCGCCCAGGTGGAGGCGGTGGAGAACAATGCCGTCGCGCTGCGGCACTCGGGTGTCGTGGGCAAGCCGGACCGGCCGACGCCGCTCTTGCGCTCCACTATCACTGACCTTGCCTTCAACCCGATGTGGACGCTGCCGCCGACCGTCATCAAGGAGGACCTGATCCCCAAGGGCCGCGATATGCAGAAGAATGGCGAAAGCGTCCTCGTGAAGTTCGGCATCGACGCGTACGAGGGGGGGAAGAAGCTGGATCCCGAATCGATCGACTGGTCCAGCGGGCGGCCGCTGCAGCTCACCTACCGCCAAGCGCCGGGAAAGGAAAACCCTCTCGGTTTCCTAAAGATCAATTTTGCCAACTCGAGCTCGGTCTATATGCATGACAGCCCGAAGGAGTCTCTCTTCGGGCGTAATTTCCGAGCTGCCAGCTCGGGATGCGTGCGCGTGCAAAATATCGCACAGCTCGCCACATGGCTGCTGGCGGGACAGGGTACGGCCGAGCAGGTGGATCATTTGCGGGAAACCGGTCAGACGCGCACTGTCCGCCTGAGGAAGCCCGTGCCGCTCTATTTTGCGTACGTGACGGCGTGGGCGACGCCTGATGGCGTTATCCAGTTCCGCCCGGATCTTTACCTAAAGGATGGGGTCGGGAAAGTGGCTGCGGCGTATTAGATATCGCTGCAAATAGTTGACCAACATCAAGGTCGCTGCCACTTCCTTCGCGGAAACTGCGCATCCATGACGGCGGCGCGACAATAGTTACATTGCTCGCCAGTGCCGGGCGCGCAATGATGAACGGAAAATAAAGCCAAAAGCACTAGCCTGGGGAGTGAATTCGGCTGATGGACTACGCAAAGACATTTCGGGAAGCGCTCGCTGCTGTTCACCGTGAGGGGCGCTATCGCGTCTTTGCTGACCTGAAGCGCAAGCGTGGCGCCTATCCCGAAGCCGTTCACTTCAACAAGTCCGAGCCCGCGCGCCCCATCACAGTCTGGTGCTCCAACGATTACCTCGGCATGGGGCAGCACCCGGCCGTTCTTGCTGCGATGCACGAAGCTATCGACACGGTCGGTGCAGGCTCGGGCGGCACGCGCAACATAGCCGGCACCACACACTACCACGTGGAGCTCGAGCACGAGCTAGCGGACCTGCACGGCAAGGAGGCGGCGCTTCTTTTTACGTCCGCTTACGTCGCCAATGATTCCACGCTGGCAACACTCGCCCAGTTGATGCCGGGCGCCGTGATCTTCTCCGATGAGAAGAACCATGCCTCTATGATCGCGGGCATCCGCCACGGCCGCGGGCCCAAGCGCATCTGGCGCCACAATGACATCGCCGATCTCGAGGCGCAGCTCAAAGAGTACGATCGCGCCACGCCAAAGATCATCGCCTTCGAGAGCGTATACTCGATGGACGGTCACATCGCCCCCATCGGCGCTATCTGCGATCTTGCCGAGAAATATGGCGCTCTGACCTACCTCGACGAGGTGCACGCTGTAGGCCTTTATGGTCCGCGCGGCGGCGGTATCGCCGAGCGTGACGGCGTGATGCACCGCGTCGACATCATCAATGGCACCCTGGCCAAGGGTTTCGGCATCATGGGCGGCTACATCGCCGCTTCGCGCGACTGCTGCGACGCCATCCGGTCGTACGCCGCGGGCTTCATCTTCACCACGTCGCTAGCGCCGACTCTCGCCGCGGGAGCTGTGGCCAGCATTCGCTATCTTAAGTCGAGCACCATCGAGCGCGCTCAACTCCAGGAGCGCGCCGCCGAGGTGAAGCGCCGCCTGACCGATGCGGGGGTGCCTGCACACCAGACGCCGAGCCACATCGTGCCCGTGACAGTTGGCGATCCCGTGCACTGTAAGGCCGTCACGGACGCCCTGCTGGAGCACTACGGAATCTACGTTCAGCCCATCAACTATCCGACCGTGCCGCGGGGCACCGAGCGCATTCGGCTCACACCCTCGCCGGTGCACACGCCGGAGCAGGTTGACCACCTCGTCTCGGCCTTGAGCGAGCTGTGGGAGGCCTGCCCCGTGTCGAAGGGACAGTATGTGCGGCTGGCGGCCGAATAGGCCCGTTGCTGCGCTTGGGCGCACCCCTCAAAAACCACTGGTTGAAAACGCCGATAAGCTGTACGGCTTGAGGCCGAACCGGCGCCGACCTACTATGGCCGTGAACCAGATGGGGCGCTGATGCGCCCGATCCGAAACCTGCTGTTTATCGAGAACCAAGGAAAACGACCAATGTTTAACGCGAAGGCTGAGCCCTCCAAGAGCGGATTCTTCACCGCCAGCGTTGCCGAGAGCGACCCTGAAATCGCCGATGCGATCGGTAAGGAGCTTGGCCGTCAGCAGCACGAGATCGAGCTTATCGCGTCGGAGAACATCGTCTCCAAGGCGGTGCTCGACGCCGCCGGCAGTGTGCTAACCAACAAGTATGCCGAGGGTTATCCGGGCCGTCGGTACTACGGCGGCTGCCAATACGTCGACATCGTCGAGCAGCTCGCCATCGACCGCGCCAAGAAGCTTTTCGGCTGCGAGTTCGCCAACGTGCAGCCGAATTCCGGCAGCCAGGCTAACCAGGGCGTCTTCAATGCGCTCGCCCAGCCGGGCGATACTATCCTTGGCCTCAGCCTCGCTCACGGCGGCCATCTCACGCACGGCTCGCCGGTCAACCAGTCGGGCAAGTGGTTCAAGCCGGTATCCTATCAGGTGAGTCCCGATACGCACCGCATCGATATGGATGAGGTCTACAAGCTCGCGCTCGAGCACAAGCCGCGCATCATCATCGCCGGCGGTTCGGCCTATCCGCGCCACATCGAGTTCGCTGACTTCCGCGCTATCGCGAATGAAGTGGGCGCCTACCTCATGGTCGACATGGCTCACTTCGCTGGCCTCGTCGCCGGTGGTCTGCATCCGAGCCCGTTCCCGCATGCTCACGTCGTCACCACGACGACGCACAAGACGCTGCGGGGCCCGCGTGGCGGTATGATCCTTACTAACGACGGTGAAATCGCAAAGAAGATCAACTCGGCCATCTTCCCTGGCATCCAGGGCGGTCCGCTGATGCACGTCATCGCCGGTAAGGCCGTGGCGTTCGGCGAAGCGCTGCGCCCCGAGTTCAAGGTCTATGCGCAGAACGTCATCAACAACGCCAAGGCGATGGGCGAGGTCCTGGTCAACGCGGGCTTTGCGCTCGTGTCCGGCGGCACCGACACGCACCTCATCCTGGTTGACCTGCGTCCCAAGAAGCTGACTGGCAACATCTCCGAGAAGGCCCTGGAGCGTGCGCATATCACTTGCAACAAGAACGGCGTTCCGTTCGATCCGGAGAAGCCGACGGTAACCTCGGGCATCCGTCTCGGTGCGCCCGCCGGTACCACGCGCGGCTTCGGCGTCGCCGAGTTCCAGGAAGTCGGCCGAATGATCGCTGAAGTGCTGGAAGGCCTCGCGGCGAATGGTGAAGCCGGAAACGGTGCCGTCGAGGAGAAGGTCAAGGCGCAGGCCATCGACCTGTGCAACCGCTTCCCGATCTACTCCTGATAGCCAGTTTCAGGATTTGCGAGGCGCGCTTGGGGACTCCCGGGCGCGCCTCGTTGCTTCCGGTATCCCGCAACAGCTAATAATCGTCGTCCGCCGCGCGAGTGGGCCGGCGGCGAGGGAGACCTTTGCTATGCGCTGCCCCTTTTGCGCCGGCGAGAACACGCAGGTGAAGGACAGCCGCCCGACCGAGGAGAACGCAGCCATCCGCCGGCGGCGTATCTGCCCGGATTGCGGTGGCCGCTTCACCACGTTCGAGCGGGTGCAGCTGCGCGAGCTGCTGGTCGTGAAGCGTTCTGGCCGCAAGGTGCCGTTCGATCGGGACAAGCTGGTACGTTCGGTCAACGTTGCACTGCGCAAGCGGCCCATCGATGCTGAAAGGGTTGAGCGCATGGTCTCGGGCCTCGTGCGCCAGCTCGAAAGCTCCGGCGAGAGCGAGGTGCCGTCCTCGGTTATTGGCCAACTCGTCATGGAGGCGCTGCGAGGGCTCGACCCGGTCGCCTACGTGCGCTTTGCCTCGGTCTATCGCGATTTCCGCGAGGCGGCCGACTTCCATGAGGTGCTGGGTGAGATCGCCGCTGAGCCTGTGTCCGAACCTGGCCAGGACGATGGCCCGCACATTCCTTTCGAACGCACCGTTGCAGGAACGGCGCCGCTGAAGAAGCACTGAGCCGATGGATGTCGCGGCCCGCGCCCGCTTCGATGCGCAGATGATGGGAATCGCGCTGCGCCTGGCCGCACGCGGACTGGGGCGCACGTCACCCAATCCATCCGTTGGCGCTGTTATCGTCGACGAGGCGACCGGTGAGATCGTATCGCGCGCCTGGACGGCGCCGGGCGGGCGTCCCCATGCCGAACCCCAAGCCATCGCCGAGGCGGGTGGGCGGGCCCGGGGAGCGACCCTTTACGTTACGCTCGAACCCTGCTCACACCACGGCGCCACGCCGCCGTGCGCCGATGCAATCGTCACGGCTGGAATAGGACGCGTTGTCTGCGCGATCGAGGACCCGGATCCGCGCGTTGCGGGCAGGGGGCTTTCGCGCCTGCGTGACGCGGGAATCGCGGTCGAGCGCGGTGTCGGTGCGGAGGAAGCCCGCAGGGTAACCGCTGGACATATCATGCGCGTGACGGAACGCCGGCCATATGTCACCGCCAAGCTGGCGCTCGATGGAAAAAGCAGTGTTCCCCGAGGCGGAGAGGGGCAGCCCACCTGGGTGACTGGAGAGGGGGCGCGCGCACAAGGTCATCTGCTGCGGGCGCGCTCCGATGCGATTTTGGTCGGACGGCGCACCGTCATTGATGATGATCCTTTGCTGACGTGTCGGCTGCCCGGGCTCGAGGACCGATCGCCGATACGCGTCGTGCTGGCCCGGAATCCGGCGGGGTTAGCAACCTCGCGCCTCGCTCAGACGGCGCGCGAGCGTCCGTTGTGGGTGTTCTGCGCTGCGGGGGCCGATGCTGCGGCACTCACTTCCGCAGGCGCGCGCATTTTCTCCATGCCCTTAGTGGATGGGCAGCTATGGCTGCCTGCCGTCATGGAAGCGCTGGCCGCCGCCGGTATCACCCGCCTTCTCATCGAAGGTGGTCCGGCAACCTGGCGCAGTTTCTCCCGCGCGGGGCTTATCGATGAAGTGACCCTGTTTCATGCACGCGCCAAAGAGCGAACCGCGCTTGCAGATGACACAGCGTTTCAGGCCCTCGACCGCTACATATCTACGGGTGGTCTCACCATTTACGATCGGCGAACCATAGGTGGCGACGATATGCTGGCCCTGCGCCGGCCCTGGCTCCGCTACGGTACACGGCCTGAAGCGGATTGAGACTGAGAGGCGAGGAAGAGAGCATGTTCACGGGCATCGTCACTGACATCGGCGAGATCACCGCGCGCGAGGCCGGCCGCTTCACCATCCGAACCGGGTATCCGCCGGCCAACCTCGAAATCGGCGCTTCGGTTGCCTGCAACGGCTGTTGCCTGACCATCACCTCCATAACCGCCGAGGCGCAGGGCAGCACCTTTACGGTCGATGTATCGAACGAGACCCTCAGCAAGTCGACTTTGAACGAATGGCAGCCCGGCAGGCGTATCAATCTGGAGAAGGCACTGAGCTTAGGGCAGGAGCTGGGTGGACACCTCGTCACAGGGCATGTCGATGGGATCGCCCGCATCGTGGACGTCGTGCCGGACGGCGAAAGCAGGCGCTTTTCCTTCGAAGTACCGGACCACTTGGCGCCCTATGTCGCGCCGAAAGGATCGGTCTGCCTCGACGGGGTTTCGCTCACAGTGAACGAGGTGAGCGACAATCGTTTCGGGGTCAACATCATCCCGCACACCTTGACGGTGACGACGTGGGGCGCGAAAACCCCCGGACAAATGGTCAACCTCGAAGTCGACCTTTTCGCGCGCTATATCGCGCGGCTCCTGGAGTTCCGAACTTGACGCTCGACGCTGGCGCATCCGCTATATCGGAAGGCCGTGGCTGCCTGTCCTCGATCACTGAGATCTTAGAGGACATGCGCAACGGACGCATGGTCGTGCTGGTCGATGCGGAAGACCGGGAAAACGAGGGCGATCTCGTCATTCCAGCGCAGATGGCGACGCCCGATGCCATCAATTTCATGGCGCGGTATGGGCGCGGTCTCATCTGCCTGACGCTCACCGGCTCACGTGCACGCGAGCTGCACCTCGAAGCGATGGTGGGCCGCAACCTCTCACGCAATCGCACCGCGTTCACGCAGTCCATCGAAGCGCGCGAGGGGATTACCACGGGCATCTCTGCGGCCGATCGCGCACGCACCATTGCCACCGCCATCGATGCCACGCGCGGTGCTGCCGACATCGTTTCGCCGGGACATGTGTTTCCTCTCGTCGCGCGCGAGGGCGGCGTTCTGATCCGCGCAGGCCATACGGAGGCTTCCGTCGATCTTGCGCGTCTCGCGGGGCTCTATCCCGCGGCGGTCATCTGCGAGATCATGAACGACGACGGCACCATGGCGCGGATGCCCGATCTCGTCGCGTTTGCGCAGCGGCACGGTCTCAAAATCGGCGCCATCGAGGATCTCATCGCCTACCGGATGCGTAACGAGCACCTTGTGCGCGCCACGGCGAAAACGGGCATCGATACCGTCGCTGGCCGCTTCGATATGCACGTCTACGAAACGACGGTCGAGCCGAACGAGCATGTCGCGCTCGTCAAAGGTGACCTTTCGGCGCCCGGTCCGGTGCTCGTGAGGGTGCACGCCGTCAATCTTATCGGGGACGTCATCGGCGGCGGAGAGGCGGACGATCGCGAACAAATCAACTGCACACTGCGGATGATCGAGCGCGAGGGACGCGGCGTTGTCGTGCTCATCCGCGACCTGCGCCCCAATTCGCTTTCTGAATGGGTGGCGGGACGCGCACAGCCAAAGCACTCGATGGAGGGCGCACGCGAGCGCAGGCAGGTGGAGATTGGCGTCGGTTCGCAAATACTCTCCGACCTCGGCGTGCGCGACATGGTGCTACTCACCAATTCACCGGCGCACGTGTATGTCGGTCTGGAAGGCTTTGGTCTGCGTATTGTCGGCACGCAAAGGATAGAGTGAAAGATGGTTGTAAAGGCTGATCGGCCGACACGCGGCAGTGCACAACGGGGCGAGATCCGTGCACGTATCCTCATCATCGAGGGGCGCTACTATGAGCAAATCGGCGATTTGCTCATCGGGGCTGCCATCGAGGCGCTCAACGAGCAGGGCGCTACCCACGAGCATATCGTGGTGCCGGGCGCGCTGGAGATTCCACAGGTCTTGGTGCAGGCGGCGAATGCAGGCCTCGTGCCGCGGCGGGCGGAAAATGGACGCTTCGATGGCGTCGTTGCGCTCGGCTGTGTCATTCGCGGCGAGACCGCGCACTATGACATCGTGTGCAACAACGCCAATCACTGGCTAATGGAAACCGCTGTACGCCACGCGGTGCCGGTTGGGAATGGCATCCTGACGGTCGACACCGAGGCGCAGGCGCTGGCGCGCGCGCGAGCAGGAAAGGGCGCCGATGCGGCGAACGCTTGCCTGCGCATCCTTGAACTCCAACGGGCGTTCGAAGGGCAGAGTGCATGACATCCGCGGGCAATGCCACGCCTAAGCCTGACAAGGTCACCCTGCAGCCGCGCACGGGTGCTCGGGTGGCTGCGGTGCAGGGCCTCTACCAGATGGATCTCGCCGGCACCGATCTCAATGCGGTGATCGACGAGTTCGTGCGGCTGCGCTTCCCGCTTCCGCCCGGCGATGAGGCCGCTGCGGGGGCCGATGCCGCCTTCTTCGCAGAGCTCATCCGTGGCGTCGTTCGCCGCCAGCGCGACATCGATCCGCTGGTCGACCGGCAGCTGGCTGAAGGCTGGCGGCTCGTGCGCATCGACGCAATCGTGCGCGCGATCCTGCGTGCCGGCGTATTCGAGCTGATGGAACGCCCCGACGTTCCCACCCGTGTCGTCATCAACGAGTACATCAACGTCGCGCACTCGTTCTTCTCGGAAGACGAGCCGAAGGTCGTCAATGGCGTTCTCGACAAGCTGGCGCGACAGCTCCGTACGGGCGAGTTCAACCGCAATGACTCCCGAACCCGGTGATGCTTCGCTCGAAGGGGAATTGACCGGCGGCGAAGAGGCGCTGATCGCGGAATTCTGGGCGCCTTTGACGGTAGGCTATGCCGGCGCACGGAACCTCAAAGATGATGCGGCGACGATTGCCGCGCCGCCCGGCGAAGAGCTGGTCGTCACGACCGATGCCCTGATCGCGGGCGTGCATTTCTTGCGCGACGAGGATCCTTTCTCGGTTGGCTGGAAAGCGCTGGCCGTCAACGTTTCCGACCTCATTGCCAAGGCCGCCGTTCCGCTCGCCTACGTGATGAACATCGCGTTGCCCACGTCGGTGGCGCGGGAGTGGCTGAGTGGTTTTGCGCAGGGTCTTGATGCGGCGCAGAGCGCGTTCGGTTGCCGGCTGATCGGCGGCGATACCGACCGCACTCCGGGGCTGCTCAGCGTTTCGATCACTGCTTTCGGGACAGCGCCGGTCGGCAGGATGCTCCCGCGCAACGGTGCCCGTGTGGGCGATCGCGTCTACGTTACGGGCACGATCGGCGATGCCACGCTGGGATTGGCGCTGCGTCGTAATTCCCATTCCAGGAAGCGCTGGGCGTCTACGCCCGAGGCAGCCTGTTATCTCGCTGGGAGGTTTTCCCGGCCGCAACCGCCCCTAGCCATCATCATGGCGCTGCGCGCGTGTGCGTCCGCGAGCATGGATGTTTCCGACGGGCTGATGAAGGACTTCGGCCGCCTGTGCGGCGCCTCCGGTGTCGGCGGGCGGATTGAAGCGATGCGCGTACCTTTCTCCGATGCCGCTCGCGCTGCCATCGAGGCTGGCGTGTCAGTTGCCGAACTCATGGCCGGGGGCGAAGACTACGAGGTGCTGGCGTGTGTGCCGGAAGAGCGCGCCTCGGCCTTCGAGGTCATGGCGAGGGAAATGGGGACACGCGTTACGTGTATCGGGATCATTGAACCACACAAAGCCGGGATCGCGGCCGTCGGCGACGACGGAGCACGGCTGCATTTTTCGCATACGGGGTGGGACCACTTCGCATAGCGGATCGTCCGGGATGCGCTCGAGAAGTGCAGCCAAGTCACAACGATGTGGCGATTGGGCCTCGAGACCATCGTGCGGCACAGGAGTGTCTTGGTTTGGCCATATCATCGCGGCTATTGAGGCACTCGGCGTCGCGAAGGGAAAGAACGGAGCCGCTTCACGTTTGGCGGTCATCGGTTGAAGGCAGATGCGCGCGGCGCATCGGGCAGGACGGGACGACTTCATGCGGACATATCGCGCGCGCGCGCGGCTTATCGGTCTACGCTCCGGTTCGCGCGGTGCGAAAGCTCTTACCCTCAGCGCGAGCATTCTGTTCGGCCTGATGTGTGCTCTTCTGTGGTCCGCTGCGGCGCACGCCCAGGCCGCACAAGCCAACTGGTGGGAGAGCCTCACGGGCTCAGGCACACCCGATCTTACAGGCCGCCGCCAGGAGGAACGTCAGCAGTCGCGCAGGCCAGAGCAGCTCGACGATCTGCGCCCCGATGCAGTGCCGCTGCGGTCCGATGAGATGATCTCGTTCCTCGAAGCTGCGATCGCCAAGTATCAGCAGATTGCTGCGTCGGGTGGATGGCCCGTGGTGCCGCCGGGCCGCATGATGCGCGAAGGCGAAGACGACGAGCGCGTTGCCGTGCTGCGCCGCCGCCTGACCGCCACGGGTGATTTGAAGCCGCGGAGCAACTACTACAACTCCTATACCTTCGACAGTGAGCTCACCGACGCTGTGCGCAATTTCCAGCGCCGTCACGGCTTGCGTCCGACGGGCCGCGTGGAGCGCTCGACGTACCCCGTGCTCAACGTGAGCGTTGATGAACGGATCGCCCAATTGCGGCTCAACCTCGGCCGCGTGCACGAGCTGATGTCGACGCCGATGGACGAACGCTACGTGCTCGTCAACGTGCCCGGCTTTCAGCTCGAGGCCGTCGAGAGGTACGAGGTGCAACAGCGCCATCGCGTGATCGTCGGCCGTTCGGGGCGCGAGTCGCCCGTGGTGAAGGCTACGATCCGCGCGTTGAACTTCTTTCCCTATTGGCGCGTGCCCGACAGTGTTGCGCACCTCGATCTCATTCCACGCCTGAAGCAGGAGCCGGATTATCTCGCCAACGAGAAAATCCGGGTTCTCGATCCCGCGGGTGTCCGCGAGATCGATCCGCATACCGTCGACTGGAATTCGCCGGAGGCGCGGCGACTGAAATTCCGGCAGGATCCGGGGCCGCAAAATGCGCTCGGGCTCGTGCGCATCGATATGCCCAACGAGCACACTGTCTATATGCACGATACGCCGATGAAGCAGCTTTTCAGCCAGCGCTCGCGCGCGTTCAGTGCCGGTTGCGTGCGTGTGGAAGGCGTATTCAATCTTGTCGACTGGATCGCGCGTTACGAGCCCGGTTGGGGCGAGCCGGGCCAAGCGCAGCGCATAGTCGAAGGCGGTCAGGCGGTGGACGTAACGCTGACGCGCCCCATTCCGGTCTATTTCACCTACATCACGGCTTGGGCCGAGCGCGACGGTGAGGTGGAGTTCCGTCCGGACATTTACGGCCGCGACGGTGCCGTGGATCAGGTTGCCGAGATGGATCGCGATCCCAACGAGCCGCCGCCCGCTGAGACCCTGGCGCCCTGAGCTAAGCGCGCTCGCTGGAAATATGTGGTTCGGATGGGTTGGCCGTTGCGGGCCTCTGCGCGGCCGTCGTTGCGTCTCGCGTGGCGCGGATGTGGACGGACGGGCTAGGCGGAAATGATGACCTTAAGTGCGTGGGTCTCTGCGGCACGCCCGAAGGTATCGTAGGCGTCCATGATCTGATCGAGCTTGAACCGGTGTGTGATGAGACGCGTCGGGTCGATCTTGCGGGACTGCACAGTCTTCAGCAGCATTGGCGTCGTCACCGTATCCACCAGCCGGGTCGTGATCGCAATGTTCTGCGACCACAGCCGTTCGAGGTGAAGATCGACCTTGTGGCCATGCACGCCCACGTTCGCGATAACGCCGCCGGGCGCGACGATGTCCTGACAGAGGAGGAACGTCGCCGGCACGCCTACGGCCTCGATCGCGGTGTCGACGCCGCGTCCGTTGGTCTGCGACTTCACCGCCTCCGCAGCATTTCCGTCGCTGCTGTTGATCGTGTGGGTCGCCCCGAACTGGCGTGCTAGTCCCAGCCGGTTGTCGTCGAGATCGATCATGATGATCTGTGCGGGTGAATAGAACTGCGCGGTCAGGAGTGCGGCAAGGCCGATAGGGCCCGCGCCGATGATGGCAACGCTCGATCCGGGCGTGACCTTCCCGTTTAGGACACCGCATTCGAATCCCGTCGGCAGAATGTCGCTAAGCATCACCAGGGCCTCTTCGTCGGCGCCCTCAGGAATTGGATAAAGGCTGGTGTCTGCATGCGGTGTGCGGACATATTCGGCTTGCGTGCCGTCGATCTCATTGCCGAGTATCCATCCCCCCGTCGTGCAGTGGGAATACATGCCGCGACGGCAGTATTCGCACTTGCCGCATGAGGAGATGCACGAGATCAGCACCCGGTCGCCGGGTGAGAACATGGCGACCGCGTCGCCTACGCTGTCGACGACGCCGACGCCCTCGTGGCCGAGAATGCGGCCCGGCTTGCACGTGGCGACGTCGCCTTTGAGGATGTGCAGGTCCGTGCCGCAAATGGTGGTCTTGACCACCTTGACGATGGCGTCGCCGGGGTCCTCGATGCGGGGCTTCGGGCGGTCCTCTACGGCCTTCGACCCCGGGCCGCGATATACGAGAGCTTTCATGTTTCGCTCCGATCGGTGAGCAGGGCGGCACTGTGGAGAATAGACGTTTACCGCTGGATTGCGCCGCCTATCACCTTTGAGGCGCATTTGCCGAGGATTGTGCACGGGGGTGCCGTGTGGTGCCACAGCTCGACAAGGCGGATGTTTCGGAAATGGAAAGGCCGGAGAGATCGAAGGGGGCGACCTGAGGACCCTCCCGCGGCTGTGTGAGGGGCACAAATTTTTTGGCCTGCTCCGTTGAGAAACCGCAGCCGCGGTTGTCGCTCGTCGCATGGGCGTGCTATGGGCGCTGCCGCCATCCGCAGAGCATCAGATGCCGGAACGTCCGATTCCACTGTCCATCCTTATAATCGATGAGAACCGTCTGCGGGCGGCCGTCATCGAGGACGGTTTGCGCGATGCCGGCTACGCCAATCTAACGGTCGTGTACGATGTTGTCGGGATTGCGCGCCGGATCGCCGATATCGCTCCCGACGTGATTGTCATCGACCTCGAGAATCACAACCGGGACATGCTCGAAAGCATGTTTCAGCTCTCTCGCGCCGTGAGGCGCCCGATTGCCATGTTCGTGGATCGCTCCGACCAAGCTTCCATCGAGGCCGCCGTTGACGCGGGCGTGTCCGCCTATGTCGTCGACGGCCTAAAGCGCGAGCGCGTAAAACCGGTCGTCGACATGGCTATCAGCCGCTTCAACGCCTTTGCGCGCATGGCACGCGAGCTCGAGGAAGCGCGCTCGCAGCTCGAGAGCCGCAAGCTCGTCGACAGGGCAAGGGGCATCTTGATGGCGACGCGCGGTTTATCGGAGGCCGATGCCTATGCGCTCCTGCGCAAGACGGCGATGAATCAGAACCGCAAGATTTCCGAGATTGCCGAGAGCTTGATCATGGCCGCCGGTCTGCTGGCGCCGCCGGAGGACACATGAGCGCTCATCGCGAGCACGAGGTCGTCGCGGGGTTCATGCCGCTGCTCGATAGCGCGATCCTCGTAGCTGCAAGGGAAAAGGGAATTGCCGCGGCGGAGGGCATTGACCTCACGCTAGTGCGCGAAAGCTCATGGGCCAGCATTCGCGACCGCATGGCGGTTGGTCACTTTCAGGTGGCGCATCAACTCGCCCCAATGCCTATCGCGGCCAATCTTGGCCTGACGCCTCTTGCTGTGAAAACGATTGTTCCCATCGCCCTTGGGCTCGGCGGCAATGCCGTTACGGTATCTAACGACTTGTGGGCGCGGATGGTCGATGGGGGCGCGCAGACCGATCTCGATGCGCGCGCCGCCGGACGCGCCCTGCGTGCAGCGATCGCCGTGCGCGCCAAATGTTCGAGTGAGCCACTCAAATTCGCCGTGGTGCATCCGTTTTCGGGGCACAACTACGAGCTTCGCTACTGGCTTGCGGCGAGCGGCATAGATCCCGATCTCGACGTCGAGATAGTCATCCTGCCGCCGTCGCTGATGGCGGATGCTCTGGTGGGGGGCACCATCGACGGATATTGCGTCGGCGAGCCCTGGAGCACGGCAGCGGCGACGGCAGGGGTGGGCCACATCGCCACCGTCAAGGCAGCGATCTGGCGCTCAAGTCCGGAGAAGGTGCTTGGCGTTGCCGCGACGTGGGCCGAACGCGAACCGGATGCTCTCGCCGCTCTTCTGCGCGCGCTTTGCCGTGCGGCGCAATGGTGCGGAGCCGCGGAGAACCACCGCGAGCTGGCTGACCTCCTTGCTGGGCCGGAATACATTGCGCGCCCAGCAGAGTGGATGCTGCACGGCCTTACCGGCGCGCTCGCCATCGGCGGCAGCGCAACGCAACGGATCGAAGATTTCTTCGTGCCGTTCGCCAAGGCGGCGACGTTCCCCTGGAAGAGCCACGCACTGTGGTTTTATTCGCAGATGGTGCGTTGGCAGCAGATCGTGCATTCGCCCGATAACGCCGCTATCGCCCGCGAAACATACCGGCCCGATCTCTACCGCAGCGCCTTGAAGCCGCTGGGCGTAGCTTTGCCATCGGCCAACGCCAAGGTCGAGGGCGCCCTTGCTGCACCGACGCCGGTGGGCTCGGCGGGCGCGAGCCTCGTGCTCGGGCCGGATGGATTCTTCGACGGGATGCTCTTCGATCCCGATAAGCTCGAGGCCTACATCGCGTCACAGGCGCGTTAGCTCGTGCTGATGGGCGCTGCACAAACTTTGTGCCTTCCGGCGTGCTGATTGACTATTCTTTGGTCTTGCTCGCGATCCTGCTCGCGCGTACCAAATCGATAAAAGGTTGATCTGAGGCGGGTTACGCGGTCCCACAGGGCTGGCACAGTTTCTGCTCTCAGTGAATCGAATGCGCCCAACGACGGGCCATCAGGCAAAGCTGCCGTTCAAGCCATTGCGCACAGGTGCGCAGGGGTTTGGCCGGCAGCTTTTTTTTTGAGCTTTAGCGATGCTGGAGATCGCCGAATGCACGAGACCAGGACTGCGGACTTGAAGCTATCGACCGGCGAAGGGCGCGCTCTCTGGGTGTCGACGCTGGCATTCACCGTGTGCTT
>Ga0180223_1000442_pt1 | contig 54127 bp, 55 predicted proteins | sample eDN5th30CKraftOP_FD_151337 | JGI IMG/M metagenome (GOLD analysis project Ga0180223, IMG submission 151337) | Enriched Organic Plus compost microbial communities from Emeryville, California, USA - eDNA 5th pass 30_C Kraft OP (version 2) (version 2) ... | reverse complement strand
GCCGTGGCGCTGAAGGGTGTCAACGACGACGAGATCGAGCAACTGATGCTCTGGTCGCACGGCCTCGGCATGGACCTGACCCTGATCGAGGTCATGCCGATGGGCGAGATCGAGGTCGGGCGCATCGACCAGTACCTGCCGCTCTCGGTGGTGCGCGGAAACCTGGCGGACAAGTATTCGCTGGTCGACGACCCGTACCGGACGGGCGGGCCGGCGCGCTATGTCCGCGTCAAGGAGACCGGCGGGCTTTTGGGCTTCATCACGCCGCTGACCCATAATTTCTGCGAGAGCTGCAACCGGGTGCGCCTGACCTGCACCGGCACGCTCTATATGTGCCTCGGGCAGGAGGACGCCGCCGATCTGCGCGCCGCCGTGCGCGCCTCGAAGGACGACGCCCTGCTCTTCCGCGCCATGGACGAGGCCATCGCGCGCAAGCCCAAGGGCCACGACTTCGTCATCGACCGCCGCCATGCCCGGCCCGCCGTCGGCCGGCATATGAGCGTCACCGGCGGCTGAGCGCGACGCCTCCCCGCCTTCCCTTGACCGGCCGCGCGAAAGCGGTAACCGTCGCCGCCATGGCGGGTCGGTTGCGTTCCACGGTTCAGGTTGCGGCACGCCGGCTGCGGGAGGCCGGCAGCGCGCTCTACGAAGCCGCGCGGCAGACCCATGCCGCCCGGCTCGCCATCGTCGCGGCACGGCTTCGCTCCGGGACGCCGCTCGTCGCCATCCTCGTCGCCGCGACCCTGCTTGCCTGCCTTTATCTGGCCTGGTCGACCGGCCGCAGCGTACATGCCGTGCTCCTGCCGGCTTCACCGACCGGCATCGGCGCGACGATCGCCGGGCTGATCGCGGGGATCGCGGTGCTCGAGCTCGGCGCCGCTTTCGCCGTGACGCTGATGACGGCCGGCCTCAGGCTCGCCTACGACACCGGGCGACATCGCATGCGCGCCCTGCTCGTCATCGCCAGTGCCCTGGCCCTGTTCGGGATGGCGTGGCGGCTCTGGGAAACGGGCCCTGCCGCGCTGGCGGGCGCGGCCCTGCCCGTGCTGGGGACGGCCGGCCTCGTCATGCTGACGGCCTGGTTCGAGCGTGCCTATCTGCGGCCGGCCTATCCCGGCTTCCGCGATTTCTGGGTCGATGTCGTCGACGCCCGCCACTTCCTGACGCGGTCCGCCCATGGCGAATGAGAACGGCAGCGCCGAGCCGCAACGACGCGGCACCACAGCCGCCGTCACGGCGCACCACCTCGCCGAATCGGTGAAGGCCGGGCATCACGGCGCCGGCGACGCGCTCGAGAACCAGCCGGCGGCCCATGCGACGATGCTCTCCCAGACCGAGCAGACACTGATCGCGCGGGCCCGCGAGCATTTCGCCGCGATCCGGCAGGAAGCGGCAGCGAGCCTTAACGCGCTCCACGCCGAGATCGCCGGCCGGCGCGAATTGTTCACGCAGCAGCGCTTCGAGGGGCGCGTGCGCGGCGTCGAGGCGACGATGCGGGCCGCGCTCAACAAGCATGGCGGAGAGCTGGAGCAGCGCGTCTACGATGCGCTGCGGGCCAAGCGCGAATACGCCTTCTTCAACTACGAGAACAGGCGCCGGGCCGATCCCAAGCTCGACAAATGGCAGTTCATCCTGTTCTTCCTGGTCGTTCCGCTGGTGATCGAGAGCCTGCTCAACGGCAATTTCTTCGCCGAGGCCAGCGATTTCGGCCTGGTCGGCGGCGCGGCGACAGCCGTCATCATCTCGGCGCTCAACATCTCGCTCGGCTTCTTCATGGGGGTGGGGCCGGCGCGCTACTGCCAGCATGTGAAGAGCTCGCATCTGTTCTGGGCGCTGCCGGCCTATGCCGGGATGATCGCGCTGATCGTGCTGTTCAACCTCGCCGTCGGCCATTACCGCGAGATGCTGATCGCCAATCCCGATGCACGCTCCTTCCAGGTGATGCCGCGCATGCTGGACAACCCGTTCGCGATCTACGACCTCAAATCGGTGGCGCTCGTCATCATCGGCTGCATCGTCGCCTTCGTCTCCGCGAGCAAGGGCTATTCGGCCTTCGGCAGCTATCCGGGCCACGCCGCCGCCTATAAGCGCTGGCGCCAGCGCTGGAGCGCGGTCGAGGAAGAGCGGCGCCGGCTCGACGGCGAATTGCTGCCGGAGCTGGAGGCGCTGAGGACGCAGATCGACGGCTTCCGCGAGGATTGCCGCGACGAGCTCGGCAGACTGCAGGGGTTGAAGGCCAGCGCCGAGAAGGCGCGCGACCTCTATTTTTCCCGCCTCGGGCAGCTTCGCGCCGCCAAGGATGCGGCGATGATGCAGTATCGCGAGGCCAATCTGCGCGTCCGCACCGATCTGCCGCCAGCCTATTTCGCCCAGTCGCTCAACCTCGCCGAAATCGACCAGCCGGGCGAGTTGCCCGAATATGTCGCCGTGCGCCGCCAGACCGACGATTTCGAGCAGCAGCTCGGCACGATGCCGGCGCTGATCGAGGCGACGCTGAAGGACCGGCTCGTGCTGCTGCGCGGCATCGACCTCGCCGGCGAGGTCGAGCAGGTCAAGCTGCGCGCGGCGCAGGCCGGGCGCGAGGCCTTCGAGCGCGACGAGGCGGCGCAGAAGCAGGCGGCGAAAGAATTCGCCGCCGCGCCGCGCTGAGCTTTACATGTCCGGCATGGAACCGCGTCGTCATTCCGGGGCAAGCGTGGAGCGCTTGAGCCCGGAACCCAGAACCGATGGGCTCGATCAGAACGCAATCGACTTCCACAGCTTCTTCAGGCAAGGGCATCGGTTCTGGGTTCCGGGCTCGGCCCTGCGGGCCGCTCCGGAATGACGGAGAGGTTCCGGAGCCAAGGCGCGCGGGTTAGGCTGGCGGAATGAAGACCGAGAACTGGGCGATCGTCGCCTCCCTGCTCGCCGGCGTCGCCCTCGTCGGCTTCTTCGCCGCCCCGACCCTGCTGCGCGGGCCGCCGCGCGACCAGGAGACGTTCTGCCCCAGGACCGGCCCGGTCGGCCAGACGCTGATCCTGGTCGACAAGAGCGATCCGTGGAGCGAGGTCCAGGCCGGGCGCCTCAAGGCGCTGGTCAAGCAGGTCGGCGACGAATTGCCGGCCGACCGGATGCTCTCGATCTACGTCTTCAACGACGTCTTCGAGCCCGGCTTTCCGGCCCTGATCTCGCTGTGCAACCCGGGCCGGACGGCGAGCGAATTCATCGGCAATCCGCGCCGGGAATACGTCAAATGGGTCGAGAAGTTCGGCCGTCCGCTCGACGATGCCCTGAAGCTGCTGACCCAGCCGGGCAAGGGCAACCAGTCGCCGATCGTGGAGGCGATCGGCGACGTCGTGGCGCGCCGGGAGAACCGGGTCGAGAGCGGAGACCGCAAGCTCCTGCTCGTCTCCGACATGCTGCAGAATTCGAGCCAGTACACCGTCTTCGGCAATGGCGCCGGCGCGCGCGACCCCGAGAAGCTCAGGCAGTTGCTGGCGAAGGTCTGGCAGAGCTCGGGCGCCGCGAGCTGGGCGCTCAGCGTGCATCAGGTGCAGGGCCTCTACGAGCCGCAGCGCCTCGAACAGGCTGCCACGCTCTGGCAGCAGGCCTTCCGCAAGATGAACGTTTCCGTGAGCTGGGACCGGCTGTAAGCCTGTCGGCGCTCAGAACCGGTAGGCTGTCCTGACCCCGCCCCAATGGCGGCCGCGCACCCTGACGGGCGCGCCGATCTCGCTGAAGATCTCCGAGCCGCGGCCGAGATCCTGCTGCGAGCGCTGGACGAGGAAGGGGCGGACCGAGCGGCCGAAGCCGATGCCGACGCGATCGTCGAAGATCCGCCGGTTCCGGACATGGGCCGCGTTCCAGTCGCGCTCGCCGCGGCGCGACGGCAGCGAGAAAGCGGAATTGTGGACCGGGACATAGCCGTTGCGGTCCCCGGCCACGGCGAAGGCCAGGCGCGGGTCGCTGGCGAGCATCTCGGCCAGGACGGGCGGCAGCACCGCCTCCAGAGCCGGCAGGCTCGGGCTCAGATATTGCCGCGGCTCGCTCTCCGCGATCGCCGTATAGCTGACCCGGAACAGCTCGCTCTCGCTGGTCAGGCCCCGGTCGAGAGCCTCCTCCATCGCCAGCGCGACCTGCCGGGCGAAATCCTGCGCGCGCTCGATCAGCGGCCGGTAGGCCCGCTCGATCTCCTCGATCGCCTGTGCCAGCGCGTCGCTGCCGGCCGCGGCCTCCGGCGCGAAGGCGATATGCAGGCCGCTCTCGCTCGCCGCCGTCATCCGGCAGGGCAAGGTCGGCAGGCCGTCGATCGTCACCTGGCCGTCGACGCCGAACCAGCGCCGCGCCTCGGGCGCATCGGCCAGCAGCGCCCCGCCCCGGCCGAGGTCGATGACCTCGCCCGCAATGTCGAGATCGCCGAGCGAGAGCCGCGCGCGCCGCGCCGCCGGGAATCGGTCATAGCGGCGCCGGTCGGCGAAAGGCGCGTGCCTGAGCGTCGGCGTGAAGCGCCTCAGCATGTTGCCGACCAGGCGCCCGCCCATCTCGGTCGCGCGGCGTACGTGCTCGCTTTCCAGCATCGTCGTCTGGGCGATGCGGTCGATCTCGTCGGCCCTCCTGGCGACGCCGCTGACGAAATCCGCGGTCTCGCGGGCGTTGCGGGACAATTCGGCGGTGGTGGCGGCCTGCTCCTGGGAGGCGTTGCCGATCAGCCCCATGATCGGGTTGACCTCGCGCACGATCTGGAGCGCGTCATTGACGATCTCGGTCGAGCCCTGCGCCGCCGCGGTCAGGCGGTCGACGCGGGTCCTGATGTGCTCGGCCGCTTCGCTGACCTCGACCGAGAGGGTCTTCACCTCATGGGCGACGACGCCGAAGCCGCGCCCGGCCTCGCCGGCGCGCGCCGCCTCGATCGCGGCATTCAGCGCCAGCAGATTGGTCTGCCGGGCGATATCGGCGATCGAATCGACGATGCCGCGAATCTCGCCGGTGGCAGCGGCCAGACCGTCGAGCATCGTCGTCGCCTCGCCGGCGCGCGAGACGGCGGCGTCGAGCTTGCCGCGCAGGCTGACGAGCGACAGATCGACCTTCTCGGCGACGTCCGAGACCTGCTGGCTCGCTGCGGCGAGGGCAGAGGCGTTCTCGTTGGCCGAGACGACGGCCTCGCGCATGTCCCCCGCACTCTCGCTGATCGTCCGCGAATCGCGCTCGAAACCGGCGGAAAGCTGGCCGGCCTCGCCCAGCTCGCGGGCGAGCTTGCGCATCGCCGCGAGGATCTCGGCCTCGATGTCGTCGACGGCGGCGGAAACGCATGCGCCGTCGGGAGCCGGGCGTTCCGCGCCGGGCCGGGGAGCCGCCTCAGGCAACGCGAGGGCCGGCACATCCTCCACGGCGCCTCTCCCGCGGCCGAACCAGCGCCGAAACCTGCCCGTCATGCGCCCCTCGATCTCACGCAGCGTCATGCCCCAGCTTATTGCGGCCCTGCGTTAACAAAGGCTTCCGCCAGGCAGCCCTGTCCGCGGCGCATTGGACCCGCCCCGCAAGGCCCTGTATGGCTTGGCTTTCCGCGCTTCCGAGAGCAGGGCCATGAGCCAGCACAGCTATGACGTCATCGTCGCCGGCGTCGGCGCCATGGGCTCGGCCGCATGCTGGCACCTCGCCCGCCGCGGGCTGAAGGTGCTCGGCCTCGAGCGCTTCGACCTCGGCCACACGATGGGCTCCTCGCACGGCCTCACCCGGATCATCCGCCTCGCCTATTTCGAGGGCTCCCACTACGTGCCGATCGTGCGCCGGGCGCATGAGCTCTGGCGCGAGACGGGGGAGCAGGCCGGGCTGAAGCTGCTGCACGTCACCGGCTCGCTCGATCTCGCCCCGGCCGGGAGCGGCCCGGTCGAATCCTCGCTGCAATCCTGCCTCGACCACGGGCTGACCCATGAGGTGATCGACGCCACCGAGGTGATGCGCCGCTTCCCCGGCTTCCAGCTCCCGGCCGGCCATCTCGGCCTGTGGCAGCCGGATGGCGGCTTCGTCGCCTCGGAGAAGGCGATCTACGCCCATGTCGGGCTGGCGCAGGCGCATGGCGCCGAGGTCCGCACCAACGAGCCCCTGCTCGACTGGACGCCGACGGCGCAGGGCGGCGTGGTGGTCCGCACCGAGCGCGGCACCTATTCGGCCGGGCGCCTCGTCATCACCTCGGGCGGCTGGATCGCCGACGCGGTGCCGGCGCTGAACCGGCGCGTGAACACGGTGAAGCAGGCGATCGGCTGGTTCACCACGCGCCGGCCGGAACTGTTCCGCGAAGGCGCCTTCCCGGTCTTCATCCTGCATGTCGACGAGGGCAATTTCTACGGCTTCCCGCTCTACGAGCATCCCGGCTTCAAGCTCGGCGGGCCGCATTTCGGCCGCGAGCCGATGGACCCGCGCGAGCCGGACCGGACGCCGAGCCCGAACCAGCTCGCGATGATCCGCGCATGCCTGGCGCGCTACATTCCCGACGCCGCGGGCGAACCGCTGACGGTCAAGGGCTGCGTCTACACCGTCTCGCCCGACGAGGATTTCATCATCGACGCTGTGCCGGGCGTGCCGCAGGCGGTCTTCGCCTCGGCCTGTTCGGGGCACGGCTTCAAATTCGCCAGCGCGATCGGCGAGATCCTGGCCGACCTCTCGACCGTGGGGCAATCGTCCTTCGACCTCGCGCCCTTCTCGCTCGCCCGCTTCGACGCTTAGGCGCAAACGGGCCCGCAAGGGCCCGTCATCGCCACGCCATCAGGCCCGGCAGCGGCTCAGCGCTGCAGCCTGGCGATCAGGCTGGAGGTGTCCCAGCGATTGCCGCCCATCTTCTGGACATCGGCGTAGAACTGGTCGACCAGCGCGGTGACGGGAAGCTGCGCGCCGTTGCGGCGGCCCTCATCAAGGACGATGCCGAGGTCCTTGCGCATCCAGTCGACGGCGAAGCCGAAGTCGAACTTGTCCTGGTTCATCGTCTTGCCGCGGTTCTCCATCTGCCAGGAGCCGGCAGCGCCCTTGGAGATCACCTCGAGCATGGTCTCGACGTCGAGCCCGGCCCGCTTGGCGAAGTGGATGCCCTCCGACAGCGCCTGGACGAGGCCGGCGATGCAGATCTGGTTGACCATCTTGGTGAGCTGGCCCGCGCCGGCCGGGCCCATCAGCTTGCACATCCGGGCATAGGCCGCGATCACCGGCTCGACACGGGCATAGGTCCCGGCCTCGCCGCCGCACATCACGGTCAGCACGCCGTTCTCGGCGCCGGCCTGACCGCCGGAGACCGGCGCGTCGACGAAGCCGAAGCCGCCCTGCCTCGCCGCCGCGTCGAGCTCGCGCGCCACATTGGCCGAAGCCGTGGTGTGGTCGACGAAGACCGCCCCCTGCGCCATGCCGGCGAAGGCGCCGTTCTCGCCGATCGTGACCGAGCGCAAATCGTCGTCATTGCCGACGCAGGCGAAGACGATTTCCTGGCCTTTCGCCGCATCGGCCGGCGTCGGCGCCGAAACCCCGCCATGCTGGGATACCCAGCCCTGCGCCTTCTGCGGGTTGCGGTTGTACACCGTGACCTCGTGGCCCCTGGCCTTGAGATGGCCGGCCATGGGGTAACCCATCACGCCGAGACCGATGAACGCGACTTTGGCCATGAACAACTCCCGTTTTTGAAGACCGCCCCGGTTTAGCCCGTCGCCGCCGGGGCGGGAAGGCGGATGCGCGCCCGCCGCCCATGCGGTTTTCCGTTGCGGCCGGGGCAGCGACGGCTTAGCTCAGTCTCCATGACCATCTCGAACGACGACGAACTGCTGGCGCTCAAGGAAATCGGCGCCATCGTCGCCCGCGCGCTCGCCGCGATGGGCAAGGCTCTGGAGCCCGGCATCACCACCGCCGAGCTCGACGCGATCGGCCGCGCCTATCTCGAGCGGCACGGCGCCCGTCCCGCCCCGGAACTCGCCTATGACTTCCCGGGCGCGACCTGCATCAGCGTCAACGAGGAGATCGCCCACGGCATTCCCGGCGAGCGGCGCATCCTCGCCGGCGACCTCGTCAATATCGACGTCTCGGCGGAGAAGGACGGCTTCTTCGGCGACACCGGCGCCTCCTTCGCCGTTCCCCCGGTCAAGCCGCGGCTGGAACGGCTGTGCCGCGACGGCCGGCGGGCGCTCTGGGCCGGGATCGGCCAGGTCGGCGCCGGCAAGCCGCTCGCCGGCATCGGCCAGGCGGTCGGGCGCTTCGCCGACAAGAACGGCTATACGCTGGTGCGCAATCTCGCGAGCCACGGCGTCGGCCGCTCGCTCCACGAGGAGCCGACCGAGATCGCGACCTGGCCCGACAAGCGCGAGCGGCGGACCATCACGAACGGGCTCGTCTTCACCGTCGAGCCGTTCCTGTCGCTGGGCGCCGACTGGGCCGAGCAGGGCGACAACGACCGCTGGACGCTCTACAGCGAGCCCTGCGCGCCCACCGTCCAGTACGAGCACACCGTCGTCGCCACCCCGCGCGGCGCGGTCGTTCTGACGCTGCCGGGCTGAGCCCGGGCCGGCCCGCAGCCGGCTCAGCGCAGCGCCAGATGCCGGCTGAGCCGGAGCTCGATCCGGTCCCAGAGGCGGCGGATGATCTCGACCAGCACCAGATAGACCAGCGCCGCATAGAGATAGATCGACAGGTCGAAGGAGCGCGCGAAGGCGAGCCGCGTCGCGCCCATCAGGTCGAACAGCGTCACCAGCGAGGCGATGGCGCTGGACTTGATCATCACGATCAGCTCGTTGCCGAGCGGGCGCAGCGCCAGGATCATCGCCTGCGGCAGCACGACGAGGCGCAGGGTCGCCCAGCGGTGCAGGCCGAGCGAGGCCGCGCCCTCGAACTGGCCGCGCGGGATCGCCTGGATGGCGCCGCGCAGGATCTCGGCCTGATAGGCGGCGGTGTTCACCGTGAAGGTCAGGGCGGCGCAGTAGAACGGGTCGCGGAAGAACCACCACAGCCCGAGATCCTGCCAGAAGACGCGGAACTGGCCGAGGCCGTAATAGACCAGGAAGAGCTGGCAGAGCAGCGGCGTTCCGCGGAAGAAGGTGGTGTAGCCGTTGACGGCGGCGCGCGCCCAGCGCGGCCCGTAGAGCCGGGCGACGGCGAGGCCGAGCGCCATCGCGAAGCCGATCAGCACCGAGATCAGCACCAGCTCGATGGTGACCCAGAAGCCGGACGCCATGCGGCAGCCATAGTTCTGCAGGACCTCGCTGCCGAGCGCCCAGCCGGGATATTCGCACCAGCTCATCGCGTCGCGCCCCCGAAGGCGGCGAAGCCGCGATTGGCGCGCCGCTCCATCCGGTCAATCGCCCTGGCCGAGATCAGCGAGAAGACCAGATAGATCAGCATCGCCGCGCCGAAGAACAGGAACGGCTCCTTGGTCACCACATTGGCGCGGGTGGTGATGAACATGATGTCCGGCAGGGTGATGACCGAGACCAGCGAAGTCTCCTTGAGCAGCACCATCCAGTTGTTGCCGAGCCCCGGCAGCGCGACGCGGACGAGCTGCGGCAGCACCACCAGGCGGAAGGCCTGCGCCTTGCTCAATCCGAGCGCCGCGGCCGCCTCGCGCTGCCCCTTCTGGATGGAGTTCAGCGCCCCGACCCAGACCTCGCTGGAGAAGGCCGAGAGCACGACGCCGAGCGCGACCATGCCGGCGACGAAGGGCGGCATGCTGAAGGAGCCCGGCAGGTCGAGCTTCACCCACAGATGCTGGAGCAGGATCTGAACGCCGAAATAGATGATGTAGAGCGTCAGCAGCTCGGGCACGCCGCGGAAGACCGTGGTGTAGAGCGTGGCGAGGCCGCGCAGCAGCACGTTCTCGGAGCGCTTGCCGAGCGCCACCAGAAGGCCGAGGGCGAGGCCGAAGGGCAACGTCGCGAGCGCGATCGAGATGGTGACGCCGGCGCCCTGCAGCAGGGCCCAGCCCCAGCCGCCGGGGCCGAAGCCGAGCAAGGCGAATTTGTCGAACATGACGGTGCCGGTGCGGGAGGACGTGGTGCCCGCCGCCCCGGCCGGGACGGCGGGTTAGAGCATCGTTACCGCGTCCTTCCGGACGCGGTAACGATGCTCTCTCTCATTGCTGCTGCATCGGATTTCTCCGAAAAGCGGATTCCACTTTTCGGTCCGATGCTCCAAGCTCGGATCGACGCGGTCAGTCGAACTTGAACCACTTCTCCTCGATCTTCTTGTGCGTGCCGTCGGCCTTGCTCTCGGCGATGGCCTTATTCAGCATCTCCTTGAGCGCGACGTCCGACTTGCGGACCGCCCCGGCGACGCCCGGCCCGTGGATGGCGTTGTCGCGCGTCACATCGGCGATCTTGCGACAGCAATCCTTGCCCTGCCCCTTGAGGAAGTCCGCCAGCGCCAGCGCGTCGGCGACGATGTAGTCGAGCCGGCCGTTGAGCAGGTCGAGATTGGCCTCCTCCTGCGTCGGATAGAGGCGTGCCTCGGAATCCTTGTAGAACTTCTCGAGATAGTTGGCGTGGATGGTCGAGCCCTGCGCGCCGATGACCTTGCCCTTGAGCGCCGCCGGCGAGATGTCGTCCGACTTGGTGCTCTTCGGGCCGATCATCCAGATCGGCGTCAGGCTGTAGACATCGGTGAAGTCGACCTGCTTCTTGCGCTCGTCGGTCGCGTTCATGCCGGCGAAGATGACGTCGTATTTGTTGGCCTGGAGCGCCGGGATGATGCCGTCCCAATCCTGCACCACCCAGGTGCACTTCACCTTCATCTTCTCGCAGAGCAGATTGGCGTAGTCGATCTCGAAGCCTTCCAGCTCCTTCTTGGCGTTCAGGTTGTTGTAGGGCGGATAGGCGCCCTCGGTGCCGATCCGGATCTCCTTCCATTCCTTGGCTTGCGCCAGGGCGCCGGTGGCGCCTGCGACGGTCAGTGCAGCCGCGGCGATGAAACGAACAAGACTCTTCATAATGCCTCCCGCAGGGTCGAAAGCGCCGCCACGCTGTTCTGATCTTCCGTGGCGAAGCCCTGTGCGCACAGATTGGGCGCAGTTCCGCGCCGCCCGCAAGAGGGCATGCGCAGCTTTTCCAGGCGGGGCTGCTGAAATCAATTGCAGGGTAAGCGGCTGATCCGATTGGCCAAAAGCCGCCGGGCGCGGGCTCTACGGCGAAAGTCGGGGTCGGGGCCGGCGCGAGCGGGCGTCCAGAACGGCGACGATCCAGATGGCGAGGCCGCCCAGCGCCAGCGCCGCGCCGACCCAGCCCGTGGAGGTCCAGCCGAAGCCCGCGGCGATCGCCATGCCGCCGAGCCAGGGGCCGAGCGCGTTGGCGGTGTTGAAGGCGCTGTGGTTGAGGGCGGCGGCCAGGGTCTGCGCGTCCTCGGCGACGTCCATCAGCCGCGTCTGCAGCATGGCGCCGAGGCCGCCACCGCTGCCGATCATGAAGACCACCAGCGAGACCGCCCAGATATTTCCCGCCGCGAAGGGGAAGGCCGCGAGCCAGAACGCGCTCCAGAGCAGCAGGCCGGCCGTGGCGGGAATCAGCGCCCGGTCGGCGGCCCAGCCCGCGAAGAGCGTGCCGAAGGTCAGCCCGAGCCCGAAGGCGACCAGCACGAGCGGCACCACCGCCGGCGCGACGCCGGTCACCTCCATCAGGGTCGAGGCGAGATAGGCATAGACCGCGAACAGGCCGCCGAAACCGATCGCCCCGGTGGCAAGCGTCAGCCAGACCTGACGGCGCTTCAGCGCGCCCAGCTCGCGCAGCGGGCTCGCGCCCGGCTGCACCGCGTCGCGCGGCGCGAACAGCGCGACCAGCAGCGCGGTGAGGAGCGCGAGCCCCGCCACGATGCCGAAGCCGGCGCGCCAGCCCAGCGCCTGCCCCATCCAGCTCGCCGCCGGCACGCCGAGGATCGTCGCGACGGTGAGGCCGAGCATCACCCGCGCCACCGACTGCGCCCGCCGGTTGGGCGCCGAGAGCGAGGCCGCGACCAGCGCCGCGACGCCGAAATAGGCGCCATGCGGCAGGCCGCTGAGGAAGCGGAAGGCCAGCATCCAGTGATAGCTCGGCGCCAGCGCGCTCAGGAGGTTGCCGAGCGCGAAGACGCTCATCAGCCCGATCAGCAGCGTCCGGCGCGGCACCCGGGCCGCCAGCACGGCGATCAGCGGCGCGCCGACGACGACGCCGAGCGCATAGATGCTGATGACGTGTCCGGCCGTCGGCTCGTCGATGCCGAGCCCCGCCGCGAAATAGGGCAGCAGGCTCATCGAGGCGAATTCGGTGGTGCCGATGGCGAAGCCGCCCATGGCGAGCGCGAACAGCACCAGCCCGACCGGGGCGGTTGCGGCGGCAGGCGCATTCAGGCTGCGATCGTTCGCGGCGAGGGACATCGGGAAGCTCTCGGAAAAGGCGCGGCGGCAATGCTGCGCCGCAACATCAGATAGTCACGGCTTTCATGCTACAGCAACCGCAGAAGCCAGCGGATGCCATGACGCAAGCGCATATCGGGTCGCGCCGATGGCACCCGATCTGAAAAACCGCTCGAGCGGGGCCTTCCCGGATTTCCGGAAACGGAATCGTCCCGGAGGCAGCGAAACGAAGATCGGGAGTCACGCCGGAGTCCCTGCGGAAACAGCTCCGGCACGGTGCCGGAATGAGCAACGGCTTTCCGCGGCAAACCGCCTCGCCCTATAAGGCTGCGCCGCCAACCTGACCGCGAGACCCCGATGCTGCCCTGGACTGTGCTCGACACCGCCGACCTGCCCGATGGCAGCGGCACTTTGCGGCTGAAGCAGCGCGGAACCGAATTCTCGATCATGCTCGGCAGCAACGAGCTGATGAACAGCCGGCTCAGCGGGTCGGAGGAAGCGTTGGCGCGATTGACCTGCGAGCTGCTGCGGCAGCGTCCCCGCCCCGCTTTGCTCATCGGCGGCCTCGGCATGGGCTTCACCCTGCGCGCGGCGCTGGCCGCATTGCCGGGCGAGGCGACGGTCGAGGTCGCCGAATTGATCCCCGCCGTCGCCGCCTGGGCGCGCGGGCCGATGGCGCCGGTCTTCGCGGGCTGCCTCGACGATTCCCGGGTCCGGCTCACGCTCGGCGATGTCGGCGCCGTCATCGCGGCCGGGAAGGCGCGCTATGACGGCATCCTGCTCGATGTCGACAACGGACCGGAGGGGCTCACCGTCGCGGCCAATGACCGTCTCTACGGCCCGGCCGGGCTCGGCGCGGCCAGGGCGGCCCTGCGGCCGGGCGGCGTGCTGGCGGTCTGGTCGTCGGGACCGGATCGCGGTTTCACCCGCCGCCTGCGCGATGCCGGCTTCGCGACCGAGGAGACCACGGTGCGGGCCAGAAGCGGCGGCCGCGGCGCCCGCCATGTGATCTGGCTCGCGACGCGCTGAGGCGCGTCGCGGCCCTTTCACTGCAAACGGCAAAGCCCGTCGCAGGGAGCCTTCTCGGCGAGGCCGACGAACTGCTCCACCGCCTTCTTCGCCTCCGGCTTCAGCGCCGGCTGCGCCGCCCGCAACGCCGCGGCCAGGGCCGCGCGGTCGGCCGGGGCGATGCCGGCCACGATCGCGGCGGCGTTCTCCGCAAGCCCGCGGGCGAGCAGGGTCTGGTTGGCCTCGCGCAGGGCCGGGTTGCGCAGGGCCAGCGCCACGCCGGTGACGATCTCCTGCAGGCCGAGCCGCATCTGGCGAATGCCGTCGAAGCGGGTCTCCGTCTTCTCGTCCTTCGAGAGATGGGCGCCGAAATCGTTGATCGCCACCAGCGAGGCCGCCACCACTTTGAGCAGGAAGGCATGCGAGCGGGCGAGCTCGTCCTGGTATTCCGCCGTGTTGCGGGCGGTGTCGGGCGGCGTCTTGCCGCCATCGGGCGAATACAGCGTGTAGATCTGGAGGATGCGGGTCTGCTTCTGCACGATGTTGAGGAGCGCCGGAATGTCGTCGGCCGAATAGGGCGCCGCGCCGAGGATCGCCGGCTCGTTCCAGACGTCCTCCAGCACCTTGCCCTCGACCGGATCGGCCAGGCGCGGCAGCCTGGCCTGGCCGCGCTCGACGCTGATCATGCTCTCGACCGCCGCGACCGAGGCGTCGACATAGGCCGAGCCGTTGGCGGGCACCTCGGCCCGCGCCGCCAGGCCCAGCAGGCACGCCCCCCCGAGCACGGCGAGCCGGGCCATCGAACGTCGCATCATCATGGTCTTCCTTTTCCTGCGGCGCGCGCCTCGGCGATCAGGCAGAGCTCGGTGAAGAGCACCTGTGCCGCGCAATGCGCTGTATTGCTCGTGGCATCGTATTGCGGCGCAACCTCGACGACGTCGGCCGCGACGATGTTCCGTCCCTTCAGCCCGCGCAGGATCGCCAGCGCCTCGCGCGGCGTCAGCCCGCCGACCTCCGGCGTGCCGGTGCCGGGGGCATAGGCCGGGTCGAGCGAATCGACGTCGAAGGAGACATAGGTCGGCCCGTCGCCGATCACCGAAAGCGCCCTGGCGATCACCGCGTCGAGGCCGAGATCGTCGACCTCGTTAGCGTGGATCACGGTCATGCCGGATTCGGTGGAGAACTCCCAGAGATATTCGGCGCCGCCGCGGATGCCGATCTGGATCACCCGCTCGGGGTCGAGCACGCCGTCGAGCACGGCCTGCCGGAACGGGCCGCCATGGTGGAACTTCGAGCCCTCATAGGGGCCGGAGGTGTCGCAATGGGCGTCGATATGGACCATGCCGACCGGGCGCTTCGCCCCGACCGCCTTCAGGATCGGATAGGTGATCGAATGGTCGCCGCCGACCGCGAGCGTCGAGACGCCGGCCTCGACGATGGCGCGGAAGGTCGCCTCGATGTCCTCATGGCAGCTTTCCAGCGAATAGCGCGAGCGGAAGGGCACGTCGCCGATATCGGCGGCCTCGACCAGGCCGAAGGGGGCGGTGCCGAGGACATGGTCCATCGGCCCGATGCGCTCGACCTGCCGCACGGCGCGCGGCCCGAGCCGCGTCCCGGCGCGGTTGGTCACGCCCAGATCCATCGGCAGGCCGATGATCGCCACGTCGAGCCCGCCGAGATCGGCCTTCGACAGGGCGTCGGGCCGATAGGGCGCGCCGATGAAGGTCGCGACGTCGGCGAAGGGCCATTTGCGCCTGTCGCCCTGGAACTGTCCGGCCGCGACCCTGGCGAAGCGCGGGTCGTGGATATCGCCGCCGCCGGCGCCGGCATAGCGGGCACGCAGCCTGCCGAGCTTGTCCTGATCCATCCGCCTCTCCCTCGGGATGCGCCGCTTCCGGCCGCCTCTCCAGCCAGGCGCCCGGGCCCGGGCGCCGTCGAATCCTGATAGCAGGCCGAGCCGAAGGCTGTGTACCCCGCTTCGCGGGCCGCCCCCTTCCCCGCCCCGCCCGCGGCACCGCCGGCGGCGGCCGGAGCGGTCGGGGTGGAAGGCAAACCCGCCGATATGTCGGGCTTTGCAGCCGGATTTAGCCAAAAGTCTGAGCCCCGGCGGTTGAATCCGCTCGCGATTCATGCAGCCTTCGGCTAGAACCCCGACGCATGCTCGGCATGTGCCGCCGTCGCAGCAGTACAAATTCGAATCAATCGAATGCCGTCCCGAGGAGATGTCCCATGAAGCGTCGTCAGTTCATCCAGACCGCTGCGGCCGGCGCTGCTGCGAGCGCAGTCGCCATGCCGGCGGTGGCGCAGTCGAACCCCGAGGTGAAATGGCGTCTCGCCTCCTCCTTCCCGAAGTCGCTCGACACGATCTATGCCGGCGCCGAGATCATGGCCAAGATGGTCTCCGAGCTGACCGACGGGAAGTTCCAGATCCAGGTCTTCGCCGCCGGCGAGATCGTGCCCGCCCTGCAGGCGCTCGACGCGGTCTCGAACAACACCGTCGAGATGGCCCACACCGTCTCCTACTACTATGTCGGCAAGGACCCGACCTTCGCCATCGCCGCCTCGGTCCCCTTCGGCCTCAATGCCCGCATGCAGAACGCCTGGCTGTTCCAGCATGGCGGCAACGAGCTGTTCAACGAGTTCTACAAGAAGTTCAGCGTCTACGGCATTCCCTGCGGCAACACCGGCGCGCAGATGGGCGGCTGGTTCCGCAAGGAGATCAAGTCGGTCGCCGACATCCAGGGCCTGAAGATGCGCATCGGCGGCATCGCCGGCTCGGTGCTGCAGAAGCTCGGCCTGGTGCCGCAGCAGCTCGGCGGCGGCGACATCTACCCGGCGCTGGAAAAGGGCACCATCGACGGCGCCGAATGGGTCGGCCCCTATGACGACGAGAAGCTCGGCTTCGCCAAGGTCGCGCCCTACTACTACTATCCGGGCTTCTGGGAAGGCGGCCCGACGGTCCATGCCTTCATCAATCTGGAGAAGTGGAACGCCCTGCCGAAATCCTACCAGGCCGCGCTGACCGCCGCCTGCACCTATGCGAACACGCAGATGGCGGCACGCTACGACGTGGTGAATCCGCCGGCGCTCAAGCGCCTGGTGGCAGCCGGCACGCAGCTGCGCCCCTTCCCGCAGGACGTGATGGAGGCGAGCCTCAAGGCCTCGAACGAGCTCTATGCCGAGATCTCGGCCAAGAACCCCGACTTCAAGAAGGCGATCGACACGATGGCCGCCTTCCGCTCCGACCAGTATCTGTGGTGGCAGATCGCCGAACTCACCTTCGACGTCTTCCAGGTGCGTACCCGCGCCCGCTGAACGGCCTGCGGGCCACCGCATCCCGCTTCGCCCCGAAAGCCCGGCTCCCCGCCGGGCTTTTTTCGTCGGGGCCGCAGCCGGCGCGACATTCGGCGCGCACCGCCATATCCACGCCTTGTCTCAACGCTATCGCGGGATCGTGCTAAGGGATTCAGCCATGCTTCGTCTCGCCGTCCTCCTGCTCGCGACCTGCCTGTCCGGCGTCGCCATGGCCCAGTCGATCGGGGAAGCCCTGCCCGGCCGGGCCCAGCCGCGCGAATCCTACAGCAGGCCCGCCCCGGCGACGGCGAAGGGAGCCCGCCCCTGCCCCGAATACGGGCCCGGCTTCGTGCGGCTGGAAGGGTCGAGCCTGTGCGTGCGCGTCGGCGGCGCGGTGCGGGCGGAGTTCGGCAAGAGTTCGCGCAGCGGCTATGGCAGGCGGGCCGACGGCATGGTCTATCTCGAAAGCCGCGGGCAGACGGCGCTGGGGCCGGTCCGCTCCGTGATCAGCGTCCGCGGCGGAATCGATCGCGGCCTCGATTCGGCACCGTTCCGCTACTGAGCCTTCCCCGCCGCGCCTGCTTCGTTTTGCGGGAGCACGCCTCAACCGCCCCCCGGCCTGGCGAGCATGCGGGCGAACATCGTCTCCAGTCCCGCGCAAAGGGGCTCGGGATCGTGTTGGCCCGCCGCGATCGCATCGTCGACCACGCCATGCATGCCGTCGAAGACGACCAGCGCCGCGGAGCGGGCATCGGGAAACGACCAGCAGCCCGCATCGCGCCCGGCGCCCAGCAGCGCCTCGAGCGGCGCCAGCACGAGGTCCTTCTCGGCCGAGCGGCGCTGGCTGTGCCTGAAATCGTGGAAGACCACGTCGTGCAGCGCGTAATTCCCCAGATAGGCGCCGATCGCCGCGCGTAGCCAGGCGGAGAGGCGCGAGGGATGGTCGTCCGGCGCGCAGCGTCCGACGGCGTCCGCGACCTGCGTCGCGAAATCCTGCGAGAAGCGGGCGCGCAACGCCAGCACGACATCGCCCTTCGTCGCGAAGTAGTGGTAGAAGCTGCCCTTCGCGACGCCGGCCTTGGCGACGATGTCGTCGATGGTGGTGCCGTCGATGCCGCGCGCGATGAAGAGCCCCGCCGCCGCGGCCATCAGATTCTCGACCCGGACCTCCGCCGGCAGGACGCGACGCGGCCGCCCGGCCGGCCGGGCCGCGGCGCTCTGCATTCCTCGTTCCGACGCCGGCACCGCGACACACCTCCTATCCTCGATTCTCACTATGCCATATTTAGAAACGCTCACAACTACTTAGATTATTGACCGACCGTCGGTCAATTTGCTATCCGCTGTTCCGCCGACCGGAGAAGCGAGCATGCCCGACCCTGCCCCCACCGTTGCGCCAGCCGCAGCCACGCCCGAGCGCCGCGATGGCGGGCCGCTGCCACCGCAAGGCCGCGCCCGGACGCGCCTCGCCGTCGCCGCCGTCTATCTCGGGACGATGATGGCGACGATCGCGATCAGCATCGTCAATGTGGCGCTGCCGGCGATCCAGTCCGCGCTCGGCGCGGAGCTGGCGCAGATCCAGTGGGTCGTCGGCAGCTATGCCCTGTGCCTCTCGGCCTTCATGCTCTCCGCCGGCCCGATCGGCGACCGCTTCGGGCGCAAGCGCGTCTGGCTCGCCGGCGTCGGCCTGTTCATGGCCGGCTCGGCGATCTCGGCCACGGCGTCGTCGCTGCCCTTCCTGATCGCGGGCGGCGCGGTGCAGGGCCTCGCCGGCGCCCTGGTGATCCCGGGCGCGCTCGCCATCCTGACGCAGGCCTTTCCCGATCCGCAGGCGCGCGCCCGGGTCATCGGCGGCTGGTCCTCGTTCAGCGCCGTCTCGCTGGTGCTCGGCCCGATGCTCGGCGGGCTCCTGGTCGAGCATGTCGGCTGGCCGAGCATCTTCCTGATCAACCTGCCGGTCGGGCTCGCGGCCTTTTTGCTCGGCAGCCTCGGCATCGCCGAAAGCGCCGACCCCGATTTGGCGGGGCTCGACCCGGCGGGACAGGCGCTCAGCGCCGTCATCCTGGGCAGCCTGACCTATGCGCTGATCGGCGCCGGCCCCATGGGCTGGGGCGCCGGGCCGGTGCTGGCGGCCTTCGGCCTGTGCGGCGCCGGCCTCGCCGCCTTCGTTCTGGTCGAGCGGCGGGCGGCCCATCCGGCCCTGCCGATCGCGCTGTTCAGGAACGGCGAGTTCGCGCTGGCCAATCTCGCTTCCTTCGTGCTCGGCTTCACCGCCTATAGCAGCCTGTTCCTGTTCTCGCTGTTCCTGCAGCAGATCCAGGGCTGGTCGGCGGCACAGACCGGCTGGCGCCTGACGCCGGTCTTCATCGCCATGGCGCTCGCGGCCACCGCCTTCGGGCGCGTCGCCGGCCGCTTCGGCCTGCGCTCGATGATGCTCGCCGGATACCTGCTGATCGGCGTCGCCATGCTCGCCATGACCGGCTTCACGCCGACGACGCCCTATGCCGCCGTCGCGGCCCTGTTCGCCCAGCTCGGCATCGGCATGGGGCTGGCCGTGCCCGCCACCGGAGCGGCCGCGATGCAGGCCGCGCCGCGCGAGCGCAGCGGCGTCGCCTCCGCCACCATGAACGCCCTGCGCCAGAGCGGCATGACCATCGGCATCGCGCTGCTCGGCACCGTCATGGCCGGGCGGGCCGTGGCCAGGCTCGGCGAGCGGCTGGCCGCGGCCGGCGTCGCCGATGCCGCGACCGCCGCCGCCGAGGCGGTGCAGCGGCACCGGATGCCGGCGGGGCTACCCCTGGCGCCTGAGGCCTTCACCGGGCTGCTGCGCGGGGCGTCGGCGGACGGTTTCGCCGCCGCCGTCGCCATCGCCGGGCTGCTCGCCCTGCTCGCCGCCGCCATGCTCGGCCTCGACCAATGGCGCGAGCGCCATCTGTCCCGCCCATCCCCGCCACAGCGCCCTGCTCGAGAGGAGTTCCGCGCATGAAGTTCTTCCACGAAGCCGAACCCGGCATCCTGGTCTCGAAAGGCGTCCTGGCGACGGAGCAGGACGGCCGAGACTGGGTCGCCGAATACGACGCGCTGCTGCAGCGCGAGCGCCCCTTCGCCGTGATCGTGCAGGCCGGGGACCGCCCGCTCCCGCCGGCGGGCAAACCGATGATCCTGTGGATGAAGGCGCGCAAGGCCGAGCTCGGCCGCTGGGTGCGCGTCACGATCTTCATCATCGCGGACGCCGCCGAGCGCGCCGGGATGGCGGCGAGCCTCCCCGGCCGCGCCAAGGCCTCGCCCTATCCGATGGCGCTCGCGGCCGACGAGCCGGAGGCGATCGCCAAGGCGCGCGCCAGCCTCGGCGATGCCGCTCCCGACGCGGCAGCCGGAAACTAGAGCCCGCTGCATTGGCGTGGAAACGCGGGCCGTGCCGGACGGATCCGGGGCGACCCCGGTGTTTCCGCGTCGAATCGGCGCGTTCTAGCCGACCAGCCGGGCAACCTCCTGCCGGAGCACCGGCACCAGCTCGGCCTCGAACCAGGGATTCTGCCGCAGCCAGGCATTGTTGCGCCAGGAGGGGTGCGGCAGGGGCAGGACGCGCGGGCGGCCCGGGCGCGACAGCAATCGGCGCCAGTCGGCCACCGTTTCGGTCAGGCCGCGCCCCTTCGGCCCGGCGAGATGCCAGTCCTGGGCGTAGCGGCCGATCGCCAGCACGAGCTCGATCTGCGGCAACGCCGCGAAGACGCGCTCGCGCCAGGTCGGCGCGCATTCGCGCCGCGGCGGCAGATCGCCGCCCTTGGCATCCTGCCCGGGGAAGCAGAAGCCCATCGGCACGACCGCGACCCTGGCCGGATCGTAGAAGACCGTCTCGTCGATGCCGAGCCAGCGCCGCAGGCGGACGCCGGAGGGATCGGTGAAGGGCCGGCCGCTGGCATGGACGCGCGTGCCCGGCGCCTGGCCGGCGATGCACAGCCGCGCCGTCGCCGAGGCCTGGATCACCGGGCGCGGCTGATGCGGCAGCGGCGGCAGGTAGAGCGGCGCGTCGCGGCAGATCCGGCAGGACCGCAGATCGTGCAGGACCGCGTCGAGCCTTTCGCCCTCCGTCATCGCCGGGCGTTTCGGCTCGCCGCAGCGCCCTGATGCGGGCCGCCGCCGGCCTCGCCCCGGAGCATGCCGGCGAGCTTCCCGGGGCCGGGCGCCTGCGAGATCAGCCCGTCGCAGAACCAGTTCTCGGAGTTTTTGACGAAGTCATGCGGATCGCCCGGCTCGATGCGCGCCAACCCGTTGATGCGGCCGCTCGGGCGGCTGCGGATGACATAGAGCGCGCCGCTGGTCTCGATGGTGAAGCAATAGGTGCGGCGCTTGTCGTGCGGGCCGTAATAGTAGCAGACGGCGTCCTCTGTCGTGGTCCAGCAGGCATCGGTGTTCGGCAGGTTGCGGTTGTGGCCGAGCGCGCGGCCGTCGCGGTGGTGATATTCGCTGAACGGCAGGTTGGAGCCGGAATAGAGCCCGGTCACGGTGTTGCCCTCGAAGGCCTGGCGGATCTGCGGCCCTGTCAGGCGCTCGGCCGCGCCGGCCGGGCCGGCGGCGAGCAGCCCGAGCGCGAAGGCGGCGATCCGGAAGGCGGCCGGCCTCATCGCTGCGCCAGCCTTCGGCTCATCGGGGGCTCCGGCGCCCGCGAGATCAGCCCGTCGCAATACCATGGCTTGCCGTTGTCGGTATGGTTGCGGGGGTTGCCGGGCTCGATCTTGGCGAGGGCGTTGACCAGGCCGTTGCCGCTGTTGCGCAGGACATAGAGGTCGCCGCTCATCTCGACGGTGAAGCAATGCACCGTGCGATCCTCGGGCGGGCCGTAATAGTAGCAGACCTGGTCGCGCCTGGTGATCCAGCAGGCATCGGTGTTGGGCTGCCAGCCATTATGGCCGAGGGCGCGCCCGTCGGCGGCGTGGTACTCGGTGAAGAAGCCGCCATTGGTGTAGCGGCCGGTCACGGTGTTGCCCTCGAAGGCGCGCTGGATCTGCTCGCCGTCGAGCCTTTCGGCGGCCCGGGCCGGCGCCGGCAGGGCGGCCAGCATCAGCAGGACGAAGGCGAAAATCCGCATCACGCCTTCCAGCTCGGCCGCGCCGAGACCTCGCGGTGCCAGCGGCGGATATGGACGAAATCCTCCGGCAGCGGGACGCGCGACGGCTTCATGAAATCGATGGCGATGCCGGCGGTGATGTCGGCGACCGTCAGGGCTTCGCCGCAGACGAAGGGGTTGGCGGCGAGCTGCAGCTCGAGCACCCAGAGATGGTCGTCGATCTGGTCGCGATTGGCCTCGGCCCATTCCGGGATCTGCGTCTCCAGCTCGGCCATCGACGGGTGGCTGTGGCGGAAGACGGCGGCGACGCTGCCGAACAGGCCGAGCTCGATCCGGCGGTTCCACATCTCGATCAGGGCCTGCTCCTTCGCGTCCCGGCCGAACAGCGGCGGATGCGGATGCAGGCTCTCGACATAGCGGCAGATCGCCATGGTCTCGGCCAGGGCGGTGCCGTCGTCGAGCTCGAGGACGGGCAGGCGTTGCAGCGGGTTGAGCCGGGTGAAGGCCTCGCTCCTGTGCTCCTTCTTCGCGATGTCGACCGACACCAGCTCGGGCAGGGCCAGCCCCTTCTCGGCGAAGAAGATGCGGACCCGGCGCGGATTGGGCGCGCGCCCGCCATCATAGAGCTTCATCGAACCATCTCCGTCTCCGGCCGCACCGGATCACGGCCGGCCCCGGACGGTCAACCGTATCGGCGCGCTTCTTGACGCGAGGATGGCACGGTCAGCGGCAGCGCCCGTCAGCGCGGATGGCTGCGACGCCAGGCTTCGGGCCGCTCGAAGCGCAGGGCCCAGATGCCTCGCCCGGCGGCCCGCGCCTCGGCCTCCTCGGCCTGATAGGCGCCGTAGGAGACCGCCTGCCCGCTCCGTACCATCGTCGCGTTGAGGTCCTCCTCCCCCTGCCGGCAGCGGGCGAGGCCGCGGCCATAGCGGTCGACCTTGCCGATCTCGCAGGTGGTGAGGCCGCGCGCGAGCAGCGCCTGCAAGGCCCGGTGCGCCTCCCGCCCGCAGGCGAGGCTGCGGCCGCGGGCGTCGGTGCAGCTCTGGCGATATTCCGGCGCGTCCAGCCCTTCGAGCCGCAATTCCTCGCCGAGCAGCCGGATCGAATCGCCGTCGATCGCCTGCGCCGGGCCGGTGAGCAGGCGGGCCGGACCGAGGCGGTATTGCAGCACCGCGCCCGCCAGCGCCAGAAAGCCGAGAATGCCGAGCGCGACGACGAGGTCGGTCAGCCGGCCGACGCGACGCCAGCCGAACAAGCCAAACCGGGACCGACCGAATCCGAAACGCGTCATCAGGAAGAGCTTAACGATTTGGTGTCCATGATGGCGAGCCGGCCGTGCAGCCTGCGCGGCCGAACGAGGATGCGTACGCGTTATCATGGCGGAAGTGACGGCCGAACAGGTGCAGCGCGGGCGGGGGCCGGACCCGGCCGCCGTCGCGCGCCGCAAGCTGCTCACCCGCGAGGTGAAGACGGTGCGCGAGCGGCTGACCTCCTCGACCGGCCTCGAACGCGCCTTCGACAACGAATTGCTGCGCAGCTTCGCGCAATACCGGATCTCCGGCTCGGTCGGCACAATGGTGCTCGCGCTCGCCGCCGCCGCCGCCGCCTCGCTGTGGCTGCCGGTCTATCTCGCCGCCTCCTGGTGCGGGCTGGTCCTGGCGAGTTCCCTGCTGATCGTCGCGCTGTCGCGCCGCTATCTGGCGAAGCGGCCGGAGGATGTCCGGCGGACGCGCTGGCGCCGGCTGTTCGCGCTGGCGGAGGGCCTGCAGGGCCTGAGCTGGGCCGCACTCCTCGTCCTCTTCGCCCCGGTCGACGCGGCCGGCGCCAAGATCTTCGTGACCACGACGCTGCTGATCGTCAGCGCGCTGACCGTGATGCTCTCGGCCTCGATCCCGATCGCGGTCTATGCGGGGCTGAGCCCGATCATCCTCGGCATCATGCTGTTCTTCTGGGACAAGCGCGACATCGACAGCGTCACCATGGCGCTGATGGCGGCCTCGGCGCAGCTCTTCTTCATCTTCCTCGCCAACCGGCTTTATGCCAGCTCGGTCGCGACCATCGGCTTCCGGGCCGAGAAGGACGCGCTGATCGCGGAGCTGGAGACCGCCAACGCCAATTCCGACGAGGCGCGGCGCAAGGCCGAGGAGGCCAATCTCGCCAAGTCGCGCTTCCTCGCCACGATGAGCCATGAGCTGCGCACCCCCCTCAACGCCATCCTCGGCTTCTCCGAAGTGATGAAGAACGAGATTTTCGGTACGCATGCCAACGCCGCCTACAAGGAGTATTCCTCCGACATCCACGGCTCGGGCCAGCATCTGCTCAACCTGATCAACGAGATCCTCGACCTCTCGCGCATCGAGGCCGGCAAATACGAGCTGAACGAGGAGGCACTCTCGCTGATCGGCATCGTCGACGACTGCCGGCACATGCTGGCGATGCGCGCCAAGGCCAAGGGCCAGACCATCCGCGAGCTGGCCGAGCGGGAACTGCCGCGCGTCTGGGCCGACGAGCGCGCCATCCGGCAGGTGGTGCTCAACATCCTCTCCAACGCGATCAAGTTCACCCCCCAGGGCGGCGAGATCACCATCAAGATCGGCTGGACGGCGGCGGGCGGCCAATATGTCAGCGTCACCGACACCGGCCCGGGCATTCCCGAGAACGAGATCCCGATCGTGATGCAGAGCTTCGGGCGCGGCTCGCTGGCGATCAAGACCGCCGAGCAGGGCTCGGGCCTCGGCCTGCCGATCGTCAAGGGGCTGATCGAGCTGCATGGCGGCGGCTTCCACCTCAAGTCGAAGCCGCGCGCCGGCACCGAGGTGACGATCACCCTGCCGGCCGCGCGCGTCATGGATGCCCTCCCCGCCCTGCCGGAGCCGCGGGTGCGCGCCGCCTGAACACCATCATTACGCCGCCATCGGCCGGCACAGACCGCCTGCCGCGCCGCGGCGCGCTTCGCCTCCGCCGAACCTTGGGACCATCGGAACATGAACGGAAAAACCCGCGTCGCGGTGCTCTATGGCGGCAAGTCGGGCGAGCACGAAGTCTCGCTGAAATCCGGGGCCTCGGTGGTGCGCCATCTCGACCGGGAGCGCTTCGAGCTGATCCCGATCAGCATCGACAAGCAGGGCCGCTGGCAGAGGCAGGACCCCAGGCGCCTGGCGGAATGGAACGACGAGAGCCTGCCGATCCATGCCGATGCGCCGGAAATCCGCCTGGCCAACGACGGCGCCGGCGGGCTCGCGGTCGCCGCGCTCGACGGCAGCGCGATGGATGACGGCATCGACGTGGTGTTTCCGGTGATCCACGGCCCGCTCTGCGAGGACGGCGCCGTGCAGGGGCTGCTGGAGCTGAGCGGGGCGGCCTATGTCGGCTCGGGCGTGCTCGCCTCCGCCATCGGCATGCACAAGGACATGGCCAAGCGCCTCGCCGCGCTGGCGGGGCTGCCGGTCGCGCCCTATGTCATGGCGAACCGGCGCGACTATGCGCGCGATCCGGCGGCGACGGCCGCGGCGGCGCAGGCGAAGCTGACGCTGCCGGTGTTCATCAAGCCCTGCAACATGGGCTCCAGCGTCGGCGTCCATAAGGTCAAGCGCTGGCAGGATCTCGACGCGGCGCTGAGCGACGCCTTCCGCTACGATACCCGCGTCCTGATCGAGCAGGGCATCGACGCCCGCGAGATCGAGGTCGCGGTGCTCGACGGCGACCCGCCTTTCGTCAGCCTGGCGAGCGAGCTCAACGCCGATCCCAGGCACGAATTCTACTCCTACGAGGCGAAGTATATCGACCAGGACGGCGCCACCGTCGACCTGCCGGCGAAGCTCGCGCCGGCGCAGATGGAGCGCGTGCGCGCATTGGCGAAGACCGCCTTCGTCGCGCTCGAATGCAGCGGGCTCGCGCGCGTCGACTTCTTCCTCGACCGGCAGAGCGGCGAATTCTATTTCAACGAGATCAACACGCTCCCCGGCTTCACCGCCATCAGCATGTATCCCAAGATGATGGAGGCCTCGGGCCTGGCCTATCCCGAGCTGATCACGCGGCTGATCGAGCTCGCGCTGGAGCGCCATGCCGAGCGCGCGGCGCTGAAGACGGATTACGAGGGGTAGAACCCACGACGGTCATTCCGGGGCGTCGCGCAGCGGCGAGCCCGGAACCCAGAACCGATGGCGCTCATCGAGAAGACGACGGAGTCTCGCGCCGATCTGACGAAGGGCATCGGCTCTGGGTTCCGGGCTCACGCCTTTGGCATGCCCCGAAATGACGGTGGAGGACGTCAATCCTTCCGCGCCACCCGGGCCTGCTCGAAGGTCGCCATGCCGGAATGGACGGCGGCGGCGGCCCTGACCAGCCCGGCCGCGAGCGCCGCGCCCGTCCCCTCGCCCAGCCGCATGTCGAGCGCCAGCAGCGGCACCTTGCCGAGCCGCGCCAGCACCTCGGCATGCGCCCCCTCGGCCGAGAGATGGCCGGCGAGGCAATGGTCGATCGCCGAAGGCTCGATGGCGTGCAGGATCGCCGCCGCGGCGGTGACGACATAGCCGTCGAGGATCACCGGGATGCGCTGCGAGCGGGCCGCGATGATCGCCCCGCAGATCGCCGCGATCTCGCGCCCGCCGAGGCGGCGCAGCACCTCCAGCGGGTCCTTGAGATGGGCGCGGTGCAGGGCGAGTCCCGCCTCCACCGCCGCGACCTTGCGCTTCAGCCCGTCATCGTCGAGGCCGGTGCCGCGGCCGCACCAGCGGGCGACGTCGCCGCCATAGAGCCCGGCATAGATCGCCGCCGCCGAGGTGGTGTTGCCGATGCCCATCTCGCCGAGGCAGAGCAGATCGGCGCCGCCGGCCAGCGCCTCCATGCCGAAGGCCATGGTGGCGACGCAGGCGCGCTCGTCGAGCGCATCCTCCTGCGTGAAGTCGCCGGTCGGCAGGTCGAGCGCCAGGTCGAAGACCTTGAAGCCGAGATCGAAGGCCGCGCAGATCTGGTTGATCGCCGCGCCGCCGGCCGCGAAATTCTCCAACATCTGCCGCGTCACCGCCTGCGGATAGGCCGAGACGCCCTGCGCCACCACGCCGTGATTGCCCGCGAAGACGCAGACCAGCGGACGGTTCACCGCCGGCGGCGCCTTGCCCTGCCAGGCGGCGAGCCATTCGGCGATCTCCTCCATCCGGCCGAGGCTGCCGGCCGGCTTGGTCAGGTTGGCGTCGCGGGCGCGCACCGCATTCGCCGCCGCCATGTCGGGGCCGGGCATCGCGGCGATCAGCTCGCGGATATCGTCGAAGGGCAAAGCGGAAGCGGCCATGGTCAAGTCCGTCCAAAAGAGGCGGCGCCAGGCGCATCGCCATGGCGGCAGGATTGCCGTTGCTGCTATAGGCTCGGCCGGCGGAAGACAATCGACGGGGGCGGGAGGCCGGCATGGCCGAGGCGGAGATCAGCAGCGACGCGACGGCGGAGGAACGCCCCGCCTGGCCGGGCTGGGCGATCGCGACGGCGATCTGCATCCGCTTCTATTCGCGCCTGCCCGTGCCGCGGCTGCCCGGCGAAGGCGACCTGCACGGCGTTCCCGATTTCAGGGCGGTGCCGCGCGCCCTGCCCTTCGCGGCGCTGATCATAGCCCTGCCCGCCGCGCTCGTCGCACTGGCGGCCGGCCTCGCCGGGCTGAGCGGGACGGTGATCGGCGCCCTCGTGCTCGCGGTCCTGGCGCTGAGCACCGGCGCCTTCCACGAGGACGGGCTCGCCGACAGCGCCGACGGGCTGTTCGGCGGCCATACGCCGGAACGGCGGCTGGAGATCATGAAGGACAGCCGCATCGGCTCCTATGGCACGATGGCGCTGGGGCTCTCGCTGCTGCTGCGGGTCAGCCTGATCGCGATGATCCTCGACCGGGCGGGTGCCTGGGGGGCGGCCGCGGCCGTGCTCGCCGCAGCGCCGTGGTCGCGGGCCGAAGGGCTGCTCCTGCTCGCCACGCAGCCGCCGGCCCGCAGCATCGGCGCGGCCGCCGCGGTCGGCCGGCCCGGCCTCGCGACGGCGCGGATCGCGCTCGCGCTCAGCCTCGTTCTGGCAGCCGGGCTCTGCCTCGCCGCGCATCTGCCGCTGGCGGGCCTGCTGCTCGGCTTCGCGCTGGCGCATGGCGCCGCCGCGGCGCTGGCCCGGCTGGCGCGCCGGCTGATCGGCGGGCAGACCGGCGACATCCTCGGCGCGGCCCAGCAATTCGCCGAGATCGCGATCTATCTCGGGCTGGCGCTCGCGCTGGGATGGGCCGGGCGATGAACGGCATCTCGACGCCCTGCGTGAAGATCTGCATCATCGACCCGGCGAGCCGACTCTGCGAGGGCTGCGGCCGCACGCTCACTGAAATCGCGCAATGGTCGCGGTTGAGCGAGGCCGAGCGGCTGGCGATCATGACCAGGCTGCCCGAGCGGCTGCGCCAGCGCAAATCCTGACGTCTTCCCGGACAAGCCGCATGAGCGGCGCCGATCCGGGATGACCGCGGCGCGATTTGAAAGAACCCTATTTGCTGGCCTCGGCAGCCGCCTCCAGCGCCGCGCCGGTCAGCCGGTAGAACACCTTCTTCGTCTGCGCGACGGCGCCGAGGCTTTCGTAGAAGCGCAGCAGGGCCGGATCGTCGATATCCGCCGTCCAGTCGAGGCGCTCATGGCCGCGTTCGACGGCGAGGGCGGCCAGCGCCGTCATCAGCGCGCGGCCCAGCCCTTTGCCGCGGGCGGCATCGGCGACGTAGATCTCCTTCAGGAAGAAGCCGCTCTTCAACCCCGGCCCCGGATAGAGATTGCAGGCGGAGGCGAAGCCGAGAATCGCCTTGCCCGCGACCGCGACGAGGATCTCCACCCCGGCCGGGAGCGCGGCGAGGCCCGCCTGGATGTCCCGCATGGGCGGGCACGGCACGGCGTAATGGCCCTGCATCTCGACCATCAGCGCCGCCAGCGCCGGATGGTCGGCCGGCTGCAGCAGGCGGATCACGACCTCGCTCATCGCCGGGCTCCGCAGCCTCAGTGCAGCAGCGACCAGACGAAGCGCCCGGCGACGAAGAGCAGGAACAGGCCGAAGGCCACTTCGAGCCGCCGCTTCGACAGTCGATGCGCCAGGCTCGCGCCGATCGGCGCCGTCCAGATCGAGGTCGGGATGAACAGGATCATGCCGATCAGCGAGACATAGCCGAGCGAGAGCGGCGGCAGGATGTCCATCTTCGGCCAGCCGGCATAGATGAAGCCGAGCGCGCCGGGGATCGAGATCAGCACGCCGAGCCCCGATGAGGTCGCCACCGCCTGGTGGATCGGCCGGCCGTAGAAGGTCATGAACAGGCTGGAGAGCTGGCCGCCGCCGATGCCCATCAGCGCCGAAAGCACCCCGATGACGCCGCCATAGGCCACCATCAGCGGCTTGCCCGGCATCTCCTCGCCGAACTTCCAGCGATCGGCGGCGAAGAGCAGGCGGATGGCCGAGATCGTCGCGACCACGATGAAGACGATCTTGAACAGGTCGGCCGGGGCGTAGCGGGCGATATAGCTGCCGACGATCACGCCGAGCACGACGGGCACGGCCCAGACCTTGAGGATCGAGAGGTCGACCAGCCCCTTGGCGCGGTGGGCGTTGAAGGAGCGGATCGAGGTCGGGATGATGACCGCGAGCGAGGTGCCGACGCTGAGCGGCATGCGGACCTCCTCCGCCACGCCGATGACGCGGAAGACCTCGTAGAGAACCGGCACGATGACCGCGCCGCCGCCGACGCCGAAGACGCCGGCCAGAAGTCCCGTCACGGCCCCGGCCAGCACGAGAGAGACGGCGAGAAAGGCGAGATCGCCGAGGGGAATGCCTGCGAGCATGGAAAGGGTTCCGGTGGGCCAGCTCCTCCCCTCTCGGCGATTTCGCCAGCCGGGGCAAGGGCTTCCGGGCAGCCCCGCCATGTCCGGCGGAGCGGTCTGGGCTCCGTCCCGAGGCCGCGCGCGCCTCCGAGGTCGGGGCGGTGGGCCTTCCGGCCGGGCGGCCGCGCCGGTCCGGGCAGCGACGGGAGCGGGCAAGCCGGCGGCCCGGCCAGCCGGATTGCAAATGGAGGCATCGCCTGTAAGCTGACCTACAGGGAGGGGCACGCGACGAGGGGTCGTCCCGCGTGCCGGAACGGTTATGTTCACGGGACATAATCCCCAGTTGGTCGCGCTCTCGGTGGCGATCGCGATCCTGGGCGGATATACGGGTTTCGGGCTGGCGGCCCGCGTGCGCGGCACGCGGCGGAGCCGCCGCATGCTGCTGGCCGGAGCGGCCGGGCTGCTCGCCGTCAGCATCTGGACCATGCATTTCGTCGGCATGCTCGCCGCGCCGATCCCGCCGGACGCGGTCTATCTCATCCTGCCGACGGTGGTTTCCTTCCTGCTCTGCGCGCTGGTGGTCGGGGTCTCGCTGTTCTTCGTCTCGATCGGCCCGGACTCGGCGCCGCGGATCGCGGCTTCCGCCCTGCTGCTCGGGCTCGGCATCGTCTCGATGCATTATGTCGGAGTCCACGGCCTCGCCGGCGACTTTTCAGTCGTCCATGACAACCGCTTCGTGCTCCTCGCCGGGGCGATCGCGGTCGGCGCCGGCTATGGCGGCCTGCGCATCTTCCTCGCCCGCCATGGCGGCACGCGTCTCATCCTCAGCGCCGTCGCCTTCGGCATCGCCGTCTCCGGCATGCATTACACGGCGATGCTCGGCATGCGCTTCGTTCCCGGCGGCCACGGGCAGCATAGGACGATGGATATGGGTCCCGCCGCCTCGCCGCAGGTGCTGGCGCTCGTGGTCGCGCTGCTCTGCTTCCTGATCGTCGCCAGCTTCCTGCTCTTCCTCGTCCCGGAGCCACGCTCGGCAGGCCTCTCCACCGCCCCTGCCGCCCCCTTCGACGGGGCGGACGGCGACGGCATCGGCGCGCCCGAAAGGCCGCTCGCCGGCCGGCAGGCGCTGCCGCTCGGCGGCCTCGGCCAGCCGCGCACGCCGCGGGCCGGCAAGGTCCCGGTCGAGGTTCCCGAAGGCACGCAATTCGTCGATGCCGCCGAAATCCGCAGCATCCGCGCCAATGCGCATTACACCTTCATCCATGACGGCGTCCGCGAGCGCCTGAGCCCCTGGTCGATCTCGCAGGCCGAGACGGCGCTCGATCCCGAGATATTCCTGCGCGTCCACCGGAGCCATATCGTCGCGGTCGCGCATGTGACGCTGATCCGCAAGGAAGGCGACGGCGCCGTGGTCGAGCTGGGCGGTCCGGTCCCGCATCTGGTGCCGGTGAGTCGCGCCAAGATCGCCGAGGTGAAGGCCAGGCTCGGCCTGCTCCGGCAGGACCCCGAGGCGCATAGCTTCTCCCGATAGGTCAGACCACTTGACGCAATTCGTGCGGAAAGCGCCGCGTTTCGTGCGAATTCCGGCGCCTTGTGCCCGCTCGCTTGCCCGCAGTTTGGAGCAAGAACAGCTTCAAGGAACGTCCAGACCCCGGCGCCGCATGGGCAAGAAGCCGCGAGGTCGTCAAGAGGCGGTTCGGAGGAAGCATGATCCCGGGACCCTTCACCTATCACCGGCCGGAATCCGTCGCGGATGCGGTCAAGCTGCTCGGCGAACTCGGCGAGGAAGCGCGGCCCTTGGCCGGCGGCCACAGCCTGATCCCGATGATGAAGCTCAGGCTCGCCACGCCGGAGCACCTGATCGACCTGCACGGCATCGGCGATCTCAAGGGCATCTCGCGGGACGGCGACCGCATCGTCATCCGCGCCATGACCACCCAGCACGATCTCATCGCCTCGGAACTGATCGGCTCGGCCGTGCCGATCCTGCATGAAGCCGCCTTGCTGATCGCCGACCCGCAGGTGCGCTATTGCGGCACGATCGGCGGCAACGTCGCCAATGGCGACCCCGGCAACGACATGCCGGGCCTGATGGTCACGCTCGATGCGAGCTATGAATTGCAGGGGCCGGAGGGCACGCGCAGCGTTGCGGCCCGCGAATTCTACCAGGGCGCCTATTTCACCGCGCTGGAGCCGGGCGAAATCCTCACCGCCATCTCCGTGCCGGTGCCGCCCGCCGGCCACGGCTACGCCTATGAGAAGCTGAAGCGCAAGATCGGCGACTACGCCACGGCTGCCGCCGCCGTCGTGCTGACGATGGAGGGCGGCAAGGTCGCAAGCTGCGCGATCGGCCTCACCAATCTCGCGGAAACCGCGCTTATCGCCGAGGACGCCGCCAAGTCCGTGATCGGCACGAGCCTCGACGACGCCGCGCTGAAGCGGGCCGCCGACGCCGCCCGCGCCATCATGACCCCGGCCGGCGACGGCCGCGGCCCGGCCGAATACCGCATCCATGTCGGCGGCATCATGGTCGAGCGGGCGCTGAAGCGCGCCGCCGCCCGCATCCGCGCAGCCTGAGGAGACCAGCGATGGCATCCCCGACGAAGAAGCTCGCGATCAGCCTCACGGTGAACGGCCAGCCGGTCGACGGGCTGGTCGAGCCGCGCACGCTGCTGATCCATTTCATCCGCGAGAACCTGCAACTCACCGGCCCGCATATCGGCTGCGAGACCACCCATTGCGGCGCCTGCACCATCGACATGAACGGCATGTCGGTGAAGAGCTGCACGGTCTTCGCCGTGCAGGCGGACGGCGCCGAGATCACCACCATCGAAGGCATCGCCAATGCCGACGGCACGCTCTCGGCGCTGCAGGAAGGCTTCCGGCAGATGCACGGGCTGCAATGCGGCTTCTGCACGCCGGGGATGATCACCCGCGCCCACCGCCTGCTGCAGGAGAACCCGAACCCGACCGAAGAGGAAATCCGCTTCGGCATCGCCGGCAATCTCTGCCGCTGCACCGGCTACCAGAACATCGTCCGCGCCATTCAATACGCCGCCGCCAAGCTCAACGGCGTCGAATTCCGGGAGGCCGCAGAATGAACGACATGACGGTGACGCGCGAACAGCGCGAGGCGCGCCTCGAAGGCATGGGCTGCAAGCGCAAGCGGGTCGAGGACATCCGCTTCACGCAAGGCAAGGGCCAGTATGTCGACGACGTGAAATTGCCCGGCATGCTGCATGGCGATTTCGTCCGCTCGCCCTATCCGCATGCGCGGATCAAGGCGATCCATACCGAGAAGGCGCTGAAGGTGCCGGGCGTGCTGGCGGTGCTGACCGCCGAGACGCTGAAGACCGTCAACCTCGCCTGGATGCCGACGCTCGCTGGCGACGTCCAGATGGTGCTGGCCGACGGCAAGGTGCTGTTCCAGAACCAGGAGGTCGCCTTCGTCGTCGCCACCGACCGCTACGCCGCCGATGACGGCATCAACGCGGTCGAGGTCGAATACGAGGAGCTGCCGGTCCTCGTCGACCCGTTCAAGGCAATGGAGCCGGACGCGCCCGTGCTGCGCGAGGACATCAAGGACAAGACCGAGGGCGCCCATGGGCCCCGCAAGCACCACAACCATATCTTCGAATGGACGGTCGGCGACAAGGACCTGACCGACGCCGCCTTCCGCAAGGCCGAGGTGACGATCAAGGAGATGATCTCCTACCATCGCACTCATCCCTCGCCGCTCGAAACCTGCCAGTGCCTGTGCTCCTTCGACAAGGTGAAGGGCGAACTCACCATCTACGGCACCTTCCAGGCGCCGCATGTCATCCGCACCGTGGTCTCGCTGATCGCCAAGCTGCCGGAGCAGAAGATCCATGTGATCGCGCCGGATATCGGCGGCGGCTTCGGCAACAAGGTCGGGGCCTATCCCGGCTATATCTGCGCGGCGGTGGCCTCGATCGTCACCGGCAAGCCGGTGAAATGGGTCGAGGACCGCATCGAGAACCTGACCGCGACATCCTTCGCCCGCGACTACCACATGACGACGGAGATCGCCGCGACGAAGGAAGGCAAGGTCACGGGCCTGCGCGTGCATGTGCTCGCCGACCACGGCGCCTTCGACGCCTGCGCCGATCCGTCGAAATGGCCGGCCGGCTTCTTCAACATCGTCACCGGTTCCTACGACTTCCCCGTGGCGCATCTGGCGGTGGACGGCGTCTATACCAACAAGGCGCCGGGCGGCGTCGCCTATCGCTGCTCCTTCCGGGTGACGGAAGCGGCCTATTGCATCGAGCGCGCCATGGACATCCTGGCCCAGAAGCTCGGCATGGACCCGGCGGAACTGCGCCTGAAGAATTTCGTCCGGCCGGAGCAGTTCCCGTATCACTCGGCGCTCGGCTGGGAATACGATTCCGGCGACTACCACACCGCCATGAAGAAGGCGCTGGAAAGCGTCCAATACGCCGAATTGCGCAAGGAGCAGGCGGCGAAGCGCGAGGCCTTCAAGCGCGGCGAGACGCGCGAGATCATGGGCATCGGCATCTCCTTCTTCACCGAGATCGTCGGCGCCGGCCCTTCCAAGAACTGCGACATCCTCGGCATCGCGATGTTCGATTCCTGCGAGATCCGCCTGCACCCGACCGGCTCCGGCATCGCCCGCATGGGCACGAAGTCGCAGGGGCAAGGCCACGAGACGACCTGGGCCCAGATCATCGCAACCGAAATCGGCATCCCCGCCGACGACATCATGGTCGAGGAGGGCAATACCGACACCGCCCCCTATGGCCTCGGCACCTATGGCTCGCGCTCGACCCCGGTGGCCGGCGCCGCCATCGCCATGGCGGCCCGCAAGATCAAGGCCAAGGCCCAGATGATCGCGGCCTACAAGCTCGAGGTCCACGAGGACGACCTCGAATGGGACATCGACGGTTTCCGGGTGAAGGGCCTGCCGGAGAAATTCCTCGGCATGAAGGACATCTGCTGGATCGCCTATAACGCCCCGCCGCCGGGGCTGGAGCCGGGGCTGGAGGCGGTGAGCTATTACGACCCGCCGAACATGACCTATCCCTTCGGCGCCTATATCTGCGTCATGGACATCGACGTCGACACCGGCGTCTACAAGGTCCGCCGCTTCTATGCGCTCGACGATTGCGGCACCCGCATCAACCCGATGATCATCGAGGGCCAGGTCCATGGCGGGCTGACCGAGGCCTTCGCCATCGCGATGGGCCAGGAGATCCGCTACGACGAGACCGGCAATGTCGTGACCGGCTCGTTCATGGATTTCTTCCTGCCTACCGCCGTCGAGACGCCGCATTGGGAGACGGATTTCACCGTCACGCCCTCGCCGCATCACCCGATCGGTGCGAAGGGCGTCGGCGAGAGCCCGAATGTCGGCGGCGTGCCGGCCTTCTCCAACGCGGTCAACGACGCCTTCGCCTTCCTCGGCGCGACGCATATCCAGATGCCCCACGATTTCTGGCGCAACTGGAAGGCGGCCAAGCAGCTCGGGGCCGTCTGAGGAGGCCGCGCGATGAGCCTCTCCCGCGAGGACATCGCCGGACGTCTCGCCGCGGCGAACTACATCGCCGATGGCGAGCTTGCGACGGCGATCTCGGTGATGCAGTTGCTCCGGCGCCCGCTGCTGCTGGAAGGCGAAGCCGGCGTCGGCAAGACCGAGGTAGCGAAGGCGCTCGCCGCGATCCACGACGCCGAGCTGATCCGCCTGCAATGCTATGAGGGGCTCGACCAGTCGGCCGCGCTCTACGAATGGAACTACCAGCGCCAGCTCCTCGCCATCGAGGCGCATAAGGGCACCGATCCCGACCGGATCGAGCGGCAGATCTTCTCCGAGACCTATCTGCTCGAACGTCCCCTCCTCGCCGCCATCCGTCGCGAAAAGCCGCCGGTTCTGCTGATCGACGAGATCGACCGCGCCGATGAGGAGTTCGAGGCCTTCCTGCTCGAAATCCTCTCGGACTGGCAGGTCTCGATCCCCGAACTCGGCACCGTCACGGCCAAGACCGTGCCGCATGTCGTGCTGACCTCGAACGGTACGCGCGAATTGTCAGACGCGCTGCGCCGGCGCTGCCTCTACCATTATCTCGACTATCCCGATGCCGACCGCGAGGCGCGGATCATCCTCGCCCGTATCCCTGAGGCCGGCGCCGGGCTTGCCTTGCAGATCGCCCGGATGGTCGCCGGCATCCGCAAGGAGGAACTGCGCAAGGTGCCGGGCGTCGCCGAGACGCTCGACTGGGCCGCCGTGCTGGTCGGGCTCGATATCCGCGACCTGCACGACGATCCCGAGACCGTCCACGAGACGCTGATCTGCCTGCTCAAGACTCGCGAGGACAGCGCGCGGATCACGCGGCCGGTCACCGAGCGAATCCTGGGGAGGGTCGCATGAGCTGCTGCGGCACGCCTCCCTCCCCCGACGAGATGAACGAACTCTCCCGCTTCGTCACGGACAAGCTCGCGGCTTTCCTGAAGACGCTGCGCGGCGCGTCCTTCGCGGTGGGCCTGAGCGAAGGACAGGACGCGGCGGCGCTGATGGCGGCGGGCTATGCGAAAAAACCCGGCCTGCTGCGCTCGGCCTTCAAGCACCTGTTCTCCTCGCGCAAGGCCGATTGGGACGCCTTCGACGGCCTGTTCGACGCCTTCTGGCTGAACAAGCGAACGCGCTCGCGCACGGCCATCGCCGGCAGCCCGGCCGCCTCCGCCAACCCGGCGACGAAATCGCTGGCGGAGCAGCCGTCGCCCGGTTCCGGCGACGCTGCCAACGATCAGATTCCCGCCGATGGCGACGACGCCCGCCAACGCTCCGGCGAAGGCCGCGCCGAGGGCGCCTCGCGCGCGGAAAACCTCGCGACCACCGATTTCCGCAAGCTCAGCGACCCGGCCGATATCGCCGAGGCCCATGCCGTTGCGGCCCGGCTCGCGCAAGCGATGCGCACGCGGCTGACCCGCCGCGACCTCGCCCGCAGGCAGGGCGAGAAGCTCGACCTGCGCCGCACCATCCACCGCAACATCAGCCATGGCGGCGTGCCGATCAGCCTGCTGCACCGGCAGCGCAAGCAGAAGCCGCTCAGGCTGGTCGTCCTGCTCGACGCCTCCGGCTCGATGAGCCTCTATACCGGCGTCTTCCTGCGCTTCATCCACGGTGTGCTCGACGAATTCCGCGAGGCCGAGGCCTTCCTCTTCCACACCCGCCTCGCCCATGTCTCCGAGGCGATGAAGGAGCGCGATCCGGCCCGCGCGCTCGACCGGCTCTCGCTGCTGGCGCAGGGCGCGGGCGGCGGCACGAAGATCGGCGAGAGCCTCGCCACCTTCAACCGCTGGCACGCCGCCCGCGTCATCCATTCGCGCACCTGCGTGATGATCGTCTCGGACGGCTACGAGACAGGCGACGCCGCCTTGCTGGGGCGCGAGATGGCGCAGCTCGGGCGGCGCTGCCGGCGCATCGTCTGGCTCAACCCGATGATGGGCTGGGAAGGCTATGCGCCGGAAGCGGCCGGGATGAAGGCGGCCCTGCCCCATATCGACCTGCTGGCGCCGGCGCATTCGCTGCAAAGCTTGGCTGCGCTCGAACCCTATCTGGCCCGGCTGTGACGGAGGCGACCATGACCGCCCATGTCGACGTGATGGAGCTGATTTCCCGCCTCAAGGCCAATGAGGAACCCTTCGCGCTCGCGACCGTCGTGCGCACCGTCTCAGTGACGGCGGCCAAGGCCGGCGCCAAGGCGATCATTCGCCCGGACGGGCGCATCGAAGCCGGCTGGATCGGCGGCGGCTGCGCCCGCGGCGCGGCGCTCAAGGCGGCGCGCGAGGCGCTGGCCGACGGGCGCCCGCGCCTGATCTCGATCCAGCCCGGCGATCTCCTGGCCGAGCACGGCGTCCGGCCCGGCGAAGAGCGCGAAGGCGTCCGCTTCGCCCGGAACATGTGCCCCTCGCAAGGCACGATGGACATCTTCATCGAGCCGGTGCTGCCGCCGCCGGCCCTGGTCGTCTTCGGCGCGAGCCCGGTCGCGCTGGCGCTGGTCGAGCAGGCCAGGCTTCTCGGCTTCCATGTCGCGCTGGCCGCGCCCTTCACCGACCTCACGGCGATGCCGGAAGCCGATCGGCTGTTTGACGGTTTCGCGGTCGAGCCGCCGCATGCCTCGCAGCGCTTCGTCGTCGTCTCGACGCAGGGCAAGGGCGACGAGGCGGCGCTGAAGGCCGCGCTCGGCTTCGAGGCGGACTACCGCGCCTTCGTCGGCAGCCGCCGCAAGATGGCGGCGCTGCGCGCGCAACTCGCGGAGGAAGGCGTCTCCGAAGCCCTGCTCGACACGGTCAAGGCACCGGCCGGGCTCGATCTCGGCGCGATCACGCCGGAGGAGATCGCGCTCTCGATCCTGGCCGAGATGACCCGCCATCGCCGCAGCGCCCAGCGCCTCGCGGCGGAAGCTTCCAAACCCTGAGACGAGGATCGCGTGATGGATATGAACGGGCAGGAACGGATCGAGGCGCCGGTCGCGGCCGTCTGGGCGGCGCTGAACGACCCGGAGGTGCTCAAGCGCTGCATCCCCGGTTGCGAGGTGCTGGAGAAGCAGTCGGACACGCAGATGAGCGCGACCGTCACCTTGCGGGTCGGCCCGGTCAAGGCGAGCTTCGCCGGCGAGGTCCAGCTCACCAATCTCAATCCGCCGCATTCCTACACCATCCAGGGCGAGGGCAAGGGCGGCATCGCCGGCTTCGCCAAGGGCGGCGCGGACGTTTCGCTCAGCGAGGACGGGCCGCAGGCGACATTGCTCGCCTATACGGTCAAGGCCGATGTCGGCGGCAAGATCGCCCAGCTCGGCAGCCGCCTGATCGACTCGACCTCGCGCAAGCTCGCCGGGCAATTCTTCGCCAATTTCGGCAAGGAATTCGCGGCCCTGGCCGCTTCGGGCTGAAGCGGCGGCCGGCGCCCTCCGACCGGCCGGATGCGACAGGAGAGCGGCGTGGGCGATCAGGCCGCCGCGGCGTCCGGCTGGTGCCGCGAGACATGGGCGATGGCGGCGCGCAGATCGGCGAGCCCGGCACCCGGCTGCACGCAATGCTCGGCGAGATGGCGGCGGAAGAGCCGCGCGCCCGGACGTCCGGGGAACAGGCCGACGAGATGGCGCGTGAAGGCGTGCAGCCGCCCGCCCCGCTCCAGATGCGCCGCGATATGGGGTTCCAGCGCCTCCAGCATGGCGAAGGCGTCCGGGGCGGGAGCCGCCGCGCCGAAGAGCAGCGGATCGACCCTGAGCAGGATCTCGGGGTTCTGGTAGGCCTCGCGGCCGACCATGACGCCGTCGAGCTTCTGCAGATGCGCCAGCCATTCGGCCGGCGCCTTGATGCCGCCATTGACCGCGACCGGCAGGTCGGGATTGGCCGCCTTGAGGCGATAGGCGCGCTCGTAGTCGAGCGGCGGAACCTCGCGGTTCTCCTTGGGCGAGAGGCCCTGCAGCCAGGCCTTGCGGGCATGGACGATCAGGGCGTCGACGCCGGCAGCGCGCACCGCGGCTGTCAGCGCGTCGAGCGCCGCTTCGGGGTCCTGGTCGTCGACGCCGATGCGGCACTTCACCGTGACGGGAATGGCGACGGCGGCCTTCATCGCCACGACACAATCGCCGACCCGCTCCGGCTCGCGCATCAGGCAGGCGCCGAAGGCTCCGCCCTGCACGCGGTCGGAGGGGCAGCCGCAATTCAGGTTGATCTCGTCATAGCCGAAATCGGCGCCGATCCGCGCAGCCTGTGCCAGCAGCTTCGGATCATTGCCGCCGAGCTGGAGCGCAACGGGATGTTCCATCGCGTCGAAGCCGATCAGGCGCTCGCGATTACCGTGGATCACCGCCTGCGCCGTCACCATCTCGGTATAGAGCAGCGCGTGGCGCGACAGCAGGCGATGGATCCGCCGGCAGGCGGTATCGGTCCAGTCCATCATCGGCGCCACGGAGAAGCGCATGTTCGGGAGCGGCGGGGTCATGGCCGCTCCCTATATCATCCGGCCCGGTTTTGCACGTCCGGCGCCGGTCGCCCTCACTTCTTGGCGCGGGCGACGATCTGCGTCGGGTTGACGAAGCGCAGCGCGATGATCAGCCAGATCAGCGTCGTCACCATGTAGATCACCGCCATGGCGTCGATCGACTGCACGGCGCGCACGCCCGAGGCGAAGACCGCATAGTAGAGCGCGACGACGAGCGTCTGGCTGGTCGGGCCGGCCGTGAGGAAGGTCAGCTCGAACATGGCGAGCGTGCGCACCAGCACGAGCAGCAGCGCCGCCAGGATGCCGGGCATGAGCAGCGGCAGCAGCACGTGCACGAAGAGCTTGAAGGTGTTGGCGCCGAAGACGCGCGCCGCCTGCTCGATCTTGGTGTCGATCTGCTCGATGAACGGGATCATCACCAGGATGACGAAGGGCACCGTCGGCACCAGATTGGCCAGCACCACGCCCGACATCTGCCCGGCGAAGCCGGTCTGGTAGAGCACCGTCGCCAGCGGGATGCCGAAGGTGATCGGCGGCACCAGCAAGGGCAGCAGGAAGAGCAGCATGACGAGCTTCTTTCCCGGGAAGTCGCGCCGCGCCAGCGCATAGGCCGCCGGCACGCCGATCAACCCCGAGAGGATCACCACCAGGAAGACGATCTGGAAGGTGACGAGTAGCACGTCATGGAGCTGGAACTCCGACCAGGCGGCGGAATACCAGCGCGTCGTCCAGCCGGCCGGCAGCCAGGTGCCGAGCCAGCGCGTGGCGAAGGAGGAGGTCACCACCGTCGCGATCATGGCGAGGAGGTTGACGATGAAGAAGCCGATCAGCGTCCAGTTGGCCGCCGCCCAGAGCTTCGTCGAGATGCGGGTGTCCTTGACCATGGCTCAGCCCTTTCCGCCGCCGGCCGGGCCGCGATAGAGCAGGCCGCGCGCCGCCAGCACCGCGACGACGATGGCGAGCTGCACCAGCGCCATGATCATCGCGACCGCCGAGGCCATGGAGTAGTCGTATTCCTCGAAGGCCGCCTGGTAGGCCGCGATCGAGATGACGCGGGTCGGGCCGGCCGGTGCGCCGAGCAGCACCGCCGAGGGGAAGACCGAGAAGGCCTGCACGAAGCTGAGGCAGAAGGTAATGGCGAGCCCCGGCAGCAGCAGCGGGAAGAGGATGTGCTTGAAGCGCTCCCAGGGTCCCGCGCCCAGCGTCGCGCCCGCATTCTCCAGCGCCGGATCGATGCCGGAGAGATAGGACAGCGTCAAAAGGAAGGTGAAGGGGAAGCCGGTGATCACCAGCGAGAGCATCACGCCCCAGTAGTTGTGCAGCAGCTTCACCGGCGAGGAGATGATGCCGAGCGTCATCAGGGTCCGGTTGAACCAGCCCTGCGGGCCGAGATAGTTCAGCAGGCCCTCGGCGACCAGCACGGTGCCGAGCGTGATCGGGATCACCAGGATCGTGGTCAGCAGGCGCTGGTTGCGCATCAGCCGGACGCGGAAGGCGATCGGGATGGCGAGCGCCAGCGTCGCGACCGTCACCGGAAGAGCCAGCCACAAGGTGGTGCCGATCGTCCCGTAGAGGAAGGAATCGGAGAAGAAGCGCTGGTAGTTGGCCAGCACGCCGCCCTGCTTCGGCTCGAAGGAGAGGAACAGCCCGTAGAGGAACGGGTAGATGAACAGCGCCAGCAGGAACAGCACGGCCGGCACGACGAGCAGCGTCAACCCGTCGAGCCCGCGCGCCGCCAGCCGCTGCTTCAGCGGAATGGAGACGTCCGCGCTCACGCCGCGCCTCCGTAGACGAGGACCCGGTCGGGATCGGCGGCCAGCGTCACCGCCTCGCCCGGCGACAGCTTGTCATGGGCGAGGAAGGACAAATCGGTGCCGTCGGCCATGCGGGCGAAGCCGACGAATTCGCGGCCGCGGAACTCGGTCGAGACCACCTGCGCCTTGAGGCCGGCCTCGCCGGCCGCGACCGGATGCAGGTCCTCCGGGCGGATGGCGAGCCAGGCATCGGCACCGGCGGCGACGGCGTTGCGGGCGCGGCCGGAGAGCTGCGCATCGCCGACCGTCACCGCGGCGCGGCCTTCGCCGGCGCTCGCGACCTTGCCCTTGACCTTGTTGCGGAAGCCCATGAACTCGGCGACGTCGAGATGGTCGGGCCGGGAGAACAGGTCCTCCGGCGTGCCGACCTGGCGGACCACGCCGTCGCGCAGCACGACGATGCGGTCGGCGAGCGAAAGCGCCTCCTCCTGGTCGTGGGTGACGTAGATGGTGGTGGCGCCGAGCGTGTTGTGGATGCGTCGGATCTCGGCGCGCATCTCGAGGCGCAGCTTGGCGTCGAGATTGGAGAGCGGCTCGTCCATCAGCACCAGCGGCGGCTCGACCACGATGGCGCGGGCGATGGCGACGCGCTGCTGCTGGCCGCCCGAGAGCTGGCCGGGCAATTTCTCGGTCTGGCCCTGCAGGCGCACCAGCGCGGCGGCTTCAGCGACGCGCCTGTCGATCTCGGCCTTGGGCGTGCCGCGCATCTTGAGGCCGAAGCCGATGTTCTTGTTCACGCTCATATGCGGGAACAGGGCGTAGTTCTGGAAGACCATGCCGAAGCCGCGCTCCTCCGGCCGCAACGGGTCGATGCGCTTGTCGTCGAGCCAGATGCCGCCGCCCGTCGCCGGCAGCAGGCCGGCGATGAGGTTCAGCGTCGTCGACTTGCCGCAGCCCGACGGGCCGAGAAGGGCGATGAATTCTCCCTTGCCGATCGTCAGCGAGACGTCCTTGAGGGCGTTGTGGCTGCCGAAGTCGCGGCTCAGGCGGTCGAGCCTGAGCTCGCGGAAGGAGGCTGCGTTGATGGTCATGGCTTCCGGGTCGTGAGAGCGGTGTCGAACGATGGCAGGCGGCGAGCTTCACATGGATCGCGAAGCCCGCCGCCGGTCAATCCTTACTTCTTCTTGGCGCCGCCGACCTGCTCGTCCCAGATGCGGAAGGCGGCCACCATTTTGTCGGGGCTGAGCGGCGTCTCCATCGGATTGTCCGCGATCAGCTTCTCGTATTCGGGCCGGCCGAATTCGGCGATGGCCTTCTGGCTCGATTCCGGAGCCATCGAGAGCGGCACATCCTTCACCGCCGGGCCGGGATAGAAATAGCCCTCGTCATAGGTATAGGCCTGCTGCTGCGGCGTCAGCATGTGACGGATCAGGTCGAGCAGGACCGCGAGCTTCTCGTCCGAGACGCCCTTCGGGATCATCATGTACTGGGCGTCCGTGACCCAGTGGAAGCCCTTCAGGGTCTGGATCTTGGCTTCCTTCGGCACGATGCCGAGCACGCGCGGATTGATGTCCCAGCCGGTGGTGCTGATGATGATGTCGCGCGTGCCGTCGCCGAGCTCCTTCATCGTCTGCCCGGTGCCGCCGGGATAGTAGTCGATGTTCTCGCCGAGCTCCTTGAGATAGGCCCAGGTCTTGTCCCAGCCCTTCTCGGGGTCCTTGGGGTCCTTGTCGCCCAGGAGATAGGGCAGCCCCATGATCCAGGTGCGGCCGGGGCCGGAATTGGCCGGACGGCCGTAGAAGAAGCGGTTCTTGTTCTGCTTGGTCCAGGCGAGCAGTTCCTCGGCGGTGGTCGGCACCTGCTTCACACGCTCCGGCATGTATTCGAGCAGCGGCCCGGAGGGATAGTAGACCATCGCCATCCCCTGCCCCGAACCGAGATTATGCATGGCGAGCGCGGGCTTGAGGTAGATCTCCTCGGGCTTCGGCAGCTCCGAAGCGAACTGGGGCAGCAATTCGACCCAGAGCTTCTGGTCGATGCCGGCCGACAGCACGTCGAGACCGCCGATGACGAGGTCGATATCGAGGCGGCCGGCATTTTGCTGGGCCTTGACCTTCGACGGCAGCTCGGGCGCCGGCGCCTTGGTGAAGACCATGCGCGAAGCCATCTTGGGCTTCATCTTGGGGTAGTTCTCGAGCGGCGTCTGCACCAGCGCCAGGGCGCCGCCGACATCGACCACGCTGATCGTGACGGGAGACGAGGGCTGCTTGGGCTGCTGCGCGAAGACGCCGGGCGCATGCGCGGCCATGCCCAGGCCCGCCACGCCGCCGATGAAATGGCGCCGGTTGATGCTGTCGTGAACCATGATGTCTCCTCCCGCTGCGGATGCCCGCTTGTTGCTTCGCCTCGTGCCGGCCCGACCGCCGCCTTCCGAGCCGCCCCTCAATCCGTGGAACCGGCCAAGTTGACGCAGCCCCCGGTTGATCAGTATCCTAGTATACTAGTCGTCGAGAGCTTGGCAATGGCCCATCCCGCAGCCCGTCACAGTACGGACCAGATCTACAGCGTGCTGCGCACCGACATCATCAGCGGCGCGCTGAAGCCGCGCGAGGCGATGTCCGAGGCGCGGATGGCGCTGCGCTTCGGCGTCAGCCGCACCCCGGTCCGGGAGGCGTTCAAGCGGCTGGTCGAGGAAGGCTTCCTGGTCGCGGTGCCGCAGGTCGGCACCTTCGTCGCGCCGATCGATCTCGCCGCCGTCCATGACAGCCAGTTCGTCCGCGAAACCCTGGAATGCCGCACGGTCGTGCTCGCCGCGCAGCGCATCGGCGAGGCCGACCGGCGCCGGCTCGAGGCGCAGGTCGAGGAGCAGGCGCAGGCCGTGCGGCGCCAGGACCGGCCCGAGATCTTCCGCCTCGACGAGGTCTTCCATGCCGAAATCTCGCGCATCGCCGGGCACCGCGCCGTCTGGAGCATGATCGAGGGCGTCAAGGCCCAGATGGATCGGGTGCGCTGCCTCTCGCTCGAAACGCCGTCCTGGTCCGAGGTGATCCTGAAGGAGCACCGGATCATCGCCGACTGCATCATACGCCATGACGAGAACGGCGCCGAGGCGGCGATGCGCGCGCATCTGCGCACCGTCTTCGCGACGATCGACAAGATCGCGAAGGACCATGCGGACGCCTTCGACAATTCCGGCCTCGTCCACGGCGCCTCCTGACCTCCCGCCCCCGAACAGCGATACTTCTCGAAGGATATCAGACCATGGAACAATGCTGGCGCTGGTTTGGGCCGGACGACGTCGTGACTCTGGCCCAGGCGAGGCAGGCCGGCGCCACCGGCATCGTCAATTCACTGCACCAGATCCCCTACGGCGTGGTCTGGAGCGTCGAGGAAATCGAGAAGCGCCAGGCGATCGTGCGGGGCGACGGGAGCCTCGGGCTGGAATGGAAGGTGGTCGAGAGCCTGCCGATCCATGAGAGCGTCAAGATCGGCGAAGGCGATCTCGAACCGGTCTTCGAGAACTACCGCCAGTCGATGCGCAACCTCGCCGCCTGCGGGCTGGAGGTGATCTGCTACAACTTCATGCCGGTGCTGGACTGGACCCGCACCGAGCTCGCCCACAAGCTGCCCGGCGGCGGCACGGCGCTGCGCTTCAACCTGCACGAATATGTCGCGCTCGACCATTTCATGCTGAAGCGCAAGGGTGCCGAGGAGGGCCATTCCGCCGAGGTCATGGACCGGGCCAGGGCCTGGTTCGAGAACTCCAGCCAGGCCGACCGCGACCGGCTGCTGTCGAGCGTGATGGCCGGCCTGCCCGGCGCCTTCGACCGCTACGACCTGCCCGGCCTCGCCCGCATCCTGGAGCGCTATGCCGGCATGACGCATGCGAAGCTGCGCGAGAACCTGAAGCGCTTCCTCGAGGCGATCATCCCGACGGCCGAGGAGGTCGGCATCCGGATGTGCATCCACCCCGACGACCCGCCGCGCCCGCTCTTCGGCCTGCCGCGCATCTGTTCGGACGAGGAGGACATCGCCTATATCCTCGGCGCCGTCGATTCCCCGGCGAACGGGCTGACGCTGTGCTCCGGCTCGCTCGGCGCCAATCCGAAAAACGACGTGCCGCAGATCGCGCGCCGTTTCGCCGACAGGATCTGGTTCGCGCATCTGCGCAACGTCGCCAAGGACCCGGACGGCTCCTTCATGGAGGCCGAGCATCTCGGCGGCGACACCGACATGGTCGCGCTGGTCGATGCCCTGCTGGCGGAGGAGCAGCGCCGCAAGGCCGCCGGCCTCGCCGCCTGGCGCATTCCGATGCGGCCCGACCATGGCCACGAGCTTCTGGACGACGTCGGCAAGGGCAGCTTCCCCGGCTACCCCGCCGTCGGGCGCCTGCGCGGCCTCGCCGAGCTGCGCGGCGTCATGACCGCGCTGGCGCAGGTCAAGGGCTACGACGCCTGAGACGAAAAAGGCGGGCCGAGGCCCGCCTTTGCCCTGCCTCAAGCGGCTTCAGGGCCGTCATTCTCGGGCGCAGGACAAAGCAGGCCCGGGAACCTCCCGCGGGATAAAGCGGCCCCTTTCGAGTGGCGAGGCCCGGGCCTGACGGGCCGCCCTCCGCCTCAGTGATCGTGGGAATGGCCCTTGTGGCCCTGCGCCGCGCCATGGCCGTGGCCATGATCGTGATGGCCGTGGCCATGATGGTCGTGATCGTGCCCGCAGCCGCAAGCTTCGCCGTGGGCGTGGGCGTGGGCGTGATGGTGCTCCTGCGCATGGTCGTGATGGCTGTGAGCGTGATCGTGGCCATGGTGATCGTGGCCGTGATGATGCTCATGATCGTGGCCGCAGCCGCAGGCATCGCCATGGGCGTGATGATGCACCTCCGGCTCCGGCTGGAAGGGGCGCTCGACCGGCGTCATCGCGCAGCCCTGCCCGCGCACCAGCTCGGCCAGCGCCGGATCGTTCGGAACATAGAGCGCCTCGGCCGTCATCTCGGCCGGGACGTGATGGCCGCCGAGATGCCAGGCGAGGCGCGTCAGCCGCAGCGGGTTCTCGGCACGGACCTCCAGCAGGCTTTCCGGCAGGGCCCTGACCTGGACGAGGCGGCCGTCCTCCAGCTTCAGCGCGTCGCCGTCGTTCAGCGCCGCCGGCTTGTCGAGCGCGATCGCGATTTCGAGCCCGCCCGCGGTCGTGGCCGCGACGCCGCCGCGGTTGCGGTCGCGATGGGAGAGGCCGAGCGTGTCGGCGACGCGCTCGGGGCGGACGGCGGCCTTGCGGAGGACGGAAGTGGCGCGAAGCATCTGCGGCGATCCCATGGCTGGGGCCGGAGCGGAGGCTCCGGGCCCGGATCGCAGCTTAGTAGCACAATGCGGCGACCGTGCTACCGGGCTCGCGAAGCCGCGGCGCTCCGACGCAACCGCAACGTCGTTCCACTCAGCGGGGCAGCGCCTTGACCTCGGCGTCGAACTTCTTGAGGAGGCGCGAGCGCTCCTCCGGCGCGCCCCAGCGCGGCGTGTCGTAGTCGATCAGCTTGATCTCCGAGAATTTCGGCGCATCCGGCGAGAGCAGCGAGTTCCGATTGGAGGGGATCGAGTTGATCTTCAGCTTCGCGTTGATGTTCTGGGCATCGGGCGAAAGGGTGAAGTCGACGAATTTGCGCGCGGCTTCCGGGTTCTTGCCGCCCTTGATCACGGAGACCGAGCCGGTCTCGTAGCCGGTGCCCTCGCAGGGAGCCACGGTCTCGATCGGCGCGCCCTGCAATTTCTGCGTCAGCATGTCGTGGATGAAGGCGATGCCGACGGCCGTCTCGCCGAGCGCGGTCGCCTTGACCGGCGCGATGCCGGATTTGGTGTACTGGCTGATGTTCCTGTGCAGGCTCTTGAGGAAGTCGAAGCCCTTGTCCTCGCCGAGGCGCTGCACCGTCGTCGCCAGGAAGACATAGGCCGTGCCGGAGGAGCCGGGATCGGCGATCTGGACCTCGTCGCGGAACTTGGCGTCGAGCAGGTCGGCCCAGCATTTCGGCGCCGCGATGCCGCGCTTCTTCAGGACCTCGCTGTTGTAGCCGATGCCGAGCGCGCCGAGATAGATCGCATTGGTGCGGAACTTGGCCTGCTCGGCATGGCGCTGCGCCCAGTCGTGCAGCTCCGGCAGCTTCGGCGACTTGTACGCGTCGAGCAGGCCCTCCGCCGCCGCCTGGAGATGCGGCTCGCCCGGCCCGCCCCACCAGACGTCGCCGCGCGGATTGTTGGCCTCGGCCTTGACCTGCGCGTAGACCTCGCCGGTGCTCTTGCGCACCATCGCGACCTTGATGCCCGTCGCCTTCTCGAACATCGCCGCGCCCTCGCGGCACTGTTCCTCGAGGATCGAGCAATAGACGGTGACCTGCCCCTGGGCGAAGGCGGGAGCGGACACTCCGGCCAGTGTCGCGGCGAAGGCCGCTCCCGCGAGCAGGCGGGGCAGTCGGGGCAGTCGGTGACGGATCATGCTGGTCTCCCGAGTCAGGTCTTTTGCCGACTAGAGAGCTTCTGCTTCGGAGCCTGTCAATGGCGCGGTTGCGGCGGCGCCCGACGCGGCGCCCCGCCCGTCAGTCCTCCGCGTCCGCGCCGTCGGGGGCCGGCGGAGCCTCGGACCCGTCGTCGCCGGGGCCGGCCTTCGCGGATTTGGCCGCCTTGGCGGCGGGCTTCGGCTTCTTCTTGATCTTCTTGACCACCACCTTCGGCCGGGGCAGACGCGCCTGCTGGTCCTGCAGCATCTCGAGCTGGACCTGCTGGATCTCGGCGAGGCGCTGCCATTGCCGGGTGATCAGGTGGTCCATCTTCTCGTGCAGGTGGCGGATCTCGAGCTCGGCCTTGAGATTGACCTGATAGTCGTTGGCCGAGCGCAGCCTGTCCTTCGATTCCTGGCGCTTCTGGCTCATCATGATGATCGGCGCCTGCACGGCCGCGAGGCAGGAGAGCACGAGATTGAGCAGGATGAAGGGATAGGGGTCGAAGGCGCTCGCCGCCATCGCGACGTTGAGCGCCATCCAGCCGAGCAGCACGACGCCGAAGCTGATCAGGAAGGCCCAGGAACCGCCGAAGCTCGCGAGGTTGTCGGAGAAGCGCTCGCCCAGCGTGCGGTGCTCCTCGAAATCGTCCTCGACGTTCTCGGCGATGGTCTCCTGCCGGGCGATGCTCTCGGCGACCTCGCGGTCGAGGTCCGAATATTCGCCGTGCTCCTCGCGCAGGATCTCCTCGACATAGCGCGTGCGGTAGCGCGCCAGCTCCTTCAGGCTGATCAGCGCATCGTCGGGCAGGTCGGGAAAGTCGTTGCGGATGTGCTCGACGAGCGCCGGGCGCAGGGTCCCGATCTCGACGAGGTTCTTGCGCGCCATCTCCTGCCCGCTGATCGCGCAGACGCCGCGCTTGCGGCTGGTACTGACCGTCGCCACGGGCATCTCGAAGGGCGGCGGCACCGGAGGAATGTCGAGAGCCGACATGTCGTGCCTGTCGTCGGGTCTATCGTTCACACAGGACTTTTTGCGTTCCGGCCGGAGCCGTCGTCTGCGTCGCCGGACCGCTCCGCGGCCCATCGGGCGCCGCGCGATCCGGAATCTTGTTATGGCATCGGATTTTTGCCGAAAAGTGGTTTTCTCGCCGCGATCCGATGTTCCGGCGGCCGCGTCCCGCGAGACGCGCCGGCTTCAGGACTTCGCGTCCTCGCCTTTCGTGGATTCGTCTTCATCCGAATCCTCCTCGGAATCCTCGTCCTCGTCCTCGTCCGCGAAATCGTCCTCGTCGTCGAGGTCGAGATATTCGTAGCCGAAGACGATTTCGCCGGTCTGCGGGTCGAAGGAGCTCACGGAGGAAGCCTCGAACGCCTCGATCAGCATTTCCGCATCGTCCGGCCCGTCGACATCGAAGCGGCGCAGCGCGGTCTCGCCCTCGGCCTTGAGCACGAGCTCGATCGACCAGCCCCGGCCGGTGGTGTCGTAGATGCACTTCAAACCCTGGATCGGCAGCATGCGGCTCTCCTTGAGGTTGACCAGATGCGCGGCAGCGCATGCCCGGTCAGATGCCCGAACCGCGTGACGACTGCACGACGCCCGCAAGCGCTCCCGGTCAACGCCGGCCGGCGAGAAAGCGTTCCACCTCCTCGCGGCCCGGCGCCCCCTCGCGGCCGCCGAAACGGGTGCATTTGAGGGCCGCCGCCGCCGAGGCGAAGCGGATCGCCTCGACCTCGCCCCGCCCCTCCGCCAGCGCCAGGGCGAGGGCGCCGTGCCAGACGTCGCCGGCCCCCAGCGTGTCGACGGTCTCGACCGCGAAGGCGGGGCTGTGACGGACCTCGCCGTCCCAATGGAGCACGCCCTCCTTGCCGAGCGTCACCGCAAGCCAGGTCGAGACGCCGCGGGCGATCCTGGCGAGCCCCGCGCGCGGGTCCTCCTCGCCCGAGACCTCGCGCAGCGCCTGCTGGCTGAAGGCGACATGGCTCGCCGTGGCGACGAGGTCGGGATGCGGTGGCTTGCGGTCGCCATCGAGCACGCCCGGAACGCCGGCTTCGCGCGCCAGCCGCAGCGCCGCCAGGGCGCCCTCGCCCCAGCGCGTATCCGCGAGGACGGCGCCCGCTCCCGCGGGCAAGCCCCGCGGCAGCCAGCCGGCGTCCTCCGGCATCGCCGGGTCGGAATGGGAGATCACCATGCGCTCGCCTTGCGCATCGACCAGGATGGCCGAGACCGGCGAGGTCAGGCCGGCGACCCGGCGGGCGAAGCGCGTATCGACGCCCTCGCGGTTCAGGTCGGCGACGATGCGGTCGCCGGTGAAGTCGTCGGCGAGGCGCGTCGCCAGCCAGCAGGCGCCGCCGAGCCGGGCGATGGCGACCGAGGCGTTGCCGGCGCAGCCGCCCCCGACCACGGCGAGGCCGCGCGAACGGTATTTCTCGCCGCGGGTCGGCATGGTCTCGACGCTGTAGACATAGTCGAGCGTCGCGATGCCGAGGCAGAAGACGCCGGCGCGAACAGATTCAGGAGCCAAATTGCCGGCCTTCGATGTCGGTATGGCTGAAATCATCGCCTTTATAGGCAAGCTTCACGTCCGCCGCGCGGGCGGAGGCATAGGCGAAGCAATCGCCCATGTTGAGACGGGCGGGATGACCTGTCGAATGATGATAGGAGCCGGCGCAGCGGTGGGCGATCCGGCCTACCTCCTCATCGATCGCGACGATGCGGATGTTCGCATCCTCCAGGAAAGCCCTGACCACCTGATATCCGTCGTCAATGCTGAAACGTTTCACGGCTGCAAGCCGTGTCGAAGCTTCGAACATCGCAAGCGGCGACGTGACCAGCTCGCTTTCGTCGAGCAGAGCCTCCCTGATCGAAACGGCCTCGGCCTCCTCGAGCAGATTGGCGACGATGACCGATGCATCCAGGAACATCAGGCGTCGCCATATTCGCGATCGAAGAACTCCTTATGCGTCATCCCGTCATCAACCGTCGGATAGGCCGCCAGCCGCTCCTGCGCCTTGCGGGTCGCCTCTTCGATCTGCCGGCGCCGCTCCTCGCGGCGCTTCAGCTCCCGCTCCACGGCCATGCCGATCGCCGCCTGCAAGCTGATGCCGTCACGCTCCGCCAGTTCGCGGACCATGCGGTCGATCTTCGGATCGCGGACGAGAATGCTCATCGCGGCCTCCATGATATCAGCGGATGATATCATGGAGGCCGCCCTCGGCCAAATACCGCCGCCGGCGGCTCACCAAGCGCCGGTGTTCGGCATGCTCGCCCAGGGCTCGGCCGGCGGCTTCGGATCGCCCTTCTGGAGCAGCTCGATCGAGATGTTGTCGGGCGACCGGACGAAGGCCATGTTGCCGTCGCGCGGCGGGCGGTTGATGGTGATGCCGGCCTTCATCAGCTTGTCGCAGGTCGCGTAGATGTCGTCGACCTCATAGGCGAGATGGCCGAAATTGCGGCCGCCGCTATAGGTTTCCGGGTCCCAGTTATAGGTCAGCTCCAGCGTCGGGCGGCCGCGCGAGCCGCCGGCCTCGGCTTCGGCGAGGTCGTCCGGGGCGGCGAGGAAGACCAGGGTGAAGCGGCCCTTCTCGTTCTCGATGCGGCGGGTTTCGACCAGCCCGAACTTGTTGACGTAGAAATCCAGCGCCTGATCGAGATCGGTCACGCGGACCATGGTGTGGAGATATCGCATCTGTCGTCCTCGCTGATCGGGAACAGGGTTGATCCGGCCCCTAAATCAGGCAAGAGCTTCGCCGTTCCAAGGGACGCCATACAGGACGAGCCATGACGACAACGCAAGACGGACCGGCGACGGCCCCGCCTGAGCGCGCCACGCCCGCCCAGATCGCGCAGATCAAGCAGCGCGCCGCCATCCTCTCGGTGATGGCGACGATCCTGCTGACGGCGGCGAAGATCGTCGGAGCGCTGATCTCGGGCTCGCTCGCGCTGCTGACCGACGCGCTGCAGGGGCTGGTCGATGTCGGCTCGACGCTGTTCACCTGGTTCGCCGTCCGAGCCTCCGACAAGCCGGCCGACGAGGAGCATCACTACGGCCACGGCAAGGTCGAGGCGCTGGCCGCGCTGGTCGAGACCGCGATCCTGTTCACCCTCGCCGGCGCGATCCTGTGGGAAGCCGGCAACCGGCTGTGGAACAATCTGGTCGAGCATGTCGCGGTGACGCCGCTGGTCATCGGCGTGATGCTGCTCTCGATGACGGTCGACGCCATCCGCTGGCGCTCGCTGACCAAGGTCGCCAAGGAGACCGGCAGCGAGGCGCTGGCCGGCGAGGCCACGCATTTCTCGGCCGATTTCATCGGCTCGGCGCTGGTCCTGCTCGGGCTGGTCGGCGTCTGGTACGGCGTCGAGCGGGCCGACACGATCGCCGCCTTCGCCATCGCGGCCTACACCGCCTATTCGGCCTACAGGCTGGCCCGGCGCACGCTCGACACGCTCATGGATACGGCCCCCGAAGGCGTCAGCGAGAAGCTGCGCGAGGCCGCCCGCCTTGTGCCCGGCGTGGTCGGCATCAACTGGCTGCGCATCAGGCCGGCCGGCGGGCGTATCCATGGCGAGATCGGCATCGGCGTCTCGCGCACCCTGCCGCTCGACCGCGTCACCGCGATCAAGGCCGAGCTCGCCGGGGCGCTCGCGGCGGCCGAGCCCGGCTCGGAGATCACCATCACCGCCGATCCGGTGCAGGTCGACGACGAGACCGCGCTGGAGCGGGTGCTGCTGATCGCGCTCAAGCTCAAGATTCCGGTGCATCACGTCACCGTCCATTCGATCGGCGACAAGCTCTCGGTCAGCCTCGACATGGAGGTCGACCAGGGCCTGCCGCTCGGCGAGGCGCATGAGATCGCGACGCGGCTGGAAAGCGCCATCCGGGCCGAATTCGGCGGCGAGACCGAGGTCGAGACCCATATCGAGCCGATGGAGACCGGCCAGCCCGCCGGCCACAACGCCGCCTGGGAAACGGTCGAGGACATCGGCAAGGCGCTGGCCGGCGAGGCGGCGCGGCTCGCCGGGCCGATCCACGACATCCACAGCGTGCGCGTGCGCCAGACGGCCAAGGGGCTGGTGGTGAACTATCATTGCCGGGTCGACCCGGCGCTGGACGTCGCCGCCGTCCACGCTGCCGTCGACGCGATCGAGCGCGCGGTCCGGATCGCGCGGCCGCAGGTCTGCCGGCTCGTCAGCCATGCCGAGCCGGCAGTGGCCGCCTCATAGCGCATCGACCGTCAATGCCGGGAGCGAAGCGACGAAGCGGTCGGGGAGGATCGGGCGAGACGCTCGGGCCGTCCGTCGGATAGCGTCGCTCCGCTCGCAATGACGGCCAAGAGGCTTTAGAGACGAACCATGCGTACCGACGATGCTCCGCTGATCCGCCTCGATGATTACCGCCCGTCCGACTGGCTGATCGACACGGTCGATCTCGACATCAGCCTGCATCCGACGCAGACGCGCGTGCGCTCCCTGCTGGCGCTGCGGCCCAACCCCGCCGGCCAGACCGATGCGCCGCTCGTGCTCAACGGCGACGAATTGGCGCTCAAGGCGCTCAGCCTCGACGGCGAGCCGCTCGACGCATCCGCCTATGCGGCCGGCCCGCAGGGGCTGACGCTCCACGCGCCGCCGCGGCGCGGCTTCACCCTGACCATCGAGACCGAGATCGACCCCGCGGCCAACACCAAGCTGATGGGGCTCTACCGCTCCTCGCGGGTCTATTGCACGCAATGCGAGGCGGACGGCTTCCGCCGCATCACCTATTTCCTCGACCGGCCGGACGTGATGAGCGTCTACACGGTCAGGCTCGAGGCGGCGAAGGCGAAGGCGCCGGTGCTGCTCTCCAACGGCAATCTCGTCGCCACCGGCGAGGTGCCGGGCAGCGACCGGCATTTCGCCCTCTGGCACGACCCGCATCCGAAGCCGGCCTATCTCTTCGCCTTGGTCGGCGGCGCGCTCGACCATGTCCGGCAGGACTACGTCACGGCGGAAGGCCGCAAGGTCGAGCTCGCCGTCTATGTCGAGCCCGGCAAGGCCGATCGCGCCGGCTGGGCACTGGATTCGCTGGCGCGCTGCATGCGCTGGGACGAGAAGGTCTTCGGCCGCAACTACGATCTCGACGTGTTCAACGTCGTCGCCGTCTCCGACTTCAACATGGGGGCGATGGAAAACAAGGGCCTCAACATCTTCAACGACAAATACGTGCTCGCCGATCCGCAGACCGCGACCGATGGCGACTACGCCTCGATCGAGGCGATCATCGCGCATGAGTATTTCCACAACTGGACCGGCAATCGCATCACCTGCCGCGACTGGTTCCAGCTCTGCCTGAAGGAAGGGCTCACCGTCTTCCGCGACCAGGAATTCTCCTCCGACGAGCGCTCGCGCCCGGTGAAGCGCATCGCCGATGTCCG